>CXWJ01000810.1_pt1 | contig 153329 bp, 128 predicted proteins | sample 590841 | NCBI WGS metagenome assembly CXWJ01 (sample SAMEA3498367, study PRJEB10139) | wastewater metagenome | biome: wastewater treatment plant; material: activated sludge | place: Austria | collected 2015-01-21 | reverse complement strand
AAAGAGCGGTTAGGGCTGAGGGCTTGACCCGGCACTTTTCGCTCCGCGGCGCCGGTGGGGATTATAGGGCGGAAGTCCGTTCCGCCCACGTCGCGGTGTTTGCCGGAACGGACTTCCGGCGTACTTTACATTTCCACCAGGAGCGGTTCTCCGGGTTTGGGATCGAGCGGTGCTTGTTGGTAGCGTCTCCGCCAACCCCGGCAAATTTTTTGAATGCCGAATGCCGATTACATGAATACCGATTGACGATGTGGAAGTGCGATGTGCGAATTTTGATGTCTCACGCGGGCACATCAACAATCGGAATTCATGTAATCGGCATTCGTAAATCACTAACAAACAGCAAATAAGGTCGAATTTTTACATTTCCACGACGGTAATTTGTTTGTCCTCCCGGGTCTCGTCCATCCAATACAGGCGATCTTCTCATCGTACGCCGGGTAGATATTCAACTGCAGGGAGCGGTTCTCCGGGCTTGGCATCGGGCGATGCTTGTTGTTGGCGTCTCCGCCAACCCCGGCAAATTTTTTGAATGCCGAATGCCGATTACATGAATGCCGATTGACGATGTGGAAGTGCGATGTGCGAATTTTGATGTCTCACCCGGGCGCGTGGCACGAAATGGCGTGAAATGGCACGAAATGGCGCGAAAAATCAAAGCACCCTGCGTACAACTTTGCGGCAATCCAAACCAGCAAAGATGTAAGCATGGGCGCCGACAAAAAACAGGTACAAGAACCCGAACCGGGAACCTCGAAGTTGTTTTATTTTTTACTGGCCGGTTCGATTTTATTATGCTTCGTACTTTTTAAAAACCTGGTTTTTGAAAGTGAGGAAAGCGCACCAAAACTCAGCCCAAAGGAGGAAGAAAAATTGCTGAAACGGTTGAGAGAGATAGACGAATCGGAACAGTATGCATTGATTGCAAAAGTAGACGGTTGGTATCCGTGTCTGCACAGCGGGCGGACAAGTTGTTATTTGAAAAAGGGGGAAGTGTGGAAATACGGTGTCACCAGCAAGAGTGAAACCGGTAGATATGATGCTCCGTTTCTTATTGCGAATCGAGTTTCTTATTTTATACAGTTTACAGGCACATTCTCAGAATGTTTGAAGCAGGAGCAAATCAAACTCTATCACTATCAGTATCTTCCGGAAAACCTGGCACGCCCTCCTGCCGAACGCCTGCCCAGACCACCTTACAATTCTATCATGCGGTAGGTTTTACATATTCACGGTCATGACTTATCTTTGTCAAAAAAATATTGACTATGGAAGTCGTAAAAATAGTTGAAGAGCATATTGCCGACAAAATTGATACCGAGTATATCCAGGATCAATTTTCTCACCTGGATAACATAGGTATGGTCTTTGTATGCGCCCGGGAAGGTGAAGAAGATGCTGATTATGTAGAGGATGGAATGCGTTATATCGTCATTAATTTACCCTACGAAGAAGTCCGGAAAATGCAGGACATCCGGCCCATGATGCTTGCCAAAGCAAAAGAGCGGTTAGGGCTGAGGGCTTGACCCGGCACTTTTCGCTCCGCGGCGCCGGTGGGGATTGTAGGGCGGAAGTCCGTTCCGCCCACGTCGCGGTGTTTGCCGGAACGGACTTCCGGCGTACTTTACATTTCCACTACCGTAATGTGTTTGCCCTTCCAGGTCTCATCTGTCCAGCGCAGGCGATCTTCCTGGGGCAGGATGTCGAAGATTTGACAACTTTTAAAAGTTGTCAAATCTCACGGCTCTTCTGCTACACATGCCAAACCAGCGTGTCATGCAGAACCGAAGGTGAAGCATCTGAGGCCGAAGGCCGAAAAATCGGCCTCAGATGCTTCGGCTACGCCTCTGCATGACACGTGTTCTTGAATATGCGAAGGGAGAGGTCGAAGATGTGGGTGTCTCATAAGTACTTGAAAATTGGTCTGTAAGAAACCGTCCACCCTGCGTCGGGTAGATACGGTTCATCAGTCGCGTGGCACGAAATGGCGTGAAATGGCACGAAATGGCGCGAAAAATCAAAGAACCATGCGTACAACTTTGCGGCAATCCAAACCAGCAAACAGGTAATCATGGGCGCCGACAAAAAACAGGTACAAGAACCCGAACCGGAAACCTCGAAGTTAAGGTATCTTTTACTTGCAAGTTCGGTTTTATTGATCATCGTGCTGATTGAGAAATTGGTTTTGGAAAGCAGCGGAGGCGCACCAAAACTCAGCCCGAAAGAGAAGGAAAAGTTGGAGAAAAGACTGCGGGAAATAGATGAATCGGAGCAATACGCACTCATTGCGATGGAGGACGGCTGGTATCCCTGTTTGCACAGCGGGCGGACAACCTACTTTTTAAGGGCGGGGGAAGTATGGAAATACGGAGTTACAAGCAAGGGCCAATTTGGACGGTATACTGCGACTTTCCTTTTTGAAAACAGAGTTTCATATCTTCCGGAATTCGAGGGCACTTTTTCTGAATGTCTAAAACAGGAACAGATCAAACTCTACAATTACCCCCACCTTCCTGAAAATTTGGCACGTGATCCGGCAAATCGCTTGCCTAGACCTCCTTATAATTCTGTTATGCGATAATTTTTAATTTCATTTCTTTTCCTTATCTTTGTAGAAAATTACTAGCCAATGATAGTTGTAAAGGCTGCTGACCATGACATTTTTGATAAGGTTGACACTCAATACATCTCAAATCAATTGTCGGATTTAAAGGATATAGGCATTCTTTTTATATGCGGCAAAAAAGGTGGAGAAGAAGATGAGTGGATTGACGAGAAAGGCATGCGTTATATCGTGATTCATTTACCCTACGAAGAGGTCCGCCAATTGCAGGATGCCCGGCCCATGATGCTTGCCAAAGCGAAAGAGCGGTTAGGGCTGAGGGCTTGACACGGCCTTTTCGCTCCGCGGCGCCGGTGGGGATTGTAGGGCGGAAGTCCGTTCCGCCCACGTCGCGGTGTTTGCCGGAACGGACTTCCGGCGTACTTTACATTTCCACTACCGTAATGTGTTTATCCTCCCGGGTCTCCCTGCCCAAGCGATCTTCCTGGATATTCGGCCTCGGATACTTCGGCTACGCCTCTGCATGACACGCGTTTTTCCCGCCGCGCTTGATGTTTTCACCATAGCCTGATGGATAAGGTGTTTTCACCTGTGGTATACCTGTATTTGCAAACCGCGTTGCGAATTTGGCCTGGAATTCGCCGCGTGGAACGATGAAAAAATTAATCGGCGAATTCCGCGGCGATGCCGTACCCTTGCAGCCGGATTTTTGAGAGCGGGATGCGACGTTTTTCGTTACAGGGTTGTCTGTGATGGAATGATTTCGAGGATTTGACAACTTTTCAAAATCCTGTCAAAAAACAAATTTGTCTCAAACCTTGTCAGCCTGTTGAGAACACCAACCAGGTTAATTTTGAAAAATTAGATGTGCGTGTCAAATATATTACCTAATTTTTCGCCGCAAAAAGAAACTTTCTGCTTCAAAAACGATTTTACAAGGAGCATTTCAGTGGTCCGACGAACCCGTTTCAAACAAAACTGTTGGAAAAAACACGAACTTTTGCCTTATGCGCCAGCTGAAGATAGCCCATAAAATCACCACCCGCGAGAGCCTTGCGCTGGACAAATACCTCAACGACATCGGCAAAATACCGATGCTCACGCCCGAGGAAGAAGTCAAACTGGCGCAACGCATCCGCGAAGGCGACCAGGACGCGCTCGACGAAATGACCCGCGCCAACCTGCGCTTTGTCGTATCCGTCTCCAAACAATACCAGAATCAGGGACTGAGCCTGTCCGACCTCATCAACGAGGGCAACGTCGGGCTCATCAAAGCCGCCAAACGATTCGACGAGACCAAGGGCTTCAAATTTATATCGTATGCCGTCTGGTGGATCCGCCAGAGCATCCTGCAAGCCATCGTAGAGAACAGCCGCATCGTCCGGATGCCGCTCAACAAGGTCGGCTCTTATAACAAGGTGAACGAGGCGTATATTTCTTTCGTGCAGGAATTCGAACGCGAACCCTCCGACGAGGAACTCGCCGACCTGCTCGGTATGAGCGAAAAGGAAGTGCAGACCATGCTGCGCAGCGGCTCGCGCCACGTCTCCCTCGACGCCCCGCTGGCCGGCGCCGAAGACGGCGACGCTACCATGCTCGACGTGATGGTGCCGGTGGATGCCGACGAACCTGACCTCGAACTCATGGCCGAGTCGCTCCGCAACGAAGTCGCCCAGGGGCTCAATATTCTTTCGCCCCGCGAAATGGAAGTGATCGCTTCCTACTACGGCCTCAACGGCTACAAACCGCTCACCCTCGAAGAAATCGCCGAACTCTACGGCCTCACCCGCGAACGTGTCCGCCAGATCAAGGAACGCGCCATCCGCCGCCTGCGCAAGGCGTACAACCGGGATGTGCTAAAGTCATATTTGGGGTAAATGAGGTTTCAGGGTTTCAGGGTTTCTGGTTTCAGGGTTGTGGGAAGTTTTTGATTGTCAATAAAATGGGCGGATGGTCTGCTGCCAGGCAAACCATCCGCCTTGTTTTTTCAACCCCACCCCCGACCCCTCCCCCGAAGGGAGGGGGGACGCGACGAACACTGTAGAGTACACCGGGGTGCGCTCTACGTCTCCCCTCCCTTCGGGGGTGGGGTCGGGCGTGGGGTTGTGGCATCTAAAGCAGCCGGTACATACCATTTTACCCAAAACTTTTGGTATTGCATAAATATGGTACGACCAAATCCTACCTTTGCGCCCGTTTTTAATAACCCAGGTAAAACCCAAGTCACCCGGTCACTACTCTGATGCACCAACAACCGACAACCGACAACCAACAACCAACAACCAACAACCAACCTTGAATCTCGTACTCGACATCGGCAACACGCGCACCAAAATCGGCCTTTTTCGGGGAAATGAATTGGTGGAGCAAGCGATTTGGACGCGCTGGACGTTAGCGGAATTGCAGGCGTTCGGCAACCGGGCGGGCGTGAAGCGCGTCATGGTCTCTTCGGTAGCCGAACCCGACGCGGCTTTGACGGCGATGCTGGTGCAACATTTTGAAACCATCGAACTGACGCACCGGACACCCTTGCCTTTTGAAAACCGGTATAAAACGCCCGAAACGCTGGGCAAGGATCGTTTGGCAGGCGTCGCCGGGGCGCATTTTTTGTTTCCGGGCAAAAACTGCCTCGTGGTGGATTGCGGTACCTGTATCAAGTACGACATGCTGACCGGCGACGGGGTGTATCATGGCGGCAATATCGCGCCGGGGGGCCGGATGCGCATTCAGGCGATGCACCATTTCACGGCCAGGCTGCCGGAAGTGGCGATGCGGATGCCGGACGATTTTGCGGGTGACAGTACGGAGACGGCGCTGCAAAACGGCGCTTTGCGCGGCGCAGTGCTTGAAATACAGGGTTTTGAACAACTTTTTGCCGCGCGATACGGCGCAATCCGGGTAGTGCTGACGGGCGGCGATGCCGCGTTTTTTCAGCCCTGCCTCGCCCCCGAAAACCTGGCGCTTGAACCCGATTTGACGCTTTTTGGATTGAATCATATTTTGAAAAGTTTATAAGGGTTGATAAGCCCTTATCAACCCTCATCAACCCTCATCAACCTTAGATTTCAAACATCCATGAGATTTCTCTTCATTTCTTTGCTCCTGCTGACCAATCTTGCCCTGTTTGCACAGCCAAAACAGAATTCGCCGTATTCGAAATACGGCATTGGCGACCGGACGAACCAGTTTTTTGCCAATCAGGCCGGTTGGGGTGGTCAGACGGCGGCGTTTCACGACCCGTTTCACCTGAATATCGTCAACCCGGCGTCGTATGCTTTCCTTCGTTCCGCGGTGTTCGAAACGGGCTTGTACGCCAAACACAGCAGGCTCAAAACCGATGATTCCAAAGCGGACTACTGGAGCGGCAACCTGCCGTATATCGCCCTGGGTTTTACCCTGAAAAGCCCGATCAACGAAGTGCTGGATAAGGTAAAATCGCCGTGGAACTACGGCATGGCATTCGCACTCACGCAATATTCCATCGTCGGGTACAACATCCTGTCCGATGAAAACCTGCCCGAACTCGGCGCGGTGGAGAATACGTTCGGCGGCACGGGAGGCACCTATCGCTTTAACTGGGGCGGCGGTGCAAAATACAAGCATACTGCTTTCGGTCTCAATCTCGGTTGGGTGTTCGGAACAACCAGTTATGCTGCCACCACGGTGTTTGCAGATAGTTTCCCGACGTTTCAAACCAATCAGCGGGAGGACCTGCGGATCAACGGTTTGGTTTGGAATGTGGGGGTGCAGCATGATTTTGTGCTGGAAACTGCTGAAGTCGACAAAACCATTCCCACACGCTGGATCACGGTAGGGATCACGGGCGAAAGCAACCATCAACTGGATACGGAGCACGATGTGTTGTTTATCCGCAGCCGGGGCATTGCCAGCAACGGATATTATATCGATGCCGACACGCTCGAATCGGCATTGAAGGTTCGCCAAAAACTTACGTTGCCCGCCACCATCGGCATCGGCGTTCAATACGGTATTGCCAACAAACTGAAATTCGGCGCGCAGTATGAGTTCGGCGGCTGGTCGGCATACAAAAACGAAGCCCGGCCGGAAACCATGCGGAATACCAGTTCCGTTTCAGGGGGGGTGGAGTACATTCCCGATTTTGTTTCCTACAACAATTACGCTAAACGTATCCGTTACCGCGCCGGCGCTTTTTACCGTCAGGATCCGCGCGTCGTGGACGGCAAAGGACTGGATGATATCGGCGTTACGCTGGGATTCGGTTTCCCGATCATTCTGCCACGGCAACAAACGTCGTTTGTCAATTTGGCCGTCGAATACGGGAAACTCGGCAAAAACACCACCATCGAAGAAACCTATTTCCGTTTCACCGTCGGTTTTACCCTCAACGATAATACCTGGTTTTATAAGCGCCGTTTTGAATAATGGAAGCACCGCCTGCAGGACAAAAGCGTGGTGCAGGCCGTCGTACAATTCATTCGTTCATAAGGTCTTCGACAAAATGTAATTCAGGTAGACTTCGTCCGGGTTGTTGACGCCGAGGCGGTTGTTGGTGAGGTGGATCAGGCTGGGCAATACTTTGTCTGCATTTGCTCCGAACTCGCTTAGGATCAACTGGTTGCCGTGAAACCAGCGCGCCCATTCGGGTTGTTTTTTATCAAATTTTTCCGCGGCCAGCGATTTCCACAATTCATCCAGTACCATCCGGAGTTCGCCGGTCTGGCCTTCGGCGCTTTTTTCGAAACCGGCTTTGAGCGTCTCCTTCAATTCAGGGGTGGCCATGTCGCCTTCGTTGCTGCCGAAAAATGTAGTCATCCACTGGTCGCACAGTTGCCCGAAGTACCAGGCCGTTTTGTTGCGTTCGATGCCCGCAGCAAACGCCGTGATGGTGTGCATGCGCAACGCATCGAACATGGCGTCGCTGTAGGTATACGTTTCGCGGGAGAGTCGTCCGAGCACAACCCGTGTGGAGACATGGAAATATTCTTCCGCCAGCGCCATGCCTGTTTCGCCGCCAAAACGCGCTGTCTCAGGCGTATAGGCGACCTCCGTCCATTCGCCGCGTCCCTCGAACCAGCCTGTCAGCGCCGGGCGCAGCGTTTCCCCGATCCATGCCGCTTCACCGCGCAGCCGCAGACGGATGTGGCGGCCTTTGTCGTCGTCGTATCGGATAAAAAAAGCCCTGGCGCCCTTCTGCGGCCAGATGTATTGTTCCAAAAATGGCTTGACAGCCCGGGTGAGAAAAACGTTTTCCGTTTCGAGCGGGTAAAAATGGATGGAAAGCCAGGTCATGTTTTGAAGAATTAAAAAAGCCCCCGACCATGACAGTCAAGGGCTTTTTGTTGTGGCGGAGGCAGGACTTGAACCTACGACCTTCGGGTTATGAGCCCGACGAGCTACCAACTGCTCCACTCCGCGATTTAGCGGGTGCAAAGGTACGCAAAACCTGTTTAGATTATGCAAGGATTTTTGAAATAAAATAAAAATAAGTAGACATTGGACGTTGGACAATCGGACATTGGACAATTGACCTGATGACATTGGACGTTGGACCGCGACAACCAATCTATTTGTCCAACGTCCCTAAGTCCAACGTCCAATGTCCAACTTCAATACTCGATTCCGCTTGTTTTGGCCAATCGCAGTTTCAATCCCGTACATTTGCCGCATCCGACGATTTTTGCGTGTTGAAATTCGCTTTTTATGTCAAGATTTTTCTGCGTTATCGCTTGCCTGTCAACCTTTTGCCTTCCTGAAAACATATCGGCCCAACTTAACCTTCAGCAAATCGGCCATTTGCCCTACGCACCTTTGACGCTTGCCGGCTGCAAGTCGTATGTGGACAGCGCAGGCGGCGAATGGGCGCTGGTGGGCACGAGCGGCGGCCTGAGCATTGTGAATTTGAACAACCCGGCGCAACCCGTGGAACGTTTCGCCGTGCCCGGTCTGCCCAACCAATGGCGTGAAATGCGCACCTGGAACGGTTTTGCTTACGTCGGCTCGGAAGCAGCGGGCAGCGGTATTACGATCGTGGATCTGCGCCAGTTGCCCGATACCGTCTATTGGAAAGTCTGGTATGGCGACGGCGCTTACGACAGCCTCGTGCAGCGCAGCCATACCGTGCAGGCTGTCGACGGTTATCTGTATATTTTCGGCGGCGGCAACGTGACCGATGGCTGCACCATCGCCGACCTCGACGACCCCTGGAATCCGCATATTGTCGGTAAATACACCCTTAAATACGTCCACGACGGCTTTATCCGGGGCGATACCTTGTGGACAAGCGAAATATTCGACGGCCAGTTCGGCGTGGTGGATATTTCGGACATCACCGATCCCCAACTGATCACGACCCATCCGTCGCCGGGAAAATTCAACCACAACACCGAACTGTCGGGCGACAGCAAAATCCTGTTCACCACGGACGAGAAGCCGAATCAGCCGCTGGGTGCTTTCGATGTATCGGATCTGGATAACATCACCTTGCTCGATACGTACCTGCCCAGCCAAAAACCGGGGGCGGAAGTACACAATGTGCGGGTCAAAGGCAATTTCCTCGTCAATCCTTCCTACGGCGGACAACTGACCATCGTGGATGCCACCCGGCCGGACAACCTGATCGAAACTGCCTGGGCGCTCCTCGGTACTTCATTGGTCTGGGATGCCGATCCGTATCTGCCCTCGGGCATCGTGTTTGCCACCGCCAAATCCGAAGGGCTGTTTGTATTTCAGCCGACCTACCAGCATGCGGCCTGGCTGGAAGGATTTGTGACGGATTCGCTCACCGGCCTGCCGCTCAGCGAAGCGAAGGTGTTTGTGCTGAACACGCCCAATGCGGATACTTCGAAATTCGACGGCGGGTACAAAACAGGAGCGGCGATACCCGGCGCCTACACGATTCAGGTGTCGAAACCGGGCTATCAAACCAAATTTATCCAGAATGTTTTGTTGGAAGCCGCTGAGGTGACCGCGCTGAATATTGCCCTCGTACCCGAAGTCGTAAGTACGCAACATCCTGATTTTGAGAAAAATATCCGCATCGCACCCTCGCCGTTCCGTGACCGGATCGTTGTGGAGATTTTGCCGGGAAGTCCGTTTGCCGGTAGTACCTTGCTTATCCGGCTGTCCGACCTTTCCGGAAAAATTATTCTGGAAAAAGACGCTGTACCCGGTCAGACGGTGCTGGATAACCTGGGAAGTTTACCGGCTGGGACGTATCTGGTGACGGTTCAAAACGGAATGTCAGAACACACGTTCAAGAGTGTTAAATCTTGGAAGTGACTATTAGTTAACACAATACTCATTTCACAGGTTCGCCTGAGTTGTCGCCTTTCCATAGTTCAAAGACTGTAACAGATGTGACGGCAAAAGAATACAGAGAAGAGAGGCGGAAAAGCAGGGTGCTGGATTTATCTTTCGACTTACGATGGTCAATCAATATGTTTGTATCAAGACAAATTAACGCCATTGATTAAGAGATTTACGCTTTTCAATAATATGATTGAATTCTTTATCTGTTAAGTCAGGTGCTTCTAATAAAAGACGTTGCAAATCATTCACGGTAGATTTCTCCGTAGCTGATTCGTTTTTTTGTTTAGTCAACAATTCAGATGCCTCAGTGACGAATGTCTCCGCGATTGATTCGTCAGTTGCTGCTTCACTATCCGATTCGACAGGGATGATTATTATCTCTACCTTTTGTGATTTTACACTTTTTGGAAGAATGAACCGAACTTCGCGTTTTTTTACCTCTGCAAATATCCTGAAAGCATTCATATTGAGCCGTTTTTTGCAAAGATAGTATTTATTATTTTGTATGACTCCAACCATCCTTTCAAAAAATCTACCCTTCCCCGAACCGTTCCCCCAAGGCGCCCTCCTGTTGGCAGACAAACCTTTGGGTTGGACCTCTTTCAGTGTGGTGAATAAAATCCGCTATGCACTTTCACACAGGCTGGGAATTAAAAAATACAAAACCGGTCACGCCGGCACCCTCGATCCCTTAGCCACCGGTCTGCTCATCATTTGTGTAGGCGAATACACAAAAAAAATCGGGGAATTCCAAGCCTTGCCCAAGGAATACACAGGGGTCATCACTTTCGGCGCCACAACGCCGTCTTTCGATCTTGAAAAAGCCGTGGATGCGACGTACCCAGTCGGACACCTCACCGATGCCTTGTTGCAGGAGGTAAAACAACAATTCACGGGAAACATTCTTCAAATACCCCCGGTGTTTTCAGCCGTAAAAGTGGATGGCAGGCGGCTTTACAAAAATGCCCGGACGGGTGAAGAAGTGGAACTGCCGGAGCGCCCCGTTCACATCGAATCGTTTGAAATCGGCCCCCTGCGCCCTTCACCTTCTACCCTCCACCATCTACCCTCTACCTTCAACAAAAAAGGCGTCTCCATCATGCTGCACCCAGATTATGCGGAAGGTTTGCAGGCAGATTTCAGGGTAGTGTGCAGCAAAGGCACGTATATCCGCTCCTTAGTACACGACCTGGGCCGGGCTGCCGGCAGCGGCGCGTACCTGAGCAGTTTGCGGCGCACGGGCACGGGCGGTTTTTTCGTTCATGATGCCTGGGATTTGGACGCATTAGTGGAGTGGATACAAAAAAAGTGACAAATGCCTTCTCATACAGACATTCAATTCTCGAAAGCAGAACTGGCCCGCTATAACCGCCACATCATCATTCCGGCGTTCGGTCTGGAGGCCCAGCAAAAACTGAAAGCCGCGAAAGTATTGGTGGTAGGCTCGGGTGGGCTCGGCAGTCCGCTCCTGCTTTACTTAGCCGCTGCAGGTGTCGGCGTCATCGGCATCGCCGACTTCGACGTGGTGGACGACAGCAACCTGCAGCGACAGGTATTGTTCGGGCAAAACGACGTGGGCAGGTTGAAAACGGAGGCCGCCAAAGACAGGCTCTCGTCGCTGAACCCCCACATCGATATCCGGTTGCATCCGGCAAAACTGAGTTCGGAGAATGCCCTCGATATCATCGGGGACTACGACGTGGTGGCGGACGGTACGGACAATTTTCCGACGCGCTACTTAGTCAACGATGCGTGCGTATTGTTGGGTAAAACCAACGTTTATGCTTCCGTTTTTCAGTTTGAGGGTCAGGTTGCCGTATTTAACTACTTGGATGCGAACGGTGAAAGAGGGCCCAATTACCGCGATTTGTATCCGACGCCGCCGCCCCCGGGGTTGGTGCCGGATTGTGCTGAAGGCGGCGTACTGGGCGTGTTACCGGGTATTATCGGCAGCCTGCAAGCCGGCGAAGTGATCAAGGTGGTCACCGGGGTGGGGGAGCCGTTGAGCGGTCGCTTGTTCCTTTTTGATGCGTTGGGTTTTGAAACCCGTACTTTGAAAATCAAACGCCGCGACAACAATCCGCTGAACGGGAAAAACCCGTTGATCACACAACTGATTGATTACGAGGTTTTCTGCGGGCTGAAAAACGTAGAAAGGCCCGTTAAAGAGATAACCGTACACGAATTGTACAACTGGCAAACGCAGGGTTCGTCATTTCAATTGATCGATGTACGCGAGCCGTATGAATATGAGGCCTCCAACATCGGCGCGGAACTGATCCCGCTGGGGACGGTGGCAGCCAATGCAGGGCGTTTTTCAAGAGACGTAAAAGTGGTGGTGCATTGCCGCTCCGGCGCGCGCAGCGCCAAAGCCATCCGCGAACTCGAAGACAAATTCGGTTTTGACAACCTGTATAATCTGAAAGGGGGGATACTCGCTTATCTGGAAGAGACGCAGGACATTTGATAAAGGCGTTTTTTCTTCTTAAAAACCGGCTTTTCAAAAAATCAAACGGCACTTTTAGTGGGCTAAAATCAAATAATAAATTTTTTTTCAAACTTTCCGAAACAAACTTGCCAGTCTGACATCAGTCACCCTAACTTTGCCCCATGATTTCTAACGCTATCCAAATCGCTGCATGTTGTTGCTGTTGCTGCCCGTCCACGGTCATCCGGAGCGGCTGCGATGCAATTTTGGCGAACAGGCGATAAAAATCTCAACGTTCGACAAACAAACATTTCAGCATAAAAAAGCCCTTCGGTTGACACAACCGAAGGGCTTTTTTTAATCCCTCAACCCCTCAACCCCTCAATCCCTCAACCCCTCAACCATCTCAACATTCTCAACCAATCATGAATTATAACGCTATTCCATTCGCTGCATGTTGTTGCTGTTGCTGTCTGCCTCCGGTCACCCGAAGCGGCTGCAATGCTATGTTTGCGAAAAAGGAATAACAAATTCATATTCGCCCACATACAAGCAGCATAAAAGCCCTTCGGTTGACACAACCGAAGGGCTTTTTTTCAAATATTTTGACAGGATTACAGGATTAACAGGATTTAAATACTTGTTTTTCAATAAAATAATATCCTGACAATCCTGTAATCCTGTCAAAAAAAATATAAAAAATCACACCTGTCTCATGCAGTCTCTATCACATCAACTCCCCGAAATCGAATCCGAACTGCGAAGACGCACCGACCGAAGTCCGCTGCAGGCACTGGCATTTTTGGCCGGACGGTTTGCCGGAAGCGCCGTGTTCTCGACCAGTTTCGGTATGGAAGACCAGGTGATTGCGCACCTGATATTTACCAACCAACTCCCGATTCGCGTTTTTACCCTCGATACGGGCCGCAATTTTCAGGAAACCTATTCGACCTGGGCGCGTACCATCGAACGTTACCAACAACCCGTCGAGGTTTATTATCCCCAGACAGCCGCGATTGAAAAACTAATTGCCGAAAAAGGCCCCAACAGCTTTTACTACTCCGTTGAAAACCGCAGGGAATGTTGTCATATCCGCAAAGTGGAGCCGCTCAGCCGGGCTTTGAAAGGGCAACAATTGTGGGTAACCGGTATCCGCGCCGAACAATCGCCCAACCGCCACGACATGAATTCTCTCGAATGGGATCCGACGCATAACCTGCTCAAATTTCACCCATTGTTCGACTGGTCTTTTCAGGAAGTGCAGGACTATGTCCGGCAGCACAATATTCCCTACAACCCCTTGCACGACAAAGGTTTCCTGAGCATCGGCTGCGCGCCTTGCACCCGCGCCATCCGTGAAGGGGAAGATTTCCGCGCCGGCCGCTGGTGGTGGGAAGATGCTTCCAAAAAAGAGTGCGGATTGCACATCGCGGCATAGACGAGGATATTAAAAGGTTTTTTAGACAGGATTTCAGGATTTACAGGATATTATTTTATTGAAAACCAACAATTTGAATCATGTCATTCCTGAAATCCTGTCTAAAAATTGGCTTGCCGATCTCGTTTCTACCAAATCACCGAATCCACAAATAAACAACACAACATGTCAAAACGCTTTGATTCTCTCGACCACTTAGAAGCCCAGGCCATCCATATTTTGCGAGAAGTCGCCGGCCAGTTCGAGCGACCTGCGCTGCTGTTTTCCGGGGGGAAAGACTCCATCACGCTGGTAAAATTAGCCGAAAAGGCCTTTCGCCCCGGCAAATTTCCGTTCCCGCTGGTGCACATCGACACCGGGCATAATTTTCCGGAAGTGCTCGAATACCGCGACCGTTTGGCGCAGCAATTGGGCGAAAAACTGATCGTTCGCAAGGTGGAAGATACCATCCGTAGGCAGGGTTTGAAGGACGGAGCAGGGAAATATCCAAGCCGCAATGCGCTGCAAACCAATACCTTGCTTGAAACGATCGAGGAATTTGAATTCGACGCCTGCATCGGCGGCGCCCGGCGGGATGAAGAAAAAGCACGCGCCAAAGAGCGCATTTTCAGCATACGCGACGAATTCGGTTCCTGGGACCCCAAGCGGCAACGTCCCGAACTCTGGGACATCTACAACGGCGCCATCCGCAAAGGAGAGAATATGCGCGTTTTCCCCATCTCCAACTGGACGGAACTCGACGTGTGGAATTACATCCGGCGCGAGGCCATCGAACTGCCCAATATTTATTTTTCACATTCCCGCGATTGCGTCGTCACCCCCGGCGGCCAGTTGCTCGCCATCACCGAACACATCCGGCTCGACCCCGGCGACGAGGTTACCGTCCGAGACGTGCGTTTTCGCACCGTCGGCGACGCCACCTGTACCGCTGCGGTCGAAAGCCAGGCTGCAACCATCGACGACATCATCCAGGACATTCTGACCACAAAAATCTCCGAACGCGGCGCGACCCGCCTCGACGACCGGCTCTCCGAAGCGGCCATGGAAGACAGGAAGAAAAACGGGTATTTCTGAGTTATGAGTTATGAGTTATGAGTTGTCTCAAGAGCGGCAACTCATAACTCATAACTCATAACTCATAACTCATAACTCATAACTTCTATCTCATAACTCATAACTCGATATAAGTGAACATCTTAAAATTTATAACCGCAGGCTCCGTGGACGACGGAAAAAGCACGCTCATCGGGCGGCTGCTGTACGACTCGAAAGCCGTATCGCACGACGTTTTGCACACCCTCGAACGCCAGAGCCGGAATATGCCCGACGGCGAAATCGACCTTTCGCTGCTTACCGACGGCTTGCGCGCCGAGCGGGAGCAAGGCATCACGATCGACATTGCTTACAAATATTTCAACACACCGCGCCGCAAATTCATCATCGCAGATGCCCCCGGCCATGTGCAATATACCCGTAACATGGTCACCGGCGCCTCCAATGCCGATCTCGCGATCATCCTGATCGATGCCCGGCACGGCGTGATGGAACAAACACACCGCCACAGTCTCGTGGCGGCGCTGATGGGCATCCCGCACATCGTGGTGGCAATCAATAAAATGGACCTGGTTGGCTTTGCGGAAGAGACATTTTACCGCATTGCCGCCGACTACCAAAAATTGGCGCACAAACTTGATTTAAAAGAAGTGGTGTTCATACCGCTGAGCGCCTACGCCGGCGACAATGTGGTGACCAGCTCGGAAACTATGCCCTGGTATGTGGGCCCGACCTTACTGGAACATCTGGAAACCGTCGAACTCAGCAACGATTTACCGGTAGACGAAGCGCGGTTTGCCGTACAATATGTCATCCGGCCGCGCACCGAAGAATTGCACGACTACCGGGGTTATGCCGGCGCGATCCGCAGCGGCTATTTCAGGAGCGGCGACCGGGTGCGGGTGTTGCCTGCGGGTATCGAAACAACCCTGAAAGCCATAGAAGTTCACCAGCAGGATGTCAAATCGGCTTTCGTCCCCCAACCGGTCGTGCTGCACCTTGCAGACGACATCGACGTTTCCCGTGGCGATACCATCGTGCGGGTGGAAGATATACAACCTGCTGTGGAACAAGATATTGACCTCGATATCTGCTGGATGAGCGAACGCCCGCTTTATCCCGGCGACCGCCTCATCGTGCGCCACAATGCCTCGATGATAAAGGCAATCGTCAAGGAGATTTATCACCGCACCGACGTGCACAGTTTTGAAAAACAGCATGCCGAAAACCTGCAACTCAACGACATCGCAAGCATCCGCCTGCGCACCGCCAAGCCACTTGTTTTCGACGCCTACAAGAAAAACCGCGCCACCGGCGGGTTGATCCTGGTCAACGAACACAGCTTCGACACCGTTGCCGCCGGAATGCTCCGTGAGCCGTCCGTCAGCGAATCCTTCAAAACTGATTTTGCAATCTGACCTGCCCACCACCATAAAATTTTATCAATCCTGTAAATTTTGTTAATCCTGTCCACTCTTTCCTAACCTGTAAATCTTGTCACTATGTCCCATCTGATTGGTTTCCAACTTACTAACAAGCAAGGCGTCATCGTCAGCCACCCGGTTTCCGGCAACCCGCAGCCCAGGCTCACTGTTGTCGGCGCCGGTATCGGCGACCCGGAGCACATCACGCTGAAAGCCATCAAGGCCCTGCAATGTGCCGATGCGGTATTGTACGACGCGTTGGTGAACGAGACGTTGCTCGACTACGCGCCCCCCGGCGCTGCAAGAGTGTACGTCGGCAAACGCAGGGGCGAAAAATCATTTACGCAGGAAGAGATCAACGAACGCATCGTGGCTTACGCTCACTGCTGCGGGCACGTGGTGCGGCTCAAAGGGGGCGATCCCTTCGTATTCGGGCGCGGCCTGGAAGAGTTGCAATACGCTCAAAGTCAGGGTATTCCGACCGGATACATTCCCGGTATTTCGAGTGCCATTGCGGGCGCCGGCGCCGCGGGCATCGCCGTCACAACCCGTGGAGCGAGCCGCAGTTTCTGGGTGCTTACCGCTACGACGGACACCGGCGATCTGAATCCCGAAATTTTCAGCGCCGCCGCAACCGATGCCACGGTCGTCATTCTGATGGGTCTGGCAAAAATTGCCGACATCGCGCAGGCTTTCAAAGAGGCCGGAAAGGCCGATTTGCCGGTAGCGGTGATTCAAAATGCTACCCTGCCGGAGCAACAAGAGGTCTTTGGCGTCATCTCCGATATCGCGGGAAAAACGCAGCATTCGGGGATTGGCAGCCCGGCAGTGATTGTCATTGGTGAAGTGGTTCGGCAACGGATACAGTCGGATGAAGCACTGGCGATGGTGGAACTCCTGCGTTCAGTTCAAGCAGAGTTTTGACAACTTTTCAAAAGTTGTCAAATCTGAACTTTCTGATTCTCACTTTATCAAATCTGCATCCATGACCGCGACACTCCCACAACCGCCCGCCGGCTTCGATGAAGACCTGCTGAAAAAATTGACCACGCAGCACAGTGCCTTGCAACAAATGTGGCTCAGCGGGTTCCTCTACGGGGTAGCCCTGCACGGGCATGCAGCCCCCTCGAATGGCGGCCCTGCCGATTTGTTGCCCGCTGCGGCCATCACGCCGTCTGCGTCGCTTGCTTTGCCGAAAGTCACCGTGCTCTACGGCTCACAAACCGGCAACAGCAAAAAGGTGGCGAACCGGCTTGCGGCACGTGTCCGCGAACAAGGTTGGGAGATCGGCGTCGCCGACCTGAACGACTACCCGACGAAAAATTTGAAGAGCGAAAAAATTGTCCTGTTCGTAGTCAGTACACAAGGAGAGGGCGACCCGCCGGTGTCGGCGGAAGAATTTCACAAATGGCTGTTGGGGCCGCGCGCACCGAAACTGGACGGACTTCAATTCGCTGTTTGTGGATTGGGCGACAAGAGTTATCTCAAGTTTTGCCAGACCGGGAAAGAACTGGACGCCCGTTTGGAGGAATTGGGTGCGACCCGCTTAGTGGAGCGGGCCGAATGCGACGTGGATTTTGAAGAAACGGTGGAAGCGTGGACGGAGGCGGTACTACTTGGTATGTCGGAAGTCCGTTCCGGCTTGCCGGCCTCAATCAATGGCCAAAGTCATGCGTTGGTTTCGAGTCACACTAAAATGTCGCCGGAACGGACTTCCGGCGTACTACGACGCGACGTGATATCGCCGGAACGGACTTCCGGCCTACCAGAGCACAATCGCAAACGCCCTTTCGCCGCTCCCGTTTTGGAAAAAATAAAACTCAACGGGCGCGGTTCGCAGAAAGAAACCTGGCACCTCGAACTGTCGCTCGAAGATTCAGGCCTCCTATACGAACCCGGCGATTCGCTCGGTATTTACCCCAAAAACGCCGAATCGGCAGTGCGCGAAGTGCTTTATGCGGCAATGCTGAACGGCAATAAAATCGTGCATTTCAATGGAAAAGAAGCGCCATTCCGCGAAATCCTCCTTGAAGTGGAACTCTCTGTGCTGACCCGTGAAGCGGTGGAAAAATATGCTGCCTGGACGAACAACTCCAAACTCAAAACCCTGCTCGGGGACACTGCCGCGCTCAAAAAATTCCTATGGGGCCGCAATGTGGCCGACTTACTGCGCGAATTTCCGGCGGCCATGTCGGAGGCTACTTTGCTCGGTTTTTTGCGGAAAATGCCGCCTCGCCTCTATTCCATCGCTTCCAGTCCGGCAGCGCATCCCGGCGAAGTTCACCTGACGGTCGCCGCGGTGCGTTATAATTTTAACGCCCGCCCGCACCAGGGCGTGGCCTCCACTTTTCTGGCCGACCGGATCGCAGCGGGTGCAACGGCGCCGGTTTTTATCGAACACAACGAATATTTCAAACTTCCGGCCGACGATGCGGCGGACATTATCATGGTCGGCCCCGGCACGGGTGTGGCGCCGTTCCGCGCATTCGTAGAAGAGCGCAGCGAACGCGGCAGTTCGGGTAAAAACTGGCTTTTCTTCGGTAATCCGTATTTCGAGACGGATTTTCTGTACCAAACCGAGTGGCTCAACCACCTCAAACGCGGCACCCTCGACCGCCTCGACGTGGCTTTCAGCCGCGACCAGGAACAAAAATTCTATGTGCAGCACCGCCTGACGGAACGCTCCAAACTGATTTTCGAACGCCTCGAAAACGGCGCGTATTTCTACGTCTGCGGCGATAAGGAACGCATGGCATCCGACGTACAAAACGCTGTTTTACAAATTATTGAAAAAGAAAGCGGGCGCGACGGAGAGTTTGCTGCGGAGTATTTGAAAGGTTTGAAAAAGCAACGGCGGTATCTGGAAGATGTGTATTGAACAGCACAAGTACGACGGACTTCCAAGTCCGTCGAAAGACACGTCCGCACACAATGCAATGTGGAAAACACCGTAGCGCAGCGGCGGACCTGGAAGTCCGCCGTACAAATTTTGATCATGCAACAACTCACTCCGCCATCCAAACCTGCCTTCCGGGAGGCTTTCGCCTTCTGGCTACGGCTGGGGTTTATCGGTTTTGGCGGACCGGCGGGGCAAATCGCTATCATGCACGATTTTCTGGTAGACAAAAAACGCTGGATCAGCAACTCGAAGTTTTTGCATGCGCTGAACTACTGCATGCTCCTGCCCGGCCCGGAAGCGCAGCAACTTGCCACCTACACCGGCTGGATGCTGCACGGCATACGCGGCGGTCTGGCGGCGGGCATCCTGTTCGTGTTGCCTTCGGCGTTCATCTTGTGGGGATTGAGCGTGTTGTATGTCACTTATGGGCAGGTTCAGGCAGTTCAGACCGTTTTCGACTTTTTAAAACCGGCGGTCGTAGCGGTAGTGGCCGGCGCCATTGTGAAAATCGGAAAAAAATCGCTGCAAACGCCGTTGCATTACGGGGTGGCTGCAGCCGCATTTGTTGCCATTTACTTTTTAAACGTACCGTTTCCGGCAATTATACTGGGGGCGATTTTGTTGGGTGCGGCAATCCATTATTTGCCGTTGTTGGCGTCCCCGCCAACAACAACTAAGGTACAATCTCAAGCGAAAAGAACTGGTCTTTTGCATTGGCTACTCACGCGACGTGTTGTTGGAGGGGACGCCAACAACGGCAAGAATCTCGCTAAACCTTCCAGGTTTCAAAAACCTGGAAGGTTTCAGGAGACTGGCGATGCTGCCGAATCTGACTATGTTATCAATTGCGATACTGTCGTGCCCGGCAGCGGTTTTTCGATGAGCCGGTTCATCCGGCAAATCGCGATAGCGGCATTGCTGTGGGTATTGCCATTCCTGCTGTTTTATATTGCTGCGTCCAACTTCGATTTTTGGAAAAAACTCAGTTTGTTTTTCACCCGGGCGGCCTTTGTCACTTTCGGTGGTGCGTATGCGGTACTGCCATACATTGCGCAGGTGAGCGTTGAAAAATTCTACTGGCTGACCAAACTTCAGATGCTCGACGGGCTTGCCTTGGGTGAAACGACACCCGGTCCGCTCATCATGGTTCTGGCATTTGTAGGCTTTATGGCCGGGTACAACAGTTTCGGCGGCTCCCTTGCAGCAGCGACGGTGGGGCTGGCAGCGACGGTTTTTTACACTTTTTTGCCCTCGTTTTTGTTCATATTCGCCGGCGCGCCGCTGATCGAACGCACACAGGACAGTCCTGCCGTAAAGTCCATCCTGAATTTTGCAACTGCCGCCGTCACCGGTGTGATATTGAGTCTGTGCCTGTATCTCGGCCAGGCGGTTATCGTGCCGGTTCCGCCGCAGGTTTTGTGTTTGCCTCTGGTTTGGATGCTTGTTTCGCTTGCGGCCCTGCAATACTTCAAAATTGGCCTGATGACCTGGATTGGAGTGAGTGTGGCGGCAGGATTGATGAAGTACGCATTATTCTGATGGTTGAGAAGTTGAGAGGTTGAGGATAAAATCCTCTCAACCTTTCTCAACCTCTCAACCTCTCAACCTCTCAACCTCTCAACAAAAAAAACATGCAACCTGAAACAAAGGCTTCCCACAACGAAGTCGAGCACATCAAAGCCAAGAGCGATTACCTGCGCGGGACGCTCAAGCAGAGCCTCGACAATCCCATCACCGGGGCGCTGTTTCCCGAGGATACGAACCTGATCAAGTTTCACGGTTCGTACCAGCAGACCGACCGCGACCTCGACAGCGAGCGCAAGACGCAGAAACTCGAACCGCTCTATTCGTTCATGATCCGGGTGCGGGTGCCGGGTGGGGTGGCCACACCGGCCCAGTGGCTGCGTATGGACGAACTCGCCGATCGCTATGGCAACGGGACGCTCAAACTTACCACCCGCCAGGCATTTCAATTGCACGGTATAAAAAAGCGCCACCTCAAATCCACCATACAGGGTTTCAACGAGGTGTTGTTGGACAGCATTGCCGGCTGCGGCGACGTGAACCGCAACGTGATGTGCAGTCCCAACCCCGGCGAAAGCAGGGTACATGCTGCAATCCAGGCGGTGGCAGTTGAACTCAGTGCGGCTTTTACGCCAAAAACAACCGCCTATTACGAAATCTGGCTCGACGGGCAACCGGTAGATGCTTCGCAACCGTTTGTTGTGCCCCCCCCAGCCCCCCCGGAGGGGGGGAGAGGTGCTTCACCCATTGATATGGGTGAAAAGGAGGCCATGAACCCTTTGCTCGTATCAGCAAGTGAAACTCCACTCCCCCCCTCCGGGGGGGCTGGGGGGGGCGACTTCGAACCGGTTTATGGAAAAACTTATCTGCCACGCAAATTCAAAATTGCGATCGCTGTGCCGCCGCAAAACGACACGGATGTGTTTGCCAATGACATTGGCCTGATCGCCATCGACAAAGACGGCGAACTGACCGGTTTCAACCTGGCGGCGGGCGGCGGGCTGGGTATGACCTTCGGGGCGCCGGAAACCTTTCCCAGATTGGCGGATATGCTGGGGTATATTGACAAACAAGACGTTGTGAAGGTTTGCGAAGCCATCATCACGACGCAAAGGGATTTTGGCAACCGCGAAAACAGGAAGTTGAGCCGGCTCAAATACACGGTCGAGCGTATGGGACTTGCAACATTCAAACGAGAAATAGAAACCCGCTCCGGCGCGGTTTTTCAGCCCGAAAAACCCTTTCATTTCCAACATTCGGGCGACCGCTACGGCTGGGTACAAAGCCACGACGGGCGTTTTCACCTGACTTTGTTTGTTGAAGGCGGACGCGTGGCCGACGTGAAGGATTTTCCTTTAAAAACCGCACTGAAGGTAGTGGCGACGATCCACGACGGCGATTTCAGGCTCACCGGCAATCAGAACCTGGTCATCGCAAACATTTCACCGGAAAAACGCCCGGCGATCGAGGCGATTCTGGAGAAATATGGCGTATTGGAAGCCACATTTCGCCAAACGGCGTTGCGCCAAAACTCGATTGCCTGTGTCGCTTTGAACACCTGTTCGCAGGCATTCGCAGAAGCCGAGCGTTACCTGCCTTCTCTGATCGACAATATCGACCTCATCATTCGATCCAACAGACTTGAAAAAGACGCGATCAACATCCGTATGACGGGGTGCCCCAATGGCTGTGGGCGGCCTTATTTAGCAGAGATCGGGTTCGTGGGTAAGTCGCCGGGTTATTATAACCTCTATCTCGGCGGTGCGCACAACGGCGAACGGTTGAACAAACTGTACCGGGAAATGCTCGATGAAGCGGGAATTTTGCGCGAACTGGAACCGGTTATTGCCGCTTATGCCCGCGAACGTAACAGGGATGAACGCTTCGGCGATTTTGTGATCCGGAAAGGTTATGTGAAAGAGACGACGCACGGGACGAATTTTCATGAAGGGTGAGGGCTCAATTTCAAACTGCAATTTGATTGACGAATGCCGATTACATGATTGTTGATTTACGATGTTCCCGCGTGCGACATCAAAATTCTGACATAAGCCATCCACTTCAACAATCTGAATTCATATAATCGGCATTCGTCAATCAAATTATCTTAAGACGCCAAATTTTTGCACATGGACGAACCGCTGCAATCATTCCACTTCTCCGCTCCGCCTGTCGCCGAACCGCCGCCGGCAGGCAACACTTTGTTCCCCATTTTCCTGAAACTGGAAAACTTCAACGTGCTCATCGTCGGTGGGGGAAACGTGGGTTTGGAAAAAATCACGGCCATCCTGCGCAACAGTCCGGCGACGCGGGTGACCCTGGTGGGGGATAAAATTTTGAGAGCAGTCCGGGAATTCGCCGCTGATTTTGAGCAGGTTGTGTTGCTGGAAAAACCCTTCGAGGTGGAGGATCTGGCAGGCAAACAATTCGTGATCGCTGCGACGGACGATAAGACACTCAACCGGTTCGTCCGGCAAAGCGCCAACGAACGCGGCGCCCTGGTGAACGTGGCCGACACACCCGGCGAGTGCGATTTTTACCTGAGTTCGATCGTGCAGAAAGGGGATTTGAAGATCGCTATCTCGACCAACGGGAAGTCTCCCACCATCGCCAAAAGGCTGAAAGAACTCCTGAACGATGCGTTGCCCACGGAATTGAACGACTTACTGCAAAATATGCCTGCCATTCGTAGCCAACTGAAAGGCGATTTTTCGGAAAAAGTACGGACGCTCAATGCCTTGACGGCTTCGCTGGCAGCGGGAGAAGATGCCTTGTCTGCCGTTTTTCCGCACCAGAACCTGGAGCGCATCGGCGACCGCAAGTGGCGACGCATTGCCACAGCGGCGATGGCGGCCTTCGGTTTGCTGCTGATTTTCAATGTCATATCTTTTTATGTGCCGATGCAGACCTGGCCGGAAGTGGTTGAGAGCATCGACCCGCAATTCTGGTTGTTTGTGGGTGTGGGTTTTGCGGCTCAATTGGCCGACGGTCTGCTCGGTATGGGTTACGGGGTTGTGACACAGATTTTTCTCATGGGCGCCGGCGTGCCGGTGGCGGCGGTGAGTTCGAGCATCCACACGGCGGAAGTGTTTGCGGCGGGTGCGTCGGGGTACTCGCACTACCGATTCGGCAACGTGAACAGGCGCCTGTTCCGCGTGCTGCTGGGGCCGGGGGTGTTGGGCGCTGTCGGCGGGGCGTTGCTCCTGTGGTGGCTCGGCGAGCATTATGCGCAGTACATCAAACCCTTGCTGGCAACTTACACCATGTTGCTGGGCATCCGGATTTTGACCCGGGCTTTTACCAAAGGCAGGCCCAAAACCAAGGCCAAAAACCTCGGCTGGTTGGCCGGTGCAGGTGGTTTCCTCGACTCCTTCGGCGGGGGAGGGTGGGGGCCTTTGGTTACCAGTACACTTCTTGCAAAAGGCAAAACACCGCAGTACGTGATCGGAACGGTGAGCCTGACGGAGTTTTTCGTGACGTTTGCCAGCGCGCTCACGTTTTTTTCGGTCATCGGGCTGTCGCACTGGGTGATCATCGTCGGTTTGCTGATCGGTGGGGTAGTAGCTGCGCCCATCAGTGCGCGGCTGGCGGGCAAGTTGCCGGTTCGGACAATGTTTATTTTGGTGGGGGTGGTGGTGATTTTTTGGAGTTTGAGGGTTTTGTGGGGTGTGTGGTAGGCACTGGCAAGTAACCCAATTAAGGAACTTTAAGAATAAATGCTCTGTTTTCCTCGTTTCATTTTGTCTTAAACGCTTCATTTTTACTAACTCCAAGCTGTAGCGAGAGTATGGAACAAGGAACACTTTATGCTTTCTCATCAGAATTTTTTAATAACGTAATTGCTATTCAAGAGTTCTGCAATAGCATTATTCCAGATATTAATAAGGAGATAACTATCGAATTGAAAAGGGAAAAATCTCGTGTTTACGTTGATTTATTAGAAAATATTGTAAAAAATATACAGATAGAAGAAGGCAAAGCAATATGCATCATTTCCCAATGCAACCTTTTACGTTTTGTTTTTTATCCAAATGGAGACCGTTCCCTCCTATTCGCGATATTAAAAAAATTGAAGCAAATAGATTCAATTAACTTGGAAAGACCATATTCATGGGCTTTTCATTATATCTCTGGTGTAAGTTTGTTTGATCATTACCAGATTACCAAAAGCACTTCTCAATACAGCATTAAAAATCTCGATATTTTATTTCAGGCAAAGAAGCATTTTTCTATTCTACTTCAAGAACTCTTCAAAGGAGGATTGGAAATTGATAAAAGCAATACTCAAAATTTTATTTTTTACTGGAGTCTTTCAATCGCCGAATTAAATAGATGGGTCGAGCCACTCTTTATCCTTGACCAAATTGAAAAAACAGCCCCTGATTTTCGCGAAAACGCTTTGGGAGCAAAAGCACTAATATTAGATTCATATTCCGAGAAAACTTGCTGCACAATTGGCCCTCTACTTCCCTATAAACTAATAATCTTGGCAAAGACCTCTTTGGGGGGCACTACCAAAGAAAATCCAAATTTTGAAACACTCAACTTAATAAAAACAAAAGCAGAGGACTTGCTCGTTAAAAACAATATTCAATTAGATTCCTTAGAAAAACTTGTTGAGGAAGCTGAGAATGAGTTTCATGGTCATAATCTTTACCAAAAATTTATTATTACTCGACACCTAACTTTAAGTGAGCATGCTCTTTATTGCAACTGTAAAAATGCTGCTAAAGATGATTTAAAAATTAAATCTAATCACAAGCATACGGAAATTGGATGGGTAAATCAGTTCCAATTGATATTGGAACAACTCAAAATTAGTTTCGACAAGGCAAGACAATCGTTTTTTAGAGCTACGCAAAAAAAAGGAGTGAGCCTACTTTATAAAAGCACAGTAAAAAACGAATTTAATGATGGGAGGCTTGTGCTCTCAGCTAAATCATATCAATTAATTGATGCTTTCAAAGAGTGTTTCTCAATTTTAGACAAGATAGCCTTAGGTTTTGACTTGGCTTTTGAACTAAAAACTAAGGATATACATTTCGTTAGATATTTTGACACCTCAAAAGTAAAATCGCTTATTGATTCTGAAGATAATAATCTTTACATGATTTCCCTTTACAGCATTGCACAAGATTTGGATAAAAATTCAAATTTCTCTGCATTTCCAGAATTTAAAGAGTGGCGTAACGCAGCCGAACATGACCTTTTAATTCCTATAAAACCTGATGCGAATATTGATGACCTGAAAAACAAATATCCGATTGTTCGTTGTTTTGTAGATTATGCTGAACTTGAAAGTAAAACATTTTATATGTTGCAATTGTGCAAGTCTGCTATTTTTACCTATACGTTTCTAATTAGAAAAGCATCAATTTCTAAAGCCAAAATGATCGACCAAGGTTGATCTTTGTGTAATGAGTTTTAGTCTCGCTTAATCGCCCTTCTGCCTTATCAATAATAAAAAGCTAAGTGTCAAGTTTGACAAATAAAGTATCTGTTTTTCATACTTTTACAAACCTGCAAACAATTAAAATCGTTGGTTGATGAAAATATCGTTGAGTGTTCAGGAAACCCTGATTTGGCACGATATGCCGCAATTGTTTGTGGCTACCGACCTCGTTGGCGGTCTCTACCTGTGTTTATTGATCGACGACAGTGGGGAAATGCCCGCATATATCGCAGTGGCCATATCTGCCGGACGCTTGCGTGCGGTGCGGCAGGGGCAAATGGATTTGCACACTGCGTTTGCCCGCCCGGAACTGGGTTTCTGGCTTTCGATAAACGATTTTTCCGGGGAAAACGCTCTCGCAGAATTGCTGCCAGAAGAGAAACCCCTTCCCGAAAAATGGCTTCCTATGCGTGGAGAATTTTTTTCCACAAGTACCCAGCGAAGGTCCTACACTTGCCCGGAATCTTTCGAGGCAGTCAAAGTCAGTGCAGTAGCTAAGGAGGCAGGCATGAACCCGACTTTGCTGCGACAATACGTTGCTGGGGTCAAACACCCCTCACCGGAGCAATCGCGCCGGGTGCAGGAGGCTTTGCATCGGTTGGCGCGTCGGTTGCTGGAAGTGCGGTTTGTTTAACCGACTCAAAGCGGCTCATGGGCTATAAGCGTGAGTGCATGCGCTTTTGCTGTGCGGATGATGCGTTCCAGAATAAAATACCCTTCCAATTCACGTACTTCTTCTTCGGATAGCGGTGTGGCTGCCTTCTTGCTCAATAATTCGCTCAGTCGATGCTGTTTTTGCTCGGAAGGGTGGAAGTTCAGCACTTTTTCAGGGGAAAGACTTGCCAAAAACTCGGCGAGTTCATCGTACACGTTGCTTGCCTGGAATACCATAGTGTAAAAACTTTGGACAAAAGAAACATTATTTCAGCGAAATACCAAATGTGTTTTTCCCGTAAGGGCTGGTATTCAATTATAACGCTGGAGCCAAGAACAACCTGGCTCCAGCGGCCAAAGACTTTTTTCCCTGACGATGCTGCTGCTGCCGTCCGGCGTAAGCAAACAAAATCACCTCGCCACCATCATCTTCCGCACATGCTGCCCCACGCCGGTTCTCAGACTTAAAATGTACGTGCCTTTAGCAAGGTCGCGCACTCCTATGTTCAACTGATTGGAGCCTTCGATGCACTGGTAACGATCCTGCAACACGGTGCGGCCTGTCATATCGGTAACGGCATAATCCAGGCGGACACCTGCCTCGGACATGAAATGCACCTGATAGATATCGGACACAGGGTTCGGGCCGGTTTTGATGTCAAAAATATCGGTAGCAACAGTCTCTGCTTTTTCAAATTCATCAGCAACAATGCTTTCGCCGCCACCGTCGCTGAACAGACTTGGCTGGCAGCCGGTAATCACCACATCGTCGATATAAACCTTGTCGTCGTCGGCAGAGGCGTCGGCTCGGAAACGGAAACGGGTGGTTGAGGTAAATGGCCCCGGGATCGTGACCGTTACATTTTGCCTGACGCCATTGGTAAATTGAACGCTGTAGTTATAATCGGCTACGGTGGTATAGGTCGAACCGCCATTGGTAGAAATCTGCAACCAGAAATCTTCGTTCGAATTGTCAAAACTGACGGTGATGTAGGAAAAACTCACCTTCATTTCGGTGTAAGCCGCACAGTTTTGAGAAGTGGTCGACATGAGCGAAGTTGTCGTATTGTCGCGCAGTTGAATGCAGTACGGGTCTGAGTTGGCATAAGTGGCATTGCTGACACGGGCGCAGTCGGTGCCACCGTCGGTCCAGATGCCCCAGGACGATTCAAAACTCTGGCTGTTGTGCGTGACATAGGTGCATCCGTTGACGGGCGTCAGCGCGGTATTGACGGTGGTGAGCACACCGTTTGAAATCGTAATAGATTGTGTATAAGGATTGTATCCGGTTTTTGACACCCTGAATGTATACGTGCCGCTTTGCAATTGCCCCATTTTGTAAGCGCCCACCGCATTAGTATTATTGGTAGTGGTCGTAGTGAGCAGTTCCGTTTTCGCGCCGTTGACCGGATTTCCGGTGACAGCATCCGTGATCACCCCTTCGATATAGCAGCCGCGCTGAAAGTTGGGTGTCAGGACAAACATCTCGCCATTCGTGGTACTGGTGCCGCTGATATTGGATACCAGGATATTGCCGGAAGGCAGGAAGGGATACACCCCCCAGGCGCCGTTGAATCCGGTACCCGTATTGGTATAGGTGTCATAGTTTCCAACCTGCACCATATTGGCGGGACGATTTACATCCACGATGGTAAAGCCGTCTACATACCAGGACGTAATCGCGTAACCGTTCCTGATATACACATTGTGTACAATCGAGTTGCTGCCGGGGTTGCTCTGGATCTGGTCCAGCAGTTCGACGTCGGACAAATCGCTGATATCATAAGAGGTCAGTGCTGAGTTGGCCTTTTCATCCGTGGTAAACAGCGTATTCCCATACCTCCAGGTATTGTGCGAAAATGCCATCGGTGTGGTAATGGGCGCAGCCAGGGTGACGCCGATCTGGTTATTTGGACCAGTTTTATTTGTCATATCGACAATAGACACTTGCCCGGCGTAAATATGCCCGGCAAACATGGTGTCGTTGTTTACATAGCCGTCGTGGGCATAACCGACAGGGTTATAATAACCTTTGTAGACAGGGGCGGTCGGGTTTGGATTCAGGTCGAAAACACAGGCGCGACCACCGACGAGGTTGGAACCGTACAGGTAAAGAAAGCCTTTGGCTTCGTCTACCTGCAAGGCGTGAATGGTATTCAGGACGGCAGGAGTCGTGCCGCCGCCCGTGTAGGTATAAACGGGCAATGAAGTGCCCGGAAGCGGGGACAAATCCACGATCTGAAGGCCGCCGCCGCCTTCTGTAGCGATGTAGGCGTAATTTTGATAGGTTTTGATTTCGCGCCACTGGCTGGAGGCGCCTGCTATCTGCACGATCTGAACCGGCGCCGCCGGATTGGTCACATCCATCACGATCATGCCGTTTTTGGCGCCTACCAAAGCGTATTCTTTGCCGCCGGCGGCATAACCCCAGATATTGGAGAGGGTTTGACCCGTGTAGGTAGTTTTGGATTGAAAGGTGACGTTTACGTTTTGGGCAAAATTGGAGCCTGCAAAGAGGCAAAAGCAAATAAAGGCGAGCAAACGCATATTCATAAAGTTTATAAGGTGAGTGTCAAAGGAACGAATTCTTACGGAATATTTTGTTGCGGCGTAGTCATGCTGCAAAAATATATCTGTTTGCCGGTTCTGCAAGTTTTCAAAAACTCCGCAAGTTTCGGGTTGTCCTGTCGCTGCTCAGGCCACCACCTTTGTAAAAAAATTAAACCATGAGTCAACAGCATTTGAATTATGAACGCGTGGCACAGGCCATCGATTTTCTGGGCAAGAATTTCCGGAAACAACCCGACCTCGCCGAGGTTGCCCGGCAGGTGCACCTGTCGCCGGAACATTTTCAGCGGATTTTTACGGAATGGGCGGGTGTAAGCCCCAAAAAATTCATGCAATACCTGACCCTCGATTTTCTGCGCGACAAGGTTTGTGAAGTCCCCAGCCTGCAAGCGGCAGCGGATGAAGCCGGGCTTTCGGCGCAGTCGCGGGTGTACGATTTGTTTGTCAACATCGAAGGTGTGACACCCGGTGCATTTCGGGAAGGCGGGTTGGGTTTGCGTATTCAATACGGCTACCACAACACACCGTTCGGTTTGTGTTTTCTGGCCGTTGCCGACCGGGGCGTATGCGGATTGAGTTTTGTGGATGAAGACCGCAAGCGCACCGAGTTTGAGGTATTCCGGCAAAAATGGCACTTCGCCGAACTTCAGCACGCACCTGAACAGACCCAACCGGTGATACAGCAGATATTTTCGCCCGACAAAAATCAACTGCAACGTCTCACTGTGCTGGCGCAAGGCACCAATTTTCAGTTGAAAGTATGGGAAGCCCTGCTCCGCATCCCGCCCGGCGCCGTCACGACGTACAGTCAGATTGCGCGGAGCATCGGCCGTCCGGAAGCGCCACGCGCAGTGGGCACAGCGATCGGCAGCAACCCGGTGGGGTTTCTGATCCCCTGTCACCGGGTCATTCAGGGTACGGGAAAATTAGGCGGCTACCGGTGGGGCGAAACGCGAAAAAGTGCCATCGTGGGGTGGGAAATGGCGCAGCACGGGGTGTAGGTTCGACGAGGTTTTTTGACAGGATTTACAAGATATACAGGATTTTAGAGTTGACAGCGAAGTCGACTAAATTTTATGATATCCTGTAAATCTTGTAAATCCTGTCAAAAAACTACTCTAAAAATCCTGTAAATCTTGTAAATCCTGTCAAAAAACTACTCTAAGAATCCTGTAAATCTTGTAAATCCTGTCAAAAAAACGAAAGCGCAGTCGGCCTTAACTTATTCCTTGTCACCAACTTTCGGGCTTTCATCGAAAACAATCGCCGGAAAATTCAACACCTCCTTTTTTCGTGCAGCAAACCCAAACACACAATTATGCTGCGCAACATCTTCCAGTCATTCGGCCTCGCGATTCAGAACATTCGCTCCAACCTCTTTCACACCTTTCTTTCCGTACTTGGCATCGTCATCGGCGTGGCCGCTTTGGTCGCCACGTTTTCGCTGATCGACGGTTTGGAAAAATTCGCCCGCAGCCAACTGTCTGCCAACACCAGCATCAATGCCATCGCGGTGCAAACGCAAACGGATAAGGCTGTCAACAACATCATCGTCAGGAAAGACACCTTTCAGGTAATTGATTATGACCGTTATGCGCGACTTCGCGCAGGCATACAACATGTGAAACGCGCCAACCTCGACAACGACTATAACCGCGAGATAAGGATGGTGAACACGGATTCTGCCATCGGCGCTGTGATCCGTTGTATGGCCGAATCTCCCTGGGGCGACACCATCATTACGCACGGTCAGTTATTTTCCGCCACAGCCTTTAGCGGACGCGAACCGCAGGCAGTGGTCAATGGCCATCTTGCCAAACTCATTGCAGGCTCCGACAGTCTGGATCAGGTGTTAGGCCAATCGTTCACAGCGCTCGGCCACACCATTCGCATCGTCGGCGTGACAAAAGACAGAAAAGCCGACGCGCCGCCTACCGCTTTTATTCCGATTTCGCTGCTTTCCAATGCCGATTTGGTTCGTTCGCCGCCCAGAATATTGCTCGAAGCCGCCAAAACGGAAGACGTGCCGCTCCTTAAAGAACAGACTGAGACCTGGCTCAAGAATGAATTTGGAGAAAAAAGCACTGATTTTCAGGTAATGAGTCAGGATTTTTGGGTGGATGAAGCCACCAGGGGTTTTTTGATCTTCCGCATTATCATGGGGCTCATCATCGGAATCTCGGTCGTGGTAGGTGGCGTGGGTGTGATGAACGTCCTGCTCATTTCCGTCACCGAGCGCACGGCAGAGATTGGCTTGCGCAAAGCTGTAGGCGCGAAAAAAGGCGATATCCGGCGGCTGTTTTTGGCCGAATCCATCACCGTATCGGCGTTCGGAAGTCTTATCGGATTAGTGGTGGGCGCAAGCTTTGCGTTGGCGGCCATGCCCATTATTCGTTTGTTTGCCGATGTGCCGTTCAATGCCGCCTTGACCTGGAACACGTTTTTCATCATCTGCGTCGTCGCGGTGATTGTGGGCATCATTTTCGGCACTTACCCGGCGGTGAAAGCTGCCCGGCTCGACCCGGTGGAGGCGCTTCGGCGGGAGTAAGTGTGGTTTTCAGCAATATTTTTCCCGCTTGAGCCATTCGTAAGCGGCCTGGACGGCGATTTTGATATCGGTTTGGGGCATATCCAGTTCCCGCACCGCTTTGGCAGGCGAGTAGCAATGCCGCTCCAAACTCAGCAGAGCCTGTGGATAACTCAACAAGGGACGAAAATTAAAAAGCCGTGCCAGCGCAGTGCCGACAAACCCTATTGTCAGGATAATCCAGCCGGGAATGAGCAAGCGGGGCGGCTCAACATGGGTGACTTCGCCGATCAGGTTGAAAAATTCCTGGTAACTCAAATTGCTGTGCCCGGTGATATAGGATTCACCGGGTTTGCCTTGTCGCAGGGCGTTCACGGCAGCATGCGCTACATCCCGTACATCGACGAAGTTTTTGCCCCCGCGGGACACGAATCGCAATTTTCGCGTGCTCACCGCGACGATCATTTGTCCTGAACCGAGGTTGACGTCGTTGGGGCCTATCATCATGGTAGGGCAAATCAATATGGCCGGAAAACCGTGTATCCGCGCCGTTTCCATTACATATTGGTGTGCGGCGTATTTCGAGTTGATGTAATCAAGTCCGTAATGAGCGCCTCTGAATGGCGTATCTTCGGTCGCCGGATGGCTGGGGTCGCCGGGCCCGATGCAGTTGGCAGAACTGATATACACAAAACGTTGTATGCCGGCATCCATCGATGCTTTCACCATATTTTGTGTACCCTTCAAATTGACATCGAACAAGGTTGCCGATTGTGTCGGCCATATACTGATAAGTGCAGCGGAATGAACCACCATGATGCAACCGTGCAAAGCAGCCGCACATGCATCTGCGTCGCGGATATCGCCGTAGCACAACTCTACCGGGAGTCCCTGCAGGTCGGGCGCCAGGCTGCCCGGTCGTACCATAGCTTTGACGCGGTAACCCTGTTGCAGCAGAATTTCAACGATGTGGCTGCCCAGCATACCACGCGCGCCCGTCACCAGCACCGTCCCGGAGTTTGATAATTCAGGTTGGTTCACAAGGTTCTTTTTTTGTAATTTGCCAGTAAAATGAGGTGTGCAAGGCCCGGCGCAAAGCGATTGGCCCAATAATTCAATCGGCCGATACCTGAAAAAATTCGTTGTTTGCTGCGCAGCCGAATCATGTGCCTGATCCCGGGAGTGACCATCCCTATTGGTTGCGGACGCGGCCCGCCCGATACAACAGGTCTCGGAATAAGTCCGCCATCCTGGTCGAACACGGTTTTCGCTTCGTCCGTTTCCGTTAACCCTATATAGGCTACGCCGAAATGAATACCACTGTCATATTCTTCAATGCGCAGGGATTCGGCCAGCGAACCCAGGGCACGTTTTGATGCGCTGTACACTGCGTTGAGCGGCAATCCGTGAAATGCAGCGATGCTGCTGATAAATAAAACGGAGCCCCGGCTTTGGCGCAAATGAGGCAGTGCCGCCTGAGTGGCCCAAACTGCGCCCCAAAAGTTGATTTCCATCACTTTGTGAAGTGTTTGTGTGTCGGAAACTTCGATTGTCCCCCACATATTCACCCCGGCATTGTTAATAAGTATATCGATCCTGCCAAAAGTCTGGATACAGGAATCGATCAGGCGTTTACAGTCTTCCGGACGGGAGACGTCGCCTGCCACTGCAAGCACTGTCGCGCCGGCATTTCGAAGTTGTGCAGCACATTTGTCAAGTCGTTCCGTATTGCGGCCGTTTAATACGATGAATGCCCCTAATGCTGAAAATTCGGTGGCGAGCCTGAAGCCGATACCCATGGTCGATCCGGTGATTACAATCACTTTTTCCTTAAAAAAAAACTGCTCGCTTTCAGTGGACATAGCGTATATCAGGGTTTACTCGAAGTGAAAACCATTCATTCGACAGCGCCAATACAACGTGCGTCAAAACGGACACCCAAATGGTGCCAGTTTGGAGCGTAACGATACATAAAACGACACCGAAAACTATTGCACCGATACCTTCCGTCATGCGTTTCGGTATATGGGTTAACCCATAGATAGCCGTATTGATCGCAACTGCGGCGCCCATACCAAATGCACGATAACAACTGAATAGCAGAAAACCCCGAAAAATCAATTCGTAGGCGCTGATATAGGCAATCCAACTCAAAGCGCTGAGGATAAGTGTATCGATTCCCCATGCCGGGCGGCGTATTTCAGGATACATTGCCTGGCTCTCCGCTTTACGGGTGCCGGAAAAAGACATCGGCAAAGCCAGGGCCGACAAGCCGAGAATCCACCACAGGTCGTGCAATGACCATTGCGGCAGAACGCCGAAATCCAACCACTTGCGGTCTAAACCGACAATAAAAACCAAAGTGGGGACAATTCCATAAAGCATGATCCCGACCAATCGCTGCAGGTAAATTTTAGTTTCCTGCGCTCTTTCATTCCCAACCCGCCCGACAAGCCATGGTATCATTGGGCGGCTGGTGTAAACCGACCAGAAAATGATGAAGCCGGCTGTTACCAGTGCTATAGCTAAGGTGGCATCGAAGTGATCCAATGAAGGGAAATATGTTTCATTCATGCTGAATTTGGTTTGTCTGGCGCTGGTAATGTCTTGCGCCAATGGACAAATGTATAGCAACAACACATTTCCGTCAATGATTTACATCATCGCTGCTCATAACCATTTCTTCCACCTGAACCATCCGAAAATACCGACGACGATGATCAGCATCAATACCATAACAGCCGGATAACCCCACCAGACGCGCAATTCGGGCATCCAGTCGAAGTTCATGCCGTAGATACCGACAATAAATGTGAGCGGCATAAAAAAAATGGAATATATCGTTAGGATACGCATGACTTCGTTGGTGCGTTGCGCTGAAATGGCAAGGTAGACGCCGGTGAGCGCATGGGCGTCGTCGTACACCTGTTCGTAAAGGGTTTCCACTTTGGTATACATATCCCACAACTGCTCTGTTTCCGCCGAGGTGCCGTACTTTTTTTCAAGCAACACAATAACTTCTTCCGTGAGTTTAATGATGTTTTTCGTTACCCCGGCTTTGCGTTTGATGTAGTAGATGTTTTCCTGCATGTCGGGGATATTTTTTTTCAAAAATATCAGGCTTTCAAACCGGTCTATTTCATCGGCCAGAATCTGACCGGGTTTGACAAAAGAGTGCAGCACACCTTCGATGATGCGGGCCACCAAAGCCTGCACATTGTGGCAAAGCCCTTTGCTGGCGTATTTTTCATTCACTTCAGTCAGGAAGGATTGCGGGAGCCGGTGGATAGTGATGAGGAAATCTTCTGAAAAGAAGAGCGCCACCTTGCTGCTCAATTCCTGGATCGTATCGGCATAATCGTCTTTCGGTGCGTACTTACGGGTGATGATAAACACGGTATTGTCCGTTATCTCGTATTTCGGCAAGTGGTCCGGCTCCAGACAGTCGGCGACTGTGTGCGCATGCAGATGGAATTTTCGCGCCAGTTGTGCCAATTCTTCCGCCGTTGGTTGGGCGACGTCGATCCATTCGAAATTTTCCTGCCCTTTGGCGTGCCATTGTTCTACCATTGTTTATTTTGATTTTCAGGGGGTAAAATTGCGGTAGCGGAGTCAAAACTTGTCTTTAAACATCATTTTTCTTTTTCCGCACCACATCTTCCACGATCTTCTCTGCGTGTATTCTCGAGTTTTCGATAAACCACACATGCGTGTCCATGCCGCCGCAAACCACGCCGGCTAAGTAGAGTCCCCGAACATTCGTTTCCTGCGTTTCCGGGTTATATGTCGGGTAGTAGTTCCCATCATCGGAGAGTTCGATACCGAGTTGGCGGAGCAACGAAAAATTCGGCTGATAACCGGTAGCGGCGATGACAAAATCATTTTCTAAGGTAACCAAACCGTCGGGCGTTTGCACATCCACTTCGCGGGGACGGATAGCGTTTAATTCAGCGTGAAAAAACGCCCGGATAGAGCCTTCTTTGATGCGGTTCACAATATCGGGTCGCGCCCAGTATTTCACCCGCTCACCCACATCTTCACCCCGGATAATCATAGTAACTTCGGCGCCTTTTCGCCAGGTTTCCAATGCCGCATCAACGGCCGAATTGTTGGCGCCAACCACCACTACTTTTTGCCGGTAATATGCATGGGGCTCGCCGTAATAGTGCGTCACTTTTGGCAAATCCTCACCTTCGACACCGAGTCGAACAGGTATATCGTAAAAACCTGTTGCCAAAGCAATGTTGCCGGCTGTATAAGCGGCTTTGGACGTAGTGATTTGAAAACCAGGCTCTTGTTTTATGACATCAATTACTTCTTCAAACAAATGGAGTTGCAGCCCGTGCGATTCTGCCACGCGCCGGTAGTATTCCAGCGCTTCGGAACGCGTGGGTTTGGCGTTGTTCGACACAAATGGCACACTACCGATTTCGAGCCGTTCGGAAGTGGAAAAAAAGGTCATGTTTGCCGGATACCGGTACAGCGAATTGACGAGCGCGCCTTTTTCAACAATGAGGTAATGCAGCCCGGCTTTTTGGGCTGCAAGCCCGCAGGCCAGTCCGATGGGGCCGCCGCCAATAATGAGGAGATCAAAGTGTTGCATACGGGTTGGATAACAATGAAATACGGTTTCGGTTATTTGGTGAGTGCATTTGTAAAATGTACATTTGAGGCTTATAAATCTGTTACACATGGATCAACATATCATTCAACTCTACGACGAATACACCCACAAGCCGCTCACCCGCAAGGAATTTATAGAACGCCTGATCAAACTGACAGGCAGCGCGACGGCTGCGATGGCGTTGCTGCCACTGCTGGAATCCTGTTCGACTGCTGCCAAAACACAATCGAATGAGTTGTTCACCGAATATGCGACCTACCCCGGCGTAAACGGCGAAATGAAAGCATACGTAGCGCGTCCGAAAAAATCGAAACCATATCCTACCGTGGTCGTTATCCATGAAAACCGGGGGTTGAACGCGCACATCGAGGATGTGACGAGGAGAGCGGCGCAGGCCGGCTATCTGGCGGTCGCGCCCAATGCGCTGGCGCCGCTGGGCGGCACACCGGCGAATGAAGACGACGCACGGCAATTATTTTCCACACTGAAGCCGGAGGAAAGTATTCAAAATTTTACCCGGGTGTTCGATTATCTGAAAACGAGAAAGGACAGCAACGGCAAATTCGGCTGTGTGGGTTTTTGTTGGGGCGGTCTGATGGCCAATAACCTGGCGGTTCAGGTACCTGCGCTCCGTGCCGCAGTCGCTTTTTATGGCCGTCAGCCCGAGATTGCCGACGTACCCAAAATAAAGGCAGCCGTGCAACTCCACTATGCCGGTCTCGACGAACGCGTCAATGCCGGAATCGCGGCCTATGAAGAGGCGCTGAAAAAAGCCGGGACCCGATACGAACTTTATATGTATGAGGGCGTCAACCACGCTTTTCACAACGATACTTCTGCCGCGCGTTACAATGAAGCCGCGGCAAAATTGGCCTGGCAGCGTACACTCGCATTTTTTGAAAAATACTTAGAATGAGTATCTCTATGAAAGCAAGATATAGGTCACAACAAATGGGGACGCACATCAGCGACAAAAAAATGCCCTCGCTTCTTTCGATGCGGGGGCATTTTTTATCAAAACGACGGTATTGTTATTGTTTCTGGAAATGCAGCACTTTTCCGAGATTGTTCACTGCGGCGATGTCCGATTTTCCTTCCAGTTTCAAGTCGGTGTCGGTTTGTTCGAGCACGTTCCAATCGCCGGTCATGCCGTCGAGTGGCGATGTGGGATTTTGTATACCGAACGTAACGGCCGAACTGACTGTATCGACAACCCATTTGGCATCCAGCAAAGTGCCGGTCGGCATGTGAATGACCATTTTATCGTTGTCGTTGAATTCAAATGCATAGCCGTTGAACGAGGCGGTTTTATCCTCCTTAACAACGATGTTGTTGCCGGGAACCTGATAAAGGGTCACTGTCCAGGTAGGGCTTTTTGCGGCCACATCATCGTCAGAAGAGGTGCATGAAACAAGCGACAGAAGGGTCAACAGGAGAGCGGGGATCAGTTTTTGCATAAAATTAAAAGTTTAGTGAACGTGTGAGTAAGATGGGGTGTAAATGTACAAAAATTATTCCATTCTCAACCAATACAGGCCTTTACGAATGCTGCAAACAGCGGATGCGGATTTTCCACGGTGCTTTTCAATTCAGGATGGAATTGTACGCCAACAAACCACCGGTGGTCTTTTAATTCCATGATTTCCACCAACTTGGATTCGGGGTTGATACCGGTGGCCACCATGCCGGCTTTTTCAAATTGCTCCAGGTAGGCATTGTTAAACTCCCAGCGGTGGCGATGGCGTTCGCTGATCAAGGTCTCGCTGTATGCAGTGTGTGCTTTCGATTTTTTCTTCAACTCGCATGGATACGCTCCCAGGCGCATGGTACCGCCTTTCTGGGTAATTTGTTTTTGTTCGCTCATCATGTCGATGATGGGGTGGGGGGTGTTCGGGTTCACCTCGGTGGAAGCCGCTCCGTTGAGCCCCAGCACATTGCGGGCGTATTCGACGCAGGCCGTCTGCATACCGAGACAGATACCGAAAAATGCGATATTGTGCTCGCGGGCGTAGCGGATAGCCGATAACTTGCCTTCGATTCCCCGTTCCCCAAAGCCGGGGGCCACAAGAATGCCCTGAAAAGGCGCCAACACCTTGCTCACGTCTTTATAACTGCCTTCAAGGTCTTCGGCGTGGATGGGCGTCACGCGCACTTTGCATTCGTTGACAGCGCCTGCATGCACGAAAGATTCGTAGATGGATTTGTAAGCATCGGGCAGTTCGTTGTATTTCCCGATCAGACCGATGCTGACCTCATGCGTCGGGTTCTTCAGTTTGCCCAGAAAATTTTTCCAGGAATTGAGGTTGGGCTCTTTGGTATCGCGCAGGTGCAGTTTGGAAATCACCACCGCATCGAGGCGCTCTCTGAACAATAAAAGAGGCACGTCGTAAATACTTTCTGCGTCGATGGCTTCGATAACGGAACTGGTTTCCACATTGCAAAACTGCGCCATTTTCCTTCGGATTTCCGGGCTGAGCGGATGCTCGGTGCGACAAGCCAGCACGTCGGGCTGGACGCCGAGGCTGAGCAATTCTTTCACCGAATGCTGGGTGGGTTTTGTTTTGAGTTCTTTAGCCGCCTTCAGGTAAGGCACCAGCGTCAGGTGGATCACCAAACAGTTATCGCGCCCCAGTTCCCACCGCAATTGGCGCACCGACTCGATATAAGGCAATGCTTCGATGTCGCCTACGGTACCGCCCAGTTCAGTAATAACCAGGTCGTACTGACCGGATTGACCCAGTAGCAACATCCGGCGTTTGATTTCGTCGGTAATGTGCGGGATCACCTGCACGGTTTTGCCGAGGTAGGCCCCTTCCCGTTCCTGATTGATGACCGTCTGGTAAATCCTTCCGGTGGTGACGTTGTTGGCTTGTGAAGTGGGCGTATTCAAAAATCGTTCGTAGTGCCCCAGGTCGAGGTCTGTTTCCGCGCCGTCGTCGGTCACGTAGCACTCGCCGTGTTCATACGGATTGAGGGTGCCGGGGTCGACGTTGAGGTAGGGATCGAACTTTTGGATGGTGACAGAAAAGCCGCGCGCTTGAAGGAGTTTGGCGAGAGAGGCACAAAGAATGCCTTTGCCGAGCGAGGAAGTGACGCCGCCCGTAACAAAGATGTATTTCGTCATAGTATGTTGCTGTTGTTACGGGATGCAAAGGTATGAAGGGTTTTTGGGGATTAGGGAATCGGGATTGGGATTTTATGCAGCGACCGGAATTTTTTAATTTTCCATTTCGTGGTAGCAGTTTCACATGTAGCGGCTATTAAAACCAACTTGATACCTATTTCGGGTTTATGTAGTTTCGACGGCAGGATGAGCAAAATTTTATTGCTTTACGACTCGCAGGACCTTTTTCACCTTGCCCACCTGCACAGTCAGGAAATATATGCCGGGCGGCAGGGATTCGGACGGGAAAGTGAGGGCGTTTTTTTTGGCGTTTTTTGGTGGGTGGAATGCAGTTCTGGTCTGTTCAGGGATGCGGTGTAAAGAAGATGAGGTAAATCATCACAACATCCCCTTAAAAACGCTGTTTTACCGCTCATGCAAACCGTTCAATTCCTGGATTTGGGTCGGATGGACTATCGGCCGGCGTGGGATTTTCAGACTGCGATGCATCGACAGTTGGTAGAGAACAAGTTGAATAACAGGGACTTAAAACCCGGTACCTATCCACAGGCGCACCAACTAATGTTTGTTGAACATCCGCCCGTTTACACCCTCGGCAAAAGCGGATCGATGGATCATCTGTTGCTTTCGGAAGCGCAATTGCAGGAACGCGGTATCCAGTTTTTTCCCATCAATCGCGGCGGCGACATCACTTTTCATGGCCCGGGCCAAATAGTGGGTTATCCCGTGCTCGATCTCGAATGTTTTTTTACCGATGTGCACAAGTACGTCCGCAACATCGAAGAAGTGATCATTCGCACCCTTGCCGGGTACGATCTGGAAGCAGTTCGGATCAAGGATTACACGGGGGTGTGGTTGAACGGTACCGTCTACCGTCCACCGTCCACCGTCCACCGTAAAATCTGCGCCATCGGCGTTCATCTCAGCCGTTGGGTGACGCTGCACGGCTGGGCTTTTAACATAAATACCCCACTCGAATACTTCGATTACATCGTACCTTGCGGCATCGCCGACGAAGACAAAACCGTGACTTCGCTGGCTGCCGAACTGGGCCGTCCGGTTGATCTGCAGGAAGTCAAAGAAAAATTGAAACGACACTTCGCCGAAGTATTTGAATGTGAAATAATCAATTATCTATCAACATGAAAAAAGACATTCCTATCCTGAAAGTGGAAGACCTGGCGATTGCGGTTGTTCCGCGTTTGGAAAGCGAAGAAGACCCTGAAGAATTCTGGGATGCCTATCTGCTGAATCTGAAAGAAGAACCAATCCGCTCGGTGCTGGTGAATTCCCGGGGTTACGGCATTATCAACGGTGAGGAACGCCGAACCACCACCTTGCGCTATTTTTGGGATGAAATCGGCCCGTTGGAGGTTGTAAAAGTCGAACCGGTACAAAAAGCAGTGATGGATATTGCCAATGAATACTGGGTCAGTTTTTCTTTCAACGATTACCTCTACGACAAAAAATATGTGTTTGTGGCCGGCAGCCTCGACGAAATGAATTTTACCGAAATTCCCTTGCTGAACCGCAAAGGCGTGATGATTCGATGAATTAGGGTAGAAGGTGGAGGGTAGAAGGCAGAGGGTTTTTTCGCTCTCCGCCTTCTACCCTCCACCTTCTACCCTCTACCGTTTTAACAATGAAAGAATCCGACTATAAAAAATTGGACAATCCCATCGCCCAGGCAATTGTTATCCTGGCCGGAGCCATTGCGCTCATGTTGGGCGGCTGGCTGCTGACGGTGACCCGGATATATCGGGTCGATCCGTTATTTGCCTGGTCTATCGCCACTGCGTTTATGCTGTTGTTTGCATTGCTCAACAGCCTGATGAGTCTTCGTGCGGACAGTATTATGAAATATTGGGCCCCTTCGATGTACAGTTACCTCGGCCTGGCGTTATGCACGGGTCTCGCAGCGTGGCTGTTTTCAGGCATCCCGCTGCGCGAGGCGGGTACATACCGCTGGATTTACATCGTTGTAACGGTCGGCTTTCTTATCTTTTTGTCGATGGTGAACTTTATGAAAAAGATCGTGCAATTCGCCGAACGGGAAGAGTGGAACCAGCCGCGCCGCAGGCGATAAGCTGCCCTGCTGCATTTTGATGTACGTCCGGTATCTGTGACCATCCACACAAACGTCCATTAAAAAATTTAAAGAACATGCATTACCTATCGATTATGCTGGTGTTGCTGGCATGCAATACCGTGGAAAAACCAACCCCCGAAACAGTTGTCGCTGCATCCAATGTCATCGTTGCCGACACGATCGTGCCGGCAAAATACGAAAACGGAAAGATAGTGACGATCAACAAATCCATCGCGGAGTGGAAACAACAACTCAGCGAGATGGAATATTACGTGTTGCGGCAGGAGGGTACCGAACGGGCATTCAGCGGCGACCTCTGGAACAACCATGAAAAAGGAACCTTCACCTGTGCTGCCTGCGGGCTGCCTTTGTTTAGCTCCGACACGAAATTTGAATCCGGCACGGGTTGGCCTTCGTTTTATCAGCCCATATCTAAAGACAACGTCAAAGAAGTGACCGACAACTCGGTCGGAATGACCCGCACGGAAGTGGAATGCGCGCGGTGCGGTGGTCATCAGGGGCACGTTTTCGACGATGGTCCGAAACCCACAGGTTTGCGGTATTGCATCAATTCGGTGTCGCTGGATTTTGTGAAACAATAATCCTGTATCGCAACTCCACGACTTCCGTCTGTCCGATGCCTTTCGTAATGGCGATATAAAACCGGTCGAAGTCATCGTCGGGTATGTTTTGGTAAGTTGTGCCGCCGGTAAGCCGGTTGAGCAGCAGCGGGATCGTGTTCTGGTGCCCCACCACCAGAAAATGTCCGCCTTTGCTATCATTCAATGTTTCGTCGAGCCAGGTATCCTGCATAGCCGGGGGATAAGTGGCCGCTGCCGGCGGATGTTTCCCGGCGCCCCTTCGAACAGTCTCGGCGGTTTGGATGGTTCGTTTGTAATTGGTAGAGAACACTTTATCCAATTTCTCCCCCGACATGATGATACCCAACTGTTTGGCTCTGCCGGCACCTTCATCCGAAAGTTCCGGGTTGTCTCCCTGGTCTTTTCTTTTTTCAGCATGCCGGACGCAGTAGAAAATGGTATAATCCGGGTCGCTGTAATGTGGGATCGAAATGAACGTGCTGTCGCTCAACACCGCTTTACCATCCACAATGGCGAGCAGCAATGGTGTTGGCGATTCGGTCTTGGCTTCAGTCTGACCCGCCGGCGTTTCAGCCGTAGGGGTATCCGTTTTTTTATTATCCGTTTGACACGACATGACTAAACTGAATATCATTGGTATGAATAGCATCGACGGCTTCCTTAGACCCGGCAACCCGCCGACAGAAACGGGTGTTGAAGGCGCTGGGATCGACAATAGATGCCGAATCTGATTTGGTATTCGCATTTTATTATTTCTTTTGTGGTGCATAGTTGTGATTTCCGGTTTTATGAAATTATTGGTAACACCCTTGGAATTACCTTTGCCGGCACTGTTGTGCAACGAACGGGCTCCCGGAATTTGCCGGTAAAAATAGAACACATTCCAAACTTCAAGCGCACATGAACATCGAGCAATTTCGGGATTACTGTCTCTCCAAAAAAGGCGTCACGGAAGATTTCCCTTTCGGCGAAGTAACATTGTGCCTGCGCGTACTGGGGAAAATTTTTGCCATTACCGGCCTCGACAGCGAACGTTTCACCGTCAACCTGAAATGTGATCCGGATTTCGCCCTCGAACTACGGGAACACCATCCGGAAGTACAACCCGGCTGGCACATGAATAAAAAACACTGGAATACGGTGGATTTTGAAGGTATGCTGGACGAACATTTATTGCGTCAACTGGTCGACCATTCGTACGAACAGGTGGTCAGAACATTGAAAAAAGCAGAACGCGAGGCATTGGCAGCATATTAATTATCACAGTCTTTGCACACACATTCCTCCTGTTCGCTCTCCGTTTCAAGGGTAGCGTGCCGGATATTCAGGTGTTCCAGTTCGTGCCGGAATTGTTTTTTGACCGATTGTGTCTGATCTCCCGAAAGCCCTTTCTTTAACACCAAATGAGCCGTCAGCGCATTTTCGGTAGTACTCATCGCCCACACGTGAATGTGGTGAATGCCTGTTATTCCGTTGATTTTCAGGGCTGCCTTGCGGATTTTTTCCACCTCTATCGCAGCAGGCACGGCATCGAGTGCGAGCGACACGCTTTCACGCAACAACCCCCATGTGCTCCAAAGAATAACTGCCAGGATCAGAAAACTGATCGCCGGGTCGAGCCATTGCCATCCGAACCAATACATCGCCAGGCCTGCGATCACCACGCCTGCCGATACGGCAGCATCGGCGGCTAAATGGAGGTAAGCACCCTTTACATTCAGGTCTTTTTCCCGGTCGCGGTGGAACAACCAGGCCGACAAGCCATTGATCACGATACCTGCTGTGGCCACTGCTGCCACCGTCAGGCCGGGCACTTGCGGCGGTTCGGAAAGCCGCTGCAGCGCTTCATAACCTATCCCACCCACGACCGTCAGCAAGAACAAAGCGTTGATCAGAGAGGCCAAAACCGTGAATTTGCGGTAACCATAAGAAAACCGCGAATTAGGCCGCAGCCGCGCCAGCCGGAACGCCAGCAAGGACAAGCCCAGGCTGCCCACATCACTCAAATTGTGCCCGGCATCAGTCAGCAACGCCAGCGAGCCGGTGAAAAAACCGGCTCCGGCTTCTATGATCACAAACAACAAGTTCAGCCAGATCCCAATAAAAAAGGCCCGGTTCAGTTGTCCCGGTTCTATTGGGCCGTGATGGTGATGCTCGTGGCTGTGATGATGTGCCATTTGTCAAAAAAGATTAGTCGAACAAAAACAATAAAACACCCGAAATGATTAGGGTAAAACCGGTAATCAAACCCGCATTGTGTTCCCATTTGTGCCAGTTGAGCCGGTGCAGGCCGTGCAGCACCAGCCATACCCAGGTCAGCATCCCAATGATCGTCACTGTGCCGTACAGCAATGCCAGCAGCAAGGTAAATTGCCAGCCATATTGTCCGGAAGCAAGAAAATATCCTTCGATTTCGAGGCAGGGTGAAAAGAACATGGCTATGGTAAGCGATGCCACCATGCCCCAGCGCATATTTTGCGAATGCAAATGAAAATGATGGTGATAATAATGCCGCCAAACGTAAAATGCACCCAACGCGACGAGGATCGAAGGCGCCAGCCATTGCGCGAAGCCTTCCGCCCACACTGCCATCGCCCCACCCGCCGCTGCCAGTACACTCCCCAGCAGCACCGTGCTTAAAACATGTGCCAGTCCTGCCAGGAAAGTTACCCATAGTATCTGACGGACAGACCAGTTTTCCTGTCGCCCGATTGCCAGCACAGGCAGCCAATGGCTTGGGATCAATGCATGAAAAAAACTCAACAGGGCGCTGCCGGCCAAAAGGGTTCCCATGTCATGTTAAGAATGCGCAGTGAGATAGTGATGCGGAGTGGTTCAGTTCACGACGATCTTTCTCAGTGCTTTGTCACCGTTAGTTGATTGGATTTCAACAAAATATAAACCAGCGGAACAACTTTGCAGGGACAAAGTTTGTTTCATTTTTCCGGTCACCTGACCCGTTTGAACAATCTGCCCGGTCGGACTGAGCAATCGGTACGACCATGCAGTGGATGCGCCGGACATTTGAATGGTAAGCATTTCGGAAGCAGGATTCGGGAAAACGGTTACATCCAAATCCGAAGCCGGTACATTTGTGCCGACAGGCGGCCAGTTCAATTGAAGCAATTGTAATCCATTTTGCATATCGCCTGCAATGATGGTGCCCGACGGAAGCCAGGGGTAGTTGCCCCAGTTGCCGTAATACTTATTATACTTCGTGTTTTCCGGATGCGTGTCATAGTGTCCTGCCAACACCGGTGATGTCGGGTTGCTGATGTCGTACACGAGCAAGCCGTCTTCATATTGCGAATCAAAGAGCAAATGGTCTTTGATATAGATATTGTGCGGTATGGGTAAGCCCAGGTCTTGCGGCAGAAAGGGTGTAAGAAAACTACCAACGATTTCAATTTCACTATTGGATAAATTCTGTAAATCAACAATTTGAACAGGCCTTCCAGCAGGGATTTCCTCGGTGCAATATGCATACGTACCTTCAGGATTGAGCCAACTGTTGTGATTGTAGCCTCCGGTGTAAAGAGCGGCCAGCGTATCCGGGTGGAGCGGGTCGGTAAAGTCGTAGATAAAATAGCCTGTGTAACCGGAGGATGCGTAAAGGGTATCGTTGCGTACATAAGAGTCGTGGATGTATCCTCCGGCCAACGGTGTCGCCGTTATAAAAACGGGTTTGTCGGGATTTTGACTCACATCGAGCACCACCATATCAGCCACATCGGAGCCGTTCAGATAAATGCGTCCGGATGAAGTATCGAGAGTGATCGTATGCGCGCTGTAAAAAAACTCATTACTCCAGTAAGTGCGCGTGACGGTGGCCGGGGCATAGGTCATGTCAAAAATCATCAGCCCTTCGTCGGTTTGATCCGATACGGCATAAATGCGGTTTTTGTAAGACTTAAACTCCCGCCAAAGCGTGTTGTTGGTCGTGCCCGCAAATTTTCCAATCAATTCAGGCTGAGTTGGATCGGTAATATCGAAAAACATGACGTGGGCCGCGCCACCCAGCACTGCATACTCTCTTCCATTCAGAGCCAAACCCCAACAACCGCTGTATTGCAGGTCGTAGGAAAAAGCGAGCGGCAGGGAATCGTCGTCCCACCGGGCGAGCCGGTTTATATTGAGCGAGTCTTGCGCAGAAAGCAGATGGACTGCCAATATGCAGCATGTGAGCAGTAGATTTTTTTTCATGTCAAATTTTAGAAAGATGCCGATCACCGGCAAGCCCGGATGAGTATTTTTGCCGCCACAGGCAACCGTGTTTCTTGCCTGAACGTCAGGGTTTCGTTGTCTGTCAACGCTTGTTTGTTCCCGGCTTTTTTTTGAAAAAAAACGCTTGCCCTTGTAGCAGAGAAAACAATAAACAATCGTTCATATCGGCGGCGAATGTAGAGCGCATTATGAAAAAACAACTCCTCCTTATCTGCCTTTTGCTCTTATCGGGCATTCCGAAGGTTTTTTCCCAAAAATACAGCAATGATTTTCTTGCCATCGGAGTCGGTGCGCGGGCACACGGCATGTCCGGCGCTCAATCGGCTTTGACAGACGACCTTACTGCTGCCTACTGGAACCCCGCAGGTTTATCTGAAATCGATGCGCCTTTTCAGATAGCAGCCATGCATGCCGAGTGGTTTGCCGGCGTGGGCCAATATGACTATCTGGCTTTTGGGAAATCGCTCAACCGCGACCACAAATCATTTCTCGCCTTTTCGCTTATTCGCCTCGGTATCGACAATATTCCCTACACCATCAACCTTGTCAATCCGGACGGCACCATTAATTACGACAATGTGACCGAATTTTCGGCAGCCGACTACGCACTCATGGGCAGTTATGCCCGAAAATTGCGGAATCCGGCATTTTCAATCGGCGGCTCGGTCAAAGTGGTGCGCCGTGTCATCGGCAGCATCGGCAATTCCTGGGGTTTCGGCGCGGACCTGGGCGCACAATACCGCAAAGGCGGATTGATGGTAGGCATACAGGCACGTGATATCACGACGACCTTCAATGCCTGGTCATTCAATCTTACCGAACGTGAAAAAGAAGTATTTACCGCTACCGGAAACGAAATACCGGTCAGCAATACGGAAATCACCAAGCCGCGTTTCCTGTTGGGTGCGGCGTACAAGTTTCGTTTGGGTGAAAAAGTTTCCATGCTTCCTGCGCTCGATTTCGAATGGACCACCGACGGCCAGCGCAACGTACTGATCAGTTCCGAATCTTTTAATGTCGATCCGCGTTTCGGCGTGGAAACGGACTACAACGGATTTGTACAATTGCGCCTCGGTGCAGGAAATTTTCAACGCGTAAAGGACGATTTCGACCCTAATAAAGAGGTGATGACCTTTCAACCCAACTTCGGCATCGGGTTGCGTCTGGGGCGCGTCCAATTAGACTATGCGCTGACGGACATTGGCGATCAATCGTCCGTTGCGTATTCGCATATTTTTTCGTTGCGGCTCGATTTTAAGGAGCGCAAGACGACCACAGAAACAGAATAGTTTTTTTGCCGGTTCAATATATTGACAATCATTAATTTGAACATGGTTTCTCCCCCTTGCCGGGGCCCGGTCGGAGTACCAGGCTCCGGCAAAATATTTATGGCTTTGTTTGGCGCAATTCAAACCGGGTGTATATTTGCCGCGATTCTTTCCTTTTACTCCGGGGTATTACTACCCATTTTTTACTCTCCCAACCGAGTTTTTTCCTGATTTTAAAGTACATCTTTAATCAAAACCACAATTTTCCGTATCATTACATATTGTGGTTCGGGCGTAGTGTGCCAATGGCGTGCGACCCAACCGTTCCATAGTTTGTTTTATTATAATCTCATGGTTGCCCCTCCGGATAGGCTCGCGGTGAGGGGCTTTTTTTTGCCTTGGAATGAGGTTGCCCTTAAATCAAATTTACGATTTTGGATTTACGATTTACGATTATCTCGATCCGAATTAAACAACGATCTGCCATTTTTCGCAATCAAGATAATCGTAAATCGTAAATCGTAAATCGTAAATCGTATTATTTCCTGCCGGTCAATTGAAAATCAACTCGTACGGCAAGCGGGCCTGAATGCCCTGGCTCCGGCGTATATCGCGCAGGGTTTTGTATACCGGGTACAATTCGCCCAACTCGGAACGAACCATCCAGGATTTCACACTGTCGTCTTTATCTTTGTGCTGCGTCAACTGATCGATGAGTTGTTCGATTCCGGTTTTTGTACGGGGGTGCTCGACGGTTCTGTATTTCTCCACACCGGCGAGTTTGGCAGCAGACGACAGGGCGCGGTCGAGACCGCCCAAATCATCCACCAGCCCGATTTCCTTCGCCTTGTTGCCCGTCCACACACGCCCCTGTGCGATTTCATGTACCTCGTCGCGGGTCTTGTGGCGGCCCGTGGCAACTTTTTGCAGAAAATCTTCATACACCGCCTCGATACGTTCCTGGATCATCGCGTCTTCTTCTGCCGAAAATTCGATAAACGGCGTTCCAAATGCGGAATGTTTGCCTGTACGCACCGTATCGTAAGTGATGCCGAGGTTTTCTTTCATTGTTTTATGCAGCATGGGTATCATGCCGAACACCCCGATAGAACCGGTGATCGTGTTTTCTTCGGCAAAAATGCTATCTGCCTGGCAGGCGATGTAATAACCGCCCGATGCGGCGAGGTCGCCCATACTGACTACGATCGGCTTGCCGGCTTGTTTGCACAGCATGACTTCGCGAAGTATATTTTCACTGGCCAGCACACTGCCACCGGGTGAATTGATGCGCAACACGACGGCTTTTATCGTTTCGTCCTGACGGATTTTGCGCAGTATTCTGACGTATTTTTCGTCGTAAATATCGCCGGCTTCACCCTGGTCGCCGTCGTGAATCGTGCCTTCTGCATACACGACGGCGATTTTATCTTTTGCGCTCAGGTCTAACTTTTTGCCTTTGGCATCGAAATAATCCTCGAGGCTGATGCGGCTTAGTTTTTCTTTTTTATCCAACCCTATTTTATTCTTTATCAGATCGAAAGCCTCGTCTTCGTAAGCGAGGCGGTCGACCAGGCGGGCCTGGAGCGAACCTTTGGCGCTGCGTCCGTCGAAACGGTCGGCAATCTGTCGCAATTCGGCTTCCGGAATGTTGCGGCTGGCGGCGATATCGCGCACAAAAATATTGTTCAGTGCCGTGAGGTATTCACGGATCTGGAGCCGGTTTTCTTCGCTCATTTTGTCCATCCGGAATGGTTCGGTGGCGCTTTTGAATTTGCCGGCGTAAAAAATCTTCATTTGCACGTCGAGTTTGTCGAGCGTACCTTTATAAAAGGCGATCATACTGGACAGCCCGCGAAAATCCACCGCGCCGACGGGATTCAGCAGAATGCTGTCGGCTACCGAAACCATGTAGTAGGCCCCCTGCGTGTAATAATTGGCGTAGGCCACGATGAATTTGTCCGACGATTTGAAATCCAGCAAGGCATCGCGCAGCACCGAGGCTGTCGCTTTGCCGGCCATCACGTAAGTGGCGTTGATATAAATGCCTTTGATGTCGGGGTCTTCTTTAGCGCGTTGGATGGCGGCCACGATGTCCGTCAGACCCAGCACGTCTTTCCGTTCGATGTCGAAAGGATCCATCGGGACATTGTTGGTTTTTTCGGGGATCAGATGTTTGAAATCCAACTCGAGTACGGAATTGGGTTTCACCGATGCTTTTTGTTTGGAGGTGGCCGAAGTTGCGAGGCTGGTAATCCAACCGATGCCGATAAACATCAGCAGCAACAGAGCGAGTGCCGTCCCAAGACAGGAGGCGAACAAAAATTTGAAAAACTGACTCATAATATTCTGTCCTTAAAAGGTTTACTGTTATTGTTATTCGAAACGGTGCTATCAGTCCAGAGGCGCCGGAAATTTATCGGTAAATTTCACAAACCTTCGGGCGTTTGTTTCCTGTCTTGAAAATCTGGTCGCAGAAAAACCGTGTAAAAAAAGCGTACACGGCTTCCTTTGTTCTGAAAATTAGATAAAAAGCCGTTTTACAGGGATGTAGCGACACTCAAAGGGGGGAAACTTTTTTGTATAAGTCCGACATACGAGGCAACGTTTTAAGTTAAATATGGCTCTCGAAAAGAATTTTGCTGCTGCGATGCACCGGCGTTTTCCCAATAAAGCCTACTTTTCGGCGCTCAATCATTTGTCTGCATTGAATACCTTTTAATCCTTAATCCATACATCCGCTTGCTGTTCCCGATACAGTAATCTCCTGAATTTGTAATCAGGACTAAAAACAATCTTCTCTTCCGGATGAATCGCACAACTGGCTTGATCCAAAAACTACTTCTCTCTGCCCTTTTTCTTTTTGCTTTTTCTTCTCAGATACGGGCACAACTTCTGGAGGCGTCGGCAAGTAATTCTTCGCCGTTCACGCCGCAAAACCTTATCACCAATATCCTGCTCGGCGACGGGGTGGAAGTAACCAATATTACTTTCAACGGCGAGCCGGAAGCGGTCGGCTATTTTACCGGCGGCACCCAGGCGATCGGTATCGAGCGGGGTATCGTACTCACCAGCGGCGCCGTGGAAAGTGATATCACTACGGTGGGTTGTAGTGAAATGGGCAATGACTTTGCCAACACCGACAACCTGATTTTTACCAATGACCCCGATCTGGCTGCCTTAACAACTTCGGCAATCCGCGATTTGGCGGTGTACACCATCACTTTTATCCCGACCGACAGTTTGCTCAGTTTCCGCTATTGTTTCGGCTCGGAGGAATACCCCGAATTTTCATGCAGTCCGTATAATGACGTGTTCGGATTTTTCATTTCGGGCCCCAACCCCGCCGGCGGCAATTACGCCAATAAAAACATTGCCATCATACCCAATACGACCCTGCCGGTGACGATCAACAACCTGCACCCGGCGAATGCCTCCTATCCGAACTGCAATCCTACCAATGCGCAGTATTACAACAACAACAACTTCACGAATAATCAGCCGAGTTACGACGGCTTCACCGATGTATTTACGGCAGAGGCGCAAGTAATTCCCTGCCAATCGTACACCATCAAATTAGCCATCGCCGACGTGAGTGACGGCATATATGACTCCGGCGTGTTTTTGGAAGCAAAAAGTTTTGGTACCGGTTCTTTGCAAGTGGAAGTAGTGACCGCCAGCCTCGACGGCACGGTGGTGGAAGGTTGCGCACAAGGCTCTCTGACATTCAGCATACCCGATGCACTGACGCAGGACGTCAAAATCGATTATAATGTCTGGGGAACAGCCACCAATGGCGTCGATTACCAGGTTATTCCGGCGGATATTGAAATCGTGGCGGGTCAAACACAGATTTCATTACCAATCATCGGTATTGAAGACAATACGGTGGAGACGCCTGAATACATTGCCATCGACGTACAACGCGACCCCTGCAACCGCGACACATTTTATATTTATATTAAAGACAACGGGTTGGTGAAGCCCAGCCTCCGTCCCGATACGACGATTTGTACCGGCGCGCAACCCCTGCAATTGGACGGTACCTTGCCCATTCCGCTGCCGCCGCCGCCTACTTTTACAAACGACCAGGACTATACCATTTCGCCGACCAATACAGGCGTCAATTCCCCGATCAACGTTTTCGGCGTCCAACCCGTCTTACTCGATTCGGGTGTGATCCGTTCGGTGTGTATGAATATCACGCACGCCTGGGACGACGACCTCGATATTTTCCTCATTTCACCGGGTGGGCAGTTTCTTGAACTGTCGACGGACAACGGAGCGGATGCGAACAATTACACGAATACCTGTTTTACCCCTTTATCGACTACAAAAATCAGTTTTCCCGGGCCATTTGCACCAGCGAGTGCAGCGCCTTTTACGGGCGACTGGCTTCCGGAAGGTGTCTGGACAGACTTGTGGGACGGCGATTACCCAACCAACGGCGCCTGGCGATTGCAGGTAAGAGACGATGCCAACGGCTTTGTCGGCACCCTGCGGGACTGGACGATCACATTCGAACCTTCCTACAAAGTGAACTATCAATGGTCGCCGTCGGCCGGCCTTACTTGTCCGACCTGCCCGCTTACGGATGCAAACCCTGCGCAATCAACGACATATACAGTGTTGGCGACAGATTCGTATGGCTGTACAGTCTCCGATTCTGTCACTGTAGATGTAGACACAGCGCTTCCACCTCCGGCAATTACCTGTGGCGGCAGCACCAGCACCAGTATCACCTTCGATTGGGCAGGAGTACCGGGCGCAACCAATTATCAGGTCAATGTGAGCGGTACCGGTTGGGTACCTGTCGGTAATGTGACGACCTACCAGGTCAATGGTTTGTCGCCCGGTTCAAGTGTGACCATCGAAGTGCAGGGCGGCGGCGCCTCGGCCGTTTGTGACGGTCTTATCGGCACGGCTTCCTGTGTCAACTGCGATGCACCGGTAGCGACGACCAATGTTACGAACGTTACGTGCTTTGGCGGCAACAATGGCGCCTGCACCGTCACGACCGATGGGTTGAACCCGCCTTACACGTTTGCACTCGGTACGCAGACCAATGCCACCGGAATTTTCCAAAACCTGACTGCCGGTTCTTATGTCGTGACTGTCACCGACGCTTCCGGGTGTTCGATCAATCTGCCTGTTGTTGTCACTTCCCCCTCTGCATGTATGCTGACCGCTACGGTTGTACAAAATGTCTCGTGTTTTGGTGGCAATAACGGGTCCCTGAGCGCGAATGCAAGCGGCGGCATTGCACCGTATACTTATTTGTGGAGTGACCCGGCCGCTCAGGCCACGCCCGTTGCATCTAATCTGACAGCCGGGTCATATACCGTTACAGCAACCGATGCGAACGGCTGTTCCGCCACTGCAACTGCTTCGCTGACACAGCCCCCCGATCTGGTGCTGAGTGCCTTGGGTTCTTTGGCCAAATGTTTTGGTCAGCCTTCCGGCTCCGGCTCCGCTTCGGCTTCGGGTGGTACGCCGCCTTACGTTTTTGTCTGGAGCAACGGCGTCAACGGTCAGCAAAACCCAAACCTGGCGGCGGGCAATTACTTTGTCACCGTCACCGATGCGAACAATTGTGCGGAAACGGCCTTCGTTTCCATCGGTCAGCCGCCGCAACTGACGGCTACCACGTCAACCGTGCCGGCGAAATGCAGCGGCAGCGCCGACGGCACTGCCACCGTCACATCGGGCGGCGGCACCATGCCTTACACCTACAAATGGAGCGATCCTGCCGGTCAAACCACCCCCACGGCCACCGGTTTGCAAGCGCAGACTTATACCGTCACCGTTACGGATGTGAACGGCTGCTCGATCACACAGACGGCCAGCATCACTTCGCCGACTGCCCTCACAGTTTCTTTGTCCCATACGAATGCGTTGTGCAATGGAGGCGCCGGCACGGCCACGGTGACACCCGGCGGCGGCACTACACCTTATACTTACAAATGGAGTGACCCGGCGGGGCAGACCGGTGCTACGGCGAGCAACCTGCCTGCCGGAAATTATACCGTCACGCTGACCGATCAAAACGGGTGTACTTTTACGGGCAACGTCACGATCAACCAACCGGAAGCGATAGTCCTGACCGCAACAGTCAAAAATATTTCCTGCTTTGCAGCGGCAGACGGCGAGATCACCACACAACCCGCCGGTGGAGTGTCGCCTTATACTTTTAACTGGAGTTCGGGCGAAACTTCAGCGACGATCACTGGAAAAGCGGCAGGCAATTACACGGTCACCGTTACGGATGCCAACGGCTGCACCGCTGTTTTGCAGAATACCATTACCGAGGCGACCGATCTTACGTTGAATATCGAGACAATTCCGATCAAGTGTTTCGGAGAAGCCAACGGCGCATTGGATCTCGTTACACAGGGCGGAACACCCGGATATACCAACGCCTGGACGGGGCCGAACAACTTCAGCAGTACGCTTTCCAGTTTATCCGGACTTTTTGCCGGGACGTACAACCTGACCGTCACGGACAATGCCGGGTGTACCAAAACATGGACTGGCGATGTGAGTCAACCGGCGACCGGTATGACACTCGGTTTGCCTGAAATTTCCGATACGATTTGTTTTCAGGCTGCCAACGGCACGGCGACTGTTGTGCCTGTGGGCGGTACCACGCCGTATGTTTACCTCTGGGATGCCAATGGCCAAACCACAGCGACAGCCACCGGACTTGGTTCCGCATCATACAACGTCACCGTCACAGATGCGAACGGTTGCACACAGGTGGCGACAACCTTCGTCGCTCAAAAAGAAGAACTCTTTGCCTTTGCGGAAGCCGATCCGCCGCCCTGCTTCAATCAGACGCAGGGATCTGCCGGCGTGACCGCTGTTTTCTACGGCCCCAACAGCGCTAATCTCGACGATTTTTATTACTTGTGGAATACCACCCTGCCGCAGACCGGACCGCAGGTCATCGGTTTGACGCCCGGGCAAACTTATTCGGTCACGGTGACGGATAATATCGGCTGTTCCGATATTCAAACCGTGATGGTTGGCAATGCCTCCGAATTTTTGGCCCAGATCGCTGCATTCGGCAATACCAAATGTTACGGTGACGCCACAGGCTGGGCTGCGGTCTATGCTGTGGGGGGTGCCGCACCCTATACTTATTTCTGGGCGGCCGGCGGCCAGACCGATTCATTGGCACAAAATCTCGCTGCCGGGACTTACCAGGTGACGGTATCCGATGCCAACAACTGCCCGGCTACCACCACCGTCACCATCGGACAACCGCCGGCGCTGGAACTCGACCTTTTCCCGACCGGCGTCAAGTGTTTCGGCGAAAGCAGCGGCTCGGCAAAAGCCGTTCCTGGCGGCGGCACTCCGCCATATACCTATTTGTGGTGGAACAACGGTCAGCAAACGAGCGAAATTAAAGACCTCCCTGCCGGAATAGCCGGGCTTTCGGTGACCGATGCGAACGGCTGTCAAATCCTCGATTCCGTCGAAATAACACAACCTGCCAGCGGGGTGAGCGGCACGGCTGAAAAACTCGATCCGAAGTGTTTCGGCGGGCGCGACGGCGAAATCAATATCACCGGGACCGGCGGCACGTCGCCCTATCGCTATGCATTGGATGATCGTCCTTTCAACGGTTCGCCCAAACAGATCGGTATCGGAGCGGGCACCTATGTACCGAAGATCATGGACAAAAACGGCTGTGTCATCGAATTGCCGCCGATAACCGTGAACCAGCCGGCGGCGGTACAGGTGGAACTCGGACCGGATATTACGATCGAACTGGGCGAAAGCACGCAACTGCACGCTATCGTCACCAACAACGCCGGAGCGACTAATTATGCCTGGACGCCCGCGGACAGCATCTGGCTCAGTTGCTTAGATTGCCCTGACCCGTTTGTAGATTCATTGTACTACTCACAATACTTCGAAGTGCGGGTGAAAGATGCTTCGGGATGTACCGGCGAAGACCTGATCCAGGTCATCATCGAAAAACCGCGCAAGGTGTTTGTGCCGACGGGCTTTACGCCCAACGGCGATTTGAGCAACGACCTCTTGCAGGTACACGGCCAGTCGAGTGCCCGGGTGCTCGAATTCCGTGTGTTCGACCGCTGGGGCGAGATGGTGTATGAAGCCACGGATTTCCAGGTCAACGACGACGCTACGGGCTGGGACGGCAATTTCCGGGGCAAAGAGATGGACCCCGGTGTGTATGTCTGGGTGTTGCAGGTGGAGTACATGGATGGAGCGAAGGAGGTGTTTAAGGGGAATACAACGTTGATCCGGTAACTGATTTTCAGGACGTTGGTATAACAGGAAGCGGTCAGCCATGTCGACATGGCTGACCGCTTCCTGTTATACCGGACTTTTTGAAGGCTTTTATATTACCCCGGCGGATTCCCCGGCGTTTTCCCGCCTTTTAAAAATCCCTGGTAGGCTTTCAGGTCTTCCCATTTGTCGTTGGCGGCGAGGTTGGCCTGCGCCGACCAGGTACTCGGGTCGTGCATGGCGAGTTGAGGGCCGGCGGCAGCGAGGATTTCTTTCAGGCGAACCACTTCGGTTTCCGCCAGTTGTTTGTACGTGTGTATCCCGTATTGAAACAGCAACTCCTGTATTTTCGGGCCGATGCCTTCTACTACTGTCAGGTCGTCTTTGTCGGTGCCTGAGGCAGCAGCAACCACAACAGGCGTTTCCACAGTCGGCGTTATGACTTCAGCGGCTGGAATGGCAACGGTTTCTTCCGGTTTTTCTGCTGCGGGCAGGGGCGTTTCAGCCTCCGGTTTTATTTCTTCCGCAATCGCCTCGACGACCGGCATTTCGGGCGCCTTGGGAATTTCCACGATGATTTCAGTGCTTGCCGGCGTTTCAACCACGATCACGACGGGTGGTTCTTCCGCTGCCGGCGCCACAACAATGGGCGTTTCCGGGGTAAGGTCGATTTCCAGCGGGATCATTTCGGGTGTGGTGGAAGGTGCTGCGAAGGACAGGCCGAGTTCGGTTTCGAGTTGGCGGTTGCGTTGCTCGGTTTCGGCGAGGTCTTCGGAAGTTTCCGTCAGTTGGTCGCGGAATATGCGATTGTCTTCGCTGAGTTTGTCCACCTGTGCGCGGAGGCTGAGATTGCTGGCTTCGGCGGCTGCGAGTTTGGTTTTCAGGCCGCTCATTTCTCCGTTGAGCGTATTGACGGTGGCCGTCATGCTCTGGATGTCGAGGCGAAGTTTGTCCGCTTCCTGTTTGTATTTGTTCCAGAGCATCCAGCCGAGCCAAAGCCCCAGCAGGAAAGCGCCGAGCAGCATGATGATAATTTCGAGGGTATGTTGGGTAAAGGTGCCCGTACCGGGGCCGAGGGTGACTTGTTGTTCGAACATGATTGTCTCTATGTCTTTGGTTTAGCGTATAGCAGGACGAATATCTTTTCCGTCCGGACATTTCATTATCAGGATGTTGCAAACAAAGTTCGTAGATTTCATTTTGTCTGCTTACTTATTTTAATTATTCACACGAATTTCAACCCGCCGGTTTTTATACCGCCCCAATGCAGTGTCGTTGGTGGCAACGGGTTTGCTTTCGCCGGATGACTTGCACTTGATCTGCGTTTTGTTCACGCCTTTTTTGACTAAAATGTCGCGGATGCCGTTGGCACGGCGCAGTCCCATCGCTATGTTGTCCTTTGATTCTCCTACAAAATCCGTGTGCCCTGTGATGGTCACCGTGCCGCCGCTGGTTTTCAGGTAGGCCGCGAGGCGATCGAGGTATTCGTCGATGGCGTCGTTGTCTTCCCGGCTGGTGGCACTGTAAGGAAAATTGATCACCACGCGGTCTTCCAGATCGGACAACTGAACCCGGTCGATGTTGCTTTCGTCGACAGCCTTGCCGCCGGCAGCCGGCTGGGTGGCGCTTTGACCGCCCATTGCGGGCTGCGTGGCAGCCTCGTCGCCGGTTTTGGTTGCTGTGTTACCGGGTTCGTTTGCAGGCGTGGTAATCACCTGCGTATCATTATCATCTTTTTGGGCACAGACTTCTTTGATTTCGCAAACGTACCAGCGCGCGCATAGGGCGCTCCAGGCGGCAAAAAGGACAAAGACAAGTATTTTAGAATTCATTTTCGACGGTGGTTTTGATGTCTGTAAAAATTCCCGGGGCAATTATCGGCATTGATTTTCAGGATTTTGTTAAAAAAATTAAAAAAATAACACGTGTGTCGTTTATATGGCTATCTAAACATGAGTCATCAAGGGTCATTAAAAGTCATTAAGGGTCGATTGTAGTAAAAATGACTTTTAATTACCCTTAATTACCCTTAATTACCTTTAATGACTTCTAATGACTACCGGTCAAATGACAAGCGTTCGCCCATTTTATGGTTATTAAAACGTCCTTCGTGCCAGGCTATGTGTCCGCTGACAATGGTACTTAACACCTTGCTCCTGAACGACATACCTTCGAAAGGCGACCAGCCGCATTTATAAAATGTGTTGTCGTGCGTCACTGTCCAGGGGTGATGGATATCCACAATTGCCAGATCGGCCCAGTATCCTTCGTCCAGATAACCGCGTTGATCGATCCGGAAAGCATCGGCGGGGGCATGGCACATTTTCTCCACAATTTTTTCCAGCGATATTTTCCCCTGGTGGTAAAATTCGAGCATCATATTGAGCGAATGTTGCACCAAGGGCACCCCCGACGGGGCTTGTAAGTAGTGTTGCGATTTTTCCTCCCGGGTGTGCGGTGCATGGTCGGTTGCTACTACGTCGAGACGGTCGTCGAGCAGGGCAGTCAGGATCGCGTCGCGGTGCCGGGGACCTTTTATGGCCGGATTACATTTGATTTGATTGCCGAATTTTACGTAATCGCCCGCGCCGAACCACAGGTGGTGCACGCATGCTTCCGCCGTTATCTTTTTGTCTTTCAGCGGAATCGTATTCGTAAACAGGGCAAGTTCGTCTGCCGTGCTGATATGAAGGATGTGCAGCCGGGTGCCGTGTTTTTTTGCTAAGTCCGCTGCGAGTGTGGAAGAAAGCAGGCAGGCCTCTTCATTCCGGATGAGCGGATGAAATTCGGCTTGCAAAGCATCGCCGTAGATCGTTTTAAAATGTTCGAGATTCCGACGGATCGTCGCCTCGTCTTCACAGTGCGTGGCGATGAGGGTAGGGGAGTTGGCGAAAAGCCGTTCAAGCGTTTGCAGATTGTCCACGAGCATATTACCCGTGCTGCTGCCCATAAAAATTTTGACACCGCAAACGCGCCTGGGGTCGGTGCGCAGCACCTCGTCGTAATTGTCGTTGGTGGTGCCGATATAAAAGGAATAATTCGCTAAGGAATTACGCGCTGCGACCTGGTATTTTTCTTCCAACAGTTGCTGCGTCACACTGGGCGGATTCACATTGGGCATTTCCATAAACGAGGTAACGCCGCCGGCCACGGCGGCCCTGCTTTCAGTGGCAATTGTTGCCTTATGGGTCAGTCCGGGTTCGCGGAAATGTACCTGGTCGTCGATGATGCCCGGGATGACGTAGTTGCCGGCCGCATCCAACGCGATGTCAGCCTTGCCGGAAATTGCCGGCGCTATTTTGGCGATCCGGTTGTCCTTGATATAAATATCCGCCTGGTGAATATGGCCGCGGTTGACCAATCGGGCATTGCGGATGAGAATGGTTTGCATGCTGAAAATGACTGATTTGTGCGAATATACGATGACGGATTGAGTAGAAGTTAACAACAAATGGAGGCCGAAGATTTATTTCATAGTAACAAAACATAGACGCGTATTACATCTGCATTTGAAAACCAGCCAGATTCAAATGTGATAAAAAAAAATACATTTTTTTTCCGGCAATAAATTTTGAAATTAATGCAAAAGGCATCCTATATTTGTGGGCCTTAATATTTCAACGAAACAAATTCGCTCCTTCATTGCAAGGTTCGGCGATAAAGATAAATGAAGCGTGTTTTGATGATGTCCTTCTCCGAGAAAGCTCGGAGGGGGATTTTTTTTATAATATTTCGACTCTCTTTTTCCCTGTCGTTCAATCTGTTACACATCCACCACCGTCGTTATTGATTAACCAAACCCGCCTTAAAATTTTTTTAAAAAAAAATGACAAAGGTTTGGATTCTACGATACTGTGTTTTTATCTTTGCAATAGGTTTTTTGGGGTTATATTTCTGACGGTGGGATGTCAACATCCTGCCGTCTTTTTTATTAATACCCAAACCGTTGTAAGGCCCGCTCGTCGTCGCGCCAGTTGTCCCGAACTTTTACGGTGATTTCGAGAAATACTTTGGTTTGCAAAAACCTTTCGATTTCCATTCGGGCTGCGGTGCCGAGTTTTTTAATGGCGCTGCCGTTTTTTCCTAAAATGATGGCTTTCTGCGTTTCACGCATTACAAAAATTGTTGCTGCGATGCGCGTGATCGGTGCTCCCGCATTGGTTTCCGTTTCTTTAAACGAGTCGACGTTGACTTCGCAGGAATAAGGAATTTCATCTTCGTAAAACAAGAATATTTTTTCCCGGATGATTTCGCCGATAAAAAACCGTTCCGGCCGGTCGGTCAACTGATCGGTCGGATAATAAGGCGCGCCTTCCGGCAGGTAATGCAGGATTTTTTCCAATAACATAGCCGTATCGCTGCCCTTCAGAGCGGAGATCGCCACTGCCTCCGCAACAGGAATCCTTTTTTTCCACCACCCCAGCACATCCTGGCTCCGTTGTTCGGCGACCAAATCTTTTTTGTTCAGAATCAGTAAAACAGGCGCTTCTGTTTTTTTCAACACATCTATCACCGGATTGTCGTCTTCCAGTTCCTCCGTCAGATCAAAAACGAACAACATCAGGTCGGCATCTTCCACGGTGCCTTCCACGAAGCGATTCATCGCCTGGTGCATTTTATAGGACGGTTTTTTGACGTATCCGGGCGTATCGGAAAAAACGATCTGGAAATTATCGCCGGTCAGGATGCCGATGATCCGGTGACGGGTGGTCTGGGGTTTGTGGGTAATAATGCTCATCCGCTCGCCCACAAGCGCATTCATCAGGGTGGATTTACCGGCGTTGGGGCGACCGATGATGTTGACAAACCCCGATTTGAAAGGATTTTGGATTTCCGATTTTGGATTTCCGATTTCTGATTGCGATGTCGATGTATTTTGCTTTGCCAATGTCCGGATTTTCGGCAAAAGTCGGTATTAAATCCGCAATCTGCAATCCAAACTGCGCAATCACCCCGCTAATCGCCGGATTCGGCCGCTGACTAAGGCATCGATGATCTGAAAGACGACCTGCGGTTTTTGGGGTTGCCAGTGGATATTGTTGTAATCATCGCCAAAGTGGACATAATGTTGCAGGCGCGCATCCTCCATTTCTTCTTCGACGTGCTGGCGGGTATTGAGGAAAACAATCCAGCCGTTTTCCTCATGTACTTCTTCGGCCCATTCGGCATAGTAGTCGTCGTCGGGCGATGCATGAAAATTCAGCACGTTTTCGCAGAAAAAGACGAATTTTGAGATGTCCTGCCGTTCCAGCGGATCCACGACGTTGCGTTTGAGGAACATGATGTCGTTGTGCAGCACATCATTCCATTCGCCTATGAGTTCGATGAGCGCATAACCTTCGATGTAGTCGGCAAAGAGCAATTTTCCATACAGCGTAGCCGAACCGAACGAATCCCATTGCGGGTGCAGGTAAAAATTGTAAAGGCGGTGCGTGTAGTGAAATTCACTGTATTTGCGTCCAAAAAAAGGTGACCGCACGTCTTCCGACGCTATATAGAGGTCTCGCCAGCGAAAATGCGGTTCGATGTAATGCATGGATTGAAACGGTTAAGGTATTGGGCTACGGTATTTGGGTCAGGCGCATTTTCATGCTGCAAAAATAGTATGTTTCCGGGCTTTTCATTTGACAAAATGAATGTTTTAAAAGAGAAAAATTATCTGAAAATAACTGTAACCGGACCTGAATCCAGCGGAAAAACAGCGATGGCCGGGGCCTTGGCCCATGCTTTGGGTACACTTTGGGTTCCCGAATTTGCCAGATATTATACCGGTCATCTGGGGCGGCAATATGAACGCAATGATTTGAAAACGATCGGGTTGGGACAAAAAACCTGGGAAGAATGGTACGCCAGCCAACTCGACCGCTCATCCGCTCCAAACGTGCTGATCTGCGATACGGACTGGACGGTACTGCAAATTTGGGAACATTACCGCTTTAAAGTCAATGATAACTATCACTGGCAAAGGGGCTATGGCGCAGCAGAAAATGCCGACCTTTATCTTTTGTGCGCCCCTGATTTCTCCTGGCAACCCGATCCCCTGCGCGAACATCCGGAGGAGCGCCACACCCTATTTGAGTTATATGAAAATTTGCTCCGCACCCGCCGGGCAAACTTCATCACACTATCCGGCACACATGAATCCCGCCTGCAAACGGCACTCCCGGCAATCCGTAAATTTTTATGAACTTTGCCCCTGAGAATTTCTCATTGGGGTGTCGAGTGTGAGAGGGTGTGAGAGGGGGTGAGAGACGTGAGAGATATGAGAGGATTCTCACTCCTCGCGTCTCTCACGTCTCTCACCCCCTCTCACACCCTCTCACACCCGGCTGAGATTACACCCATCGAACTTGCCCGGGTCATGCCGGGGAAGGAATTGAGACGGGTAGTGGCATCACTACGCTGACGAAGCCCCTTCGCCGGCGGATGTTTCACTCAAACTGTTTTTTCCATGTTTTTTTCCTTTGCTCCCTGTGTGCTGAACGCCCTGCGTTCAATGCTTGTTACCTGCTTCCTTCTTTTTTCAGGGCAGATTTTTTCCCAAAAAACAATTCCGGATTCATCGGCAGCAGGCGATCTGCGCCTGGAAACGGTCGTCATCCAGGCCACCCGCGCCGATGCCAGAAACCCTGTTCCACACACCAATATTTCTGCTGAAAAAATTGCACAAACCTATTACGGTCAGGACGTTCCCTACCTGTTGACGGGCGTTCCTTCGCTGGTAGAAACTTCGGATGCAGGCATCGGGATCGGATACACAGGACTGCGTATTCGGGGCAGCGACCCGACGCGCGTGAATGTCACGATCAACGGAGTGCCGCTCAACGATGCCGAGAGCCAGGGCGTGTTTTGGGTCGATTTGCCTGATCTGGCAGCCTCGGCGGCAGAAATTCAGGTACAGCGGGGTGTCGGCGCCAGTACGAACGGCGCAGGGGCATTCGGCGCAAGTATCAACCTCGATTTGTCGAAGGTGGAACCCGATGCTTATGCGGAACTGACGGGCACTGTGGGTTCTTTCGCCACGAACAAATATTCGGCCCAGTTTGGCACGGGATTGTTGAAAGGGAATGTGGCGTTCAGCGGCCGTTTCTCCAAAATCAAATCGGACGGCTATATCGACCGGGCGAGCGCGGATCTGACTTCGCTGCATCTGACCGGCACTTACATCGATGATCGCCAGTCGGTGCAATTACACCTGCTCGACGGGCACGAAATCACCTACCAGGCATGGAATGGAGTGCCCGCTCAATATATCGGAGATGAAAATCTGAGGACGTTCAACACAGCAGGAACAGAACGTCCCGGAAGCCCTTATGAAGATGAAGTGGATGATTACACCCAGCGCCATTATTTGCTGCACTACAAACGTATTTTGCCACAAGGGCTGAGCCTTCAACTCAACGGCCATTACACACAAGGCTCCGGCTTTTACGAGCAATACAAGGCCGATGAAGCGTTTGCCGACTACGGGATGCCTGATCTGATCGTTGGAGATACGGTTATTAAGGCAACGGATCTCGTGCGGCGGCGCTGGCTCGACAACGATTTTTATGGCGGCACCTTTGCCCTGCGTTGGCAGCCCCCGGTGAATATGACCTGGATGTCGGGGGCTCCGGTGTTTACGCTGGGCGGCGCGCTGAGCCGTTATGAAGGCAGTCATTTCGGCGAAGTTATCTGGGCCCAATGGTCCGCAGTGACCAAGGATTTTCGCTACTACGACAACGATGCCGACAAACGCGACGCAAACGTTTTTTTGAAAATGGAAATGGGCTTCTCAAATGGTCTTTCAGCGTTTCTCGATTTGCAGGTGCGCGACATCCGATATGAATTTTTGGGTTACAACAATGATTTAGAAAATGTAACCCAAACTGCGAACCTGACATTTTTCAACCCTAAAATCGGCGCAACGTATTCATTTTCAAAAATGTGGACGGCTTATACCTACTTCGGTACCGGCAACCGGGAGCCGAATCGCGACGACTATACACAATCCAGCCCGAACAGCAGGCCGCGCGCCGAACGGCTCTTCGATTTCGAATCGGGACTCAAAACCGGCGGCCAGCGATGGAATGCTTCGATCAACTTTTTCCTGATGCAATACCGCGATCAGTTGGTGCCGGACGGCCGCCTGAATGATGTGGGCGCCTATATTCGAACGAACGTACCCGACAGTTACCGTACGGGCGTGGAACTGGAAGCGAACGGTTGGATCGGCGCCCGGCTCATGCTGACCGGCAACGCGGTTTTCAGCCGGAACAGGGTAAAATCGTTTACCGAATTTCGCGACAACTGGGATACGGGTGAACAGGAGTTGATAACTTACAGCAATACGGACCTGGCGTATTCACCGAATGTCACGGCGCGCGGAGAAGCCACTTATGCAATTTTGCAAAACAAGCAGCAGGCGTTGTCCCTTTCGCTTTCAGGTAAATACGTCGGTCGGCAGTATCTGGACAATACTTCCAATCCATACACGACGCTGTCTGATTTTTTCTTTTCGGATTTCAGAATCAATTACGATTTAAAAAAACTGGCAGGCGAGAACCTGGGCTTTATCGTGTCGGTCAACAACCTCTTCGATGCCCGGTATTCCCCGAACGGTTGGGCATACCGATTCGTTTCGGAAGGATACAACCCCTTGCCCAACGACCCGTACAGTCGTTCGGAGGGCAAGGGGGTGTACAACCTGACGGGTTTTTTCCCGCAAGCCGGGCGGCATTGGATGGCGACGATGCGCTTGCGATTTTAGTACTTGCGCACAACCAGCCGTCTTCCGGCAGTCAGTTTTTCGTCTGCAGGAATGTTGTTAAGGGTTGATAGTTCGGCGACGTTCATTTTGAATTTTACGGCGATCGAGTTCATTGTTTCTCCCTGACGGACGATGTATTCCTGCGTCGGCGGCGTTTCCGTATTTTGAGCCGGATTGGCCGGATTGGCTGCGCTTGCGGCCGGATTGTTGAAATTTCCGTATTCGGCTGGCACGTCCTGTTGAACAGGCGGCGGGTTGTTTGCCTGGTTGTTCAAAGGATTAGAATTCTGAGTCTGCGGTGCATTGGGATTAGAAGGAGGGACATATCCCGGTGTCTGACACGAGCAATCGGGGATAGCGAGTGTTTGTCCGATCTGGAGCGGGACGTTGCCCGTTAGCGGGAAGTTGTTGGCTCGCCGGATGCACTCCTCGGCACAGACATATTTTTTCGAAATGCTGTAGATCGATTCGCCTTTCTGAACGACGTGTTTTTTATTGGTAGCGGATCCGGCAACAGCATTCTTGTTGCCGCCGTTCCAATAAACGGATTGGTCCTGAACCGTCGGTCCGCCGGGCGTGTGTTGAGGCTTGACCTGTGTCGCCGGCGCAACGGTTTTAGCGCCGGTGGGTGGTTTTTGTACCCATACTTGCTGACATATTTCGATGTGGTCGGGGTCTTTAATGTTGTTCCAATTGAGCAGTGATTTTAAGTCGACTTTATACGTGCGGGCAATTGCCTTGAGTGATTCGCCCTTTTGAACAATGTGATAACCTTTACCGGGTGGTATCGGGCAGTTGTAGGGATTGACTGCTGCGGGGGCGGGGGTATTTGGAGCTCCTGTGGCATAACCTTCTTTATCCGGTTCGCTGACCGGTGCAGTTGCCTTGGGTGGCGTTGCAGTGTTAACTAATTCAGTATGACAAATCGTAGCAAGGTATCTATCAATAGGGATACCGTCGATGCTGCTCAGGCGGACTTCGCTTTGTTCCAATTCAGCCGTTGTGGCGCCTACCCGGTTGCTTACGAGACCGATGCCGTAGATGAACTCGAAGTCCATCTTATCGGTGCCGCCGCGCGCCGGTTCGCCGTGGAAACGCCACTGATAGCGGCAATTGGCTAATTGTGAGCCTGCAAAACGCACGATAGTCGGCGAGGTTTCGCCCTGCAGGTTATCCTGATAGCTGAGTTTGGTCGTATCGATGGCAAAAGTATACTTCGGCCCGACCAGCAGGTACCAGGGCCCATATCGTTTGATCTGCATCGCTGCGTAGATGGGCATCATCAGGTAACCGCTTGTGGGTTGCTGGTGGAGTATGTAAAGTTGCCGGGTATCGGCTTGTTCGTTGATGATCTTTACCACTTCGTCGTTCAGGCGCAGGTTGCCGCAATCGAACGTGCCGACGGGGAGTTCGGCAGTGGGCATACTGCTGCTGCCAGACAGAAAAAGGTATTGCTCATCGGCATTCGGCTGAACCGAATAGGCATAGAGTGTAACACCCGTTCGGGTATATTTGTATTCCAGCTGCTGCATGCAACTTTTATTGAACAACACGTAAGCAGGTGCTGGTTGCGCAAAAACGGCAGTAGTTGCGCAGAAAGCAAGGATCGGGAAGAGGAGATGTTTCATGACATTCTGTTTTTGAAAATAGAGGTTGTTAGAGTTTCAAAATTTAGCGTTTGAAGTTACGGTTTCCAATCAAACTGCAAGTTCAAAACATCAAACAATTTTTTTATTTCGGTATCTTCAGGATACTTCGGGGTGCGGGTTGCTGTCCCGGTTTCAGATTGTTGGCGGCGGCTAATTTTTCGGGCGTCAGGCTATATTTTTGAGCAATGGACGCCAGTGTGTCGTCATTTTGCACGATGTATTCGCCGATGTATTCGAAAGTAACGGGGTTCGATGCAGGGGTGGTTTTGCCGCCCGTTTCGGTATTATTTTGAGCAGCCGGGGGCGCAAAGGTTGTTAAATCCTCCCGGTTGGCTTTGCTGTCGGACACGATCAAAGTCATGCCCTCGGGCAAAAGGTCGTTGTTTCCGGGGGGCAGATTTCCGGTGGTCCGGTTGATGTGCCGAAGATATGGAGCAGTATATCCATAATTCCAGGCGACTGAATTCAAAGTTTCTCCCTTCTTAACTTTGTAAGTCAATCTTCCGGAGGCAGTGCCCGGAGTCTGGGTGCCGGATGTTGATGCAGAAACCTGATTGCCCGCTGCCGATACAGCGTTGTTTGCAGCGTTGTTGTTGACCGTTGAAACGGCAGGCGCCGCACTTTTCGTGACCGCAAGTTTTTGCCCGGGTATGATGTTTACTTTTCCCAAAGGCGTAAAATTGTTGTATTGCCGGATCGTAGCCTCCGTCAGGTTGTATTTGCGGGCGATACCATAGAGTGTTTCCCCTTTTTGCACTACGTGGTATCCCGTCGTCGGGGCAGGGATGGCAGCGGCTTGTCCGGCAGTTTGTTGTTTTATCCAGAGTTTGTCGCATACTTTAATTTGTGCCGGGTTGTTGAGATTGTTCCATTGCATCAGCGACTTTACATCGACGTTGTAAATTCTGCTGATTGATGCCAGCGAATCGCCGGGTTGAACGATGTGATAGCCATAGCCGGGCGGGGTAGGGCATTTGGCTAATTGTACATTCCCGCTGGGGTTGGACGGTTGGGTGTGATAACTTTCTTTGTCCGGTTCGGTGAAGGGGTTTTCTACTTTGAAAGCATCATTGGGGTTGCCTGCACCTGGCGGAAGGCTGGTAATAAAAGTGCCGGCATCGCCTTCTTTGTCTTTGGATGAATTGCAAAAGGTGTAGATGTAGTCGTCTAAGCCGATGCCGTTGACTTTCAATAACTTGTATATGTTTTGTTCCATTTCGCTGCCGTTGTGCCCGGTTCGGTCACTGATAATGCCAATGCCGGGAATTACTTCCACATCGGCCCGCGGCGACTCCGGTAGTGCGGGCTCCAGGCGGAAAGCATACTGTTGAAGGCATTCGTTGCTCCGGCGCCCGGTCAGATATACCGGAGAAGCGACACCCGGCCGGGATAGGTTCCGGGCATAGTTGATGCTCGACGTATCCATCACAAAATCATAATTGGGCGTGCGGAAAGCGAAATAAGTGCCCGAACGCGCGATATACCCGGCAGTTGCCACCGGAAAGGAAATGTAGCCGTTTTGCGCTTTGAACACAATGAACGCCAGACGCCCGCCGGCGTTGATGTTTTCGATCAGGGTGGCATTGATTTCTTCGCTTTGGCAGGTAACCGCGCCGTTGGGGAGCTTCGCTGTGGTGGCCGGTTCTTTATCTCCGATAACAAAAAAATACAACTCGTTCTCACCTTTCGGAACCGAATACATCAACAGATTGCTGTTCGTGTAAGTGAATTGATATTCCAATTGATTGATACACGCGGGATCGAACTGAAGGTACAACGGAGACTGGCCGGACAAAACCGGTAACAGGGCAAGAAAGGACAGGAGTGTGAGGATAGAATGTTTCATATCACATTGTTTTCGGGATTAAAACGGTTTGCATGCATTTTGATTTTGTTGCAAATCCCTGTTTTTTTGAAAAAAAAAGTTACCCGGAATGAAATAAAAATCTGTGCAAGATTAGACCAAAATTTTCAAACTGTGAATCCTTATTTTTGCCGCATGACAAGACCATTGATATTAGTTACCAACGACGACGGTATCGTTGCCCCCGGTATCCGGGTTCTGGTGCAGATCGCCTCCGAACTCGGCGATGTGGTTGTGGTGGCGCCCGATTCGCCGCAAAGCGGGCAAGGCCATGCCATCACGATCCACGACCCGCTCCGGCTCAAAAAAGTAAACCTGTTCCCGCCCGGTATCGAAGCGTGGGAATGTTCCGGCACCCCTGTGGACTGTGTAAAACTTGCCAAACACGTTGTGTTGAAAGATCGCGCCATTGATTTGTGCGTTTCCGGTATCAATCACGGCAGCAATGCCTCCATCAATATCATTTACTCCGGTACGCTTTCGGCAGCAATGGAGGCATCCTTGGAAGACATCAAAAGTATCGGGTTTTCGCTCGACGATTTCAGTTTCGATGCCGACTTTGACCCCTGCAAACCCTGGGTGCGGGAATTGATGCAATATACCTTGGATCACCCCTTGGAACATGGCAACCTGCTGAATGTCAACATACCCAAACTGCCGGCAGAAAAAATACGGGGCATGCGCGTTTGCCGCCAGGCTGATGCCCGATGGATAGAGAAATTCGTGGAAGGCCGCGACCCGGGCGGGCAACCTTATTATTGGCTGACCGGAGAATTCATGAATAATGACACCGCAGAAGATACGGATGTGTGGGCATTGCAGCATGGCTTTATTTCAGTAGTGCCTTCCATGCACGATCTGACCAACTACAAGGCTTTGCAGGGCTTGAAAACACTCGAAAACCATAAGGCAATACCGGAAATGGCGCCTTCGGTTTGAAATCGCTAATTTTGCCGCCAATCCGGCTTTCGAGCGATGCGCCTGTACTACTTTCCGATTCTGCTTTTTTTATTACTTCTCCCGGGCTTGGGTGCAGCCCAGCATGTCTACCGTTTCGAACAACTTCCCTCTGAAATCGGATTGACAAACGGAGCGGTCAATTGTATCGAGCAGGACAGCCGTGGTTTTTTGTGGCTGGGCACCTGGTCGGGTCTGGCCTGTTACGACGGTTATAAAATCCGCATTTTCCAACAGGACCCCGGGAACCCCGACGGGTTGCAAAGCGACCAGGTGACATCGCTGCTCGAAGACCGCGCCGGCAATTTGTGGGTAGGCACGGTCAATGCAGGGTTTCATCTTTTCGACCGCGCCACCGAGCGTTTCGAAAATTTCAAATTTCATCCTGACAATTCCAACTCACTGTCGGACAACGATGTGTGGGGGCTTTTCGAAGACGGAAAGGGTTATATTTGGGTTGGAACGAAGAAAGGTCTGAATCGCTTCGACCCGAAAACCAGGTCTTTTCTGCGCATTTTTGCGCCCGCCGACGGCAGCGAACGCCCGCCGTCCGACTACATTTATTCCATCTGCGAAACGCCCGACGGATCCATCTGGTCGGCTACCACCCGCGGGATCGACCGGGTGCGATTCCGTAATGATCGCGACTACGACTTGCGTCATTATGAACTCGATCCTGCGGCGAAGGATGTGGCGCTGGACAATTTTATTTATCGCATCCGTCCGGCATTGAAGGAGCTGAATACGCTTTGGCTTTGTACAAAAGCCGGGCTGAAAAAAATAAGATTCAGCGATACCGATCTTTCCTATTTGCAAATTGCCGCTTCCTACCGCGCGCAGCCCGACAATTCGTCGAGCCTGAGCCACAATATCGTATCCGATTATTGGGAAGAATCCAACGGTAATCTCTGGGTTGCCACGTACCACGGACTGAACCGGCTGGACGTAAGTACCGGCCAATTTCGACGTTTTTATGCCCAGGCGGGTGAGTTGTACGGATTGAACAATGACTTTATTCGCTGCCTTTTTCAAGATCGTACCGGCATTCTCTGGATAGGTACCGACAAGGGTTTGAGCAAACTTAATCTGCGCCGCAAACCATTTCAAAGTGTCCGTTTCGACAAAACAGGTATCGCCACCAACAGCATAGTCAGCAATATCAGCAACGGCGGTATTCCCGGTAACCTTTGGGTTGCCACCAACGGCGGCCTCAATCGCCTCGATTTAAACCTGACACCTCCACGTTCCGTCCATTTTTCCCTTTCACCACAGCGCCTGTCCGACTTTGCCAATTTCATCACCACCGTCCGGCGCGACGCGGGCGGCTGGCTTTGGATTGCCACACAAGGGGCGGGCGTTTTACGTATCCGGGAGCGCGATATTCCACCCGCAGGCGGGAAATTGGGGCGCCTGGAGCAGTTTTCTCAAAACAGCCCCAATTTTATCAACGACAACTACGTGATGAATCTGCACGAAACCGGCACAGGGCAGATGTGGTTCGGTCTTTGGGACGGAGGGCTTGCATGTTTTGACCTGAAAACCAATATGCTGCGGCATATTCAACGCGCCGGCGAAATCAACCTGACTGCTTTTCCCAACGTGGCTTTTGCAGAAAAGAAAGAAGCGGGGCAGATAAAACTATACATCGGTACACGTGGGAACGGGCTGCTGAAATGCACTTACGACCCCACCGGCCAATCGCTGCACCTCGAACGGCATTATCATTTTTTCGCCGGTCAAAAAGGCTGCCTGAGCAACGATAAGATCAACGCCTTGTACGTCGACGGCAAAGACAGGCTTTGGGTATGTACCAGCAAAGGGCTCGATTTGTTGGAAACCGGCGCCGATACTTTCCGGGTATTTACCCTGGATGACGGCTTGCCGAACAACGTGGTACAATCCATCGTCGAGGATAACGAAGGATTATTGTGGGTAAGCACACAAAAAGGCATTGCCTCCATGCGCTTTTCGGACGACGGGCAAGCGGTGCATTTCCGTTCATTCGATGCGCTCGACGGTTTGCAGGACAACTATTTTTCCAATAGTTGTGCCGACCGGTTGCCATCCGGGATGCTGGCATTCGGCGGCGCCAACGGTCTGAGTCTTTTTATGCCCGGCGAAATTTATCCGGACAGCGTGCCGCCTTTGACCCAGATCACTGACTTTCAGTTGTTCAACCGTTCCGTGCCGATCGGGCAAATGGACAACGGCAGGATTGTTTTGGAAAACAGCATTTCAGTGACGCCCCGGATTGTGCTAAACTATCTCGACAACGTGCTTTCTTTCGAGTTCGCCGGCCTTCATTTTGCAGAACCGAAAAAAAACCGTTTTGCCTACAAACTCGAAGGATTTAATAAAGACTGGGTGTACACCGACGCGGAAAAACGCTTCGCGCACTATACCAACCTTCCGTACCGGGAATTTACCTTTTTTGTCAAATCGGCCAACGGCGACGGCGTGTGGAGCGAACCGGTATCGGTGAAAATATGCGTGACGCCTCCGTTTTGGAGAACCTGGTGGGCATATTGTTGCTATGCATTGATGATCGCGGGTCTGTTGTATGCCGGGTGGCGGGTGGTGCATTTGCGTGCGGAATACCGGGCCAGCCTCAACCTGGAGCGCCATAAACACGAAAAATCGGAAGAACTGCATCGCCTCAAACTACAGTTTTTCACCAACATTAGCCACGAACTGCGCACTCCGCTGACGCTGATTGTCAGCCCCCTGGAACAATTGCTTCGCGAAAAAGCCGCCGACAGGCCGCTCACGTCTATCCTTGCCCGGATGTATCAAAACGCGGGGCGCTTGCTGACCATGATCAACCAGTTGCTCGATTTTCGTAAAAGCGAAGCGGGTTTGCTGAAAATCCGCGCCGAACGCACTAATCTCGCTTTTTTCTTCCGGGAAATAGTGCTTTCTTTCAAGCCTTTGGCTGAAGAGCATCGCATCGAATTGAAATTTATCCCAGAAAATGAAGAGATCGCAGCCTGGATCGACCGCGATCAGATGGAAAAAGTGATGTCGAACCTGTTGTCCAATGCTTTGAAATTCACCCCGGACGGAGGCAGCGTACTGGTAGATTTAAAAGAGAACAAATCTGCTGAAACGGTCGAGGTTCGGGTGACCGACAGCGGGCCAGGCATCGAAGCGGAGCAGTTGGACAAAATTTTTGACCCTTTTCACCAGGGCGATCATCAGCCGAAGCAAGGCATTTTCGGCGGCACCGGCATCGGGTTGTCGTTGGTTAAAAGTATAGTGGAGCAGCACGGCGGTACGGTCAGGGCGGAAAGCCGTTCGGGGGAAGGCGCTTCGTTTGTATTATCTTTACCGACCGGAACCGCACAATTCAAAACCGAACAATTGGTTGAGAAAGACACTCCCGGTCATCCGAATGAACGCTTTGTGTTGCCTTCCACCTATTCGCTTTCGGGAGATCATGCGCTGCAAAACACGCCCGGCGAGTCTTCCGCTCCGGCGCCATCCGACGACACAAACAAGGCGCGGCGTCCGCACCTGCTCGTCGTAGAGGACAACGCCGACATTCGCGCTTACCTGCGCGAAAACCTCGCCGCCGACTACGATATCACGGAAGCCTCCGATGGCGTGGAAGCGCTCGAAAGCGCCCGAGCCGCGTCGCCCGACCTGGTGCTCAGCGATGTGGCTATGCCCCGCATGGATGGTATCGAACTCTGCCGCCGCCTCAAAAGTGATCTGACAACCAGTCACATACCTGTCGTATTGCTCACCGCCCGTACTGCGCTCATGTACAAAATCGACGGCCTGGAAACAGGCGCCGACGACTACGTGACCAAACCATTCAGTATGCAACTGCTGGCCCTGCGCATCAGGAATCTGATTCAAATCCGGGAAACCCTCCGCGAAAAATTCGGCAAATCCTTCGACCTGTCACCCTCTGCCGTCACGGTCAACTCGCTCGACGAGGATTTTCTGCAACGTCTGCTCGAAGCGGTGGAAAAACACATCGACGAGAGCGAATTTTCGATCGACGATCTCGCCCACGCGCTTGCCATGAGCCGCATCCAACTCTACCGAAAACTCAAGGCATTGACCGGCGAAACACCCAACAACGTCATCCGCACCATTCGCCTGAAACGTGCGGCGCAATTGCTCGTCACCCGCCAGTTTAACGTGTCGGAAGTGGCGTACAAGGTTGGGTTTACCGACCTGAAGTATTTCCGCGAAAGGTTTCGTGAGCAATTCGGGGTGAATCCGGGCGAGTATGGGGGGTAAGGATTTTGGATTGCGGATTGCAGAATTTCGCCACTATCGAAATACGCTTATTCCTTTTACTCCCGACTTTCCATCGCTGCCTTCCATCTTCACCCAATACACCCCTGCCGCCAGATTGCCCGGCAATACGATGCTCAACTGCTGTTCGCCACCCGTCGCGTCGCTTGTAAAAAGTGTCCGCAGCGCCCGGCCTTCCATGTCGAGCAAGGTGACTGCGAGCGGTGTTTTTTCCGTTAAATCAAAGTCGAGCGTCAGGTTTGCGCCGGGAACCACCGGATTCGGATACACGTGAAAATTGAGACTACGTTCGGCCTCTGCCACATCGAGCGGCTGGTCGTCCACCACAAAAGCCCAATCCCAGAGCACATCGGGGAGCACAAGCGACAGGGAGCCGTTCGTAACGCTCACCGGTTCGGTGGATTGCAACGCGCCGGTCATGCAGTTGTAATACCGGACGGTGTACGCACCGTTTTGCATGCCCGGCACTTGCAGTGTTGCACCCACGGCAGGAGAGGGCTGCCCATTGGTTTTTACGTATTCGTGGTTGTAGTTGTTGTTTAGAACCCAGCCTGCGACTTTGTTCTGATTTTCTGATTTCAGGATGTATGCATCCACCTGTGAGCCGAGACCGGCGAAAACGTAGGAAGCAATCGTGATCCAGTCCGTTCCGGTGTTGTCCACCTTGATCGTATGCTGGCCGGCTGGCACGTTGATGGAATAAGTTTGATTGATGGCAGCATTTTGTTCGAGCACTTTTGCACCGTCGAGCCAGATGACGATTTTGGGCGCCTGGCCCGTTTCGCTGCCTGTTTTTACCCTGAATTGCCCGCTCGCCGGATAATTGACATAAAAGACCGGCGGACGGCGGTACTGCGTATTCCATTGAGCGCCATAGAGAAAAGTAGCCGTTGATGCGCCGGCGGGTGTCACCTGTCCGTTTTCTATGGTAAAAGAAGTATCCGCCAGTGCGCCCCAACCTCCCAGCGTAGGCGTGAGTGACAGGTCGCCGGGCGCCCCGGTCACGGTCACCGGGGCAGGGGATAGGTTGCCTGTTTTGAAAGGTACATTTTGAGCCACGGTCGATACGGGCTCAAAGTGGTAGTACAAGTCTTTAGGCTCCACATAATTGTCCCACCACCAGGTCATGCCCGCGCCCATGCCGCCGCCGAAAAGCGTACCCCACAGTGAGTTGTGGATATGAATACCGTCGGGATCGGTGGTGCCGAGGTCGACGCCCGTCGTGGTCAATCCGAATTCGCCGGTCAGCGAGGGTTTGCCGAATTCATCGATGTATTTGCGGTTGCTGCTGACCAATACCCGCTCGATGTTGGGTGTGTTGACGTAGTGGTGTGTTTGTGTAAAATCGATGTCCGGCTGGTTCCAGGTGACCGGGTCGAAGGATTCCTGCGCATAACTGGTGGTGACCAAATGCTGATACGGGTCTTTGTCCTTCAGAAAGGCCGCCATTTCCAGGTGCCAGGCCGACACGTCGCCTTTCTTTTGGGCAAACTGGTCGGTCCAGTCCACTTCGTTGAAAAGTTCCCACGACATAACGCTGCGGGCATAACCCCAGCGCGCCACGACGTAACGCAGGCGATTTTTTACATGGTTTTTGGCGGTCGTGTTGGTGAAAAAATCCCAGGTATTCTGGCAGGGACCGCCGTTGGCGGCATTGTAGGGACTGTCGCTCCAGTTGGGGTTGACCTGCGACGACACCTGCCCGTGGTGATGCAGGCAAAGCATGGCATAAATGCCGTTTTCGGCGCAAAAATCGTACAGCCAGTCCTGGTAAAAAGCAGCACTTTGTTTGTACTTGCGCAATCCCTGGAACCCGCTGTTGCCGTTTTCCCACTCGATGCCCAGCCCCCAGGCGCAATGCCAGAGCCGGAAAAAATTGCCGCCGTTGTCACTGAGTTTCGTCAGCCAGTCTTTGTAATCGGCGTAAATGTTACTTTGCTGCCAGCCGATGTTTTCACCAATGGGGATGTATTGCTCCCCGTTGTCGAAATGGAGGTAGTTCGTCTGGTCGCTGCGCACAAATCCTTTGTTCTCAGGGCTTGCAGGCGAAGTTGCCGTAAATGTTTGTTCCGGGAAAGTGCCGGCGCCTGCTGCATTGGTACAGGAAAGGTTGTATTTCCAGACGCCCGGTTTGTCGGGTGCGAAGCGTACTTTGAACGTGCCGCTGCCGACGGGTGTGAGTGCACCGGAATTAGTATTCAGTTGATAATCCTGTATAAAAAATCCCTCTGCCGTCCGGGTCGCGCCGTCCGGACCGGTGAAGGTGCATCCGACACGGATTTCGTCGTAGTCATAAGGGTTCGACCAGGTGGCGGTGATGTCGAGTTTGACTTCGAATTTCTCCCATTGTTCTACAGTGTTCGACACAGGAGTTGCAGCAGTGATGACCGGGGCTTGGGCGCTCGTTGTCTGTGCCGGTGCGAGCAGGATAATGGATTGAAAAGCAGCAGCGTAGATATGTTTCATGTGTATCGGTTTTAAAAAAGGAAAGCCGTATTGCTACGGCTTTTTTACTGTTGTAAACTCATTTTCATACCACGCTAAGAACGGTCATACAAACCGCGCATGGCGGGGGTAATTCGTTCAAATACAGGGGGCATTCTGTTCAATCGTTTGTTCAAAACTTAACTTTCAAGGCCACAATCACCGCAAAAAACCTCCGACCTTCTACGTCGATCTGATCAAACGTGTAGCGAAACTTTTTGCCTTCCACCACCGGAGTGTTGCCGCCGGCGTTGTTGTGCCGGTCGTCAATTTCCTTTTTCAAATTGAGAAATGTCATTTCATCTATCGTCAGGAAAGTGACTTCGTTCGCATTGGAACGCGACGTCATCAGTTGGTGGAATATAGCTTTGCCGTCGGCGTCGATGTTCGAGCATTTTTGAAAGGTACTGATCATGCCTTTGCCATCTTCTGTTGCTTTTTCGCCTGCGGGGGCGAAACCTTGCTTGCGTATTTTATTTTTCCTTGTATCGGATGACGATTTGGCCATGGACTGAAGATTGCCGAGCGCAGGGGCGGGCGGGCATTGAGCAGCCAAAAAACAGGAGAAGAAAAGGAAGAATGCGAGTGCGGAAAGTGATTTCATAAGTTCGTTTTGTATGTGAAAAGGATGTATCTGACACAAAGAAAGTCGGATTTGAGAAAATTCAGTGAATTTTAACAGGAATCCCTGATTGGAGATACAGCCGCCAGTTCAACTTCGTTTCGGATGCCTCGCATTGCACAAAGTTGTTTTTTTGAAGCACGGAAAAAGAGGCCACATTGTCCTTTTCCGTTGCTGCATAAATTGATTTTACCCCCGGTTGCGTTTTTGCCCATTCAATGATTCCGCCGACTGCCTCGGACATAAATCCCCTGTTTTGGAATGCATCATAGGTCCCGTAACCGATTTCGATTTCTCCGTCCGGGTTGGGTTCTCCGACAAAGCACAGATCGCCCACCATTTTATTCTCTTTTTTATCGATCAATGTCCATAGCGTGGAAAACAGGTAGTTTTTGTTGGGGTCGGCTACATTCGGCAGGATGGTTTGTTCCAGCGCCTCTTTGAGGTCGTCCGAAATGCTGATCGACGTTTCGTTCAAATTCAATTCCGCCTCCAGCGAGTGATCGGCTTTGATGTATTTGAGGAGTTGGTCGTAGGTGAGTGGCAGCAATATGAGGCGCTCTGTTTCGATCATGTTGTATCTGAAGTGTCAGAAAAAGGGAAGCAGTTTTATTCGTGCAAAACTACTGATTTGAGTTGTATTCTGATCTACTTTGCCGGTGCACTTACTTCCTGTTTTGCCCTTTCCACCCGCCGGATGTCGGGTACATTCCAGACCCTTTCTCCTGCCGGCGGATTTTCCACTGCCGACACAAGCGCGCGGAGCATTTGCGCCAGTGTCACCAAACCCAAATCGAGCGCCTTCGCCCGCGTGGCAGGTATGATTTCCAGCACTTTATACAACGGCCACAATATCACCGGCCACCAGTGCCCGGGCCCCAGCACGTACCACGGGCGGATGAAGGTGTACGGAATGCCCGTTGCCTGAATGGCCGTCTCACCCATTGCCCGCACCTGCCGGTAATCGCGCATGATACGCGTCGGCGTCTGCGATACGCTGACATAGATAAAATGCCCTGCGCCTGCCTGTTGAGCCGCCACAGCGGAGGCTTGCACGGATTTTAAATCGATGGCGTAAAATTGATCGCGTTTGCGCGGCGAAGGGCGCGGTACCCCGAGCAGTTGAACGAAAGTACAGCCTTTCGGAACCGCCGCTGCGAAAGAATCTGCCTCGAAAGGGTCGGCGGTGACGACTTCGCAGCCTGCCGGAACTTTGCGCTCCGAACCGCGCCGCACGAGTGCGACGACGCGGTAGTTCTTCTCCAACAAAATGGGAATCAGGCGTTTGCCGATGTAGCCTGTGCCACCGGTGATGAAGATTGTCTGTTGCATTGGCTGAAAATCAGTTTGTTCAACAGTGCAAAATGAGGCGATTTTTTTCTAAAAGTGCGTATATTTGCCTACTAAAATTAGACAATTATGGAAGCCGGATTGCAAACGCCGTTTAACGCGGCCCAGGTGGAAATTCTCAAACTTTTCTCGCAAGGTTTGACCGACGAGCAGATGGAAGAACTGCGTCGCACCCTTATTGCCTTCCGTTTCAAGTTGTTGGATGAATACGTCGAGCAAGTGGTAGAACAGAAAGGTTTGACAACGGAACAAATTAATCAAGCGTCGTGGGAGCATCGGCGGACGTCTTACCAGAGTTAGCCACCAACGACCGGCATTTCAATCATCTCAAAAAGATTGCCTTTCCCAAAATCAACGTGGTGAACGAGGATGAATTTCTCCGGATATTTGAGGAGCGGTTTCGGGTAAAACCCAAGGGATAATTACACGCCGGGCACAGCCCGGCGCGAGCGGGGTAATTACACGCCGGGCACAGCCCGGCGCGAGCGGAGGGTGAGCGAGTACAACCCGGCATGAGCGGAGGTATAGTTTGTTGCGAGATGACATTCTACAAACTTCGCAATTTTCTTATGCTTTCAATTTGTTTTTGTTCAGTATGAAGTTGCATTTCAAAGTCAGTTGGCCATTCGCTTTTTGCCTTATTTCTAATTTTAATAAATTCTTCTTCTAGAATATCATCAGGCTTACCCTTTTTCAATTTATTTACAGATTCTCTTTGCTTTTCAATATAATGAAGTTGCATTTCAAAGTCATCAGGCCACTCTTTTATACTGTTTTCCTTTATCATCGTGTCAGCGTTTTCATAACCACTATTTATTTCTAAGTGGTGGATAGATTTATTTTTACTTTCTTTTTTTTCATCACTTTTAAATTTTTCAAGCGATTCGTTGATTGCTTTATGGATGTTGTCTCTTTTTCTTTCCCAAACCGAATAATTTATTGGGTTGATTGAAAGGAATGCCTCAACCTTTGCTTTCAAGGAATTTGTTTTGTCTTTATCGGTAATTTTCATGCCTTGTGTAGCTGGGATCACTCCTTTTATGTCTGAGTAATCAAATGGTGGCACTAAAATAGGAATATGCTCACTGGTTTTTACCCATGTTGCACCCATTTCACAGAGACAAACTGGGCTATTATAAAAATTTGACGATAAAATAAATAAAACCAAAACCTCATTATTTAATTCGTTTTTTATTTTTTCTAAAAAATTTGACCCTAATTCTATTCCATACCCTTCAAATGAACTACAAAATATAATCTCACTAGATACCCCCATGGATTCTAAGAGATCAATTACTTTTTCAACAATTATTTTGTCAGCAATAGAATGACTTATAAATATCTTTTTCATTACTTTTTGAATAGGGGTATTTTGCATTTCGCTTTCGATCAAATTTTCAATATCTGAAATATCCAAGTTTAAATTAGACGCAATTTTTATAAGCATTGTATCAGATTCTTCCTTCAATAATTCAATTACATAGAGTTTTTTACTTGGTACCGAGAGGGCGAAATCTTTTTTAATTCCATAAAAACCTAATAAAATATTTATTTCAGATGTCGTATTTTCTAATTGCAGTTTTGATGCTATTTCCTTGACTAAATCAAGTCTTCTTTTTGGATCCATATTTTAATTTGTAGTTCCTGAAAATTATTCTTATTTGATTCTATAAGGTATTTGTGGAGGGTCCGTGTTTTAGGAAACATTCTTTTTCAGTTATTTTCATTGAATACAGAAAAACATTGCAAAGATAACCTCGAGCCCTAAATTTCCAAACCACCTCTTCCTCAATACCTAAACACCTTCCCCCCCGCCATCACCTCCTGCTTCTTCTCATCAAACGTCACCCGCAACCCCGTGCGATAAGCGGCATTCGCCATGATATTGGCAATCGAGTGCTGGTAACCCGCCTCGACAGGCGCATTGGGTTGTTTGCGGCTGCGCACACATTCCAGCCAGTTGCGGACGTGGGCGGACGTAAGCGGGTCACCGCCCGTGCTGGCCGCCGTTTCCACCTTGAAGCCTTCGAGTTTTTGCGGCGCCAACTGGTTGGCGTTCATACCCATCGCCTTGGCGAGTTCTTCGGTGAGGCCGCCGGTGGGTGTGATCTCGTTGGTGTCGAGGTTGATCATGCCGCCGTTGGAGTAGTAGAGTTCCTTTACGTCGCCAGCGGAGTTGGAAAAGCGACTGGTGAACACCACCTGGAAACCCGAAGCCGGGTCGTTCAGCGGGCCGTAGTCGAACACAATGGTGAGCGTGTCGGCGTTGCGGCGCCCGTCTTTCCACTGGTAGATACCGCCGTTGGCCACGGCCGAGCGCGGATGCGGCAGTCCGCTGAACCAGTGTACCGTGTCGATCTGGTGGCTCATCCATTGGCCGGGTATGCCCGATGAATACGGCCAAAACAACCTGTATTCCAGATACTTGCGCGGATCGAACGCCTCCTTGGGGCGGTTGAGCAGGAAACGTTTCCAGTCGAGGTCTTCCTCCCTGCACTGCGCGACTAGGGTAGGGCGACGCCAGCGACCGGGCTGGTTCACGTTCCACATCAGTTCGACCATGACAATGGGGCCGAACTTACCCTGTTTGATAAAATCAGCGGCAGCGTGGTAGTTCGGTCCGCTGCGGCGCTGCGAGCCGATTTGCACTATTTTATCGGAATCGCGCACGGCTTTCAGCACTGCGCGATTGTCGGCCATAGTCTCAGCCAGCGGTTTTTCTGAGTAGGAATCCTGCCCGGCCTTCACCGCCTCGATGGTGTGCAACGCGTGTTGAAAATCAGCCGTCGAGATGATGACCGCATCCGTGCCGCGGGCCGCGTACATTTCTTCGTTGTTGCGGTAGGCGACCACGTCGGGGTTGGTTTTTTCTTTCAAAAACGCCAGCCCCAGTTCGCGGCGCACTTTCCAGAGGTCGGATACGGCGACGATCTCGAAGTTCAGTTCCTTGTTGTGGCGACTGAACGCCGGGAACAGGTCGTTTTTGAATCGGTCGGAAAAACCGGCCACGCCCACGCGCACCCGGTCGTTGGCCCCGATGATGCGGGCATAACTTTTGGCTGACATACTCATGGCGATACCCGCTGCTGCGGTGGTTTTGATGAATGTGCGTCGTTTCATGTGTTGAAATTATTCACGCAAAGTCGCAAAGCCCGCAGAGAAATAAATTCTTGGAAATCAAAACTTTGCGCTCTTTGCGGCTTTGCGTGACATTTTAAAATCTATTTTTTCAACTCCCGAATTTTAATACTCCGAAATCGCACCGCATCCCCGTGATCCTGCAACAAAATCGGCCCCTTCGCTGCCGAGCCGAACTGCTTGCCCCACACGACGTATTTGCTGCGTTCCACCAGCGCATTGAAGAGCGGGGAAAGGCGTTCGTATTCCAGCATTTTGAAACCGTTGAGGTAGTGCTCCACGTGGTTGTTGGGGTACACGACGATACGGCCCTGGTTCCATTCGCCGGGCTTTTTGACCGCACGGTTGCGGTGTGCGGTTTTATCGGCGGGAATAAGGTCATAAAGAGAAGCGAGGGTGCGGTTGCCTCCGGCGCCGAGCTTGGCGTCGGGATGTTTGGCGTCGTCGAGGATCTGGAATTCGAGGCCGATGGCGGAGCCTTTTTGCGCGTTTTCCGCCGGGACGGTCATCGGCTGGCCGGGCTGGTACTCGTGGGTGTATTGCAGCAATTCGCGGACAAAGTATTTGATGCCGGAATTCGCGCCTTCCGCGTAATTGAAATCGAACACCAGTTCGAACGCGCCGAACTGTTCCAGCGTCAGGATATCGCCGCCGTTGGCCGATTCGGCGCCTGCGCTTTTTACCACGCTCAGTTCGCCGTCGCGCATCTCCCAGCCGGTTGCGGGGAATGCCGTTTTGTAAGCGCCGCGCCAGCCCTGCGTGGTTTTGCCGTCCCACAACAGTTTGAAACCCAGCGATTTTTCAATATCTGAAAGGGCATTCGGGATCATGTTCACGACCCGTATATTTCCGGGTGGCGAAGGTTTCAGTCCGGCAGTTTGAATGCGGACATTGCGCCAGCGCACCTGTTTGCCCACTTCTTCCGGTTTGTCGCTGATGCTGTGGACTTGCAGGCAAATAAACCCCTCTGCGGTCATGTCGTCGATCACGTGGGCGACTTCCACGCCGTTGATAAAAGTGCGCAACGAATGGCCGATGGCCTCGATGCGGTAGAGATTCCAAAAATTGTTTCGGCGAAAAGCGGATTGGGCGGGAGCGTTGAGTTCGGGCACATACAGCCAGCCGCGCCGGGCTTCGTCGTAGATGCCGCCGGAAAACGCGCGGTCGGTGGCGTCGATTTCCATTTGGTAGCCGTGCACGCGCCCGTTTTCGAATTCCGGTTTGGACAAGCTGCGAAACTGGATGCCGGAATTGAGGCCCTCATCCACATTGACTTCGCATTCAAAGATAAAATCACCGTAGGTTTTTTCGGTCGTCAGGAAAGAATTGGGCGTGCCGACCACTGCCGTACCGACGATGGCGCTGTCTTTTACTTCGTAGCGCGCCTGCCCGCCGAGTTGTTTCCAGCCGGAGAGGGTTTTGCCGTCGAAGAGTGGTTGCCAGGCTGTTTTTTGCGCAGAAAGTGCGGTGGTGAGCAGGAAGAGGGCAAAAAGTGCGGATTGTTTCATTTTATAACATTTTTAATACCAGACATTATGGCGATCACAACTGCGAGTAATCGGTTGGCACCAGAAATGTCTTACAGATTTTCGACACCGTATAAGCGTATTGCGGGTCTTTCAGCAATGCCTTCCAGTCGGGATCACTGAGAAAAGCCGCCCAGTTTATGTCACGCTCTTCCATGTCCCTGAAGGCCAGCAGATACGTCAGCCTTGGCATATCTTTTCCGGCAATGACTTCCCCGAAAAAGACCGAATGCAGTCCGGCGCGGTCAAAAATAGGGAATTCGGCTTCATTGAACATCCTGACTTTGCGGCGCACGGCGTCCTCGCTGTACCCTTCATAACTGCGCAATTCAAAAATACGCGATCCGCTTTTCGGCGCCACTATTTTCGGGAATCCGGTAAATGCGGTCATCAGCCAGGTATCCTGACGCAGGTAGGGTAGCGGTTCGGGCGGCAAAGCGAGGTAAGCGGCGGCTTTTTGCTGATATTGGGTGTCTGCAGCGAGCCTTTCTGCAACTTCAGCATAAGCGGCCAATGTGGCGTGCGGGATCAGCATACAAACCCTGGCCGGGTCGGACTTGCCCATTTCCCGGAATACGCCGATGTTTTTTGCACCCAATCGGTTGAGCGCAGGAATAAGCGCGTCCTTTAAATACGCCTCGAAAGCGCCGAGCGGGGAGTTGAAATTAAAGGTGTATTCGCGCCATTCATACACTTCCTTTTGTATTACGGGGATAGAACCCTGTTGGGAAGCGTTGGCCGATTCGGTGGCAGCAAGTGCCGGTGCAAGCGCGACCGCTTTGACAAAATTTCTTCGTTGCATGGGTACAGGTGACCTAAGTGAATGTTTAAAATGAATGACGAGCGAGTGTTTTTTTAGACAGGATTTACAGGATTTACAGGATTTTATTTTGTTGGCTTTTAACGGAAATATCATGTAAATCCTGTAATCCTGTCAAAACTTCAACTTGTAAGTCGTGTCGGGCAAATGTCGGAAAACCCGACATAGATTTTTTGAAATAAAAACGAGCGCAGTAGGCTGTGATTCATCTGACGATACTTACATCGCCTTTCAATAAAGTTTTTCTGCAAAACCCTGTTTCGACGCTGATAAAATATACATAAACGCCTGCACTGCAATCTTTTCCATTGGATTTACCATCCCAGTATCGGACCGGGTCATGCGTGGAAAACAACAGGTCGCCCCAGCGGTCGAACACCTGAAAATGGTACGATTGAAAGTTGAATTCCGAAAAATCGGGCACAAAAGTGTCATTGAAGCCGTCATCGTTGGGGCTGAAAACATTGGGGATATGCGATTTGATATTGAACTGAACCGAAACCGTGTCGGTGATTTTGCACCCGTTGGCATCCGTTAAAGTAGCCCAATATATACCCGAATCCGTGATTGTTTTTTCCCTCGATACGCTGTTGTCGAACCACACCGTGTTTTCCGAGGGGCTGACCAGTCTGAATGCGTTGCCAATACAAATAGTCGTGTCGCCGCCCAAAAAACTGCCCGACGGCACTGTCAGGTCAAGCACGATGATGCTGTCGCAACCATAAATATTGCCCAGGGTGTCTTTGTAAATGCCGGTTGATGAAATTGCCTGATTGTTGAAAATGATGCTTGTTCCGGGGCAGATAGTAAGGCTTTGCTTCGTCAGGTGTGTTTCATGGACTGTCAGATCAAGCGTCCTGATACTATCGCAGCCATAGATGGAGCGGAGTGTATCTGTATATATGCCTGATTCCGTATAACCTGAGTGGGTTTCCCCTTCACAAATACGCAGGCTCAGGTTGCTTGTAAATTCGGGTTGAACGCTCAGATGGAGCGTTCTTACACTGTCGCAACCATGAATGGTCTGAAAGGAATCCGCATAAACGCCCGATGCGGAATATCCCATATAAGTTGCTCCGGTACAGATGTTTACGTTTTCAGCAATGGAATAGACGGGCAGCACCGTAACCTGAACTGTACCGGTCGCAACGCTGCAATTGGACAAACTGATGTTTCCGTCTGTTGCAACCGTCATGCGATACGCTCCGGCATCGGCAGTCGTGGGCGTATTTAAAACAAAGACGGAATCGGTGGCGCCCGGAATATTGACCCAATTCGAAGCAGACGGGTTGCGTTTTTGCCATTGATACTGGGCGGGAGAAAATCCGAAGGAACTGCCGGAAAGCATGATTTGAGCCGGCGCTTCATTGCTGCAAAAGCGGTATAGCGTGTCGCAGGTCAAATATGCGCCGCCGCAAATGCCGAAAAACAGGTCGTCGATAGCGACGTCGTTCTCGATGCAGCCGGGCAGGTCGTTTACCAATTCGATCAAAACAGTGCCGCTCACATTTCCCGAGTTCCATTTCGCAGCAGTATTTACCCAAAAACCATCGGGATAACTTGTCGGAGTATTAATATTGACCCCGCCGACCTCGAAATGAAAATACGGCGCCGGGATGCCCGAAATATTGCGCACCCACACTGAAAACACATAATCTGTGTTGGGGCAAACGGTGACCGTTTGTTTCCAAAAGGCTCTCCCGGTTACCGCATCCGGGTCTATCGTTAAGAAAAAGCCGCTGCCCGTCGTATGATCTTCCAGGGGGTAGTTACAAATCGCCGTCGTTATCACAGCGGTATTACTGACATGGTTGGGATCGCTGCTGGTCTGCGTGTCGGGGCCGCCGTATTGCGCCGATAAATCGGGCGGGTAAATCTGACACGACGGGCTGGCGTGCGGAAAAATTTGCGCCACAAGGATCCAGCCCTGTGTAGCGCAACCGCCTTTGGTTGCATTGTTCACGCCCCGTCCGAAATCGGATGTAAAACCGTAATAGCCCTGTTCAAAATCGCCGTTTACGATCAAATTCGGACCCCTAAACGGGCAAGTGTCGATTTGTGCCGATACAATCGCACTGCCGGCTGTAAAGCAGGCTGCAATCAGATATTTCATGTGTCATTTGTTTCAAAGACAAATTTATAACCGATTGACGACATGGCTACTTTCGAAAAATAAAAGTCGCGGCAAGGGTGGCTTTCCCCTCATTGCCAATAAATTTCAGGTAAAAGACACCTGTTGCAAAATTTACCCCTCCTTTTTGAGCGGTTTACCCCCCGGATATTGGGAATTCCAAATCCACCTTTGGCCGCATTACCGCTCTTGCGCTGACGATCCTTTCACGCCTTGGCGGGCAATCACTAAACCGTTCTACTATATGATGCAATTTTTAACCTTCCTTCCCGGGAGGAGGTATGCGGCGTGTCTGACATTGGTCTGCTGCACTTCCTTCCTTTCCGCACAGATGCTCGACATCCAGGGTATCGTGACCGGCGAAACCGGCGAACCGCTGGTTGGCGTCACGATACGCGTCGTCAATGCGACCGACCGTGGTACTTCGACCGACGCTTATGGCGCCTACAGTATCAAAGCAGCGCCCGGCGAACGCCTTACTTTTTCTTACACCGGGCACGACGATCTCACGGCAACTGTTCCTGCCGATGGCTCCCGTGTCGATGTGAAACTCAATCCCAACGCGATCCTGAGCGAAGTGATCGTGGTCGGCTACGGCACCCAGAAAAAAAGCGACCTGACCGGGGCGATTTCTTCTGTTTCCGGCGACGAATTGCGCAATTCGGTGGTCACCAATTTCGACCAGGCCCTGCAAGGACGTGTGGCCGGGGTGCAGGTGACGCAAAACTCCGGACAACCGGGCGGCGCGGCTTCTATCCGCATCCGTGGCGCCAACTCCATCACGGGATCGAGCGAACCGCTCTATGTAATTGATGGGATCCCCTTCCAGGGCGACGGCACTTCTGTGGCCGGATTCGATTGGGCGGGCGGCGCCAACGGCCAAAACAGGGTAAATGCACTTTCGACCATCAACCCGAACGATATTGTCAGTATTGAAGTGCTGAAAGATGCTTCGGCCTCGGCCATTTACGGTGCGCGGGCTGCCAACGGTGTGGTGCTCATCACCACCAAACGTGGCAAAAAGGGAGAGAGCAAAATTTCCTACAACGGTTACTATGGCATTCAATCATTGGCTAACAAGTTGGAAATGATGGATTTGCAACAGTATGCCGATTACCAGTTGCAAATTTCCGACGATCTGGGTTTGCAGCCCAACCAGCGGTATCTTGATCCCAGTCTGCTCGGCGCAGGAACCGACTGGCAGGACGAAATTTTCCAGACCGCCGGTATGCACAGCCACCAACTCACGGTCTCCGGTGGTTCGGATAAGACCAACTACGCCGTTTCGGGCGGCTTTTTCCAGCAGGACGGTATTGTGATCGGTTCGGATTTCGACCGCTACACGGCAAGGGTCAGTCTGGACAACGAAGTAAAAAAATGGTTCAAAGTGGGCGGCTCCCTGTCGTATGCAAAAACCTCCGAAACAATCACCCTGAACGACGGCGGCGACGGTGTGATCATGCAGGCGTTGCTGACCCAGCCCGACATTGCAGTGAAAGACTTTGACAACAACTATGCAGGGCCGGAGGCCATGTTCACTGCCGCTACTTACAATCCGGTGGCTGCCGCATTGCAACGCAACAACACCTTCGACCGCCAGCGCCTGATGGGCAGCGTTTATGGCGACGTGACCCTGACGAAGGGGCTGGTATTTCGCTCCGAATTGGGCTTCGACGACAATCACGGCCTGAACAAAGCATTCCAGCCCACCTACCAGTGGGGCGTCATCGTGAACACGGAAAACCAACTGCGTCAACGCGAGGAAAGCAGTTTTTTCTGGATTTGGAAAAACTACCTAACCTATAATATCCTTTCCGAAGGCGCCCACAATCTGACGGCCATGTTGGGCCAGGAAGCGCAAAAAGCCTCCTGGGAAGGCTCGCAGGTGACAAAAAAGAATTTCGCATCCAACGATATACCTGTGCTGAGCGAAGGCGACGATGTGACCTCCCGCACGACCGGCTGGAAAGACGCGGCTTCCATCGCATCTTATTTTGGCCGTTTTAATTACAGTTTGTACGACCGGTACCTGTTCACCTTCACCATGCGCGCTGACGGTTCTTCGAAATTCGGTCCGGAAAACCGCTGGGGATACTTTCCGTCTGCCGCCTTTGCCTGGCGCATCGGCAATGAAAGTTTCATGGATGACTTGAATACCAACCTGAAACTCCGCGTCGGCTACGGCGAAGTGGGCAATCAGGCGATTCCCAATTACGCTTATGGTTCTTCTATTCTGGCGATTAATTCACCTTTCGGAACGGCTTACCGCCAGGAAAAAATCGCCAACCCGAAATTGAAATGGGAAGCCACCAATCAGTTCAATGTCGGCGTTGATTTGGGGCTTTACAGAGGCCGGGTGGATGTATCGCTCGATTTTTACAACAAACAAACCGACGACATGCTCCTGCAACTTTCCGTACCGAGTTATCTCGGAGGCACAGGCTGGCAGGACATTCAGGCGCCTTACGCCAACGTCGGCAAGATGGAAAACAAAGGTTTTGAAATCACCCTGCACACCCGCAACATTGAGAAAAAGAACTTTAGTTGGGGCACAGACTTCACCTTCTCGCGCAACCGCAACAAAATACTGGAACTCGACGATGCCAACCGGGTTTACTGGCGCAACCTGTACTGGTACAGCGAGTTCCAAACCGCTACAAAAACAAGCGTCGGCCAGCCCATCGGCTTGTTTTACGGCTACCAGGTAGAAGGCATTTTTACAGACCAGGCAGATATTCTGGGTCATGCGGTTCAGGTACCCGACGATAACAACGATGGCAAGAATTTAGTGGACAAGCGCACCGGCATCTGGATCGGCGATGTAAAATTCAAAGACCTGAACGGCGATGGCGTGATCAATACGGAAGACCAAACCATCATCGGCGACCCGAACCCGGATTTTACCTTCGGCCTGAACAATACCTTTTCGTTCGACAATTTTGACATTGTTGTTTTCCTCACCGGTTCGCAGGGCGCCGATATTCTGAACTATTCCCGGGTCCAGATCGAAGGCATGAGCAACGTATATGCCAACCAGGCCGAGACCGTGTTCAACCGCGCCCAATACGCCCTGAACGACCCGAACGGCTCCGACCTCGATCCGGCAAATGTCTATCTCGCCAACCCGGGCACCGACATTCCGCGCCCGACGACGACCGACAACAACCGCAACAACCGGATGTCGGATCGTTTCATCGAAGACGGCTCTTATGTGCGCCTGCAGAATCTCCTGCTCGGCTATACTTTCCCGACGGCGATGACGCGCAAGGCCAGGATAGAAAGACTGCGTTTGTATGTGAATGCCCAGAATATTGCGACCTGGACAGACTACAGCGGTTACGACCCGGAGATCGGCGCCTTCAACCAGGATCCGCTGCTCCAGAACGTCGACATGGGGCGTTATCCCACGCCAAGAGTTTTCACGTTTGGATTGGATGTGGATTTTTAACTTTCAATCCCATCCGTGCCGTCGAATATTTTGATTTACGATTGCCGATTACATGAATGTTGATTTACGATGTTCCCTTACTTGACATCAAATTTTATACATAAACCATCAACATCAACAATCGGAAATCATGTAATCGTCAATCGTCAATCAAAAAAGTGATCAGGTATGAACTGTAAAATTCCTGATCACTTTCGCGCCCCCTCTATTCCAATTCATTATCAAAAAGAAACTTCCAATGAAAAATAAATTCAAATATCTTATATCGCTGACCGTCGTACTTATGCTGAGTGCGTGCAGCAAAGATTTCCTGGAAATCGAGCCGCAGGACAAACTGACGATCGACAATTTTTACCGCAACGAAACCGAGATCAGGGCCGCTACGGCATCGCTCTACGGTTTCCCCTGGTTCGATTTCAATGACAAATTCTTCTGGCTGGTGGGCGACTGCATGCCGGGTAACATGTATTACACCTACGATCAGGAAGGGCAGTTTTTTTACTTCTCTTTTACCGAGGGCAATTCACATTTGTCTGCCGGATGGAAAGGGTTGTTCCGCGTCATTTCCTATGCCAATTCCATCATCAACGACATGCCCCGCGCGGCAGGCAGCAGTGTGCCGCAGGACGTGATCGACCGGGCGCTCGGCGAAGCGCGGTTTACCCGGGGATTGTGCTACTACATCCTCGCGGAGTATTGGGGCGAGGTACCGATCGTGGAGAATTCGACGGAATTGGTATCCAGTAATAACCTGTTTTTGCCAAAAAACACAAAGTCGAGCGTGTACGAATTTGCCCGCCGCGACCTCGTGTTCGCCGCCGAAAACCTGCCTGCAGCCGATGAGCCGGGCCGCGTGACCCAGTGGGCTGCCAAAGGCATGTTGTCAAAATTGCACCTTTCCATGGCGCAAAACCTCGGCGACGTCAACTCCGCCGACAATTTCAGCAAAGCCAAACAATACGCTGAAGACGTGATCGTCAACAGCGGTTTGGCGCTGATGCCGAATTATGCCGATTTGTTTAAAATTGAGAACAACAACAATTCGGAATCGCTTTATGCGCTGCAATGGATGGAAGGCGGCTATGCTTTCGGCAACAGCCGTCAGGCCAACTGGGCGCGCAGCAGCCAACTCACCGGAAACAGCGAGTGTTGGGGCGGTGGAAAATCGGCGTCTTATGATTTTGTGCAGGAAGTGGAGCCGGGCGACAAGCGCAAACCGGCCATTTTTATGGCATCGGGCGATCATTACCCGGAAATCCGCAAAGCAACGGGCGGATACACGTACAACATCGTGAGTCGCGACCCTTCCGATCCGAACATTACACTGGAAGGCTCCGCTCCGGTATTGAACAATGTGAAAAAATACATCGTCGGCAGCGCCGACGACACGGGCGGCAAGGTTTCTACAGGCCAGGCAACAGCCATAAACCAGTACATGCTCCGCTTGGCAGACATTTACCTGGTTTATGCCGAGGCAACACTCGGCGCCGCCGGTTCCACTTCCGACGCCCGGGCTTTGCAATATGTCAATGCCATTCGCGAACGGGCAGGTTTGCCCGCAAAAACGGAAATCACATTCATGGACATTCTGCATGAGCGCCGGGTGGAATTTTGCATGGAAAGCACCTTCTGGTTCGATGTGAAGCGATTCTACTACCGCGATGCAGCTGCTGCGCTGGATTACCTCAACGGTCAGGAAAGGGAGCATACCTACTACCGCGACACATCGCCCGACGCTGCGGATGAGAATACTGTTGAAGGTTATATCCTCCAGCCGCCGCCCGGTCCGATTGCTATTGCCGCGGCGGATATGGCACTGCCCATCCCCGCCGCAGAAGTCATCGTGAATCCGCTGCTCGGCCCGGACAAACCCGCTGAAGATTATAAATTTCAATAGTGGGTTGAGTATTTGAGTATTTGAGTGTTTGAGTGGTTGGGGAAATGAACGACCATTCTTATTTTCTCAACCACTCAACCACTCAAATACTCAAATACTCAACCACTCAACCACACAATTTTCAAACATCAAATTCATACAAAATGAAATCATTGATGAAATTCCTGACACTCCTGATGGTCACGGCTGTGATGATCGGCGTGTTGTCCTGCGATAAAGACGAAGCACCCACCGGGGAACCCACGGTGCATTATATCCGCTCCACCGACCCCGCCAAGTCGGATTCGCTCATCGTCGGCAGTTTTATGGGGAGTCTCATAGCCATTGTCGGCGAGAACCTTGGCGGCACCCGCGAACTGTGGTTCAACGACCAGCAGGCGACCCTGAACCCTACTTACGTTACACAACAAAGCATCATCGTCAACGTACCCAGCAGCGTACCGACCGAGGTGACCAACAAAATGCGGTTTGTTTTTGCCGATGGCACAGAGTTGTTGCACGACTTTTCCGTCAATGTGCCTGCCCCGCAGTTGAACACCATCAAGTGCGAATACGTACCGGATGGCGGCACTGTCGTGTTGGAAGGAGACTTCTTCTTCGAACCCATCAAGGTCGTATTCCCCGGCGCCCTGGAAGCGCAGGTGGTTTCGCTGGAAAAAACCAGATTGGAAGTAACCGTGCCGGACGGTGCAGGGCCCGGACCCATTTCCGTTCAAACCAATTTCGGCAAAGTGAATTCCAGTTTCTTTTTCCGCGACAACCGGAACATCATACTGGATTACGACGGCAAAAACCACGAATCCTGGACGGCGCCGGTAGGCATGGACGACCCATCGCCCTGTGCCGCCAATTACGCTTTCTTCAAACACGCTGCTGATGGCGCCTGGTTATGGACCAACGAACTGACCATGCAATACTGGGCGCCGCGCGGCAGGGGCAATATCCCTGTCGCTACGGGTGATATCAACGACCTGGTTTTCAAATTTGAAGCGAACGTGCTGCAGTGGAATGATGTACGCATGGAAATTTTCTTCGCACCGTTTGCAGATGACCACGGGCGAGACTTGCCAACCACGGCGTTCGCGCGCTGGCGCCCCTGGGTGAGCGGCCCCTACACGACCGACGGCTGGATCACGGTATCCATCCCGCTCACGGAATTCAAATACGGCAAAGACGACCCGGACGATTCTCCCGGCACCAAAAAAATCGAAAACCTGTCCTCGCTCACCAACGTGACGATGATGCTTTTCGGCCCGGCCAATGGCCCCAATCCGGTGCATATTGCTATTGATAATGTGCGGATTGTGCCGAAATAAGTGTTTGAGTATGAGAGTGTTTGAGTGTTTGAGGACGAGAATGTTAAGTGCTCAACACTCCCACACTCAAACACTCCCACACTCAAACACTCCCACACTCAAACACTCCCACACTCAAACACCCAAACACTCTCATTCAAATTGAAAAAGTCATGCTAAAAACATCCAACATAAAATTCCTCCTGCTCATCGGCCTGCTGGTTTCGGGATTCGTTTTCGATGCCTGCGATAAAGACGACGATGGCACGAGCGACCAAATCCAGTTGCTGAGTTTTGGGCCTTCGCCCGTATTGCGCGGCGGCGACATCAAGTTCATCGGTCAAAACCTCGATCAGGTGACGGCCATTGTTTTGTCCGATCATGTCGAGGTCACGAGTTTCAAATCAAAAACGCCGGAACAGATTGTGATCACGGTACCGGATGCGACGGTGAACGGGAAAGTCACGCTTAAAACTCCACAGGGCGACATCGTGACAAAAACGCCGCTGACCATCTCCGAACCCATTACGATCACCTCCTTCAGCCCGGCAAAAGCGCGCCCCGGCGATGTGGTCGCAATCGAAGGCACATACCTGAACCTGGTAAAAGAAGTCATTTTTAACAATAAAAAATCGGTGGGCGATACGGCATTCGTCAGCCAAACACAAACCAAACTCGAAGTCAGGGTGCCTGCCGACGCAAAGACGGGTATTATTGTAATATCTAACGGACTTGCCGACCCGATCCTTGTCGAATCGGAAAACGAACTGGAAGTCACCTTGCCGGCGGTTACCCAGATTGCGCCGACACCCGTCAAAGCGGGGACGGCCCTTTCGATAGAAGGCGCCGATCTTGACCTCACGAAAGAAGTCGTTTTCAGCGGCGGTTCTAAAGTCACCGCTTTCACCAGCATCGAGCCGGGTAAAATAGTGCTCGATGTGCCTGCCGATGCAAAGGACGGTGCGATAAAATTAATTGTGGCTTCTTTGGTGGAGGTAGTTTCCACGCAGGAAGTGGTGATGAAAGTGCCCACGATTGCGGGTATTTCGCCCGACCCGGCCAAAACCGGCGGCCAGGTCACAGTGACCGGGCAGGATTTGGATTTGGTTACCAGTGTCACTTTCGGCGGCGGTAAAAACGGCGCTTTGCTTGCGGGCGGTTCGGCTACCGAAATTACCGTAACGGTTCCGGCGGATGCGCTGGAGGGAACCGTGAGTTTCGGTACTGCTGCCGGAAAAACGGTGACTTCCGGTTCGGCTTTGACTTTGGTGAAACCTTCCATTACCTCGATTACACCGACGGATGTGCAATTCACACATGAGATCACCATCGCGGGCAACGACCTCGACATCGTTTCGAATGTGAAATTCAGCGGCGGTACGGAAGCGGCGCCCACCAGTGCTTCTCTGACTGAAATCAAAGTAAACGTCCCGGTCGGAACCACCTCCGGTGCGATCACATTGGTGGCCAACAACGGCGATGAAGTCACTTCTGCCCAGGCTTTGAATATCCAGGCTTCCACCTCGGTGGTCATTACAAGTATGCCGTCGATGGCGCAACCCGGCGAAATGATCAACATCGTGGGAGAAAACCTGGCCGAAGTGACCGAAGTGATTTTCCCTGACAATATTTCGGCCACCATGTTCGGCATCAAAACGAATGAACTCATCCAGGTCATTATTCCGCTGAATGTCAAGACCGGTATCGGGGTCATCAAACTGATCACCGTCAACGGCGAAACCATCGAATCGCCACCCATCAATATTCAGGGGGTGGATCCGGTAGATGACCCGGCGCTGGTCTTTTTCAATTTCGACGGTTTGAATGCATGGTGGGGCGACACAGGCGGTCCGGAAAATGAAGCATCTTTGTCATTAGACGGCTCAAATTATTACCGGGTCAACAAAGATTGCAACGGATGGACGGGCTTTTTCTGGCGCAACGGCGGCGATAATTTTCCAGGCGCTACCATCGGCACAAACGTCGCCAATTACGTGTTGAAATTTGACATCAACGTGATTGATCCTATCACGGGCGGCGAGTTTGCGTGGCGCCTGAAAGGAACCAGCGGCGACTTCTGGAACTACTGGAAACCATGGGAAACCGGTGGGCCGTACACTACCGGCGGTTGGATTACAGTCACTTTAAATCTGACAGATTTCTATGACGGGTCAACTCAACTGAGCGATTTGTCAACTATTAATTCAGACTTCGGCGTGGCTTTCAACAACGGCGCCTCGATGGTGAACGCTTGTATTGACAATGTGCGATTTGAGTTGAAATAATCGCCCAATAAAAATTCATTTACGCTATGAACATCATAAAAGCGACGCGGCTTTTATGCCTCCTTTTTTTGTCCCTCATCGCCCTGCCCGGCGCTGTTTTTTCACAAAATAATTGGCAACCTGCCGACAGGGAAGCGACCAAACGCACACAAGCCCTTTTTGCCAACCTGCACCAGATTTCCGGCAACAAAGTCATGTTCGGCCACCAGGACGATCTGGCTTACGGTGTCTACTGGCGGCGCGAAGAAGGCCGCTCCGATGTGCAGGAGACCTGCGGCGCTTATCCGGCGGTGTTCGGCTGGGACTTGGGCAGTCACTTCGGACCTGGCAAAATGACAAATATTGATTCCGTCCGGTTTAACGACATGACGCGCTGGATACGCCAGGCTTATGAAATGGGCGGCGTGAACACCCTCAGTTGGCACCTGGACAATCTTGCTACCGGCGGTAACTCGTGGGATACCACTGCTGCCGTGCGCGACCTGTTGCCCGGCGGAAAATACCACAGCCGTCTCACCGGGCAATTGGACGTGCTGGCCGATTTGTTCAAAGGCCTGAAAACGAGCGGATTATTCAAGCACGAAATTCCGGTTATTTTCCGTCCGTGGCATGAGCACACGGGACACTGGTTTTGGTGGGGCGCGCATGGCTGCACCCCCGATGAATACAAGGCTTTGTTTCGCTTCACCGTGGATTATTTGCGCAATGAGAAAGACGTGCACAATGTGCTCTACGCCTATTCGCCCGATGTGTTCAGGGATAAAGAACACTATATGGAGCGCTATCCCGGCGACGAGTACGTTGACCTGCTTGGATTGGACTATTACTACCGGCCCAATAATCTGGAGAATATTAAAGCAGATTTGCCACAAAAACTCGCCATTGTTGGCGAACTTGCCACCGAACACAGCAAAGTGGCGGCTTTCACCGAGACAGGCCTGGAGTCCATTCCGATAGAAAATTGGTGGACGGATATGCTGCTGAGCCATGTAGCAACTGCGAATATCGCTTACGTCCTCGTCTGGCGCAATGCCATGAACAAGTCGAAACCGGGACATTACTACGCCCCGTTTCCCGGGCAAGTCAGCGCGAAGGATTTTGTGGCGTTCAGCCGAAGCGAACGCATGTGTTTTCAGGACAGCCTGCCAAATCTGTATAAAAAGCCAAAAAACAGGAAGGTAAAAACGGGATCAGCGACGATTGTGCCGACGAAGTGAAGAAGTGTCATCTGCGAGGAACGAGCAGGTGACACCTCGGAACGCCGCTCCGGGGCGGTATCAATCCGCTCCGAGATGTCACCTCTTCCTACGTCAGAGATGACACCTCTCCACGAAACAAGCAACCAGCAACCAGCAACCTTTTTGATGCACCTGAACCCACTCGACATCTTCGTCATTCTCGCCTACATCGCCGCCAGCATCGGTATCGGATTCTGGATCTCGCGGAAAGCCGCCCAAAGCATGAATTCCTACTTCCTCGGCGGCAACCGCATCCCCTGGTGGATGCTCGGCGTGTCCAATGCATCGGGGATGTTCGACATCAGCGGCACGATGTGGATGGTCTATTTGCTCTTTATCTACGGCCTGAAAAGCGTCTGGATTCCCTGGCTGTGGCCGGTGTTCAACCAAATTTTTATGATGGTTTTCCTCTCCGTGTGGCTGCGGCGCAGCGGCGTGATGACGGGCGCGGAGTTCATCAAATTCAGGTTCGGGGAGGGTAGGGGAGCGCTGTTGTCGCACTTTATTGTGGTAGCGTTTGCGCTGCTCAATGTGCTGGGTTTTCTGGCTTATGGGTTTATCGGGATCGGCAAGTTTGCCGCCGTGTTTCTCCCGTGGCAACTGAGCGCCGACGCACACACCAATGAAATCCTGTACGGCCTGATAATCACAGCGTTGACAACCTTGTACGTCGTGAAAGGCGGGATGTTCAGTGTGGTTTATACCGAGTTGATGCAGTTTGTGATTATGACGATTGCCTGTATTGCCGTTGGTGTGATTGCGATGGCGAAAGTGTCGCCGGAGATGCTTGCCCGCGTCGTTCCCGATGGCTGGGGCAACCTGTTTTTTGGAAAAAACCTCGACCTCGATTGGTCGGACATCCTGCCTGCAGCCAACGACAAAATCACCTCAGACGGCTGGTCGCTCTTCGGCGCGTTTTGGATGATGATGTTGTTCAAAGGCACTTTGCAGGCGATGGCCGGGCCGCAACCCAACTACGATATGCAGCGCGTGCTCTCCACCCGCAGCCCGAAAGAAGCGGCGTGGATGAGCGGTCTTGTCAACCTCGTGCTGCTCTTCCCGCGCTACCTGATGGTGGCCGGACTGACGGTGCTGGCGCTCGTTTTTTTCATGGACGACCTGCGCAACATGGGCGACAAGGTTGATTTTGAGCAGATTCTGCCTTTCGCCATGAAGAATTATATGCCCGCCGGATTACTCGGTTTGCTCATCGCGGGATTGCTCGCCGCCTTCATGTCCACCTTCGCCGCCACTGTCAACGCCGCGCCCGCCTACCTCGTCAACGACATTTACAAACGTTTCATCCGCCCCGACGCGCCGCAGCGGGTCTATGTCAACTGGAGCATTGTCGTGTCGGTGCTGTTCGTGGTGCTCGGCACGCTCATCGGCCTCTACGTCACCTCGCTCAACGACGTGGTGCAATGGATAGTCGCCGCGCTCTACGGCGGCTACACGGCCTCCAATTTCCTGAAATGGTACTGGTGGCGCTTCAACGGGCAGGGCTATTTCTGGGGCATGATGACGGGCATGCTCACCGCCGGCATCGCGCCGTTGCTCATGCCCGGCGTGACGCCGATTTACACCTTCCCGCTCATCTTCGCCGTGTCGCTGGCGGCCAGTATCGCAGCGACTTTGCTCACCCCACCCGACGACATGGAGGTGCTGAAAACCTTCTACCGCAAGGTGCGCCCCTGGGGTTTCTGGAAACCTGTACATGATGCCTGCGCCGCCGAAACGCCTGATATCCGGCAAAATAAAGCCTTCGGACGCGACATGTTCAATGTCGCCGTCGGCATCGCCTGGCAGACAGGTTTAACCGCCGCGCCGATATTTCTGGTCATCCGGGATTTTCCGAAAATGTGGATGGCGCTGGGCGTGGTGGCGGTGTGTTCGGTGGTGTTGAAGGTGAGTTGGTTGGATAGGTTGAGGGATGAGGCGTGAGGGGTTTGAGAAAGTAGATATAAGTTGGTATCTTTGAGCGGTTAAAACGGTTTTGGCATAATGTTAAGCAAATGCATACAATTGTTAAAAACAGTGATTGACACCGACAAAATGACAAGTATTATCTTATGACATATAAGAACATGGATGAAAGAAGAATATCAAATCAATGTTGACGAAGGAGGTATCAAGAGAATTAAAAATGCGGCTACAAGGATAAATAAACCAATATATCTTGTTGGAAGTAGAGCCGTAGGAAACTCTCGTTACGATTCTGACTTTGACTATGTTATTCCAACTATAAACAGTAAAGAATGGGACAAAATCAAAAATTCGCTCCCAGGTGCTAAAAATACAAGCGAAAAACTATGTAATAGAGTCGACTTAATAAAATCTGAAATCGACATCGCAAGGCCACACATTAAAATATATCCACAGTTAAAAACAAACAATAAAGATGCGAATTGAAGATCAAATACTTATAAATAAATTTGGGCAAGACTTGTTGACTTTCCAACAAGTACTGGCCTACTTTAGAACATTGAACCAGGATAACAAAAAGAAATTCCTAACAGATTTATCATATTTAATTCTTCAATCTAAACCTTTAGATTCAGATATTGACAAGGCAATAGACCTTGGGAAATTAAAATCTACATATACCCCTATTGTAAAAATAAAAAAAGGCATAAAAAGCGACACCCTTCTTGAAATAATTGCATTGCCTGAAAATGAGACAGAGAAATCTTTGATTTTATTTTTGTCAATTTATAGAATTGCCTATAAGAGGGTTTTAGAAAAAGAAAAAGAGAACCCTGACAAATGGTGGTATCAAGATTTATCTGATGACAATTTTGTTGAAAGAATAAAATCTCTTTCGGATCTGAAACTCGTAATAAAGAAGTTGTACGATATAAAAGGCAAAGAGATCGGCTCCATTATTATAGCATTTATACCTTTTCCAATAAATTTGTATGAAAAAAATGTTATAGAACGACAATTGGAATTATATGCTTTCAATTACCTTTACCCATATGAGGGCATAAATATATTCAAGGAAATACATGATGACATGGCTTCAGTAATAGTTATAAAAGACATTAACGCTTTACCACATGACGAAAAAAAAATCAGCATATACTAGAGTTTCCTGCCCTGTTTTTTGCCGTTGTTTTCTGCCCCGCCTGGTCTTCCCCGCCGCGCCGGTGTCTTATGACCCGGCGCAAGTCAGCGTGAGTGGCTGAATGAATTCGCTCTATATCCTGCATACTTGCGCCGGGTCATAAGACACCGGCGCGGCGGGGAAATGGGAACACTATGAAAGGTGAATGGAAATACCTTGAAATTCAAGAAGCCAACGCCAACAACCGCTGCTTAAACTCGATGTCCTTTTGCTGCCGCTCGATTTCTTTTTGCATTTCGAGCGAAGTTTTGGAAAGGTCTTCCAGCAGTTGCCACTTGTTCAGGTCGTACATTTCGGCGATGCTGAAAACCAATTGACGACTGTATTCCGGGTAGTCTATGGCATCTTCATGGACAGGAATATTGAAAAGAAAACCGTTTTGAAAATGCATATCGGAAGGCGGGGCAAGCACGAAATATTTTTCGTTGCGCTGTGCCGGCGTCCAGCCTTTCATCAGCAGAAAGGCGTGGATCATGCTCGATTTTGGCGCGGGAAGTTGCATAAGACGCTAATTTTCAAACAAGTTTTGAAAAATGGTTTTGAAAAACGGGGGCAAAATTTGGTTGTTCAAAGGTATGGAAATTCTTTGAAAATATCGGTTTTTGGAAAAACCCATATTGTCGTACGGATAAAGCCAATACGCTTTTCCAGTCAATACAAGTTGGTCGAGATTTTCCGAAATGGAGACCCATTTTTTAGGGTCGGGTGGTAAAACGAGTAACACTAAAATGAGCGGAATATGAGTGCCGTGCGAATTTTTTAGGTCATTTCTGCGCCAAATCAGGTCGTTGTAATTTTTTACCGGTAAATCAAAACCCATCGAATCAGCCTGAACATGAATTTCTTTTGAAGTCGTGCATTTTAACTGAATGCCAATCATTTTGCCACTTTCGACGAAACGCCGCTTCCCGCGAATTTCATATTGATCGACTTGTTTTAGCAGAAGGTCAACTCCGAAATCGTCGCTTGGAGGTACGATGTTGAAACCCGCTTTTGTGGCGAGCACACCGAAGTAGTATAAGGATAGTTTCTCCTTGATTTTAGATTCCAGCATTCTGATTACATTTGAAGCGTGCGTGCAAAAATACCAATTTTTCAACAGCATGAAAATACTCTACCTGCTCATTTTTCTTCTATCCCCATTTCCTTTACTCAGCCAAAATTCCAACGGCATTTTTACCACTTCCACCGACGTCGGCCCCGTCCTGCACAAAGGCACCACCGCCTACGACGCCAAAACCGGCGAATACCGCCTCACCGGCTCCGGCGCGAACATTTGGTTCAAAAAAGACGAATTTCACTACGCTTACAAGCAATTGAACGGCAACTTCATCCTGCAAACACGCGCCAAACTCGTCGGCGCGGGTGTGGACGCTCACCGGAAATTTGGCTGGATGGTACGCACCGGTCTGGACACCAGCGACGCGATGGTGTGCGCCACCGTGCATGGCGACGGACTCACGGCCATCCAGTACCGCAAACGCGCCGGCACGAATATCGAAGAAGTGAAATCGCCCGTGAAAATGCCCGACGTGATCCAGTTGGAGCGGCGGGGGCGCAGTTTTTTCCTGTCGGTCGCACGCTTCGGCGAGCCGTTCTGGACGGTGGAAGTGCCGGATTTTGACTTGCCGCAGGAGATGCTGGTCGGCTTGTTCGTTTGCTCGCACAACAAGGACGTGACCGAGCAGGCCGTGTTCGACAATGTGCGCATCGTCATTCCGGCCAAACCTGATTTTCAACCTTACCGCGACTACATCGGCAGCCACATCGAAACGATGGATGTGACGACGGGGCAGCGACAAGTGCTGTTTTCCGCGCCCAATTCCCTGCAGGCGCCCAACTGGACACCCGACGGTAAAAGTCTGATTTACAATTCGGAAGGACTGATGTATCGCTTCGAACTGGCTTCCGGCAAACCCGAATTGCTGAACACGGATTTTGCCAAACAAAACAACAACGACCACGTCCTTTCTTTCGATGGCAAGATGTTGGGTTTGAGCAGTTCGAGCGGTGATGCGAAGTTCGGTTCGATGGTTTATACGGTCCCGGTCGGCGGCGGCGTGCCGAAACAAATCACCCCGACTGGCCCATCCTACCTGCACGGCTGGTCACCGGACGGCAAGTGGCTGACCTACACGGCGGAGCGCAACGGCGTTTACGACATTTACAAAATGAAATCGAAGGGCGGCAAGGAATTCCGCCTGACAGATGCGCAGGGTCTGGACGACGGCTCGGAATACAGCCCCGACGGCAAGTACATTTATTTCAACTCCACCCGCACGGGCAAAATGCAATTGTGGCGCATGAAGCCGAACGGGAAAGAACAAGAACAACTCACGTTCGACGAATACAACAACTGGTTCCCCCATGTCTCGCCCGACGGCAAATGGATTGTTTTCCTGTCGTATATGCCCGACGTGCAAGCCGAGGACCACCCGTTTTACAAACACGTTTATCTTCGCCTCATGCCCGCCGGAGGCGGACAACCCAAAGTGATTGCCTACTTTTATGGCGGCCAGGGCAGCATCAATGTGCCGTCGTGGTCGCCGGATAGTAAGAAGGTGGCGTTTGTGAGCAATTCGGTGATAGAAAAATAGTGCAACCCCACCCCTGACCCCTCCCCCAACGGGAGGGGAGACGTAGAGGGTACCGCGCTCCCCTCCCGTTGGGGGAGGGGTCGGGGGTGGGGTTGACAGAAAGCATTTTCAAATCAATAAAAATGAACAAAACATCCTCACTCTCAATCCTTTTCACGCTACTTTTCCTCCAATTTCTCCCCGCCCAGATTCCTGTCACCGGCTACAACCACGTCGCGCTGGCGGTGAAAAACATTGAAGAGAGCGCGAAATTTTACGGCGAATTTCTCGGTCTGGAAAAGGTCGAGGTGCCGGAGCATTTGAAGGCCATTCGTTTGTGGTTCAAAATCGCGCCGGGTCAGGAACTGCACCTGCTCGCGGGACGCACGTTCCCGGTGACGAACAACGACCCGAATCTTGCGCATTTTTCGCTCACTATCCTCGATGCCGACCCGGTGGAAGTGTATTTAAAAGGGAAAAACTACCCCTATCTCCGCCAGCAACGTTTCGACGGCGCCTGGCAAATCTATATCACCGACCCTGACGGCTATTTTATCGAACTCAACGAACCCAAAGTACCCTGGCGCTATATCTTCAACAACAAAGACCTGACAGGCTGGGACACCTACCTTGGCTTGCCATTTTCTGAAAAAGGCGAGGTCATGAAAGACATGCCGCCCGTCGGCCTGAACAAAGACCCGAAGCAGGTTTTCAGCATCGTGACGGAGGATGGACAAAAGGCGCTGCGTATTTCGGGGGAGCAATTTGGCGGTATCTCCACGGCGGAAGAATTTGAAAATTATCACCTGCAATTGCAGTTCAAGTGGGGCAAACAAAAATGGCACCCCAGAAAAAATGCCAAAATGGACAGCGGGGTACTCTACCATGCCAACGGCGAACATGGCGCTGATTGGAGTTTCTGGATGCAATCACAGGAACTCCAGATTCAGGAAGGCGACTGCGGCGACTATTGGGGCGTGGCGGGAGCGGTGTTCGATGTTCCGGCAAAAAAACAGGGCGAAAAAGACTGGGTGTACGACCCGAAAGGCGAAATGATGGCATTTGCCGAAAAAGCCCCCGCCGGTCGCCACTGCATCAAATCGCCCGATGCAGAAAAAACGACGGGCGAGTGGAATACGATTGATCTCTATGTTTTTGGCGACACGGCAGTTCATGTCGTCAACGGCAAAGTGACAATGGTACTGTATCGCTCGCGCCGACCTGTGGCGGGTGGATACGAATCATTGAAAAAAGGCAAAATCCAGATTCAGTCGGAGGGCGCGGAGGTGTTTTACCGGAACATCCGGATGTTGCCGATTGACGGGATTCCGGCGGAATTTTTGAAACCGAACAATTAGGACACGATTAAAATGTTTTTAGACAGGATTTACAGGATTTACAGGATTTACAGGATTTATTATTGAAAATCAACATCTTGAAATCCTGTAAATCCTGTCTAAAATTTGACTTTTGGGACAGCCTCAATTATTGCAAATCACATTATGTCAAAACCAGGCCTTTTCAACATCATCCTCCGCGCCGGTTTACTTGCCGGGACGCTCGACATCCTCGCGGCAATCCTGATTTTGGCAAAAGGCAATGCCGAAGGCACATTAAAATTCATCGCGAGCGGGGTGTTTGGCAAGTCCGCTTTTTCCGGCGGTTATGATATGGTGGTATTGGGCGCTGCTTTTCATTATTTTATTGCCACAAGTTTTGCCACCGGGTACTTTTTGGCATATCCGCGTTTGCCGGTTTTGCAGAAAAACAAATGGCTCAGCGGCGTACTCTATGGCGTATTTGTATGGGCTGTGATGAACCTGCTGGTGGTACCCACGAGCAATGCGCCGCAAAGTCCGTTCGCCTGGGACTCGGCATTGAAAAATATGGCGATCCTGATCGTATGCATCGGCCTGCCGATTGCCTGGCTGGCAGAACGGTTTTATTCCCCTCGCAACTCCTGAAGCCGTTCTTCGCATGAAAGATTATAAGCCATATTTCAAACGATCTATCGAGCGACACTATCCGCAGGATGCCGCACACCTGATAACCCAGGTGAACGCCGAATTTCTTGTCATTCAGCCGGATGCCGGTTTCGCTGCTACCTCGCGAAACCCGATAGACAGAAGGCTCGACTTCGCGGCTTATTTTTTATCGCTGATAAAAGTGCTTGAAAATAAAGGCGAGCAGTATGATCAAATCAGAGAATTGTGCCTTGAAATAACCATCGCGTATGTGCAACCCCGCAACAAACTGGAAGCATTCATAAAAAGGCTGATCCCCAAATTAATCGCTTACAAAATCACCGGCTATTTCCTGAAAATCTTTGACGCCAGGATCAGCAAACCGGGTCACCCCGATGGTTTTGTCGCCCGTATCATTACCGATAAAAACGAAACCTTTGGTTTGGGCTATGGAATTGATATTCTGGAATGCGGGATTTGCAAACTATTCAACAAACACGGTTTCCATCCTTACGCATCAATTCTCTGCGAAGTGGATAAAATCACTTCAGGATTGGCCGGGCTGGAGTTGATCCGCAATGGAACGATTGCCAACGGCGCATCGAAATGTGATTTCAGATTTAAATTAGCATCGAAATAACTTTGACAATGAAAAATTTCAACACCGCCTGGCGAACATGCATCGTGTTAATGTGCTGTTTTGCCGTTTTTACCTGCCTGAATGCGCAAACAGGCGTCGGAACCAAAGCGCCCGCCGATGCGGAAATCCTCTTCGACGGCACCCGCGCCATGCTCGATGCGAAATGGACGTATTGGGCCGGCCCGCGATTGGCAGCGACCCTGCCCATCAAATGGGCAATCGTAAATGACCCTGTAGACGCAGGCACCGTCATGAACAGCAACGACCCGGCAGCGGCTGGCGGCAAATACGGTTCGGCGGACATCGTGACCCAAAAAGCATTTCGGGATTTTCGCTTGCACGTGGAATTTTTTATCTCTGAAAAAGGCGGCAACAGCGGCGTTTACCTCCAAAATCGCTATGAAATCCAGGTGCTCGACGGCGACACGACCAGCCACGGCATGGGTGCCGTTATCAATGAAACGCCTGCGCCTTATTTCGCTTACAACGGCGTCGGCAAATGGAACGCTTACGATATCGTCTTTCGGGCCGCACGGTTCAATGACGGACAGCGCATCGAAAAAGCGATGGTGTCCATGTATTTCAACGGCAAAAAAGTACATACCAACCAGACGATCACTCAGGTGTGGGGCGGCCCGAATTCGGGCATCGACGGCGGCAACGACGGAGGAAAAGGCATCACCGACACGCCCGGCGGTCTGAAATTGCAGGCGGAAGGCCACAACGTTTTGTACCGCAACATCTGGATAAAAGAACTGGATTTGCAACAGCCAGAGACCGACCTTTTTGCGGAGCAAATCCCGCTCTGGCCCAACGGCGCGCCGGGTTATGAAGACCGCCGCAACGAGCCCGAACAGGCGAAAGACTGGTGGGTCAAAAATATTCACAATCCTTCCGTCACGGTTTTTTTGCCACCCAAAGAAAAGGCAACCGGCACAGCAGTGGTAATTTGCCCGGGCGGAGGTCACAAAGCCCTGGTATTCAATTCGGAAGGTCGCGACGCTGCCCGTTTTTTGAACAGCATTGGCGTGGCTGCATTCGTGCTGAAATACCGCCTTTTCCGCGAAGAAAACACGCCATATACCGTCGGGCATACCAAACAGGACGCATCGCGGGCCATGCGGCTGGTGCGCAGCCGTGCCGCCGAATGGGGCGTCGACCCGACCCGGATCGGCATCATGGGCTTTTCAGCCGGCGGCGAACTGGCAGCGTGGACCTCGTTTGCCGAAGGAAGCAGCAATGCAACAGCCGCCGATCCGGTCGAGCGCCAAAATCCCAGACCGGACTTTCAGATATCCATTTATCCCGGTCCTTTGGCTGTGCCCGAAAAGATAACCGGCACGGCGCCGCCTGCGTTTCTACTGGCAGCCAACGATGACGAATGTTGTTCGGAGCCGGTGTTGCAGATGGCCCAACTGTACAGGAAGGCAAAAGTGCCCGTGGAAGTACACCTCTATGCACAAGGCAACCATGCTTTTAACATGGGTAACCGCTCCGCACTGGCGTCCATCCATTCCTGGTCGCAGCGACTGGCAGACTGGATGGCCGACAATGGATTTTTGCGTAAACCGTAAATTTTGACAGGATAAACATGATCGACAGGATATTTTACTTCAAAACAGGTCTTTAAATCCTGTAAATCATGTTTATCCTGTCGAAATTTTGACTTATGAACAACTTCAATAGTCCAAAGCCATAATTTTTTGCCGATGATTTACCTGACCCAACTCATTTACATCAAGCCGGGATGCGAAGCGATTTTTCATCAATTTGAAGGCATCGCCCTCCCATTGCTCGAAAAATACAACGGCAAACTCCTGTTGCGCTGCCGCCCCGACGAGGCAAGTTATATTGAAACCAACTGCGGAAAACCGTATGAAATCCACCTCGTTTCATTCGAATCGCCGGAGGATTTTGAAAACTTCAAAAACAATCCCGACCGTCAATCTTACCTGCATTTGAAAGAGCGATCTGTTGAACGGGTGGTTTTGATGGAAGGGAAAATGCTTTGAAAAACAAACAGTTACCTGAGCCACGCCTTCGCACGATAAATTTCTCCTTCATGAAAAAAATCCTCCTCCTCTTACCCGCCAAAGTCTTAACGACGGCGGGCTTCTTCTGCACCTGCTGCGCACTGCTCGCCCAAAGCCCCGGCTCGCCGTTTATTCGCCTCGACCAATTCGGTTACCGCCCCGACAGCAAAAAAGTAGCCGTCATTGCCGATCCTGTGACCGGATTCGACGCTACGCAGAGTTTTACACCCGGTAATGTCTATGAAGTCCGGCGGGTTTCCGACGGGCAAAGTGTCTTTTCCGGAGCGCCCGTTTCGTGGAAAAACGGCGCGACGCACATCCAGTCGGGCGACAAAGGCTGGTGGTTCGATTTCTCCGCCGTGACGACACCGGGCGACTATTACCTGCATGATGTGGTGAAAAATGTTTCTTCCCATCCTTTCAAAATCGGCGACGACGTTTACCGGGATGTATTGAAACAAGCCGTACGCACGTATTTTTATCAACGGCTCAATTTTGCAAAGCAGCCGCCTTACACCGATGCGAAGTGGGCCGACGGCGCCGCTTACGAAGGCGCGGATCAGGACAAAACCGCCCGCAGCCGTTGGGACAAAACCAACCCTGCCACGGCCCGTGACGTGCACGGCGGCTGGATGGATGCCGGCGACGTAAATAAATACACCACTTTTGCCGAAGGAGCAGTATTGCAGTTGCTCGAAGCCTACCGCCGCAATCCGTCGGCTTTTACCGACGATTTCAACATCCCTGAAAGCGGCAACGGCATACCCGACCTGCTCGATGAATTGATATGGGAACTGGATTTCCTCAAACGGATGCAGGATGCGACCGGCACAGACGGCTTTTTGCTCAAGGTGGGTGTAGACAACTACAACGACGTGTCGCCGCCCAGCGCCGACACACGACCGCGCTATTACTTGCCCGAATGCACCTCGGCGACGCTGGCAGGCTGCGCCATGTTCGCACAGGCCGGCGTGACGCTGAACGCAACTGGGATCCCCGCACTCCAATCTTATGGCGCCGATTTGATAACCCGCGCCGCAGCAGCCTGGGGACGGGCATACATAACGACCGCCCATTTTGTCCAGTTCGAAGCCACTTGCGACGATGGCGACATCAAAGCAGGCGACGCAGACCGCGATGAAGCGACACAATTGGAGAGCGCCGTCACGGCTGCCGTCTATCTCTACGAAGCAACAGGAGGGACATCTTATAAAAATTTTGTTGAATCAAAATTCGATGAAGTGAAGCCGGTTGTAAATTCCTGGTGGGGACCTTACCAGGCGCCGGTGCAGTACGCGCTGTTGCGTTACGCTGATATGCCGGGTGTGAGTACAACCGTCGCCAACGCCATCCGCAACCAGAAAGCGGGCATGAATTACGCTTTTTCGATTGATTCGTACAACGCCCAAACCGACCTCTACCGCGCTCAAATGGACGACTGGGCGCACCATTGGGGCAGCAATCAGACGCGCGCCAACTGCGGCAGCCTGAACATGGATTTTGTGGAATTCAACATCAATCCCGGCCAGGCAGCACAATACCGCGAAGTGGCGGAACAATACCTGCACTGGTTTCACGGTACCAATCCGCTCAATCTTTCTATGCTGTCCAACATGTATGCCTTCGGAGGCGACGCGTGCGTGAATGAAATTTACCACACCTGGTTTGGCAACAACACGCCGTATGACAATGCACTCACTTCGCCGAAAGGCCCGGCGCCTGGTTATGTAACCGGCGGCCCGAACAAGGATTTTACCTACACTCAATTATCACCGCCGGCAAACCAGCCCCCGCAGAAATCATACAAGGAATTCAACGATGGCTGGCCGCTGAATTCATGGGAAATCACCGAGCCTGCGATTTATTACAATGCCGCATACATCCTGTTGCTGTCCAATTTTGCGAAGCAAACTGCCGTGCCGGTAAATGAACCGTCTGCACCGACAATCCTGTCGGAAAAAGATGCCTTCGAGGTTTTCCCCAATCCTGCCGGCGATTCGTTTTTTGTTCGATTCCCGGATGCGCGTTTGCGGACGGTTCAGGTGTTCGACGCTGCCGGCGTTTTGATTTTAGAAAGACAAACTACTGAAACACAATTAACTGTGGAATTGAAAAATGCGCCGGCGGGCGTCTGCCGGATTGGTGTGGAAGGTGTTTGGAAGCAGGTGGTGAAACAATGAGGTATAGACAAAATTTTCGGAAAAACGCCAACTTTCGGAAATTTTTTTGCTAAAAACCGACTACTTTTGCATGAAAATTTGAATCATGATAGTTTCCATAAAAATTGAAAATCAACGGGATTACCAGTGGTTGCTGCCCTTTTTGGAAGCGTTGAAAAAAAATACGAGTGCTAAAGTCGAAATCAAGTCGGGTGACCCGGCTACAGACAAAGTATGGCACGAAAAACTAAACGAGTTTTTTCGCTTTACAGAAGCACGTGCTGTCAATGTGTCGAAAGTGGAACGACTAACCCGAGACGAACTGAATGAACGATAAAATATTCTGGAACAAATCCTCTCATTGACTGAAAATCAGCCTCTTTTCAAAGAATTGACACTCCGCGCTTTGGATATCAAATCCCGTTATCAATTGGGTTGGTATGACAGTCTCATCTTCACGGCTGCGCTTGAAACCGATTGCCAATTTTTGCATTCCGAAGATATGCATGATGGGCTTGTGATTGAAAATTCTCTGATTATAAACAATCCATTTATTGGAATTTGAATTTTGAACCTGTGTGATGCAAAAATCAGCACTCCTCTTTCTTTTTCTATTCCTGACCTTCGAATCAAGCGCCCAGTTGCGCCTGGCCCGCCTCTTCTCCGATCACGCCGTGTTGCAGCGCCAAAAACCGATTCCCGTGTGGGGTTGGGCGAATCCGAACGAGCAAGTGAGCGTCACCCTCGCCAATCAAACACAGCAAACACAGGCCGACAAATCAGGCAAATGGCAAGTCAAATTCCCGGTGATGGAGGCGGGCGGGCCATATACGCTCACGGTCGCAGCCGCTTCCGGTAAACTGGAGCGCATCGACCTGCTCATCGGCGACGTGTGGTTGTGTTCGGGCCAGTCGAATATGGAGTGGACGGTGGCGCAGTCCGACAATTATTCGAAGGAAAAGAAAAACGCCGACTTCCCGAAAATCCGCCATTTCAAAGTGGAGCACGAAGTCACGCTTGAGCCGGTAGAAGATTTAAAATCAGGCAGTTGGGTAATTTCGTCTGCGGAAATGGCCGGCGATTTTACGGCTGTCGGCTTCTTTTTTGCCAGAGAGATTTTTCAAAAAACGGGTATTCCGATTGGTATATTGAATTCGTCGTGGGGTGGCTCGCAGGTCGAAAGTTGGATCAGCAAGGAGGCTATGTGCGGCGCTGACGTGTTGAAATATTACGGCGAGAACCTGCCCAAAAGTTGGGAGGAGGCCGACTTGCGGCTCGAACGCAGCATTAAAAAGAAATTGCTGGGCAATCCCGACGCCAATCCCACGCTCGAGGAGGAGAAACTGTACCTGCAAGCCGGTTACGATTTTTCCAACTGGCTCAGCGCCGACCCCATGTGGCAGTGGGACTGGAAAGGCGTGTGGGCATGGCGCGGCAACGGATTTATGGCAAAAACCGTTGAAATCCCTGCCGGGTTGACGACCCAGATCACCACGCTGGGGCTGGCAGAACAGTTCAGTTACAATGAAATTTACATCAATGGAAAACTCGCCGCCGCCGGGTTGCTGAAAGGCGTGCGCCAGATTTTGCTGCCCGCCAACACTTGGAAATCCGGTGTGAACAACCTTGTGATAAAAATGAACAAAGCCATTGAACCTGAATGGTTTGGACTTGGCCTGATGGGTTCTGAAAACGATTTATACGTCAGCGCGCCTACGCAAAAAATCAGCCTTGCGGGTAAAGACTGGCGGCTGATGCCTTCTTTCGCCGAGCCGCATACCTTTGCCCATTCGAGCAACAACGTCGGCACGGCCATTTACAATGCCATGATCGCGCCGTTAATCCCATACTCCATTTGCGGGGCATTGTGGTACCAGGGCGAATCGAACGCAGGACGTGCCTATCAGTACCGCCAATCTTTTCCGCTCCTGATCGAAGACTGGCGCAAACGCTGGGACGACGAGTTTCCCTTTTATTTCGTGCAACTCTCCTCTTACGGCGACTCGCAAAACAGCAATCAGGGCAGCAACTGGGCCGAACTCCGCGAAGCGCAAACCATGACGCTGCGCCTGCCAAACACCGGTATGGCCGTCACCACCGACATCGGCGACCCGCACGACATTCACCCGCGCAACAAACAAGATGTCGGTAAACGCCTGGCTGCCAATGCGTTGAAATTTGTGTACGGTCAAGACGTGCTGCACAGCGGTCCTATGTTCGAGTCCATTCGTTTTGAAAACGACAAAGCGATTTTGTCTTTTAAATATGTAGGTGACGGCCTTATGGTAGATGACAAGTACGGCTACCTCAAAGGTTTTGAAATCGCCGGCCCCGACCATGTTTTTCACTACGCCAAAGCCGAGATCGAAGGCGACAAAGTTGTGGTGCAGCACCCAAGAGGGCTGATTTCCACTTCCGTGCGCTATGCCTGGTCCGACGCGCCGGAGGACGCCAACCTGTACAATGCCGAGGGTTTTCCGGCTTGCCCGTTTCGGACGGATGACTGGGAGGGGGTGACTGTGAATGGGAAGTTTGAGTAAGCGACAGGAATTTTTTTTGACAGGATTACAGGATTAACAGGATATGCTATCCCGTTCTTGAATTGACAAATCTTGTAAATCCTGTAATCCTGTCAAAAAAAACAGACTCGTTTGCCACCCCATTTTGACAAAAAACTCCCCCTGTCAAATTGCAGGCGCCCGATACTTTTGCCACCCTGATTCAAAACCTCTTTCCATGCAACAACTTGATTTTCAGAAAAGGCTGTCCGAAATGACTGCTCAACACGAGGCGCTTGCTTCCGTCAGAAACCAACCCTGCTACCCCGGAAATGGCATCTACACCCGCTGGCAAAACCCCGTCGTCACGCCCGCGCACACACCGCTTTTTTGGCGCTATGATTTGAATCCTGTCACCAATCCTTTCCTTATGGAACGGCTTGGGGTGAACGCAAGTTTTAACTCAGGCGCAATTTTCCGGCAAGGAAAATATCTATTGGTAGTACGCGTCGAAGGCAACGACCGCAAATCGTTTTTTGCGTTTGCCGAAAGCCCGAACGGCGTAGACAATTTCCGTTTTTGGGATTACCCTGTTCGTTTGCCAGAGACTGCTGATCCCGATACCAATGTGTACGACATGCGCCTCACCGCCCACGAAGACGGCTGGATTTATGGTCTCTTTTGTACCGAACGCAAAGACACAAGTCGTCCACATGATACTTCCGCTGCGACGGCCAATTGCGGCATCGCCCGTACCAAAGACCTGGTGCATTGGGAGCGTCTGCCCGATCTTGTCAGCCACGCCGGGCAGCAGCGCAACGTGGTGCTGCACCCTGAATTTGTTGATGGTAAATATGCCCTGTACACCCGTCCGCAGGACGGTTTTATCGAAGTCGGTAGCGGCGGCGGTATCGGCTGGGGACTGACCGACAGCATGGAACGGGCGGAAGTGCAGCAGGAGATCATCGTGGACGGCAAGATTTACCACACGATTAAGGAGGTGAAAAACGGGCAGGGACCGCCGCCGGTTAAAACCGCCGAAGGTTGGCTGCATTTGGCGCATGGGGTGCGCAATACCGCCGCAGGGTTGCGCTATGTACTCTACCTGTTTATGACCGATTTGGAAAAACCCTGGCTGGTAACCCACCTGCCCGGCGGTCATTTTATCGCGCCAGAAGGCGACGAAAGGGTAGGGGATGTGTCGAATGTCGTGTTCTCCAACGGCTGGATTCGCAATGCGCAGGACGAGGTGTTTATATACTACGGCTCGTCGGATACACGCATACACGTAGCGACGACTACCGTTGCGCAATTACTTGATTATGTGAAAAATACGCCGCCCGACGGGTTGCGCTCGGCGGCGAGTGTGGAGCAACGCTGCGCTTTGATAGAGAAGAATTTGAAATTGGGAAATTGAGATATTTGACTATTGGACGTTGGACATTCGACGTTGAGAAAATGGAATCTTTGTCAATTATGGAATCTGCTGATTTACAACAACTCTCCGAGGCCGCAAGGCATGAACTGGAGAATATTCTCACCTGGTGGTCGTCGAACATGATCGACCGGCAGCACGGCGGTTTTTATGGCCGCATCGACGGCTACGGCAAACTCCATCCTGAAGCAGACAAAGGTGTAATTTTAAATACCCGCATTCTCCGGACTTTCAGCGCTGCTGCCCGAAATACCGGCAATGCTGCCCATCGCGCTGTTGCAGAACGGGCGTACGACTACCTGGTAAGTCATTTTGTCGATGCCCAAAATGGCGGCGTGTATTGGATGCTCGATTTTCGGGGCAATCCCGTCGAACCCAAAAAGCAGGTCTATGCGCAGGCATTTGCCGTTTATTCGCTCTCCGAATTTTTCCTGCTCACCCAACGGCAGGAGGTCATCGAACTTGCCGGCGCTATCTTTCATCTCATCGAAAAACACAGCCTGGACAGGTCGCGGGATGGGTACTTCGAGGCATTTGCCCGCGATTGGTCGCCGCCCGGCGACTTCCGGCTTTCTGAGAAAGATGCCAACGAAGCCAAGACGATGAATACGCATTTGCACGTGCTCGAAGCATACATGACCTTGTACCGTGCGACGGGAAAGGAGGAGGTGCGGGCATCCCTGAAAGGGTTAATATTGCTGTTTTTAGAAAAATTTATCGACCCGACAACTGCGCATCTCCGGTTGTTTTTTGACGAAAACTGGGTGTTGAAATCGGATAAGATTTCATTCGGTCACGACATAGAAACGGCGTGGTTGCTGACGGATGCTGCCGAAGCGCTCGGCGATGCCGGTCTGTTGGACAAAACACATGCGGCTGCCATTCGTATTGCCGACCGGACCTTGTCGGCGGGATTCGACCCTGCCAACGGCGGCCTTTGGAACGAAGCCGATGCGCGGGGTCTGACCGACTGCGACAAGGAATGGTGGCCGCAAATTGAAGCGGTCGTCGGTTTGCTGCACGTATGGAAAATCACCGGGGCTCCCCGGTACGTTGAAGCAGCGTTGCGTTCCTGGAATTTTATCGAACGATACCTGCTCGACCGCGACCGCGGCGAATGGTTCTGGGGTTTGAAGGCCGACGGCACGCCCGACCGCGATCATGACAAAGCGGGCCCCTGGAAATGCCCTTATCACAATGGTCGCGGGTGCCTGGAAATTATGAAATTGGGTTTATCCCGCTGAAGCATCCGATTTACCAAAACAATCCACATTTTTTGGCAGTGCAAAAATTTCATATCGTAGTTTTGTAACAGATTTTTTACCCGCAAGTCTTTCCAGAGTCCGCCGCCCAGTGCGGTGCGGGCGGCATTCGTTTTTGTTATTTCCCCGCAGAGCATTCATTTTACTCGATTTTGCAATCCTCAACAGTCAACTATCAACACTTCAACTGCATGGCTGATCATTCCATTACCAGAAGAAATTTTCTCCAACAATTTGCCCCGGTGATCGAAGGGGTACGTGTGGAGCAGATGCCTCCCGACCAGGCCGATCTGACGGCGGCAAATTTTCCCCAAAACGAGTTCACCCTTTCCGGCACCCTCGCGCCCTACAACGGTCCGTGGAGCACTGAACTGGCGGCGCACTTGCTGCGGCGGGTCACTTTCGGAGTAAAAAAATCGCAACTCGACCAGTTGGTGGCGCTTGGCAGCGCCGAAGCCGCAGTCGACTTTGTGCTCGAAGTGCCGCAAACGCCCCCTGCACCTCCCGTAAATAACTATAACAACTACACCGTCAATCCCCCCGTCATCGACCCGGCAGTAGCGCTGGGCGCAACCTGGATCAATGCCCCATACAACCTTGATTTTGAAGGTGCGCGCATCGAATCCTGGCGCGGCTGGTGGCTCGACCGGATGATCAATTCAGAGGCCAATATCCAGGAGAAAATGACGCTGTTCTGGCACAATCACTTTGCTACCCGCACCGATGCCGCATTTTGGGGGCGCTTTTCTTACCTGCACAACGTCACGTTGCGCCAGTATGCGTTGGGCAATTTTAAAGATTTTGTAAAAGCGATCACGCTGGATCCTTGTATGCTGGTTTTCCTGAACGGTGTGCTGAACAACCTGACGGCCCCTGATGAAAATTACGCACGTGAATTGCAGGAACTCTTTACTGTGGGCAAAGACGGGCCGGTTACTTACACCGAAGATGATGTAGTGGCAGCGGCGCGTGTGCTGACCGGTTGGCGCATCAATTTCTCCAACGTGACGACCTACTTTGACTCCAATGCGCATGATGCAGGGTTTAAGGTGTTTTCAAGTTACTACAACGGTACCATCATTCCGGGCAGTTCAAACGGCAATCAGGAATTGGACGCTTTGCTGGATATGATTTTTCAAAAAGAGGACGTCGCCAAATTCATCTGCCGGAAGATTTACCGTTTTTTCCTGTACTACAAAATCGACCCAACGGTGGAGGCGGAAATCATCGAGCCGCTGGCGCAAATATTCCGCGACAACAACTACGAAATCAAGCCGGTGATGGCCGCCTTGCTGCAAAGCGAACATTTCTTCGACGCCTACAACAAAGGTTGTTTTATCAAAACGCCGCTCGATCATATCGTTGGGATCATGCGGAATTTCAACCTGGATATTCCCGGTTCGACGCCGTACGACGAGTATCAACTGCGACTCATCATGAATTATGGCGCCGCGAACCTTCAAATGTTGCCCGGCGACCCGCCCAACGTAGCGGGCTGGCCGGCATTCCGCCAATCGCCGGGTTATTACCGTACCTGGATCAACGGCGATACCATTCGCAACCGAAACGTGATCACCGATGTGATGTCCTACTACTATATCGCAACGGAAAATGATCAGTTGAAGATCGATCACATTGCTTTCGCTTCACAATTCGACAATCCCGGCGATCCCAACCTGTTGATCGACGATACGGTGCGGATATTGTTGCCAATGGAAATCTCCGCAACCCAAAAGCAATTCCTCAAAAGTATTTTGCTCTCCGGACAGGCCAACGATTTTTACTGGACGGCTGCATGGCTCGCATACATCGCCAACCCGACGAACCAAATGCTCTACGAAGCCGTCTGGTTCCGTCTGGCGAGCATGCACAAATACATTATGAATCTGGCGGAGTATCAACTCGCTTGATTGGATAATTTACTAATGTGATACTGTGATAATAAATATGAGATCACATTGTCGGATTATCCAATTGTCTAATTCTCTCATTATCAAATTAATACTAATGAAAAGAAGAAGTTTTCTCAAATATAGCGGCGTTGCAGCGGCATGGAGCAGTTTTCAACTCAACGGTTTTTCCATCAACCCGGCGCCCAAACTACCTTTCCTGCAGGCCCTGGCCGCAGGCGGCAACCCCAACGACCGCGTGCTGGTACTCATCCAACTCAATGGCGGCAACGACGGCCTGAATACCTTTATCCCGCTCGATCAATACGACAATCTTGCCAATTCGCGCAGCAGTGTGCTGATCCCCGAAAACAAAGTACTGAAAATCAACGGCACCTTCGCCAGCGGCTTTCACCCGTCTATGACGCTGATGCGGGATATCTACAATGACGGCCTGATGTCGGTGGTACAGAATGTGGGTTACCCCAACCAGGACTACTCGCATTTCCGCTCGACCGACATCTGGATGTCGGCTTCGGACAGCGATCAATTGCTGGAAACCGGTTGGGCCGGCCGCTACCTGCAAAGCCAGCACCCGGCTTTTCCGGATGGCTACCCGGGACCAGATAATCCTGACCCATTGGCCATTCAAATCGGATCGGTCGTGTCGCTGGCACTGATGGGCAACACCGTCCCGATGGGCATGGCTATTTCGGACCCGACTGCCTACTACCAATTTGTAAGCGACGTAGTGGAGCCTGCACCGGATACTCCCTACGGCGATGAACTGGAATTCATCCGGCTTGTGACACAGCAGGCGCAGGTGTATTATCAATCCGTCAAAGGCGCTGCTGATGTCGGGCAAAACCTCTCCGCACTCTATCCGGCGCAGGGCCAAAACTATTTAGCCGACCAATTGCGAATTGTAGCCCAACTGATCAGCGGTGGCCTGAAAACCCCGATTTACATTGTTTCGCTCGACGGTTTCGATACCCACAGTGAACAAGTGGACGACAGTTCCGATACCACTATCGGCTTACATGCCGATTTGTTGCGCCTTGTTTCGCAGGCGGTCGGCGCTTTTCAGGACGACCTGAAATTACTTGGCGTGGACGACCGTGTGGCCGGCATGACATTTTCGGAATTCGGCCGCACCATCGCATCCAACGCAAGTCTTGGTACCGACCATGGAGCGGCGGCGCCCATGTTCGTCTTTGGAAAAAATGTCATCCCCGGTATTATCGGCAGCAACCCTCAAATACCCGACAACCCGTTTCTTTCTGCCGATGTGCCGATGCAACACGATTTCCGCTCCGTATATGCCAGTGCCCTGCAGGACTGGTTCGGTATCGCCAATCCGGAGAGTGTTCTGAATTACCAATTCCCCATTTTGCCGATTTTCAAGGCGGCCGCCTCCGGCACAACGACGCTCGAAACGACGCGGATCGATGCATCCAACTATCCCAATCCGCTCCACCATGCCACCACTTTTACATTTACGACGGAAGGAGGGCAGGTGATGATCCACCTGATGGATATGAGCGGAAGGGTTTTGCGGACAATAGTCGAAGGAACTTACCCTGCTGGTACACACCGCGTCACTTTCAATCGCGGAAATGACCTGAAACCCGGCAATTATTTCTACTCCGTACGGGTGAACGGCGCCTCAGTGACGAAGAAATTGCTGGTGATATGACCTTTTTCAGCAAAACCAATTTTGCTGTTTAATTTTGCAAAACCCTTATACGAAACAGTGACTATTATGAAAAAGCCATGCCTCCTTGAGAAATATTTCGCAAGGAGGCCGGCTTTTTTATTTCAACCAATTTCAGGCTCCAAAAAAAATCTGTGAATAGGGGGCCTCATTTTGCGCCAACGCCGTTTTCCCGTAAATTAGCTGTTTCAAGCCCTTGCCTGATTTGCCAAACACCACTTTTTTTAAGGCAAAACTAACTGTTAATGAAGAATCTGCTCATCATCGGAGCCGGGCGCTCCGCTACTGCGCTTATCAATTATATCCTGGATCAGGCGCGCCAACACGATTTTTTTATCACAGTTGCCGACGCTGACCTCGAATCGGCGCGGCGCAAGATCAACGACCATCCGAAAGGCCGCGCTATCTGGCTCGATGCTTCCAAGACCAACGACCGCCGCGACGTCATCAACCGGCACGATGTGGTGGTGTCGCTCCTGCCGCCACAAATGCACCTCGAGGTAGCACAGGATTGTATTTCGCTTGGCAAACACATGGTCACGGCAAGTTATGTCAGCAAACAGGTGTTTCGCCTCGGTGATGAAGCCCGTCAACGGGCATTGGTGTTTATGAACGAACTTGGGCTTGACCCCGGCATCGACCACATGAGCGCCATGCAGCGTATCCACAAGATCAAGGGACAAGGTGGTAAAATCACCGCTTTTTACTCTTATACCGGTGGCTTGGTTGCGCCTGAAAGCGATAATAATCCCTGGCATTACAAATTCAGTTGGAACCCGCGCAACGTCGTTCTCGCCGGTCAGGGAACCGCGCAGTTTTTAGAAAACGGCAAGTTGAAATACATCCCTTACCGCCGTTTGTTCCGTCAATACCGTATGGTCGACATTCCCAATATGGGACAATGGGAAGTGTATGCCAACCGCGATTCGCTGTTGTATAAAGATGCCTACGGGTTGCAGGATATCAAGACTTTGTTTCGCGGGACGATCCGGCACAAGGGGTTTTGCGACGCCTGGAACGCGCTGGTGCGGATCGGCCTCACGGATGCAACTTTTCCGATTGTCGACAGCGATCAACTCACCTATCACGACCTGATGGAAGCCTTTCTCGGCATCAGTCAGCACACCGGTTCGGTGAAAGACCGCGTTGCCAAAATGATCGAAACGGAGCCTGACGGAGAAATTATGCAAAAATTAGAATGGCTCGGCCTGTTCAGCAAGCGCCGTATCAAAGTCAAAAACGCCACGCCTTCGCTGATACTCGAAAATTTGTTGCTGGAAAAATGGGCGCTCGAACCGGACGAAAAAGACATGGTCATCATGCAGCACGTCTTTGAATACGACCTGCAGCGCAAAAAACGCAAGTTGACTTCCACACTCGTCATGGAAGGAGAAAACAGCCAGGAAACCGCTATGTCGCGGCTCGTTGGGCTTCCATTGGGTATTTTCGTCAAGTTGCTGATGCTCGGTAAAATTTCCACCACCGGCGTCAATATTCCCACGATGCCGGAAGTATATGAACCCGTGATGAAAGAACTGGAAGAATACGGGGTGAAGTTTTACGAACAGGAAGAATGATTGGGATTTACGATTTGGGATTTACGATTTACGATTGGGCTTCCGTGAATGTTTGCAGCATTGCGATCAAAACCTGATTCAGGTTGCCGATGGCTAAGGGCAGGTTCCAGGCTTCCCGGTTGCGTGGTTCCACGTAATTGGAGATGCCCCGTATTTCAAGAAAAGGAATATTGGAAAAAAGACAGGCGTAAAAAAACGCCGCACCTTCCATACTTTCTACTTGCGCATTGGGGTATTTTGCCCGGATGGCGGTAATAGAAGCAGCCGATCCGCTCACCTTATTGACCGTTAACCCATGCCCGGCAGGCAAAAATACAGCCTGCTCCGCCGAAGGATTGCGCAGCAAACCGTCGATAAACGGTGGGGTGTTCGGTTCCAGCAATCCCAATTCAAACAGGTCGGTAAATCGCCCGTCAGCCTCCTCTACTCCGAGGTCGCCGTAACGCTCGGTGACCACATTGAGTACATCACCCAATTGAAGATTTCGGTCAAAAGCACCGGCAATTCCCGCATTGATGGCCAGATCCGGCAGGTCTTGCACAAAAAATCTGCCGGTATGGAAGGCAACCGATGCCATCCCTACGCCGGTGATCAGTGGAAAAACTGCGAGGTCGTTTTTTTCAAAAAAGCCATCTTCCCGGATGGGGCAATTTTCTTCAAGCCACCGGATGGACGGCGCTATCTCGAAAGGGGTGGCGGCACAGAGCAGTATTTTCATCGGCAGCTTTTTCCGGCGAAGTTAGGTGTGGCATGACCGCTTGCAGAATTTTTTCTTATTCAGTGGCCTCAAAGCGGTCATGCCACATCCGGCTGCTCAACATTTACCGAATGACGGTGATGTTGCCTTCAAATAATTTTCTGATGCCGCCGGTAAAAATCACTTCCACTACATACACATATACACCCGGCCCGACTACCTGGCCGCGATAAGTGCCGTTCCATCCTTCAGCCGGGTCGTTGGGGGCAAAGTTTTGGTTCTCGAAAATCAATTCACCCGATTGTTGAATTTGTGTTTTTTTCGGGAAAAACCTGAATAATACCCAAGAGTCCGAAACGCCAACTGTCGCTGCATTTCTGAAAAAATAAAGAACGTTTGCCGGAAATAAGAAGCGGCCGGACAACCTGATGTTATCTGACCGCTTTTTGAAATAATGATGAACGATGAGGGTAAAAGATGAATTTTACATGTTGAATGATGAATTTTGCCACCGGACTTGCAATATTGGCATGCCGGGATTTATCATTTAACATACATCATCCATCATTAAAATACAATGATTGCAAAAACACCTGCCCCCCCTTACTATGCCGTCATATTCACTTCGCTTCGCACGGAAGGCGACAATGGATACGGCAATATGGCCGAACACATGGTCGAACTTGCCGCCCGGCAGCCCGGATTTCTCGGGGTTGAGTCGGCACGCGAAGAGCTCGGCATAACCGTTTCGTACTGGGAAAGTTTGGACGCTATTCGCCAATGGAAAGCCCATGCCGAACATTTGGTTGCCCAAAAACTGGGTCGCGAAAAATGGTACCGCGCCTACAAAACCCGGATTTGTCTGGTCGAAAGAGATTATGAGGTAGAGGGTGGAAGGTAGAAGGTGGAGGGTAGAGGGTAGAAGGTGAAATACCCGTTCTCTACCTTCCACCCACCACCCTCTACCTTCCACCTTCCACCTTCCACCTTCCACCTTCCACCTTCCACCCTCTACCTTCCACCCTCTACCTCATGCAATTGTCCTACAATCCGAACTTTCCCTCCATCGACGACTTGCGCACCCGCGCCCGGCAGCGCATCCCTCGCTTTGCATTTGAATACCTCGACGGCGGCTGCAACGAGGATGTGAACCTTCATAAAAATACCGCTGAACTCAGAAAAGTAGAGTTGAAGCCGTTTTACCTGAACAAGCACAGTGGCTCGGATATGAAAACCGAATTGTTCGGCCACATCTACGACGCCCCCTTCGGCATCGCGCCTGTAGGCTTGCAGGGACTGATGTGGCCCAACGCGCCGGAGATTTTGGCGTTAGCGGCTACGGAACACAACATCCCGTTCGTCCTCAGCACCGTCACTACGGCAAGCATCGAGCGGATCGGTAAACTTACCGAAGGAAAATTTTGGTACCAACTCTATCATCCTGCCGACAATGCCCTGCGCGACGACATTTTAGACCGGGCGGAAGCGGCAGGATGCAAGGTGTTGGTTATCCTCTGCGACGTACCAACCTTTGGCTACCGGCCGCGCGATATCCGCAACGGACTGGCTATGCCGCCCAAAATGACTTTGCGCAACATCCTGCAAATCTTGGGGAAACCGAACTGGGCGATTCAAACCCTGCTGCACGGTCAACCCGATTTTGCCACCATGAAAAAATATATGCCCAAGGGGTTGAATATGAAACAATTAGGGGCGTATATGAACCAGACTTTTTCGGGCAGGCTCAACGAGGAAAAAATCGCACCTATCCGCGAGCGTTGGAAAGGGAAGATCGTACTGAAGGGTGTCGCCAGCGAAGAAGACACTGACTTAGCTATTCGGCTGGGCCTCGACGGAATTATCGTGTCGAATCACGGCGGGCGGCAGTTGGATGCCGGTGAATCAACAATCCACTCGCTCGCACCTATTGTTCAAAAATACGCCGGACAAATCAAGATCATGCTCGACAGCGGCATGCGTTCAGGCCCCGATGTGGCGCGGGCGCTGGCAAGCGGCGCGGAATTTACATTCCTCGGCAGGTCGTTTATGTATGGCGTGGCGGCTTTGGGCAAAGCGGGCGGCCAACACACCATTTCCATCTTAAAAACGCAACTCAAACAGGTGATGGAGCAGATTTGCTGCGAAAGGGTGGGGGATATGCCGAAGCATTTGGTACATTAGGATTTACGATTTTGGATTTACGATTTACGATTATCTCGATCCGAATAAAGCAACAATCTGCCGTTTTTCGCAATCAAGATAATCGTAAATCGTAAATCCAAAATCATAAATCTTCATTACTTACTCATTTGTGCATCCACGACCGAAATAGCGATCATATTCACGATTTCGCGGGTGGTACTGCCTAACTGCAGGAGGTGAACCGGTTTTTTCAAACCCAACAGGATAGGCCCCATTTTTTCAATATTGGCTATTTCTTTTACTAAGTTATAGGCGATATTAGAGGCCGACAGGTTGGGGAAAATGAGGGTGTTTGCCCTGCTGTCCGCCAAATCGCTGAAAGGGTGGTTTTCTTTCAGCAGTGCGGTATCGAAAGGCAAATGCGCCTGCATTTCGCCATCGACAATCATGGCCGGATGCTTCGCTTTGAGCAGTTCGACTGCTCTGCGCATCTTAATCGCGTCTTCCCCGTCGCCACTGCCGAAGTTGGAGTACGTCAGTAATGCGATGCGCGGGTTGATGTTGAATTTCTCCACTTCTTTGGCCACCAATTCCGTTATTTCCACGATTTCTTCAGCGGTCGGGTTGAAATTGACGCTGGTATCTGCCAAAAAGAGCGGCCCGAAACGACTCATCAGGATATACATCCCCGATACTTTTTTTACGTTTTCCTGCCGTCCGATCGCCTGCAAAGCAGGCCGGATGGTGTCGGGGTAATTGCGGGTCATGCCGCCCACCAACGCATCGGCTTCCCCAGTTTCGACCATCATGCAGCCAAAATAATTGCGTCGGCGAACGATGTTGTAGGCTTCCGTTTTATTGTAGCCTTTGCGTTTGCGTTTTTCAAAAAACAAGTCGCCGAATTTGACCAGCCTCGCTTGTTCGCCCTCACTTTGTGGCGACATTGGGTCGATGATCTCGACGTGCGGTAAATTCAAATGATTTTCCTGTATTAACTTCTTGATTGTCCTGGTGTTACCCAACAAAATAGGGGTGGCGATCTTATCCTCGTATACTTGTTGAGCCGCTTTCAAAACAGCCAGATTTTCGGCATCCGCCAACACGACCCGCTTCGGATTCTGTTTTGCCTTGTTGATAATTGCCTTCGTGAGCCTGTTGTCCACGCCAAGGCGTTTGGACAATTGGGTTTCGTAAGCCTCCCAGTTCTTTATCGGAAATTTGGCAACCCCCGTTTCCATCGCCGCTCTTGCGACGGCAGGGGCGACGGTCGTGAGCAGGCGCGGGTCAACCGGTTTCGGAATGATGTATTCTCTGCCAAAAACCATGTTGTCTTTGCCGTACGCCATACTTACAATGTCGGGAACCGGTTTTTTTGCAAGATCGGCCAGGGCGTACACTGCGGCCAGTTTCATTTCTTCATTGATGACTTTCGACCTGACATCCAAGGCGCCCCTGAAAATGTATGGGAACCCAAGCACATTATTCACCTGATTCGGGTAATCGCTTCGGCCCGTAGCAAAAATAATGTCCTCCCGGGCCGCCATGGCTTCTTCGTAAGCGATTTCGGGCGTGGGATTGGCCATGGCAAATACGATACAATCTTTTGCCATGGCCTTCACCATTTCACGGTTCAGAATATTGCCTTTCGATAAACCAAGAAAAACATGCGCGCCTGTCATAGCCTCTGTCAAGGTAGTCGATGCCGGCGCGTTTCCGTTGGCAAACTCTGCTTTTTTGCCGTCTAAATTGGTTCGGCTCGGGTGAATCAGCCCCTTGGAGTCGAACATAAAAATGTTCTCTTTTTTCGCGCCCAGGCTGCAATACAATTTTGAACAGGAAATGGCCGAAGCGCCGGCGCCATTGACAACGATTTTTACCTTTGAAATGTCTTTGCCGACCAATTCGAGCGCATTGAGCAAAGCGGCCGCACTGATGATCGCCGTTCCGTGCTGGTCGTCGTGCATCACGGGAATATTCATTTCCGCTTTCAACCGTTCTTCGATTTCAAAACATGCCGGTGCGGAAATGTCTTCTAAGTTCACACCGCCAAAAGTCGGCTCGAGATGTTTGACGGTTCTGACAAACTCTTCTACGTTTTTGGTGTCGAGTTCAATGTCGAAAACATCGATATCGGCATATAGTTTAAACAAAAGCCCTTTTCCCTCCATCACAGGTTTGCTGGCTGCGGGTCCAATATCGCCTAATCCGAGCACAGCCGTTCCGTTGGTAATAACGGCCACGAGGTTGCCTTTAGCCGTGTATTTGTAAACGTCTTCGGGATTTTCGGCGATCGCCAGGCAGGGCTCGGCGACCCCCGGCGAGTAGGCGAGGGTCAGGTCGCGTTGGGTTGCCGTTTCTTTGGAGGGTATGACCTCGATTTTACCGGGCCGCCCTTTGGCATGGTAATAAAGGGCGTCTTCTTTTAGAGTCTTCTTCTTGCTCATCGTGTTGTAGTGAGCTGCGAAGGTATTTTTTTTATTAAATGGACCTCGTGATAAAGATCGCAGAAGCGATAATGCTGCTGGCAAAGTTTATGACCGAATGAGATGAACCGACTCGTGCCGGACATTGAATGCTTCTCAAGGAGAACTACATTATGAATTTAGGCGAGACTATTTCACAACTGCGAAAGGAGGCTGGCTTCACCCAAGGCGAACCCTCATATGCGATAAGTGTGTGCTATGACACCTCCCGGGAAAGCCTTTACATCCACCAACTTCAGGTAAAGCGGTATTTCAAGACCGGTGAAGATTGGCAACCCCGAGCCCAATATAACGGGATGGGTGGCCAGGGTGTATTCATCGATGAGACCCGTTGCTATGAGGCTCCGCATAAATCCCGCGCCGCCAATTGCTACGATCGGTTTCCCCGGCTCGGCTTTGAGTTCCCTGATCCCTTCGGCAAGATCGCCGTCGAAAACCCGCGCTTCGGCCCAGGAAGCCGCGGCGGGCGACTGCTCATCGCCGGGCTGGATTCCCGCAAACCCTTTTTCGGTAAAGACAGCCTTGGGGATTTCGTTCATCGGTGCGGCAAAAGGCCCGGTCGCAGTCGGCCAGTAAGGAGCCATAATCTCAAACGATTTCCTGCCCATAATAATTAACCCTGCCTCCCGGGATTGCCCGACACTCCAGGCCAATGACTCCTCGTCTCCGGTCTTGAAGATCCAATCGTTCTCGCCATTGACGCCGGCGACAAAACCGTCGACGGAAACGGACATTTTCATAATCAATTTGCGCATAACTATAGATTTTTTTAAATTTTTGTTACTTGTTGGTGACCAGGGTGAGTAAATATTCGTCCAGGTTGCGCATCACCATGGACATGCCTTCCTTGTAGCCCATTGCAACGAATTGTTCAAGTTCAGACAGATTCGCCATTTTTTTGACAATTTGAACGGTGGTTGTCCCCGCTCCGGCTTTGAAAGAATTCTTGGTCAGGGAGAAAGTAAAGCCTGTATCAATGGGATTTCCATTTTCATCGGAAAAGGAATTCTTTGTAGTAAAACTGGACTTGGGTTGGATTTCTACAAACTCCGCCAAACTATAGCGGGTGGGTGTGATATTTTCGGGAGAGACCATGGCATATAACCAACGCCCCCCTTCCCGGAAATCCATTTCCTTTGTTTGGACCCGCCAGGGTTTGGGGCCCATCCACTGGTCCAGTATTTCCGCTTTTGTAAAGGCATCCCAGACGAGATCGAGCTCGGCGGCGAATTCACGCGTGATGTAAATGGTTGCCGTGGCTTTGTCCACGGTGAAATCAAACAGCAGATTCATTTTTTCGTATTTTTTATGTTGAACAATACTTCATCGAGTTGCTGGAACCTTTCTTCCATAATCTTCCTGAACTGGTCGAGCCAGATATCGATTTCTTTCATTTTATCGAGTTTCAGTTCATAAAAGATCTCCCGGCCTTCCTGCTTTTGGGCCAGGAGCTCGCATTCGGACAGGATGCGCAAATGTTTGGATATGGACTGTCGGGTTATGTCGAAGTGCTCCGCAATGGCGTTGGGGGTCATTGCCTGCACGGCGACCAGGACAAGGATCGCTCGTCGGGTGGGGTCGGCAATTGCTTGAAAAATGTCTCGTCTCATAAATATTAAATTAAGAAGCCAATCGGTTGCAAATATACGTGCAACTGATTGGCTTCGCAAAATTTTTTTTAACGGGGAATTTGCCCGGTAATTTTTTACTTGCAAATTGTTTGCAAATAAAAAAGGAGTTACAAACTTTCGTCTGTAACCCCTTGATTTTCAGTGTCGGGATACCAGGATTCGAACCTGGGACCCCCTGCTCCCAAAGCAGGTGCGCTACCGGACTGCGCTACATCCCGAAAAAAAGTGATTGGTTGACTGGTGTTTGGTTGAATGGTTTAAACAGTTCAACCAATCACCAGTCAACCAATCACCAAAAAAAGGCGGATAGGCCGGGATTCGAACCCGGGGTACGGTTTACACCGTACGTCGGTTTAGCAAACCGGTGGTTTCAGCCACTCACCCACCTATCCGAACGGGACGCAAAGGTAAGACGACCGTATCCGTATCGCCAAATTAACTTTCCAACATTTTTTTAAGTTCCATCAAATCGGGGTGTCTGGAGTTGGTCACGGAGGCTTTGGTCAAGTGCTCCTTCGCTTTGACGGTGTCTTTTTTCAGTGCATATATCTTTGCAAGCAGGCGGTTGACGTCGATGTTGTCCGGACGTTTTTGGTATTCGCCCAGGGCATATTGCAGCGCTTTATCGTAATCGGGCTGCAAATCGGTGTAAAAACCGGCCAATTCGAGGCTCATGTTGTGTCCTTTGTCCATGTCGTCCTGCATCATGTTCAGTATCTTGGGGACAAGGGCTTCGAATTCCGAGGTGCGTCCCGTTTTTTTATACAGTTCGGCCAGTTTTTCAAAATATCCCACCTCCGGGATGATGTTACAGGCTTTTTTAAGCAGTTCTTCTGATTTACCATATTGTTGTTTGTGCATTTCCACCTCGCCGAGCGCGGCGATGGCGAACGGATAATCGGCGCGTTCGGCCAGGATCATCCGGTATTGCAGTTCGGCATTTTTCCAGTCGCCGTAAGCCTGGTAGATATGGCCGAGGGTGAGGCGCGCCCAGGCGGTGGCTTCTTGTCCCGGGTAGCCGGCCTTGATGGCCATGTCGAGTGCTGCGATGGCGCCCGGCACATCGCCGTGAATTTCACGGAGGTACGACACCCGCGAGTAAGAGCGCAGATCCGGCCGGATGCCGACCATTTTGTCGGCCATTTCAACGGCTTTGGCGTAGTTGCCGAGTTCGACGTTGGCGTCCACGAGCGCGCCGTAAATCTGGGCATTGTAGGGGTTGATTTCCACGGCTTTGGATGCGGTCGTCAGCGCATTGGTGAAGTCGTGCAGGGAAAGTTGCACACTTGCCTTGGCTGCCAGGGCACGAAACAGAAAGTCTTTTTGGTCGATTTTCAGGTTGACAGGATCATCCTGCGGAATTCGGGTTAAAACTTCTTCCAGCATTTGCAGGGCTGCCGGGTAATAGTGCGGGTGTTCGCCGGTGACGCGGGCCTCCTGAATGAAAAGTTCGGCCAATTTGAGGCGCGGCTCCAGGGTGTTGGGGTTTGCGATAATGGCTTGTCGTTGAGTGCCGTAAAAGTTCTGAACGTCATCCCATTCTTTGCCGTTGCGGATGGCTTCGTTGCGGTCGAGCAGTTTTGGAATGGACGCGGCAATGGCGTCGGGAGAAAGACCGGCTTTGGCAGTTTTAATGTCTCCGTTTTGGGTGCAGGCCGTGATGAACAAGGCTGTGGAGAGCAGAAGCAGTTGGAAAAATGTCGAGCGGTGCATGGTTGATTCCTTTTTAGAAAGATTCGTATGAGCCTATTTACGACAACTCCAAGCGCATGGATTTTTTTTACCCAAAAAATACCCGCCGGCATTTCAAGTAATGAGGTGAAACCTATCTTTGTTCAATCCTTGCAAACATCCGTTATCCCATTTATCTCCTGCAAAATGAACACAAAAAGAAGCTTCGTTGAAACGCTGTTCCCACTCTTCCTTCTTTTATCGCCGCTCTCAATGTCGGCGCAATGGGAAAACACAAACATTCCTTACACCCCCGGCCTCAACGAAGTAGTACGTCTGGGAGACACGCTTTTTGCAACTGCCGCAGGTGAGGTATTTAAAAGCACCGATACCGGCGCTACCTGGACAAAAATATTCGAGGGGTACTCACTGATTCTAAATCCTTATGACAAAGGCCTTTATGTATTCAGCAACACTGCTCCTGATGTGTATGGCAGCACGGATTTTGGAAATACGTGGCAATTCAGGTTTACATCCCCCGTCGGCGGTATTCTCGTTCCTGGATTCAACCAGGATACCGTTTTTGTGCATGAAACCAAAAACTTAGTGCGAAAAACGGTGAATGGTTGGGATACCGTATTTCAGGTAAGCGGGCCGGGCGTATACTTCAATAAAGTGGCGCGGACCGGACAGCATCTGTGGGTGGCTGCCACGTCGGGTGCTTTTCACTCTCCCGACCTGGGTGAAACCTGGTCGCAACTGAATTTTTCCAATTCTTCCTTAGCGGTCGTAGGGGACACTGTGTTGTTAAGTTACTGTCTGTCGGATGCTTACTTGTTTCGCACGACTGATTTTGGGGGCACCTGGCAAACTGACACTTTCAACAATCCCCGCTTTTGCTCGCTGGACGCGACGGAAGACGTATTTTTCAGCATCAACCCGTCCGACGACAATTACAACATCTACACTTCCAAAACGGGACTGACTGGTTGGAATGAGATTTACAACGACTCGCTTCATTGGATGCCCCGGGGATTTCGCACAATCGACAACAAGTTAATTTTGGCAAGTCCTCGAGGGTTGCCGGAATTATCGGGCGGACATTGGGTTTTTCATCAATTTTCCCCAAGCGCCGTTTCCCCATCGTTTGGAAACAGGTGGCTCCAACATATAGACAACTACCTGTTATCCAAAACGAATTGGCAGGGATATTCAACAGACAATGGATTTACCTGGACCTCGCCGGCCATCGGGACATCGCCTCAATTCATTCAAAAGGCCGGAAATTCCTATGTGGGTATCAATCCGGTCTTTACAGCGCAGCTGTTCCGGTGCGCTGCCGACGGTCATTTTGAATGGGAAACGACGCCTTTGCCTTTTTTCCCGCGGTCGCTGGCGGCCATCGGCGATACGCTTTATTTACTTGAAACCGGATCATCCCCACTTTACCGTTCGCTGGATGACGGACTGACCTGGGCGCCTTCGGGCCAAAGTTTCATCGGGGACATTTTTTCTCTCGACGGCAGGTTGTTGCAATTGGGCGGGAACGGATTGATGGCGACTGCTGACGGGGGCGCCAACTGGACCCCTGTGTGGAACTCAGGGGGAACTGTTGACGGCACTTTTAACTTGCAGGTAGAAAACGGACAGATTTACATTTACAACTCATTGTACAAGTGGGTGTTACATTCGGCCGATGCAGGGGCGACATTCGATACCCTTGACCTGCCGCCTGTCACAAGCTCCCTGGGGTTTGGCTTCAGAGCCATCGGGAAGTGGAATTATATTACCAATTTCAATGACACGCTGTATATCAAAGATGCGCAGAGCGATAGCTGGTTCCAATTGCCGATGCCTTTCCCGTCAGGCGCCGTGTCGGACGGATGGAATCACATGACGGCCAACGACAGTATTTTCTTTTTCCCGGACAATCTGGGGCAAATCTGGCGAATAAATGTCAGTCAATTGGGAGAAGTCAAAGGCTGCGTTTTTTTGGATACCAATGGCAACAACAACCAGGATGCAGGTGAAAAAGGCGTTCCGAATGTATTGATTAAAGGCCTTTTAACCGGTTTTTACGGTTCCACCGACACGTTGGGACAATTCAGTTTTGTCATCAATCTCCCGAACGACGTCGCCCAACCGGTAACAACATTCCCGCACTACTTTTACTACCCCGGCGAAGCACCCGTTCAGTTGTTTGACAGCACTCCCGTTTGTTTTGCCTTGCAGACAACGGAAACCGTGAACGATTTGTCCGTACATCTTTTGGCACTGACGGCTTTCCGCCCCGGTTTTGACAACAGTATTTTTGCAACAGTCATTAACGAAGGCACTACGACGCAATCGGGTACTGTAAAAGTTATCCTCGATCCCTTATTGCAGTTGTTGAATACGCAACCGCCCGCAAACACCTTTTCTGGAGACACCCTTTTCTGGCAGTTCGCCAACCTTTCTCCGCTTTCTTCGCTGATCTTCCGTTTGGATATCAAAACCGGTAATTTGACACCCGGAACACTCGTCAATATAACGGCAGCGGTGTCCGGCGCCCCAGACAGCGATTCACTTGACAATGTGGATTTTCTGTCGGATTATGTGGTGGCTTCCTACGACCCGAACGACAAATTAGTCCGTCCGGCAACGATTCCGGATGAGCAGCTTGCAGATTCGGAAATTCAATATACCATCCGGTTCCAAAACACCGGAAATATCCCCACTGATTTTGTTACGCTGCGCGACACCCTTTCATCGCAGATAGACGCAGAATCTGTCAAGATACTTGCAGCAAGCCATCCCTTTTCCTGGAATTTGGAACAAAGCAATATCCTCGTATTTGAATTCAACCCATTGAATCTGCCCCCTTCTGCCGTGAACGAACCGGGTAGTCACGGGTTTGTACAGTTCGCGGTGCGTTTAAAAGACGACGCGAGCCCCGGCGATACTGTTTCCAATATAGCGCACATCTATTTCGACTTTAACCCGCCCATCGTAACCAATACGGCGCTGACTGCTATTTCGGAGACGATTCGCACCTGGTCGCCCGAGATTGAAAATAAGTTATGCTTGTCTCCCAACCCGGCAACCGACAGAGTTTACATCGAGGCAAAAGGAGAACGGGACGTAGCCGGTACGCTTTATTTATTTGCACAAAACGGGCAACTCGTTCTGACTCGCGCAACTGAAAGCGCCGCAACTGAAATCAGGTTGCCGGGATTGCCCGTCGGGCAGTACACATTGATGTGGCATTTGAATAACCGGATTTATAGTGGCGTGTTAACGGTTATTAAAAACTAAATCGCACAAATCCTTTTACATAAAACGGAGTCCCCGGCGTGAAATTGATCTCCGTCACCGGCGCAGGCTCATCATACAACCGCGATTCGGTTTCAAATTGCGCCTCTTTCCATTCGGCGTTCAAAAGATTTTGTGCCGAAACCCCAAAATCCCAAGTACCCTTTTTCCAGCCGGCCACCGCATCGAGCAGGAAATACCCTTCTGCTGTCAGACTGTTGTCTTCATTGGCAGCGCGGTCGCCAAGATACCGGCAACGCAGGCTGCTGTAAATGCCCTGTCCTTTATCCCAACTCAGCCCACCCGTACCGGTCCATTCCGGCGCGAGCGGGATGTATTGTGCGCCCTCGGGCTCATCTGTTGAGCGTGCGTGGGAATACGTAATATCCGCATCTGCAAACAGGTATTTCAACAATTGCAGGCGTGCCGACACATCTACGCCATAACGATTTGTTTTGCCGCCCGGCTCGACGACGCCTTCGTCGCCGACGTACACAAACTCCTGATCCAGTGCAAGATACCAGCCGGCAATGTTGAACAATAGGGTAGGGGTCGGCTTGAAAATAGCGCCCACATCCACCCCGGTAGCCTTCGGCAAAATCTCCTCGCCGTCCTGCGGTACCACTACGCGCGCATCGTTGGAGTGGAAGCCGTAACCGCTGTTGATATACAGCCGGACGTTTTTATTGAGATCGTAATAAAGATTCAGTTTGGGGCTCAGGATGGAAGCGGTCACTTGTTTGGGTTCGTACAACGAATCGAGTTTGTCTTCGTAACCGAATTGAAAAACGTCGAACCGGGCGCCGGCATTCAGGGATAAACCGGGAGTCAGTTCCCAGGTGGCGGAAGCAAAAGCGCCGGTATTGGTTTCATTGATATCGCCCAGAGCGATGGGGTACTGCGTGAAATTGCGCTGAATGGTGCGGGAAAGTTCGTTGTCGTCCACATTGTCGTTGCGGAAAAAAATGCCGAGTTCGCTCAGCAATCGTTTGCCGCCTAATTGGCCTTCGTTTTGGAAGGAGCCGTTGTAGCCGAAGATATTGCGGCGTTCCTTCTGTCGTATTTCGTCGCCGTTTTCCGGTTCGTTCAGGTAGAAGGTAAAGTTGGAATACAACTCGAACGCGTAATTGGAGTAATAGAGCTGGTTTTTGAATAAACTGTTGTTTTTCAATATTTTGACGTGCTCGAAGTTGAAATTGTAACGGCTCGTGATGCCGCCTTCGTTGTCGTCGATGGCGCCGAAACGGTCGATCTGCCCGCTCTCCACTGCGCGTTCGGGTATTTGCCCCGAAGCATCCCACGAACTCTGAAACGCGGAGGCAGACAAACTGATACGTTGTTCATCTTCGAGCAAAGCATTGTATTTGCCGAACAAATTGAGTCGTCGGAATTGCTGCGGGCTGTCGAAATAGCCGTCGGAATAAAATACCTCCGAAGCGAGGTAGGCGTGCTGATTGCGCCGGGCAGCGTTTTGGCCCAATAAATTGAATCCACCTACGGCGCGGGCGGTGGCAAACTGCCCCGCTTCCACTTTCAGAAAACTCTTGTCCAATGCATCCGCCGTTTTAAACCGGACCAGCCCTGCCGTAGTAAAATCGCCTGCATCGGCGTAGTATGGCCCTTTTTTAAATTCCACATTACCAATGATTTCCGGGATGACGAAGTGCAGATCGGCATAACCTTGGCCGTGTGCATGGCTCACCATATTGACCGGCAGTCCGTCCACTGTGAGGTTGATGTCGGTGCCGTGATCGATGTCGAAGCCGCGCAGGAACATTTGTTCGGCTTTTCCGCCGCCGGCATGTTGGGCAATGAAAAGACCCGGCACCATGCGCAGTACATCCTGCGTAGTTGTAACAGGCCGTGTGCGAATGTCCAGCGCGCTGATACTCTGAAAAGGCTGGGTAACGGAGGTTTTGATTTCCACGTCTTTGAGATCGACAGGCGCAGCAGCGAGGCTCACGCGCAGCGTGGTTGTCTCCGAATCACGCACATTGACATCGGCGACAGTTTTGGATTCAAAACCTATGTAGTTGAATGTGAGTGAATAAACACCTGCCGGCAGATTGCTGAAACTGAAAAAACCGAGCGCGTTCGTGGTCGTGTACTGATTGCCGGGTTCGAGGCGAACCGAAACGCCGGCGAGTTCAAGCCCTGTTCCCGTTTCGGTAATCTGGCCGTTGATGGAGCCGTTGTGAGCGGAGCCAACCATCGCCAGGGCAACGGCGGGTAAAAAAAAGGCAACAAGCATAAATGTTGCAAGAATCAAGGCGAAAAGTGGAAGTTTGTTTTTCATTAGTCAGGTTTGTTCTATTTAATACTGCGGCAGATCAAGCCAAAATAGTTGTGTTACAAATATACGGGTATCAGGCCCTTTTGGTTTTTAACAGAAAACGAAAGGCCCCTCCTGACATACAGAAGGGGCCTTATTGCCACATATTTGCTTCGATTTCCGGATTATTTTCTGCCGGCTAATTCTTTTTCTGCCAGTGCTTTGGCTTTTTCAACCAGTTCGACCAACTCTGTACGATAACCCCCGGCGTCATGCTTCGACGCTTCGTGGGCACGGGAGAGGGCATGGTCCCAATTTGCTGCACCTTTGAATTTTGAATCGCGGAGCAGTAACCCGAACTCTGCTACCGCCGAGGCGAGTTTGAAATTGTCGCTTTCCGTACACTACCTTTGCGGCTTCTTACATGTCATTAAAAGTCATTCAGGCCATTAAAGTCACTATAACAAATTGACTATCAGCGAGAATGACTCCTAATTGCTTCAATGACCTTTCATCTCCCTTACACATGCAAATCCGTTCAGCCCTCATTTCCGTCTATTCCAAAGACGGCCTCGAACCCATTATCCGCCGCTTGCACGAACTGGGTGTTCAACTTTACAGCACCGGCGGCACCCAGTCATACATCCAGAAATTAGGCATACCCGCCACCCCGGTCGAGTCGCTTACCGGCTACCCGAGCATCCTCGACGGGCGGGTAAAAACCCTGCATCCGGCCATTTTCGGCGGCATACTTGCCCGCCGCGAACCGGCCCACCTGGCGCAATTGGAAGAATTTAAAATCCCGGAAATAGACTGCATCATCGTTGACTTGTATCCTTTCGAGGAGACCGTAGAGAAGTCGAACGACCCGGCGGAAATTATTGAGAAAATCGATATCGGCGGCGTTTCGCTCATCCGGGCGGCGGCCAAAAACTGGAAAGACGTGGTGGTGGTGGGTTCCAAAGAAGAGTACAAAATGTTTCTTGATCTGCTCGATGAACAAAACGGTGAATTTTCGGCCTTCAACCGCCGCGAGTTCGCCCGCCGTGCATTCAAAGTAACATCCAACTACGACGTTGCCATCTTCAACTGGTTCAATGAGGGCACGGCGGATATTTCGTTCAAATACAGCATTCACCGCTCCGACATCCTGCGTTACGGCGAAAACCCGCACCAAAACGGCGTGTTTTTCGGCGATTTTGAAAAAGTATTTGACAAACTGAACGGCAAAGCCATTTCTTACAACAACCTAGTCGATATCGACGCAGCGGTTCAGTTGATGCGCGAATTTCAGGTCGGCAAACCCGCGTTCGCCATTCTGAAGCACACCAATGCCTGCGGCGTTGCCCGGCGGCATACACTCATCGAAGCCTGGCAGGCAGCGCTGGCCTGCGATACCACTTCGGCTTTTGGCGGTATTTTTATTACCAATGCAAAAGTGGATGTGGCGACGGCGAAGGAAGTCAACAAACTTTTTTATGAAGTGCTCATCGCCCCCGATTTTGAAGCGGAAGCGTTGGAATTGCTGAAAAAGAAAGACCAGCGTATTTTGTTGAAAATCAAAAGTTTCGAGGTGCCCAAGCGATCTTTCCGCAGTTTGCTCAACGGGGTGGTGGAGCAGGATACCGACCTGAAAACCGAAACCGAAGCAGACCTCAAAACTGTGACGAAACGCGCACCCACTCCCAAAGAAGTCGGCGAATTGATCTTTGCCGTGAAGTGTGTAAAACACCTGAAGTCCAACGCAATCGCGCTCGTGAAGGAGCGCCAACTCATCGGCATGGGTTGCGGACAACCCAGCCGTGTGGACGCTTTGAAACAGGCGATCGCCAAAGCCAAAGCCTTCGGTTTCGATCTGAAAGGTGCGGTAATGGCGTCAGACGCTTTTTTCCCTTTCCCTGATTGTGTCGAGATCGCACATGTAGCGGGCATCACCGCCGTTATCCAGCCCGGCGGCTCCGTGAAAGACCAGGACTCCATCGAAGCCTGCAATAAAAGCGGTATGGCAATGGTGATGACCGGGTTTCGACATTTCCGGCACTAACCACATCCTGCATGACGAAAGAGATAATGAAGAAAGCCGCCCGAATCCAGGCCATCCTCGACGAACTATACCCGGAAACACCCATTCCGCTGCGACACGATGATGCATACACACTCCTGGTGGCAGTTGTACTTTCCGCACAATGCACTGATGAGCGTGTAAACCAGATCACGCCCATCCTTTTCGCCCGTGCCGACAATCCGGCCGACATGGCGAAACTCCCGGTTGAAGAAATCCGGGAAATCATCAGGCCTTGCGGGTTGTCGCCTGCCAAGTCGAAAGCGATCAGCGGGCTTTCTAAAATCATCATGGACAAACACGGCGGGCAGGTGCCCGAAAGTTTTGAAGCATTGGAGCAATTGCCGGGTGTCGGGCACAAAACGGCTTCGGTTGTGATGTCGCAGGCATTCGGGCATCCGGCATTTCCGGTAGATACGCATATCCACCGGCTGGCAACCCGTTGGGGGCTGAGTTCAGGAAAAAATGTGGATCAAACCGAACGCGACCTGAAGGCAATATTTCCGGAAAACACCTGGAACAAGCTCCATTTGCAGATCATCTACTTTGGCAGACAATACTGTCCGGCGCGGGGGCATCTAAAGGAAACGTGCCCGATTTGTTCGTGGGCCGGATGAGGGTTATTTGCATCGGTTTTTGGTCGCTTTTACCATTTCTTTCATGAAGATGATTTGCGGTTCGATCGCATCGTATTCAGGCCTTACGAGGCTTTTTTCCAGCGTTTGTTCTACCTCCCCGAATTGTCCTTTGCCGATGGCCAATTCGAAATTGATCATGTTTTCGCGTTGAAACTGTCTGAATGCAGCAACCGCCGGCTCTTTCGGTTTCAGTTTCAGGTAGATAAAACACAGGACAAGCGCCGTTACAAAACCGCCCAGACCGGACAACAGCAACATTTTGAATCCGAAACCGCCTTTTTGAATGCGCAGGGTTTCGTAGGCGTGTTGCAGGCGGTGGTTTTCTTCGCGCAGGTCGCGATTCTGATCGTAGAGCGACGACCATTCGGCCTCGTATTTTTTTGCGCGTTGTTCGAGAACAGTAAAAGACTGTTCAAGTGCTTCAAGTCGATTTTTCTGTTCGGTGAGCAACCGTTCCGTATTTTCGTTGTTGGTTGGACTCTGTTCCATTTTTTAGTTGTTTTTGCCTGGCAAATGTACCTTGCGTAAATGGCTAACGGCACAAAGTGAACGGCTTTTTGAAATTGATAATTTATCCGAATGTGACATTAACGACGCGCCGCCTTCGTCTTGGTTATGGCGGATATGATCATGAAGAAAATTGATATTCTCGCTATCGGCATTCACCCCGACGATGTGGAATTGTGTGCTTCCGGCACACTTCTGCGTCACGCTGCGCAGGGTAAAACCTTTGGGATACTCGACCTGAGCCGGGGCGAATTGGGCACCCGGGGCACTGCGGAAGTTCGTTTGCAGGAGGCCGGCGACGCTGCCCGGGTTCTGGGCGCCGCGTTCCGCAAAACGCTCGACATCCCCGACGGGCTGTTTACCCACACGCCGGATAACTGGCTCAAAATCGTACGGATTATCCGAGCCTGCCGACCGGATATTGTCTTGTGCAATGCACCTGCCGACCGCCACCCCGATCATGGCCGGTCTGCGAAATTAGAAACCGACGCGTGTTTTTATGCCGGCCTGGAGAAAATTGAAACCTATGATGAGGATGGCAAAAAGCAGGATAAATGGCGACCGAAAGCCGTGTACCATTACATTCAGGATATCCACCTGACGGCCGATTTCGTGGTAGACGTCACGCCTTATGTTCAACGAAAAATGGAATCAATTATGGCTTATCGCTCGCAGTTTTACGATCCGGGCAGCGATGCACCTGCTACGCCGATATCAGGCAAGGATTTCCTCGATTATATGGAAGCCAGAATGAAAGTGTACGGTCGCTCGATTCAGGTACCTTATGCAGAAGGATTCATTTGTTCGCGGACACCGGGTGTGAGCGACTTGTTTGATTTGATTTGAAAAGACGCTAAAACGTTGCGTTTTTTATCATTTTTTAGGACAGGTCGTTTAAAAACCGCCTTTTTTCATAAGTTTGCTACAAATTTCAAATCGATCTGACATGAAAAAAATCACTTCTGTCTTTTTTTTTACCCTCGTGCTGTTTTTGCTGTATGGCTGTGCCAGCGCAACCAAAGATTTTTCAAAACGTCTGCGCGGAACCTGGAAAATAACCAACTATAATGTAGAGCGCCCGAATACCCGTTCTTTGACCGGCACGACCGACTACGGTTCCATTACTTTTAACAAAGACGGCACCGGAAGCATCGACAATGCCAGTATTTTTGACAATATAACTTCCAAAACAACCGCTCAGGGTAAATTCAACTTCAAATGGAGCAATACCGAAAATATTGTTGTCATCAAAAGCGACGGCTCCAATATTTCAAAATCCTGGATCGTTGTAACCAATAAAAAAGACCAGCAGGTGTGGAAATCCACAGACGGGGCCAACGAAGTAAACACGTTGGAACTAAAGCGATAACAACACCCGTTTTTTTTTCATTTATCAAGTTTTATGAATAAATTCCCAATTGTATTCCTGGTAACCACACTCACCGTGTGTTTCATGCACCCCATTCTTGCCCAAACGCGATTCGGATTAAAAGCCGGATATAGCCACGCGACCATGGCATTCAGCGATGATTATATTGATTTGATTGAGCTGATTGATGATGTTACCATCAAATCGCAACCTGCTTACCATGCAGGAGCGGTTATCGAATTTGGTTTTGGCGGCAATTTCGGTTTGGGTACGGGCATTCAGTTCAGCGCAAAAGGAGCGAAACAAGAGTTTAGCAGAGTTTATCTCAATGTGCCGTCTACCAGAACGCGCAGCCTGACGCCGATGTACCTGCAAGTGCCGCTGGCGCTGACATTTCGCAAGAGCGGTTTTTATGCGGGCGCCGGACCGTATTTTGGGTTTGCAATAGCAGGGAAAGAAAAAGTAAAAACGGTGTCGGGCGGCTCATCCAGCGAGAGTTCGGAAGACCTCGAATTCGGCGACAACGAGGGCGATGATTTCAGTACGACTGATTATGGGGTTTCTTTTGAATTGGGTTACGAGTTTTTCGGTAATCTGCGGCTTTCGGCCTCGTACAGCCTTGGGCTTGCCAATATCATTCCCGCCGACGAGGTGGCATTATGGGAAGAACTTGGCGGCGATGTTTCGGCAAAAAACAATGCGTTTGGCGTTTCATTGACTTACCTTTTCGGGAGTGGTGAACAATAAGGAATTCCATTTCACAACTTACGGAGCCATCCCAGGAGGTGAAATATTTCTTTTTGCTTTTCGGGACAAATCAGCCCACGCGGAACAGCGATGTTGGCATCGTCGAGGCGACGTTGAAACGTACGCAGGCTGAGTCCCATTTCTTCAGCGATTTCTTTTTTATACCGGGCTTTTATATCCGAGTGTTGTTCGGTATATGGATATATTATTTTCATGAAGCGGGGAGAAGTGTTGCGTTTTGAAAATGAAGTAAGTATCGCTGCTGTCATTTGTTTCGCAAGCCCCATGCGCACACAGGAATCAAGCCTCCGTTGCAAACATGCAAGGATTCCGGATTAGAAGAAGTAGAAAACCGAACAAAGTTCGATATCCCGGACGATTAATACAGTGGTGAGGAAGGGAGTAAAAATAGCAGGCTTAACGAGACCTGAATCGCTCGAAGACTTTTAGTTTCGACCTGAAAAGATAAAAGGGGATTCTTTGCGTGTTGCTGTCAGAAAGCCCGTGGCAACGATGTGAGAAGCTGACAGGCCGCAACGTCGTAGGGGAAAATGTCTTCATCGGCCGTAAAAATTTAAGTGAACAGATTATTGTGAAGTCATGTATTAGTTGCAAATGTAGCGCATTGAATTTTTATTTACAATTTAAAAGCCGGGTATTTTTTCCAAAATTCGCCTTAAAGTGTCCGGTCTGAAGCCTGCTATAAAGGAGATAAAAGAAATACTCCCCGCAATACGGTAGTACTGTGCTTCCGTTGTGTTGGCGAACGGCTGGTCAATCATAACGAATGCACCGGCCATAAAAGCCATGTAAAACATAAATCCCGCAACCGAACCACCAAGCGCGAGATTCTTTTTTGTTTCAGATTCATCCTGTTCAACACCTTCTTCCACCTTGCGCAACAAACCCCGGCTCAATGCGCCCATCAATCCTGCGAGGATGGAGAGGAAAGCGATATTCGTCGGTATCCAGGCGAGAATGATAAAAAGAAAGTCGGCGATGTTAAAATTGTCCTTCAACCCTTGCCGGAGCGGGTTGGTATCGATAAAAGCGCCAAGGCAGAAGATTGCCAACCAGGCGATGATCACAAAAATGGCGACAAGAATTCGAACGAGCATAAGAAACCTGAGCGGGATATGTTTCGACCGCTTCGGCATCAAAGTTACTTTCCTTCGTTTTTAGAAACATGTTTTTTAAAAAGAATTGACGTTTGGCCTACTTTTGACCCTCTTTATAACCCGCTTGCAGTGGAGGGTGTATCATAAGTACCGTTTTGAAAAGCGCCTCCAAATTATGTTTGTTGCGCTGCCCGAAACCTTCCAGGTTTTCAAAACCTGGAAGGTTTACCCCGGAATAACGAAACATTCTATGGCTTCACAATTGTGAAGTGTACTTATGATACACCCACCACTAATACCTTTAACCGCTCACCGTTTTTTCCAAATGGCTAATAAAGAAGCATTTATCTCAGAAATTCAATCAGGGTACAACTTTTCCGGCCCTTCCATCGTGCTTGGCGGCGCTATGCTCGACGGAGAAGCCATTCCCGGCCTGCAAATTAAAGTTCCCCTGCGCACCATGAACCGGCATGGACTGATCGCCGGCGCTACCGGTACCGGCAAAACCAAAACCCTCCAGGTTGTGGCCGAGCAACTCGCAGCGAACGGCGTACCCAGTTTGCTGATGGATATCAAAGGCGACCTATCCGGCATAGCGATGCCCGGCTCGGACAACCCGAAAATCACGGAACGTTCCGGTAAAATTGGCGTCACCTGGCATCCGACCGGCAATACGGTAGAATTTCTCACCCTTTCCGGTGAAAAAGGCGCGCGCTTGCGGGCTACGGTGAGCGAATTCGGCCCCGTGCTCTTCAGTCGTATTTTGGGACTGAACGATACGCAGGGTGGGGTAGTAGCCGTCGTATTCAAATACGCCGACGACAATAGCCTGCCGCTGCTCGACCTCAAAGACTTTAAAAAAGTGCTCCAATATCTCGGAAACGAAGGCAAAGCGGCAATAGAAGCGGAATACGGACAGTTCAGCAGCGCGACTGCCGGCACTATTTTGAGAAAAGTGGTCGAACTCGAACAACAAGGCGCAGAAGTGTTCTTCGGCGAACTCTCCTTAGATGTGCAAGACCTCGTTCGTATGGATGAAAACGGCCGCGGCGTCATCAGCATCGTGCGCCTGACCGACATTCAGGATCGCCCCAAGTTGTTCAGTACCTTTATGTTGCAGATGATGGCGGAGATTTACGCGTCTTTCCCGGAAGAAGGCGATGTGGAGCAACCCAAACTTTGCATCTTTATCGACGAGGCGCACCTGGTTTTTCAGGAGGCGTCCGCTGTGTTGCTCCAGCAAATAGAGACCATTGTCAAATTGATCCGCTCCAAAGGCGTTGGGGTGTATTTTATTACCCAGAACCCGGCCGATGTGCCGGAAAGTGTGCTGGCCCAATTGGGTTTGAAAATCCAGCATTCGCTCCGGGCCTTCACCGCCAAAGACCGCAAAGCCATCAAGTTGGCCGCAGAAAACTACCCGATCACGGCGTATTACCAAACCGAAGATTTACTGACCAGCCTCGGCACCGGCGAGGCTATCGTGAGTGTGCTGAGCGAAAAAGGCATTCCGACCCCCTTGGCACACACATTAGTGCGCGCGCCGCAAAGCCGCATGGACGTGCTGACGCCTACTGAAATCGACCACATCATCGGGCGTTCGGCGCTGGCGCGGAAATACAACCAGGAAGTTGATCGCGAAAGCGCTTATGAAATATTAAACGAAAAAATTGCCGAGTTCCAGCAATCCCAGCCTGTTAAAAAAGCAGCCGGTGGCAAAGAAGAAAAGTCGATGGTAGAAGAAGTGCTGACCAGTACCACCGCCCGGCAGATCGGACGTACCGTCGCACAGGAACTAACCCGTGGCTTGCTCGGTGTGTTGGGCTTGGGCGGCAGCAGTCGGAGCAAGCGCAAAACGGGGTGGTTTTGAATCCAGGCAACTCGCAAAGTACTAAAATATTACTTTTCGGAAGAAATCGTTCAACGGCTTCCCGGCTTTGAAATAAGCAGCCACAAAATCCGGGAAGTCGCTTTTCAGCGCATTTTCAGGGTCGAGTTCGGCCATGAAATAGAACTGCTTATTCGCCAACAGCGGTTCGGACTTTGCTGCCTCCTTGAATTCGGGCGGCAGCACTTTGTTCGCCTCGCCTCTGATCGCGCCGTATTTTTCAACAAAATTCTTTTCCGACAACAACGCCCGGAACGCTACCGGATCCTGCATGATGGCCGTGCGTACCTTGCGCAACGGCTCCTTATCAAGAAAATACGCCCCGCCGCCAATCCACAGGCTGCCGAATTCTACGTGCATGTAGTAACCGGGGTACGACATGGCATCAGCGGTAGTTTTGATTCCTTTGGGGTTGAAAGAGGCCGCCACGTGTGTTTTGTACGGCGTTTTATCCTTTGAAAAACGCGTATCGCGGTAAATGCGAAAAATGCAATCTTTCGGCGTGATCGGTCCGTAGCCCGGCTCGAATTGCTGTATCTGGTCGATGATGGAAGCCACCGTCGCTTCGAACGGCTTCTTTACCGTCGTTTCGTACCGTTTTTTATTTTTTTCAAACCAGTCGCGGTTGTTGTTCTGGCTGAGATCGTACAGGAATTGGAGAAAGTCGTTGTTTATCATGGCGAACTACAAGTCATTAGGGGTCATTAGAAGTCATTGTAGTGTTTAAAACTTAGGTTTTCAAGTCAAAAAATGACTTTTAATGACCCCTAATGACTTATCCATCTATTTTAATGCATGCACGATCGCAGCAAAATCATCTGCCTTCAGGGAGGCGCCGCCGATAAGTCCGCCGTCCACGTCGGGTTGAGCGAAGAGTTCCGGCGCGTTTTGGGCATTGCAGGAGCCGCCATAGAGAATCGTCGTATCGTTGGCGACGGCTTTCCCGTATTTTTTTGCAACCAATACCCTGATGGCGTGGTGCATTTCCTGCGCCTGGTCGCTGCTGGCCGTACGACCGGTACCGATCGCCCATATCGGTTCGTAAGCGATCACTACTTTGCGAAAGTCTTCTTCGTGCAGGTGAAACAGGCTGGCTTTCAATTGTTTGGCCACATAACCGACGTGCGTATCCACTTCGCGGATATGGAGCGGTTCGCCGCAACAGAAGATCGGGCGCATCCCTTTGGCCAAAGTGAGGTTGATCTTTTGCGCCAGTACGTCGTTTTTTTCTTTGAAATATTGACGCCGCTCGGAGTGACCGACGATGACGAACTCGGCCCCTACGGAAGCGACCATATCGGCCGATACTTCGCCGGTGAAAGCGCCTTTTTCTTCGTGGTGGCAGTTTTGTGCCGCGAGATAGAAATGTTTTCTGACTTTGATCATTTTACCCACATCCCGGAGGTGCGTGAGGGGTGGTGCAATTACCACCAACCCTTTGGGTTTTTCAATTTTCTCCAGGATGTTTTTGGTCAATTCCAGCCCTTCCTCAAGGGTTTTGTTCATTTTCCAGTTGCCGGCTACGATTTGTTGGCGCATTCTTTTTGAATGATAATGATAAACGATGAATGATGAACGATTGCGATTTTTCTGAGGCACGACTCATCAAATGTCCGCTCAAATGTAGATATTTCATTAAAAGTAAGCGGGCTCACTTACGGTTTCAATAAAAAATTCAACGCCCGTTGTCATTAATTCATCGTTCATCATTCATCATTCATCATTTACTTTGCCCTTCAAATGGCGACCACGCAATACCAACGTATCATATTGGGCTTGAAAGTCAGACAATTCCGGCAGGAACGGGGCTGGAATTTTGAGGAGATGAGCCGACGGACAGGAATTTCAATTTCTTATCTGAATGAAATTGAAAAAGGAAAAAAATATCCTCAGCCGGAAAATCAGCGTCGACTGGCTGCCGCATTGGGGGTAACACCGGAATTCCTGGCTTCTCCGGAACTGACCAAACAATTCGCTCCGCTTGGCGAATTGTTGAAAAGCAACTTCCTCAACGAACTTCCGCTCGATCTGTTCGGCATCGAACTGCAACAAGTCGTGGAGATCATCGCCCGGGCGCCCGACCGGGTCAATGCATTCATTTCGGCACTGCTTGAAATCGCCCGAAACTATTCGCTGCGCGACGAAAATTTCTTTTTTGCAGCATTGCGTGCCTACCAGGAACTGCGCAATAACTATTTTGAAGAAATCGAAGCGGCAGCAGACACTTTTGTGCAACAAAACAATATTCCGGAAAACGGCGGGGTACCATCATCGCTGCTCTTGCGTCTGTTGTGCGAACAATTTGACTACCGGATTGACGAGCACGGCCTGGAAAAACACCCGCAATTACAGAGTATACGCTCGGTGTTTAATCCGCATCATCGACTTTTAATGCTCAACAGCCGGCTGAACGAACGGCAGCGGGCGTTCCAGTTGGCAAAGGAATTGGGATTCAACGTACTGGAACTGAAAGAACGTCCGCTGACATCCAATCTTTTGCGTGTCAATTCGTTCGAGGAAACATTGAACAACTACAAAGCGGCTTATTTTGCCGTCGCTATTTTAATCAACCGGCACGCTTTTGTGCGCGATATCGGCGATTTTTTCAGCAGGGTAAAATGGGACGGCTCTGTTTTGCTGGAGATAATGTCGAAATACCAGGCAAGCCCGGAAGTCTTGTTTCAGCGTTTCAACGTACTGACCAGGGATTTCAGGCTTGAAAAAGTGTTTTTCCTGCGCTTTATCCACGATCTTGACCGCGACACCTTCGACATCGACAAGGAACTGCACCTCAACCGCCGCCACCAGCCGCACGCTACGGGCTTGAATGAACACTACTGCCGGCGCTGGCTTTCGCTTACGTTGTTGCGTGATTTGCAAAGTCAGCAAGAGCAGAGCGGAAATCAACACCGGTTGTTGGCCGGCGTACAACGCGCCGCATTTCTCGATTCCGACGAAGAGTACTTTTGCATCGCTGTTGCCAAACCCGGCTACCCGACGGTGGACCGGAATGTCAGCGTTACGCTCGGTGTATTGCTCGACGATCATGCCAAACGCACGATCCGTTTCTGGAATGATCCGGCCATACCACGGGTCGTCGTTAATGTCACCTGTGAACGGTGCAGTCTGACGGACTGTACCCAACGCGCGGCACTTCCGACGGTCGTGCAGAAAAAAGAAGAGCGCCGGCAAATGCAGGAATTACTCAATAAATTGACCGACAAATGATTATTGTACAAAATAAACTTGTTTCCGACGATCTGGTTGAACAAAAGTTCGTCTGCAACCTCAACGCTTGCAGAGGCGCCTGTTGTTGGGAGGGCGATTATGGCGCGCCATTGGAAGAAACGGAATTGCAACTACTGGATGCTATTTTCGAAAAACTCAAACCCTTTCTCAGCCCGGCAGGCATAGCAGCCATCGAAGCGCAGGGAAAATACGTCCGGATCGAAGATGAAGGCGAGTGGGCGACAACACTTGTAGACAACGGCCCCTGCGCTTACATGACAATCGATGTGCTCGGCATCGCCAAATGCGGCATCGAACAGGCATGGAAAGCAGGTGTGACCGATTTCCAAAAACCCATATCCTGTCATCTGTACCCGGTTCGGGTAGAGAAAAACGAACAATTGGGTTTCGAGGCGCTGAATTACCACGAATGGAATATTTGCGCTGCCGCCTGTGAACTGGGCGACAAGCTCCAGGTGCCTGTTTATCAGTTCGTCAAAGATGCGATCGTAAGAAAATACGGACAAGATTTTTACGACGAACTGGAAGGAGCTGCGGTTTTTATCAAATCGGGGAAAGGAGAGTAACGCTCAGGTGTGGCATAACCGGCTTGCAGGATTATTTTTTTATCAACGATCTCAAAGCGGTCATGCCATACCTGTTTTTAAAATCACTTATCGCTTTTCAGTCATCCAAATAAGCAGCCGAAATGTCAGTTTGTCGCGCACAACGCGCCCTACCGCCCAGTCGTATGGAGCGTTCGTCACGTCATGTATATTGTTCAGTCCGAGAGAATACACGAATTCCGGTTGCAATCTCCAGTTGTTGAGGCGGATTTCCACGCCTAAACCCGCATCGGCGGCCAGTCGTTCGTTTAACAAATACAGATTTTCGGTATTTTGAGCCGCAAAATTCCAGCCGACACGCATGCCTAAAAGAAACGATCCACGAACAGGCGAGTCTTCCTTCGCCGGATTGGTGAGCACCAAATGCAGGGGCAATTCCAGATCGGTAAAACGGTAATATTCAGTGCCGCCGGGATAAAAATCAACCTTTGATTGTGAAGTGGAAATGGATAGTGCCTGTTGCGCGAAAAAACCATTCCCAATTTGCCACCGGCCGAAAACCCCCATACTTGGGCCAAATGCAGCGCCTCCTGTCTCTACCCGCATCTGTTCCGGTTCGCTGGTATTTGTGGACTGGATGTTCAAAATCTGGGACTCAAAACCAACGATACCACCCCAAACAAACGACTGGGTTGCCTGTTGTTGCGCCGGCAGCAGCGCGGCCCAACAAATCAGCACGGTGAGAAGGATTTTTTTCATATCCGAATCCGGGAGTGGCTTTATGATTCAGTAATCATCAAAAGTTATCCGGTTCACTCCGGTCGTTGCATATTCGCCGCTCGAAACAACCAAAAACCGAAGAACCGCTCATGGCTTTAATGACCCAGGACGCAATGACAATATTTCCACTGATGCTAATCCGTGCCTCCGGGTTGCCTTCACATTGGCTGGATGAACTGGCAATGTTCCGCCTGTCTGAAAATGAATCGGCGGCCACCGCTGTCGCAGCAGTCCGGCATGCCTTTGATACTGCGTTTTCTGCGCTGCAGGCATCACCCTTGCGTACCGCTGTTTTCAATGCCCGCAGGGAATTTTTTCAAAAAAGAAAACTGCCTTCGGCTGGTTTTATGCAGCTGCTGGAGCAAAACCGGTATCAGCCGGAAATCGCCCAACTTATTGAAAGTCTGAATAGTTGGAGGAAGCATCTGACCTTGGAATCGAAAAATATTCAGGAATACGAAAGCGCCCTGTTAAGCAATTATCACTTGCTTCAACGAGTTGCTCGGGATGAAACGCTCTGCCGGGCTTTGCTATTTGCCAGTCACGATCTCCTCGAACGGCTACCGTCTTTCGCCCAAAAATCTGTTGAAACTTTTATTAAAAAAGACCGGCAAATTGCGTTATCGCTTTTGCAATACCTGACGCGGGCGGCAGCAAAAACATCTCCGCTGAGCCGCTTCACAACGGTCGGACTGAAACGGATCGGGCAGGTGACCGAACCCGGCGATGATTTCGCTTCCACCCTCAAACCGCATGTTACCCCGAATGTAGCCTTGCTCCCCGCGCTGTATGAAGTATTGCTTCGGGAGATTGCCTTCCAACGGGCTTTGTCCGTTTCGCTGAATCCCTGTATCACGCATGCTACGGAAGAAAGCGTCAGGTCGGCGGATGTACCGCGCAGTTGGCTCTATTTCGACGGTGAAAACGAGGCTTTTCAGCAGATGGGCGCCAACCCGGTAGCCGATGTCGTGGTGAAAACATTACTCGGATATAACCGGGCTTTACCTTTTCCTCAGCTCCTTGAATACCTGGAAGATGAAATCGACGCTTCGCAAGAACAACTGCAACACCTTGTATATGAGTTGATTGATTATGGCCTGCTCGAATGGGAATTGCCTGAAAAAGGGCTCACGCCGGGTTGGTGCGGCGCGCTGTATCAATTTCTCGGCTTCCTGACTGATCAACCGCCTGTCGTATCGGATGCGGCCGGACTATTGCAATGGTTGCGTACCGCTGCCCGTACTTTGTCTTTTCAGACACTCGGGGCAGCGATGGCAATACAACGCGAAGCTGTCCGGATGTCCCATGCATTTTTTGAGAATTATGGCGGTAAAATGCCGCCCATTCCACCGGAGCAAATATTTTTCGAAGATGTAGCCGAAATGCTGGCAGACGATGTACCGGATACAGTTATTCAGTCATTGGCGAATGAGTTGGCCGAATGCTGGCGGCAAAGAAGGGTGAAGGCGTTTCCGCCACTCAGGGCACAAATATATTCCTTTGCCGAAAAAGAACTCCAGGAAGGCCAAACCATCGATTTTCCCGTGTTTTACAAGCGGTTTTTGGAACATGACAAAGATGACCGGCCGGTTTTTCCGAAGTACCACAACACAACTCCTCCGGAAAAAAAAATCGGTGCGCTGATGCAAATATATCGGGAAGAAGATGGTTCTTACCGGGCGATAGTGAACGGGCTCTTTCCCGGGGGAGGCAAATTGTTTTCCCGTTGGTTGCATCTTTTCCCAATTGAAACTTCTGATACACTGACTCAATGGCTCCGGGCATTGGAAACCCAAACAATTCCATTTCCCTGGCAAGGCTGGTCCAACGCCAATTTCCAGCCGGCCGTATCATTCGAGTCCCTCTCGGTACCGGGTGGAAGAACCGCTCATTTGCGGGGAGGCAGGCATATATCGCTGGGCGACCTGGCAATACAATTTGATAAAACAGGTTTGCAACTTATTGATAAAGAAACAAATAAACCGGTTGTATTGTCTGAACTCGGTCTCGAAGCGCCCGAATCGCGCCCGCCTGCGATGCAGGTGTTGTGGCATCTGGGTGTGCCTTATGTCTCGCTGGAAGCAATTTTGCAGCCCCGAGTATGGCAGCCAGGCGGTACGGATTGGCGTTATGCGGATCGGATTGAGGTTGGGCCGCTGATATTGATGCGTAAAACCTGGCAGGTAAGTGAGGAAAAGACCGCACAATGGCTGTCGGAAAAAAATGAATTTGACTTTTTCCGGCGGGTACGAAGCGATCTGTCGGACATGGGTGTACCCCGTCGCTATTTTTCCCGGCACAGCGGGGAAAAACCTCAGTATTTCGACCTCGATTGCCCATTGACGATGCAGCTGTTTACAAAAATCCTGAAGCAAAAAAAAGAGCCTCTGATTATAACCGAAATGATACCGATGCCCGAGCAATACGTCGTTCAAAAAGATGGTCTGCGTGCCGCTGAATACGTTATTGAGTTTGAAATCTGATTTTTAATAATAATCAAAAAGCCCCGGAAAACACACGACAAATGTATTTTCCCGTCCGTTTCCCGTTCATTGCATTATGCCTGTTACTTATATACGGCAATGCACTCCAAGCCCAGATTACCGCAACAATCGAACCGGTTCAATGCTCTCAGCGAGGAGGACTTTTTGATACGCCGGTCAGTATTGGATTGAGTTGCAGTACGCCGGGCGCAGAAATCCGATATACCCTCGATGGTTCTGAACCGGACGCACAATCAACGCTTTATCCCAATATCCCTCTGCTTTTTGACTCGACGTGCGTGTTGCGTACCCGCGCTTTTGCCGCCGGTTTGTCACCGTCGCAGGTGACGACGCACACGTATATTATCGGCTCGTCTCATACCNNTCTCATACCTTTCCGGTCGTGTCGCTGGCTTTCGAGCCTGCGGCGTTTTTTGACTCTCTGACCGGTATTTATCCCAATTATTCCCAGGAACTCACTGCGGTTACGAACATCGAGTTTTATGAAAGCGGTGTAGATACGGCTGCATTCAATCAATTGGTAGAAGTGGAAATCCAAGGCACCGGAAGTGCCGGACAGCCGCAGAAATCATTGGAAATCAAAGCGAAAAGTTCGCTGGGGATAGGTGATATCCGGCATCGCCTGTTTCCGGATTTGCCGTTTCAGGAATACAAACGTTTCGTGTTGCGCAATGGCGGGCAAGACTGGTGTGTGATGCAGTTTCGCGACGAATTTGCGACGAGCCTGCTGTCCGACCGTTCTGATTTGGGCGGCATTTTACAAACCCCCTCCCTGTGGTTGCAGGCCTGGCGTCCCTCTGTGGTTTATCTCAACGGCCGATATTGGGGCATCCACAATGTACGCGAGCGCATGAACCGTTTTTATGTTCGCCAGCACTTCAATTGGGACCAGGATGACTTCGATATGATTGAAAACTATGGCGACGTGTCCTCGGGAGATTCAATAGCATGGTTCCAACTGTTCAATTATTTGCAGCAATCGACGAGTGGGTTTGAGGACGATGCGATTTTTGAAAATATTAAGCAAAAAATTGATTATCAGAATTTTATCGACTATTGCGCTTTCAATATTTACCTTGAAAATGAAGACTGGCCCGGCAACAACGTTCTGCGCTTCCGGCACCGGAGCCCGGAAGGAAAATGGCGCTGGATGTCCTACGACCTCGATTTTACATTCGGCCTGTATCAACCGACCAGTGGTTGGAACACCGGCGACCCCTCGGCCAATGCGCTCGCGCGCCTGCTCGACGGAACGATGACGATATGGCCCAATCCCGATTGGGCGACCCTTCTTTTCCGCCGCTGCTGGCAAAATGCCGCTTTTCGCCGGGATTTTGCCAACAGGTTGGCCGATATGCTCAACACGGCTTTTGTCCCCCAACGGGTGTGCGAACGGCTGGATGCTTTCAGGGTTTTGTATCAACCGGAGATTTCGCAGCACTATGAGCGCTGGTGGTTTGGCAATTACGATGCGCTCTGGCTCCAGAATATCGAAAAAACGCGATACTTCGCTCAAAACAGACCATCTTATGTGCAACAGGAAATTATTCAGGCAATGAACGAAGCCTACGGTTTGGCTGCAATGACGGTCGATGTGTTTCCGCCCGGCGGGGGTAGGGTAGCGGTGAGCACAGTTCACCCTTCCGGCGATCAATTCCCCTGGAAAGGTATATATTTCAAAGGGGTGCCGGTGCCCTTGAAGGCGGTGGCAAATCCCGGCTATATGTTTACCGGCTGGTCATTACCTGCATTGGGTATTGCGGACTCCGTGGCGATATCACTGAGCGATTCAATGCTGTTGGTGGCGCATTTTCAACCCGTCGATACGACGGTTACCAATACGTTCGATACCGACTATCTTCCCTTATATATTTTTCCAAATCCGGCTACAGAACGTATTGCGGTTTATGGCACCCTGTTGAAACAAGGCGCCTTACGTGTAGAAGTGCTGAATGCGCTGGGACAGGTGGAGATGTCCGAAAAGCAGGTGGAGCCCGACGCGACAGGGCGTTTTTTTCTGAAAACAGACGGTTTGCCAGCCGGTTCTTATTTCCTGAAAGTGACGGGAAAAAATGGCGAGTCAGGAGTGCAAGGGTTTATTAAAGGTCATTAAAAAAAGTAATTAACGCAAGTTGTGACCTACACATCACCCCCCTGCCCCCCTCAAGGGGGGACTTGAACGNNAGCAGAAGTCCCCCCTTGAGGGGGGCAGGGGGGTGATGTGTAGGTCACAACTTGCGTTAATTAAGGGTAATTACTGCAATTACCAATAATTACACAATTACTTTTCAATCGCATCCAGCAGCCGGTTCAACTCAGCGTCGTTTTTAAATTTCACCACAATCTGGCCCTTGCCTTTGTCGTCGCGTTTCAACTGGACTTTGCCGCCAAAAAAGGCATTGAAACGGTCTTCAATATCGCGCAGTGCCTGCGGGATATTTTTGGGTTCCTTCGGCGCTTTCGGTTTTCGGCTTTCGTGGTATTCGGCAATGGCTTCTTCTACGGCGCGGACGGACAAATCTTCCGCTAAAACTCTGTTGAACAGCACTTTGCGAAAAGCATGATTGTCTTCGATGCCTGCCAATGCACGTGCATGGCCCATGCTGATCTTTCCTTCTATAATGCCGTGTTTGATGTCGTCGTCGCCTTCGAATTTCAGCAAACGGATGTAGTTGGTGACGGTGCTGCGTTTTTTACCTACCCGTTCGGAAATGGACTCGTGGGAGAGTTTAAATTCATCGGCTAAGCGGCCATAAGAAATGGCCACCTCCCAGGCATTCAAATCCTCGCGCTGGATATTTTCGATCAGCGCCATTTCCAGCAATTCCTGGTCGTTGGCGAGACGCACATACGCCGGAATTTCTTTCAGGCCGGCAATTTGCGCTGCGCGATGGCGGCGTTCGCCGGAGATAATCTGGTATTCTTTGTCGTGAATCCGTCGCACCGTAATCGGCTGAATAATACCGTGCGCACGGATACTGGCCGCTAATTCGCCAAGGGCTTCATCGTTAAAATGTTTGCGCGGCTGACCTTTGTTGGCTTTTATCTGATTGATGGGCAACATGGCAACTGCCGTCGCCAATTCGCGCACGACTTCCTGCGGATTTTCCTGTACGGCCTTTTCAAACTGACCGGCATTGCGCAGCAAAGCGGCCACACCGCTGGTGCTGAATTGAGTTTTTTTTGCCATTTTGATAAATGTGCTGCTGTTGTGGTCAAAAAACTGTCACAGATAGGAATTATCCTGTTACCTGTTAGTTTGGGTTTTTCCTCAAAAATTCTTCTGCGAGGTTAAAAAAGTTGACTGCGCCTTTGCTGTTCACGTCGTATAAGGCGACCGGCACATGGGACATCGGAGCCTCGGCAACACGGCTGTTGCGGTGAATGATGGTTTCAAAAACGTAATCGTTCGAACTGTTGCGCACCTCTTCAACGATGGCATTCGCTAAACGCAAACGGCTGTCGTACATGGAAATAAGCAGACCTTCGACCTGCAAATTCGGGTTGTATCCCTGCTTGACCAGCGTGATGGTGTTCTTCAGTTTCGCCAATCCTTCGAATGAAAACATCTCGCATTGCACCGGGATCAGCACGGTATCGGCTGCTACGAGAGCGTTCACGGTGATCAGACCCAGAGACGGCAGGCAGTCGATAAATATGTAGTCGTATTCATTGCGCAACTCGCCGACAACCCCGCGCAGGATATATTCCCTGTTGGGTTTGTCGGCCATTTCGAGATCGGCGCCCACGAGGTCGATGTTCGAAGGCAGCAGGTACAGGTTGGGAGTTTCGGTCCCTATGATGGCCTCGCGGGGATCGGCCCCGTGCACGATGCAATCATAAAGGCTGACCATTTCAGCAGTATCGGCCTGTCCCACACCCGAAGAGGCATTGGCCTGTGGATCGGCATCGATCAGGAGCACTTTTTTTTCCAAAATAGCCAGCGAAGCCGCGAGGTTGATGGCTGTAGTAGTTTTGCCCACGCCGCCTTTCTGATTGGCGATGGTAATGACTTTACCCATGTTTTTCAGCATAGTATGAGGATATTAGACTTTTGATTTTTAGATGTTGGACTGTAGACATTGGACATTAAAACGTCTGATTTTAAAGGTCTGATGTCCAGTGTCTACCAGTCCAATGTCCAATTTCAAATTTCAATTTGTTCACCTACCGGCATCAAAATCAACTCTTTGCCTCGTTCAAAAAATATGTTTTGCGCAGTCTTGTGGTCGATTTTGATAAATCCGAACGTATCATAGTGGCAGCCGATGATGCGGTTGCAGCGGATAAAGTCGGATGCGATCAATGCGTCGTGGTAGTCCATTGTAAAATTGGACCCGACGGGCAGAATGGCGGCGCTCAATGCCGGACATGTCATCGGAATGAGTTCCATATCCCTCGTAAGCGCTGTGTCGCCGGCAACGTATAATACGCCGTCTGCCGTGTCGAGCACAAATCCTGCGGGCTCTCCGGCTGGCATTCCATCCGGAAAAACGCTGCTGTGGACGGCTTGCACCATCTTTACCCGGCCGAAGTCGAATTTCCACCAACCGCCTTTGTTCATCGGGTGGGTGCGCAAACCTTTTGAACTGTAATAGGCGCTTACCTCCCAGATGCCCACGATCAGTGCCTTGGGATTGTTGGCGGCCACCGTCTCCAGATCGCCGATATGATCCTGGTGGGCATGGGTTGCAAAAATGTAATCGCAGCGTATCAACTCGACCTCCACACCCCTTGCAAGCGGGTTACCGTTCACAAACGGGTCGAACAAGAGGCGTTTGCCGTTGGTTTCAACAAGAAAACAGGAATGTCCGTAGTAGGTAATTTTCATTTTTAAACCGGCAACCAATGACCGGTGACGGATAACCGGAAACGGCGAAACCTCAGCAAAGATAGGCGGGCGTGAAACATTGCGTGGAACATTGACCTCAGAAGTTATCCCCCATTTTTCCACACGTTGCTAACAAACAGCGCCGCCTCTGTATAAAACGGAGACGGCGCTGTAATCCTATCATGATCGCTGAACGATTGAACCAAAGTGTTTTCTCGTTCATAACTGATAACTGATAACCGATAACCGATAACTCTTACTTCGTCTGGATCATTTTCTTCGTAGCCGCATCCGTTGCGGTTTC
>CXWJ01000608.1_pt1 | contig 159906 bp, 115 predicted proteins | sample 590841 | NCBI WGS metagenome assembly CXWJ01 (sample SAMEA3498367, study PRJEB10139) | wastewater metagenome | biome: wastewater treatment plant; material: activated sludge | place: Austria | collected 2015-01-21 | reverse complement strand
AAATAAAAGGGATAATTTTCCAGGTGCGCGCAGCATAGTCTTTGTAAGTTTCCCCAAAATAAGCGTTCAATACCCTTTCTTCCAACGGGATCCGGTACAAAACCGCCGCTAAGGGCCCGGCGATGAGGAAAATGAGGCACAACCGGTTTTGCATGGCAAGCCCCAGACCGAGGTAATAGAGCAGCAGCCCGGTATAACTCGGATGCCGGATATATTTGAAAACACCGTCGGTTTTCAATGCATGCTGTTTGAGAATGGCGATTTGTACGGTAAACGCCGACCCCAAACTCAACACAGCCACCCAGCGCAAGGCAAGTCCTGCGAATAAGAAAAACACGCCCGCGTAAACCCAAAAAGCCGGTAAAGCAAAACGACCCCATCCTGAAAAATAAATCAATACGCTCAGCAGCAGCGCCCCCGGAACAAGCAGCCGGAACAACAAAAGGCTGTTGTCGTCGCGGACAAACGCAATGTCGGACCGGTCGCCTTTTTTTGTGAGATTGATAAAAATCCCGGAAAAAGCGATAAGAAAAGATAAAAAAGCAATGAAAATTCCGCTCAACATCCCCAACATTTTGTCTTTGTACCGGCTGGTGTCGTTCCCTTTCGTGTTTTACCTCGCCTGGACGGGTCAGGAACGATTGTTCGTGTGGTTCCTGTGCATCAATCTGGTGACCGACATCCTCGACGGACTGATTGCCCGGGCATTCAACATGATGACGGAGATCGGCGCAAAACTCGATTCTTTGGCCGATTTAGGCACGTATATACTCGCCTTTTTGGGCATTTATTTGTTCAAAAGCGCTGATTTTCAACCGCACCTTTTTTCCTTTTCCGTTTTTATCGGGCTGTTCGTGTTGTGCAACCTGCTCGCCCTGTTCAAATTCGGCCGTTTTCCAAGCCTGCATTTGTATTCCTGGAAAATCGGCGGCTACATCCAGGGCTTTTTTTTCTTCACGCTTTTTGTGTTCGGTTTCAACACGCCGTTCTACTATTTCATGGTCACCTGGGGCATTCTGGCTTTTTTGGAACACCTTATTATTCAATTGATTATTAAAGAAATGAAATCCAATGCGAAAGGGTTGTATTGGGTGTTGCGGAAGTGATAAAAGCCAGCATGAAAAGCAACGGACAGACAGGTGGGTAAAAATAAACTTTCTTCATTTTGTAAACCTTTTTTCAAAGGTATCATGAAGTGCTTCTTTCGGGCTTTTTCAATTGTAAAAGAATGTAAATAATATTTTTTGCGCAACGAAATAGAGAAAAATAAAAAATCAGGCGGCGATTTTACCTCACCGCCCGACTTCAAGTGACTTCAAGTCACCCGGTGAATAAGAACCTACCACCCCGCCCTTACCGTCACCCAAAAATTCCTGCCCGGCCCGTTGATGCCTGAAGCGAAGCAGCGGTACTGCGTGTCGAAGATATTGTCGACCCCCGCCTGCAACGTGAGGAAACGACCGAACCGGTAACTACCGCGCAAATTGATCGTGTACCATTCGGGCATGCCGTCGGCGGGAGCGTATTGCAGGTTGTCCTCCCCTTCGGGGTTGTAGTCTTCTAATTTCTTTTTCCCGTTGAACAAGGCAAAGCCTTCCACCGATGCTTTCGACGTGTGCCAGCGCCCGCCGACGCGGCCATACAAAGGCGGGATGTGATCGAGCGGGATGTCGTCGCCTTCGTCCTCGTGAATGCGACCGCGGGTGTAACTGATGGAGCCGAAAACGGCAAAGTTGTCGTACGCATCCGCTTCGATGCCGGAATTGAGGCCCCAGAGATTTGCCTTGCGTTTGTTTTGGTTGGCCAAAACGCGGCTCAATTCACCGTCGTAGATGATGGAATCCTGGCCGTTGAACTGAAACTCGTCGAGTACAATCGCATCGCGCATGGCGGTCACCCATACTACGTTTTCCCAGCGGAGCCGACCGGTGATGCTGCGCGTTATATTCAGGTCGAGGTTGAAGGTTTTTTCCGGTTTCAGGTCGGGATTGGGTACCACAACGCTGCCGGGTTGCGAGTCGAATACCTTGCCAAGGTCATCCACATTCGGCACGCGAAAACCTGTGGCAGCGCTCATGGCTACGCGCCAGCCGGCTGATCCGTTCCATACAGCGCCGAGACTACCCGATACGACAGGACTGTTCTGAGTGGCTTCGTCGTAAGGGAACGGAAAATATTCCTTGTCGGTAAAGATGGCTTTGAGCCCCGTGTACCCGGCGCGCACACCTTCGCTGAACGTCCATGTTTCGCTGCCTTGCGGCTGCCACGAGTGCGTCGCAAAAGCCGCTGCCATCCACATGGTGCTGCCGCCATCGGGGTAGCGGGTACTGAGCCCGCTGATGGCATTGGTCTCGATATTCTCCTGAAAAGCAGTGGATTGCACGTCGTTGTACTGACCATCCAAGCCGATGCGCAGGCTTTGGCGACCCCAGTTTTTCTGCGCTTCGGATTCAAAACCCCACACACCGACTTCTTCCGTGCGGTTATTGCGGTCGGCATCGCCGAAGCGCCGGTCGTGCCGGCTTTCGCCGATGTTCTGGTAACTGGCCGTCACGCGCAAACCGCCGTCGAACCAGCCAATTTCGTGCAATGCAAGTTTGTAGGCGGCAAGCAGGCGCTCCTGAGGCCCGTAATTCCATTCGGCAAAACGAAGTCCCTGCCCCCCGCTGCCGGGATCAGTCAGGCGGTCGTATCGCGGAATATCGGATGAGGTACTGTACTGAAAGTTGAGCGTGTGGGTGCTGTTTTCGTTCGGGCGGAAGACGATTTTTTCCAGGAAATCATATTGCTTGTAGCCGCTGAATTTCTGCACGTACGGGTCTTCGTTGCGCACAAGTACATCCTGCCCGTCTGTTCTTTCAACATACTGCTCACGGAGGCCGAAAAACGGCGCGAGTCCTACATTTTCACCCATCCGCAGATCGCCGAAGTCGCTGAATGTGAACGAGGTGAAAGAACCCAGCCGCTGACCGCCAACACTGAAGTCGGCGTGGGCTGTTTTTTCCTCATTGACCGTACCGTAACGGAAAAACGCGTTGCCGGTTGTTTTCAACCCTTCGTCTTCGGCAGCGAAAACGGGGTTTTTTGTATAAAAACAAATCGCACCGCCGAGTGCGTCCGAGCCGTAGACGGTAGAGGCAGGACCAAATATCACTTCCGCGCGCTCGAGCGCGGCGTTGTCCATCGTGATGATGTTTTGCAGGTGGCCCGAACGGTAGATAGCATTGTTCATGCGTACACCGTCTATCACCAGCAGTATCCGGCTGGCTTCGAAGCCGCGCAGCACCGGGCTGCCGCCGCCCTGCTGGCTTTTTTGTACAAATGCAGCACCGGAATTCTGAATCAGATCGGCCGTCGATGGAGCGTTCAGTTGCTCTATATCGGTGCGGCGCAGGATCGTCACCTGTTGCGCCACAGCGCTGCGTGCCTGGCTGCTTCGGTTGGCTGAAATGACCGTTTCCCGAATGGGGACGGCTTCCAGCGTGGTGTCGGCAGAGGCTTGGGCAAAAGCATCCAAAGCCGCCGCCATAAGTATGAGGAGGAGTGTTTTTTTCATGGAAAAATTTTATGTACGACGGATTTCCAAGTCCGTCGCGACAGTGACAAAAGGACGGACCCGGAAGTCCGCCGTACAATAGTCTCAGGCGGTCTGACGGCTCGAAGCCGTCTGACCGCTACAAATAGGGAGGGAACATGAGCAGCGCAGGATTTTTTAGCCACGGAGAGGCTGAATATTGATAGATAAACCGATGATACCTTTAAACCAGCCCTTTAGGCGCGCAATATTTCGCCCCTAAAGGGGCTGAAATACTTTACGACGGAAAGCACTACCAACATTTGACCTTTCCGAGGTCATTTAAACCCTGATTCGCATGACTCACTTTTGCTCCGGCGGCGGCGACACACAGCCCGGCTCTGCCTGGGCGGCAGGAAGGCAACAGGTGAAAAAGTGGAGTGGAAACACCGCTTCAAGCACGGGCATGCGTACAGTTGGCGGCAGGAGAAACGCCGTACCGAGCCATTTGGCGAGCCAGTTTTGAAGCGGAAGTGTTTGAGCGTTGCGGTCGGGTGTGATCAGACTACCCAGCGCGTCGAGGACGGCCTCTTCGTGTCGGTCGTGATAAAGTGTAAGCGCGACCGAATCGCCCATAGTTTTCCGGCTTTTTATATCGTACAACCGCCCCTCATAGCGGATTTCTTTTTTGCCGACATAAATTTTTGACAACACCTCAAGGGACAGCGTAACGCATTGGAGAGGCGTTTCCCGGCGGTTTAAGGCGATGTGTGCAGCCGTTTTTGCTTCTAATTGTAAAATCCCGCATGTCAAAAACCATCCGGCAGACTGGAACAGCAGCAGGGTTGCAAGCGCAACGGCAACGGATGAAGTCCAATGTCGGGAAAAGTAAGGCATTGTTATTTGACAGGCAAAGGACGGGAAACCGGACGTATTTGGCGGCGATTTGTATAAGAACCGCCGCTTTTTTATGATTGAAAAACAACCGCCGGGGGTTTTTCCGCAACTTTGCTGTGCCCAACTTTTTTACAATAGCGGGGTTTTAGAGAATTGAAAACCGGACGCTTCATGGGCCTTCATGTCCTGCTTCACAAAATCGGACTGCCCTGCGACCTTGTCTTTTTGAAAAAATAAACATGAAAAATTACTTCTTTTGGTTGCTGCCTGCACTTGCTGCTTTTGGCTGCACCTCCTCGAAAAAAACCGTTTATCCTCCGGATAAAATTGTACCGACCGAAAAATCGCTCGTATGGCAGATCAGCGGCAACGGGCTGAAAAAAAACTCTTACCTCTACGGTACCATCCATCTGATCCCAAAAAACGAATTCGAGTTTCCGCCGGCAGCACGCGAGGCGCTGGACAATGTGCAGCAGGTGACGTTCGAGATCGACATGAAAGAAATGACCAATCTTCGTACCCAGATGAGCCTGATGACCAAAGCATTTATGGCCGGCGGCAAAACCCTGAAAGATCTATTATCCCCCGAAGACTATGCCTACGTGAAGGGAAAAATGAGCGAAAAAGGACTACCCGGCGGGATGTTCGAACGGATGAAACCGATGTTTCTCAGCACCTTGTTTTCTACCGACGAAGGAGAAGGAGCCTCTGCCGGCAGCATGACTTCGGTGGAAATGGAACTCTACCGCATGGCGCGTCGCCGGAAACTCGAGTCCGCCGGATTAGAAACGGCTTCCTACCAAATGGGCATTTTCGACAGCATCCCTTATGACGCGCAGGCCAAAATGCTCGTGGAAAGTCTGCGCAGCGCCGATGGCAATGATAACGACGGGGAGGATGAACTTTCCAAAATGCTCAAACTTTATCGTGAGCAGGACATCAATGCCATGCAAACCATGATCGGCGATGCCGAAAATGGTATGGGCGGCTACGAAGACATCCTGCTGAACAACCGAAACCGCAACTGGATACCGGTCATGGGACGTATGATGCTCGAACAGCCGACCTTGTTCGCCGTCGGAGCCGGACATCTGGGCGGTCAAAACGGGGTAGTAGCGCTGCTGCGCAAAGCGGGGTATAAAGTGGAAGTGGCGCCGGAGGAGTAAGCGAATTTGAAGTCATTAAAGGTCATTATTAGTCATTTGGAAAGCATGCAGCGGCTCTTTCCGGCATTACCCTATTATTTCTTTATTCCCCTTTCCTCCATTATTTTCGGATTGATTTCTAATGCTTTGCGCATCGCCGCCTCGCTTTTTGCCATATCGCCTGCAGCCCGGTAAGCCATGCTGAGGTCGAACAGGAAAGTGGCATTCTCAGGCGCCAGTTGCGCCGCTTTTTCGAACCACATGATCGCATCGGGGTGTTTGCCCTGCACCCCGTTGGCGACGCCAAGCAGCCGGGCAGTTTCGGGGTCTTTAGTGTTAAGTTGCCACGATTCGTTCAGGCAACTCAAGGCCTTCGGCAGATCCTGGCGTTGTTCGCCGTGGTATTTGCCGGCGTCGCGCAGCACCATCGCCAGCGCGTTTTTGACCTTCACATCACCTTCGGCTAATTGCAGTGCCCGGCGATAATCGTCCACCGCAGCGTCGTAGTTTTTCAAAACATAGTTGCAGCCGCCGCGGCTCATATAGGCATCTTTGTAGTTCGGATACAATTGCACAGCCTTGTTCAGATAGGGCAACGCCTGTTGGCAAATATCCGATTGTTCCGCCGCGTTTTCGGCTTTCATCGCCTTGTCGAACAACACCCCGCCGCAGGCGTTGTGGATTTTAGCACTGTTGACCGACACCTCCACATCGGTGAAAAACAATTTTTCATTGCTCGCCCAGGCGGTATTGCGGGTCACGGTTTTTAAGGAAAAGAGGAATACAACCGCTCCGAGCAGGCCGAGCGCGACTTGCAGATTTTTTCCAAAAAAATGCAACAGCAAGGCTGCCACTGCGATGCAAAAGCCCACCGAAGGCATAAAGACAAACCGGTCGCCCATCATGGTGCCGACCGGGAAAACGATATTGGAAACGATGCTGATCGTCAGCAGGTAATACAAAATACCGAACCGCACCGGGTCGCGGCGGCGGATGCCGCTCAGGGCATACCAGGCAAGGAAGCCATACACTGCCAATCCCAGCAAAGCCCCCGGGCTGCCGAAGGTCATCAGCGCGATTTGTTTGGGATAATAGTCGTGCGTGAGCGGGTGCGGCACGAAAAACAGTTGCACGTATTTCCAGAGCGTAAAAAAGACGGTCGCCAGTTTTTCTGAAAACGCGAACGGCACCCATTTGTCGCCTTCGATTTTCAGAAACGGATTGTTCATCAGTTCCATCGGCGCCTTGCCTCCCACGAGTTGGGGCCAATGCAGGATCGTGCCGCGAAGGACAAAAAAGACAACAAAAGCGGCGAAGAGCGGTATGAGGGGTTTCCAGAAAGAGATGCTTTCGCCTGAAGACTCGGAGGAAGTACCGGTTCTGAAAAACCACAACGCCAGCGGTATTACCGCCAAAAAAGTCACCGCGTTTTCTTTAGACAGGCAAGCCAGAAAAAAAGAAAACGCCGCCGCCAGTCCCCATGCCGTCTTCCGGCTGTCGAAATATTTCAACGAACAATATAAGGCGCCGAGGCTGCCCAGCAAAGTCGCAATTTCATCGCATCCTTTGATGTTGGCCACCACTTCCGCGTGGATCGGGTGCGCCGCAAAAAGCGCCGCCGCCATCCAGGCCAGCAGCACCGTGTAGTCCTCTCCGAAACGCGGACGGAACAACAGCAATAAGGTCCGGAACAGCACGACACAAGTAGTCGCAAACAGCAATACCGTCAGCAGGTGAAAAATAAAACTACCTTCGCCAAACAATTGATACACAAGCGCAAACAGCACCAGCGTCAAAGGACGGTAGCGTCCGCCCATCACCAATTCCGCCTTGCCCTCCACTTTGAAATAGCCAAAAAAAGTGTCATTCGACAGGATGCCCGGTATACCTTCAGCGCCTTTTTTTGTAAACATGTTGTCGGTGATGACAATCGAGTCGTCGAGCACAAAACCGTGGGAAAGCGTGTTGGCGTAGAGCAGGAAAGCGAATGCGAAGATCAGTACGCTTTGCAGGAGGGTGTTTTGGAAAAAGGTGGCTGCAACGGTAGACGGTGGAAGGTAGAGGGTAGACGGCGTAGATTTGACTGCGGACTGCGGACTGCGGGCTGCGGACTGTTTCGATGCTGGTTTGCGATGCTTGGACATGGTGATGCAATTTTTGGCACCGCGAAAAAACGAAGATTTATTTACTCCTGCGCACTCAACGCATGCGCCGACTTCCGGAAAGCCTTGTAAACCCCCTTGCCGAACCTGGAACCGTTGAACGTTTCGGTTTTTGCCCGCTCCTTTTGTTCATCCGCCGGCAGCCGGTGAAAATCGCGGCATTTTTCCGAACAGCAACCTTCGTACTGGTCCCGGCATACATTGCACTGGATGAAAAGGATGTGGCAATGATCGTTGGCGCAGTTGGCGTGGGTGTCGGCGGGTTGTCCGCATTGATGGCAGCGCGAAATGATGTCCGTACTGATGCGCTCACCCAGCCGCTCGTCGAACACGAAGTTTTTACCCAGAAATTTGTTGTCCAATCCTTTGGCATGCACCTGCCGGGCGTATTCGATGATGCCGCCTTCGAGTTGGAACACGTTTTCAAATCCCCGGTACTTCATGTAAGCGCTTGCTTTTTCACAACGGATGCCACCGGTGCAGTACATGAGGATGTTTTTGTCCTTATTTTCGGCGAGCATTTCGGCGACCATGGGCAATTCTTCGCGAAACGTAACCGCGTCGGGCGTGATGGCATTTTCAAAATGGCCCACTTCGCTTTCGTAGTGGTTGCGCATATCCACCACGATCGTATTGGGATCGCCGGTAAGGCGGTTCCAGTTTTCGGCATCGAGGTGCGTCCCGGTATCGGACGGATTGAAGGCCAGGTCGTCGATCCCGTCGGCCACAATTTTGTCGCGCACTTTGATGATCAGCGCAAAAAAGGATTTGCCGTCGTCTTCTACGGCGATGTTCAAGCGCAGGTTTTTGAAAAAATCCCAGCCGTCCATCGCGGTTTTGAACGCTTCAAAATTTTGCGCCGGCACGGAAAGTTGTGCGTTTACACCCTCGCGGGCGACGTAGATACGACCCAGCACGCCGAGTTTGGCGTAGGTCGCATACAACGCATCGCGGAAAGCCTGTGGGTCGGGGAGTTGAACGTATTTGTAGTAAGAAAGTGTGACGCGCCGTTCGTCGCTCTGGCGCAGGCGCTCTTTGAGTTCGCGCCGGTTGATGCGGTTGTAGAGTAATTTGCCCATAAAATGGTGTCCGTTTGTAATGCGGATGGTTGTTATTACAGGAGATTGAGGTTCAATTCGCCGGACGAATACACACAATTAAAAAGCCACGAACGCTCCTGCTCCCCATTGGTGCAACGGACTTGCAATACCGTTATTATCGAACGAAGACCAGTCGTGACTGCCTTGTACAAGCAATCCAAAACCCGAAGGAAATTGATACCGATAACCGTAAAGAAGTCCAACGCCGGCGCCCGAATCGTTTTCCGGAAAATATATATAATACGGGTTGCTATCGTCCAATTCCGTTCTGGAGGTTAGGTAGTCGTAACTTAACGCGGCCCCACAGTAAAAACCTTTGAACGGCTTGCCAAAATAATAAAATAATGTTGGCTTCACTGCGATAAGACTGTACTTAACAGCGGGATAAATTGGGTTGACCGGATGTTCCAGAGATTCTCTGCTCGATTCAAATAAAAGCCAATTCACGCCAAGTCCTGCTGAAAAATGGTCGTTTAATGCCCTTTGATAACCAAAGTTTAAGCCTCCGCCTTCCCACTTATTAACAAAATCGGAATGATGAAAAATGCTGTAGTTGCCGGTCAGATTTAATGAATTTTGTTGTCCAAGAACGGAGCAAAAGGCTGAAACTAAAATAAGGAGAATGGTAAAAAAACGTGTCATAGGAAGATGATTTTTCAACAGTACGGCATCTTCTTTATGGCGATATAATCAGGAATTGGTTGCCTGACATGGAAACCAATTCCTGATTTGCAACTTTTTACTCTCCAAAAATTTCCTTCAGTTTTTGCCCCAACTGTTCCCCGCGCAAATTCCGGGCAATGATCTTGCCCTCGCGGTCGATCAGCAGTGTCTGGGGGATGGACGAAACGGAATAGAGCGCGGCATGGGCGCTTTGCCAGCCCTTGAGATCGCTGATGTGGTGCCAGGGCAGCCCGTCCTGCTGGATGGCTTTGCGCCAGGCATTGATCTCGCGGTCGAGGCTTACGCCGAGGATATCGAAACCTTTGTCTTTGTACTTATTGTAGTTGGCCACCACGTTGGGGTTTTCTTTGCGGCAGGGGCCGCACCAGCTGGCCCAAAAGTCGATCATCACCACTTTGCCGCGCAGTTGTTTGAGCGAAAAAGTGCTGCTGTCGGGCGTCATGCCGGCAAGGTCGGGCGCTTCGAAACCGGGTATGTTGGTGCCCGCTTTTTTTATCTCCAGTTCGAGCCTTCCGATTTCGCCCCAGCTGGCATTGCGGTACAGGTCGAGGTATTTGCCCACGTACACAGGGTAAAAATTGCTGTTGATCTCTTTCAAACCGGAAACGACGCCACCCAATGCCATACGGTAGGTTTTGGTGCCGGCGGGTACTTTGGCTAATTGTGCTTCAATGTACGTTTTGAGGTTGTCGCCGGTAGCGCCGTTTTGCGAGAGCTGTTTGACGTAATTTACAAAGCCGTTGAACACATCGGGGGTTTCTTCGTAGGCTTTGTCTTTCAGGTCGGCATAACGAAAGTAATTCGCGCCGTAAAAATCAAGTTCCGTGGGAGCGGAGGCTTTTTCCGCCACGTATTCCGGGGTCACATACAGACTTGCCGTACGCCAGAGCAACGCGTTGGCGGTTTTAAGCGAATCGAGAAAACGGGTTTTGGAAGCATTCAAACTGGTTGCACGCGCTTCGATGGGCTTGCGCTCGGTTGGATTTTTCGTATTAAAATATTGATTGCGAATCTCATCGCTTTCAGTGCGATACTGGCCGATTTGTTTGAAAACATTTTCAAGCGCCTTGTTTGCCGGCGAATTGACGGTGCGGGCTTTGTCCATGTAGTTCACATTAGCCCAGAGCGTCACCTCTTTTTCTTCGCCGAGAATCACTTTGGCGAGGGCATTTTCCCCGACGCCGACGCCGTAAATACGCGCCTTCGAGGCAGGTAATGTGAATACCCAGGCACTGTCGGGCAGGCGGCGACCTGCGCGGGCGACGACGCGATTGGCGAGTCCGGCAAATTCATACAGGTTGATGCTGTCCACGTTGACGGGTACTTCCCAGAGTTTGCAGACCAGCGTAACCTTGTTGGCAGCAGGTTTGGCGGAAGTGGTTTTTGCCGTGTTTTTGGCAGGTTGCTGCGCCGATGCGGCTATCGCAGGTAAGAGAAAAAAGAAAAGAAGTAGTTTTTTCATGTCAAATTAAAATCAGGAATTTCCAAAAAAACGGGAAAACAGGGGGCAAAATTACGTTATTCAACGGCAGATGTGAAGGGTGAAAAAGTTAACGGGGATTTAAGATGGGGATATTGATTTACGAATGCCGATTACATGATTGCCGATTGTTGATGTCACGTAGAGTACGCTACAGTACATCGACAATCGGCAATCATGTAATCGGCATTCGTAAATCAAAAAGTGTACTCACGAACGGCTGTAATTCGGCGATTCCCGCGTGATGATGATATTGTGCGGGTGACTCTCTGTCATACCCGCGTTGGTGATTTTGACAAACTGGGCTTTTTCCTGCAAATCTTTCACCGTCGCGGCGCCGCAATAGCCCATACCTGCGCGCAAACCGCCGATATACTGTACCATCACTTCCTGCAAGGTGCCTTTGTACGGCACACGCCCTTCGATGCCTTCGGGTACGAGTTTCTTGATGTCGTCTTCCACATCCTGAAAATAGCGGTCTTTGGAGCCGAGTTGCATGGCGCCGAGGCTGCCCATGCCGCGATAGGATTTGAATTTGCGACCGTCGAAAATGATGGTTTCGCCCGGCGCTTCTTCCACGCCTGCAAACAACGAACCGGCCATGATGGTGCTCGCGCCGGCGGCCAGCGCCTTCACGATGTCGCCCGTGTACCGGATGCCGCCGTCGCCGATGATGGGTACGCCGGAGCCCTGAATCGCTTTGGCTGCATTGAATACGGCGGACAATTGCGCCACGCCCACCCCCGCCACGATGCGCGTCGTGCAGATGCTGCCGGGGCCTACGCCGACTTTCACGCCGTCGGCGCCGGCGTCCACCAGGGCTTTGGCGCCTTCGCCGGTGGCGACGTTGCCGCCGATGATCTGTAGTTTGGGGAATTTGATTTTCAATCGTTTTACTTCTTCCAGCACCCCCCGCGAATGACCGTGCGCCGTGTCCACACAGATCACATCCACACCCACGGCTACGAGTGCGCTGACCCGTTCTTCGGTATCTGAGGTGACGCCGACGGCTGCGCCCACCACGAGACGACCGAAGGAATCTTTGCAGGCGTGTGGAAAATTCACGCCTTTCATGATGTCTTTGTACGTGATAAGCCCGACAAGGTGGTATTTGTCGTCCACGACGGGCAGCTTTTCGATTTTGAGTTGCTGCAGAATGTCCCGGGCCTGTTCGAGGGTGGTGCCAAGCGGGACGGTGACAAGGTTTTTCTTCGTCATCAGGTCGCGCACGAGCCGGTTGCGGTCGGTCTCGAAACGCAGGTCGCGGTTGGTGAGGATGCCAACGAGTTTGCCTTTTTTATCCGTGATGGGAATGCCGCCGATGCTGAATTTTTTCATCAGATCCAGCGCATCGGCGATGCGGGCTTCCGGGTGGAGCGTGACGGGGTCGATGATCATACCGGCTTCGGAGCGTTTCACGGCGCGCACCTGGTCGGCCTGGTCGGCGATGCTCATATTTTTGTGGATCATGCCGATACCGCCCTGCCGCGCGATGGCGATGGCTAAGTTTTTATCGGTCACCGTGTCCATGGCGGCGGATACGACGGGTACGTTGATGCGAATCGTGCGCGTCAACTGGCTCGAAATATCAACTTCTCTTGGTAAAACTTCGCTGAAAGCAGGGACGAGCAGGACGTCGTCGTAGGTGAGTGATTCGCCGAGGAACTTCGACTCGGTACTTATTTTCTTCGTTTCCATGTGCAAAGGTCGGAAAAGAAGGAGTAAAGTAGGAGGGGTGGGGGTTGTAAAATTTTTGTGAACGGGGCTGCCTGGGGTTGTATCAAAAGTCATTGCGTGTGGTCTGTAATGAAAGCGAGGGAAATTATATTCGTTTTACGAGTAGACATTCCAAGTTTTCAAAACTTGGAATGTCTTTGTCCGCGCCCAAATCAGAATAATATTTTTCGCTCCAAATCAGATTTTCAGTTTAAACGACTTTTGACACGAACCTCAGGCTGGGAGTTTATTCCGCTTTGACTAATTTAATCGTCTTTTCAAAACCGCTCGTCGCAAATCGCAACAGATACATACCCGGTGCGAGTTGGTATTTTCCTAAATCGAGCGGCAATGTTTGTGCGCCTTCGGAGAGATTCGTTCCGGGAGCGGTAAGGGTTACATTCACATCGCCCAGTATCGAATGCAGGGTGACTGACACCTGCGATTTTTCCGGAAGATAAAGCCGAAGATCGATCATGTTTTCAAAAACGGTGGGGGATGCCGTCACGGCTGGCGGAGCAACAGGGCGGCCCGGTTCGTTGGTCGCGACGGCGGTTGTCGTGAAGTGGGCGATAATGGTATCGGCGGTCGTCAGATCGATTTTGACGAGGGGTGAAACCGGGTCGTCGAACGTATGATTGACGGCCGTCCATTCTTTGAATTCGTAGTCTGTATTCGGCGCCGGGGTGGCGATCAACTTCAAATCAATACCGCCGAAAATGTTGACACTGGCCGGGAATTGATTGTACGTCAGGGTATTGGCCTTGATCGTGCCTGCACCCGGCGGATCGGTCAGCAGCACGGTCTGGTGCGGCCCGTTGAGGTCGTAACAATCGATCAGACCATTCGAAATCTCTTCACAGCGAATGCTGATGAAGTCTCGGAGTTTTTGGGCGTTTTGTTGCCACTCATCGTAATCGCCGTACCAGCGTTCGGCGTGTTGCTCCATCTCCGGCTGTATTTTGGCGATGATGCTGTCTAAGTAACCCAACATATTTTCACAGCCGAACACCGTATTCCACAAATCGGCCTGACGTGTGATGTAATATTGGTCGAACACCGGATTTGCCCGCAACTTATTCAAGACCTGAATATGGCCTTCGGGGTCCTGCCAACCGGCAAGTTGCTCGGGATTGCAGGGGTCGGCATAGGGACTGACATCGGGTATGCCGGTGTAATTGATATAATGGGCGAAGGTGGCGTCGTTATCCCAGAGGATATAACCCCATTTCTGGTGTCCGCCTTCCGGGTTGAACCCGCGCCACCAGCCGGTATTCCAGTTGAGCCAGTCGGAACAAACGGTGAACGAATTGACGATCACGTAATCCACAAGGCTTTCGTAGTCGTATTTTTCGGTTACGTATTTGAAATTGGCGGGGTTACCCATTTCATTGTTCTGGATATAATCATAGAGTGCGCCCCAATCGTCGAGCGCCTGCTGTCCGCCATATTCGGCCCAGGTGCTGCCCCAGGTTTTGATGAATTGTATGTTGTATTTGTCCTGCTTGTAGTAGTAATCGGTGTAATCGTGGTCGTCGGGGCGTTCCCGGAGATCGTACACACCCCAATATTCCCCGTTGAGATAAATGATACACTTTTCACTGCGTCGTACATCGACGTGGAGCCGGCCGCGTTCGGCGAGGTCGTGGATATAGGCGTCGCGGATGTGGGCACTGCCTGCATTTTGGGGGTGGTTTGCGGCGGGATAGTTGTCGTCGCCCGCAGCGCGGAGGATGAGGCGCTGATATTCGTCGCGATCGGAGTATTTGAATATTTTTTGTTCAATCGCATTGTTGTAGCCCATTTCATCGCGGCTTACCCAGTCCATGCTGCGCTGGTCGTTGGCCCAGGAATCCTGGCCGTGCTCGTTCAGTTCGCCGTAAGTGCGGGCTTTGCGGTCGCCGTCGGGGCCAAAAAACTCGAAAGAGCCATGCGGTCTCAAAGAAGCGTCGCCGTTGGCCAGTTCCTTCACGCCGTCCGCTCCGATCGACACCACGATCAACGAGTGGGATACACCTACAAAATAGGTGTTGTATTGCACGAAACTCGGCAGCACCAGGGGGTTGTTGCTGAAGGTAGCGGCTTTCAACACGGTCGTTTGGGTGAGGGTAAGCGGAGCATTGTACACGGGCGATAACTCGTCCGGTTCCGTTCCGTCGGTCGTGTAACGGATCACCGCATTCGGTTCGGTCGTCGAGATATTGACGATCACCTCGTCCTGGTAAAAGCCGGCTTGCTGATCTACCGTCGGGCGGGTAGCGAAGTCAAGGTAGGCCGGCCACCCGTCGTTGGAAATGCCAAGACTCGGCTGCGTGAACACCCACCATTCGGCAGCGCCGTCGGTCAGACGCCCTACTGATTGGTGGGTTTTCGTGGTGAATACTTCCAAATCATTGACAACCTGTCCGTCAGATTTGGATAGCACGATATGCTCCGGGTTGTTTTTGGTTTGCGAAAGTTTGAAATTCGTATGAAAAGGCGCACCGGGAAGTGTTTCGTTGCGCCCGGAAGCAAATACCACAAAATAGCCTTTGGGTGCAATGGTGACGCCGGCCGGGAATTGCCATTTCGTCGGCTCGTTCTCGTCGTCGCTCAGGTAGTAACCGCCGATATCGACAGGCGTATCGGCGGTGTTGAAAAGTTCGATCCAGTCTTCGTACTTGCCGTATTGATCGCCGTATTGATTCAGATTAGCGCAGGAGTACTCATTAACAACGACTTGTGCGTTGGATAACAACGCTGAAAAGGAAATGAGAAGAAGGAGGGTGATTGATTTTTTCATCGTATTTATTGTGCAATATTTGGTTGCAGTAGATTGTCCGGGAATGGTACTCACCTGTGCAGTGCAATCAATCTGGCGGCTCTTTCCCCTACCCGGACATAATATAGTCCGGGCGGCAGTTGTCCCAGGTCAAGCGAAGTTGCGTTCGAATTGTGCGCATCCGACTGAACGCACTGTCGCCCAAAAGCGTCAGACATCCGGATCAAACCTAATGGTTGGTCGGAAGTTATGCTCAAAATATCCAAAACGGGATTCGGGAAAATTTGCAGCGATGCATCCTGCCATACTTCGTCGATTCCGTTCACCAATGAGTTGGCAGCGTTGAAAGTACGCGGCATAAAGACGAAGGGTCCCGTACCGTTGGGGTATCGTCCGAAGGTGGAATCCACCAATTGCTGGCCGAACGACAGGCTGTCGATCACGCCACCGGCGCCATTGGAAAGCATGAGGAATTCACCGCCTGCGCTGAGTTTGAAACTGGCATGCAGCGGTCCCTGCGACTGGTCTTCATCGGCCCAAACGATGAGAAAGCCTTTGGCCGGGATCGTGGTACCCAAGGGGAACAGCCATTTATCGGGGTTGTCCGGATTGTCGGTGAGGTAAAGACCATTCAGACTGATGGCATTATTTGAATTGTTGTACAATTCGATCCAGTCTTCGTGCTGCCCGGCTTCGTCGGTTTCGGCGTTCATATTGCTTGCCAAAAACTCGTTGACGACCAGGTCGCCCACATTCGGATTGGTAGGGTTCAGGTTTGCCGTATAAAACTCGTGTTCGGCGCGCTGGGGTGAAAACATGCCGGCCCCCGCATTTTCAGCATAAACGTAATATTGCCCAACAATACCATTGTAAGGAAACGACTGACCATATTGGCCGTCGCCGGCAGCGCCGTCGTGGTGCTGACCATCGTCCCACATTTGCAGGCTTTGAAAAATACGAGCAGAGTCGTACCGGAAAAAAAGCGTGGCAGTGGTGGCATTCGAAATATTGGCAGTAACGTACACTTCTCCGTCCAACAGATTCGCAACGTTGGAAATGGTTGGCGGGGTTGGCGTGAAATTCGCGTTGCTCATCAGGTAGTTATATCGCCCGCCCATCAGTTCGGTCAGACCAGGTACTAAACTGTAAATGTCGTTCGGATTGACGCTTTGATCGATGTTGCCGACAAACTCCGCATTGGAATAAAATTTTTTGTCGTCGGTCAGTACTGCGGAACCAATTATTCCTTGCAGTTCGAGTGCGCGGGGTCTGTAAAGCATGATACTGGAAAAATTTTCCTGCAAAATTGTCCGCATGTGCGCCAGATACATGCGTTTGTAAACGGGGTTTTCGAGCAGGCTTTTGATCAAAGGGCGAAAATCGTTGGTGGCTTGAGCCAAGGGGTCGAGTTGTATCATTTGCTGTGTGGTGAGCAAGGCGCTGCCGTTGAGGTTGTTGAACCCGCCGAAACTCATGTTCAAATCCCACACTACCGGCAACCAGCGGTCATTTTTGTCCTGATAGAGGTAATAGTTTTGGGCAAACACGCCTGTATAAGAGTCCAGATTAACGAAAACATTGTTGAACGCCAGCATCCAGAGGGCGCGATCCACGTCGATGACGCGATTGACTTTGTTCGGATAATTGGTCAGGGTGTCCATCAACCCAAGCAGTTCGGCCCAGCCGTAGTCCGATTTGAGTTCGTAGCGGGGATAATAGAACGTGCTGTCGTAGATATGATCCTCATCCAGTTTCAAATCGGAATGGCCGTTGGTGCCCACCACGTCGATGGGATTGCATTTGAAAAAGGGATTGTCGCCATCGGTGTCAAAGTGTTTGCGCAGGAAGGGTTTATTGACGCTTTCCACGTTTACATAAACCCCCCAATATTCGCCGTCGAGCCAGATTTTGGCGTAATTGGCGAGCGGTTCGTTCATGTATTTGCGCAGAATTTCATACGACAAAATTTCCCGAACGAAAGTCGGATCGGCAAAAACATTGGACAGTTTGATGTCTTTGACACCCAGGTAATTCTGACCTTTTATCACATGGTTGAGTTCGATGTGGAGCGGGTTTTTCAAATTGCCGGGGTCGTACGAGCTGTACCCCTTGTATTTCACGCCCACGCTGTCGAACGTCTGGCCATTAATCTCGACCGAAGGCACAATCAGGTATGGCTCTCCGGGTACACTTTTGAGTGAATCCAGCAGATGTTGCCAGTTTGGCTGATAAAAACTGACTTTAATTTCCTGGACGGTATTGATGTCATAAAAGTTTTGCGCGGTGGCAGCCGACCAGCCAACCCAGGAAAGCAGGAGTAGTAAAGTTCTGATTTTCATTTCAAACCTGTTTTTGATATTGGTTACCGAATGAAGGACATTGAACTTTTGGATTATGAAATTGCCGGTTGCACAAATGTCTGATATCGGGTAAGCAACATCTGGTTAAACTTACTTTACAAAAAATTTACGCTGCGAACTTAATGCCTAACTGCCAAAAATCGAAAAGTTAATTGCTGCCTGGCTAAAATTTGCCGTTCCAAAGGATAAAGTTGTTCTTTGCCCGCGCTATGCTCTCCGTTTTTTCCGATACACATTTTATGAAACAGGCGCTCGCCGAAGCGCAAAAAGCACTCGAGGCCGATGAAGTGCCGGTAGGTGCAGTGATTGTCTGCGACAACCGCATCATCGCCCGCGCGCACAACCAAACAGAACAGCTGACCGACGTGACCGCTCACGCCGAAATACTCGCCATCACGGCGGCATCGGGTTATTTGGGCAGTAAATATCTGAATGACTGTACCCTGTTTGTCACGCTGGAGCCCTGCCTCATGTGTGCCGGAGCGCTGGCCTGGGCACAAATCGGGCGCATCGTCTATGGCGCGACAGATGAAAAACGCGGCTTTATGCTGTATGGAGGTAAAAGCTTGTTGCACCCTAAAACCAGACTCGAACTCGGCATTCTGGAGGAAGAATGCGGCGCGTTGGTGCGGGATTTTTTTCGGAAGAAGCGGGAGTAGGGCAGGTGGTATCGTGTGAGGTGTGAGGTTAATATGCTTATCTCCTTCACCGCATATACGCCCATGCTGTCTCATACGCCCCTTCCCGCTCGCAATACTCCAACAATTTAGCATAAAAAGGATTGTTCCCGATTGTCGCCGAATCGCCGATCACCACCAGCAGTTTGCGCGCGCGGGTCATCGCCACGTTCATGCGGCGGTAGTCGGACAGGAAACCGATGTCGTTTTTTGCATTGGATCGCACGAGGCTGATATAGATCACATCGCGTTCCTGGCCCTGAAAGCCGTCGATGGTGTTGATGCTAATCTGCTGTTGATGCGGCGATTGGGTATGCGGGATCAGGAGTGGGGCCAGGTCGGCGTCTTCGCGTATCATTTCTTCCAAATAATTCACTTGTTCGCGGTAAGGCGAAAGGATGCCGATGCCTGGAAGCCTGAAATCCGGCTTGCCCTCCCATTCCCTGAATCTGTTCAGGAGTTTCAGCAGATGCTCCCGCAAAAGCAGGGCTTCATCGGGGTTGTATTTGCTTTGGTAACGGGAAGAGTCTTTGCCAGTGCTGCGGTTTATTTTTTCTTCAAAGCCGGTCCCGGCGGTGTCGATAAAAACGACGGGTTGAACATCCGGGAAAGGACTGCCGTCCGGCGCCGATAGATGTCGCCCGACCACCGATCCATGCGCTTTCAATGCGCCGTCGTAGAAGTAGTGATTGGAAAAACCCATGATGACGCCGTGCATGCGGTATTGCACGTCGAGCAGATGCACCTGCCCGGGCAGGATTTCCAGACAACGTTCTATCATTGTTTTGCTCAGTCCGCCCCGTGCCGCTTCGAGGCTTTTCACGGTCGGCGGCAACTGGAACGGGTCGCCGGCCAGTACGACGCGGCTGCATTTGGCGATCGGTATCCAGGTGGCAGGTTCCAGTGCCTGTGCTGCTTCATCGATGACGCAGGTGCGAAATTTGTAAGGCTCCAGCACCGGGTGTGCCGCTCCGACGAGGGTGCAGGTGATGGCTTGCGCGGAGGTAAGGATTTGTTCCACGAGGCGTTCTTCGAGTGTGTTGGCCCAGGCTTCGAGTTCGCGGGCCTGTTGTTTGAGATGCTCCCGTTCGCGGCGTTCTTCGAAGCCGAAACTGCGTTTGTGCTGCCGCGCCTGCCGGCGGTATTCGGCCGCCTGAATTTTCACCTTTTTTATGTTTTTGTTATCCGGGTGTTTGGCCAGCATGGCTTCCAAAGTGTGCGGCAGGATGTGCTCATCGATGCGGCTCACGTTGCCGATGCGCACTACATTCAATCCTGCGTTGGCCAGCCGTTCGGTTAGCAGATCGGCGGCGGTGTTGCTGGGCGCCGCGACCAGTACTGTGCTTTCTTTTTCAACGAGTTGTGTGATAGCGGCGACAAGCGTGGTCGTTTTTCCGGTGCCGGGTGGGCCGTGTATGACGGTTACGTGTTGGGTTGACAGGATGGCCCGGACGGCGGCTTGTTGGCTCGCGTTCAACCCCACCCCCGACCCCTCCCCCGAAGGGAGGGGAGACGTAGAGGNNCGTAGAGTGTGTCGCGTCTCCCCTCCCTTCGGGGGAGGGGTCGGGGGTGGGGTTGCGCGTTAATACCTCCCGCAATTCCGCTAAACGGTTCCCTTTGGCCTGTGCCACCCGATCGAGGGCTTTTATCATTTCCTGATATGTGCGGTCGTCGAACAATTGATCCACACCAAGTTGACCGAATGACACCCAATCCGGCACATCGCGGGCCTGGAGGATGATTTTCATTCGGTTGCGGTCGACGTAGTTGACAATGCCTTGTTTTTCAGGATGCTTTACATGTGGCGCCTGCGTGAACAGACTTACCGTTTGCCCTGCGCGCAGTTGGTGCGGCTCGTTGAGCCGGCTGGTGCGTTCTACCACGATAAATGCTTTTTCGCCGAGCGAAAAACCCGTTTGTACGACATTGAGCGGGTACCAGGTGTAGCCTTGCTCCACACGTTCGGCAAGCGGGCGTTCACGCACCTGTTGCAAATATTGTTGAAGGTCTTCTTCGCGCTCCCGCTGAAGGAGAGCGCCTAAATGGGTAAAATGGTTCTGATGCGCTGACACTGCTTTCGTACTTTGCGAAGCCCAAAAGTAGAATGAAAATAGTATGTCATTTACTTAACCATTTTCTAATGCAAACATAATTCCGGCTTAAAGCGCAGCGTTCTACCTTTGCAGATCGAACATTATATATTTTTACGCTCTTTTGTTTATTCCCCTCGATCATGGGCATTGCGCATACATTCAACGAGAAAGTTTTTCGCCAGATACATGGCAACAGTCTGGTCTACAATACCTGCTGGGAAGATCCGCGCTGTGATCGCAGGTTGTTGAATCTGAATGAAAACAGCCGCGTCGTTATGCTTACCAGCGCAGGTTGCAATGCGCTCGATTACTTGCTCGATGACCCTGCGGAGATTCACTGCGTGGATATCAACCCGCGACAGAATGCGCTGTTGCACCTGAAAACCGCCCTGTTGCAGGGAACCGACCATGCCACGCTGTTCAGGTTTTTCGGTAATGGCACTGTGACGAAGGCCAGAGAGACTTATTACGATGCCTTGCGCTGTCGACTCCCGGAACAGTACTCAGCCAATTTTTGGGAACGCAACCTCCACTATTTCAGCGCAAAAGGCCTGAGAAAATCGTTCTACTGGCATGGCAGCAGCGGTACCGTAGCCTGGATTATCCGTCAATGGTTGCTCAGCCGCCCTGAAGCCGCCCGACTTACCTGCCGCCTGCTTGAGTCGCAACACGTAGCCGAACAAAAGGAATGGTATGACCAATTGGAACCTTTGTTTCTCAACCGCTTTGTGCAGTGGCTGGTGCAACAACACTTAGTGCAGAGTATGTTGGGTGTGCCGAAAAGCCAGCAGCATTTGGCTGCCGCTATTTTCCCCGACGGACTGTTCGGCTACATCCGTCAATGCCTGCGACACGTTTTTGTGCGGCTGCCGATGGCAGACAACTATTTCTGGAAATTATATTTCTTCGGACATTACGAGCCGGATTGTTGCCCTAATTACCTTAAGGCCGAATATTTCACTACCCTGCGCGAACGATCTTCCCGGATTGATACCCATTCGGGTTCATTGACTGATTTTTTGATTAAAAACCCGGGCCAATACACCCATTTTATCCTGCTCGACCACCAGGATTGGCTGGCCGCGCGCCGCCGCCGACCGGCCCTGGAGGAAGAATGGCGCCTGATTTTTGCGAATGCCGCGCCCGGCGCCAAGGTGTTGTTCCGCACCGCCTCGTTTGAAGCCAATTTCCTGCCCGATTTCGTACACGAGCGCGTCCGGTTCGACCGGGAGGCAGCAGCCTGGTCGAAGGAAAATGATCGCGTCGGGACGTATGCGGGGACTTGGGTAGGAACCTTTTAAGGGTTGCAAGGTTCCAGCGTTGCGGGGTTACATGGTTTGAATGAAGCGGAGAGTCACAGGAAATATAACCCGATCATTATTGAATTGCTGTATCGCCTTGATTTTCATCAAATTGAACCGCTATCATGAAAGGCGACAACGCATCCCAACAAGATGCCATGCGCAATTATTACCGCTGGCACGCTGCGGTATACGACCTCACCCGTTGGTCCTTCCTGTTCGGGCGAAAAGCGCTAATTGAACAAATACCTATTGCAGACAACATTCAGCAGTCGCTGCTCGAAGTGGGTTGCGGCACCGGCCACAACCTTCGCTTATTGGCCGGACAGCACTCCCATCTCCGGCTGCTAGGTCTCGATGTGTCGCCTGATATGCTGGCAAAAACCTCGAAGGTGATGTCCTCTTTCTCACGGCGGGTGCAATTATTCGAACAGGCATACGGCAACCAATCGTTGCAACTCACACAATCACCTGATTTTGTATTATTTTCTTATGCACTCACCATGTTTAACCCCGGCTGGGAAGCCGCCATCGAACAAGCCTGGTCAGATTTGAAGCCGGGCGGGCGCATTGCAGTGGTGGATTTCCACAACACACCAAGCGGCGCCTTTCGCTGGTGGATGGGCCGCAACCATGTGCGGATGGAGGCCCATTTGTTGCCGTTTTTGCAAGCAAAATTCAGGACGGAGTTGTTGGAAATCCACCCGGCGTGGCTGGGGTTGTGGAAGTATTTTATCTATATCGGGAAGAAAACCCGTTGAGAGTACTAAAAATGCCGAAAGGCGAATACCTGAAAATGAGATGCGATGTTTTCAGCGCGTACCCACTGAACCCGGGTGCTGCGCTTTACATCGTCAATCGTATTTCATGTATTCGCCTTTCAGCATTCATACAAAGAAGGCGGAAGCGTTTTACTCAACGCCTATAATCATGGTCTAAAATTGCCCTATATGAAAAATTCAGATTCAGATTCATATTGAGTAATCTTCAAAACCAGGAGTATCAATCATCACTCCGTGGCTCCACCTCGGCGATCCGGTGACTCTCTCCCGGTGTGGGGTCGTGGAACGGCCGTTTGCCGATGATGCGTTCCAGATCGGCGCGGTGCAGCACTTCTTTTTCCAGCAGTGCCTGTGCCAGCGCGTCGAGTTGCTGGCGTTTTTCACGTAGCAGATCCTTGGCACGGATATATTGCTCCTCGATCATGATTTTCACCTCCTGATCTATCAAAAATGCGGTCTGCTCGGAGAACGGGCGCGCATACGACTCATTCATCATGGAGTAGTACGATACGTTGCCGACCTTTTCGTTAAGTCCGTAGTTGATAATCATATCGTAGGAAAGGCGCGTGATGTGGTCAAGGTCGCTCTGAGCGCCGGTGCTGATTTTATCGAACACCACCGATTCGGCGGCGCGACCGCCGAGCGTCATACACATATCGTCCAATAGTTTTTCTTTCCGCGTGATATACTGTTCCTTTGGTAAATATTGGGCGTAGCCCAAAGCCGCCAGACCGCGTGGCACGATGGTCACTTTCACCAGCGGGTGGGCGTGTTCGAGAAACCATCCGCAAATTGCGTGGCCCGCTTCGTGGTAAGCGATGATCTGCTTTTCCTCCGGGCTGATGATTTTATTTTTCTTTTCTAAGCCGCCGATGACTTTGTCGAGTGCGTAGTTGAAGTCGTCCATGTCCACCGCTTTTTTCTCGCGGCGGGCGGCAATGAGAGCGGCCTCGTTGCATACGTTGGCGATATCGGCGCCTACAAAACCGGGGGTCATTTCGGACAAAGCCAGCGCTGTGACTTCCGGCGAGACCTTGATGTTTTTCATGTGTACCTCGAAAATCTGTGCGCGACCGTTCAAATCCGGGCGCCCGATACCGATCTGGCGGTCGAAACGGCCGGGGCGCATCAGTGCGTTGTCGAGGATGTCGGGTCGGTTGGTGGCTGCCATCAGAATCACGCCTTTGTCGGTCGGAAAACCGTCCATTTCTACGAGCAACTGGTTGAGCGTATTCTCGCGTTCGTCGTTGCCACCCTGAATGGCGCCGCGACCACGGGCGCGGCCGATGGCATCAATTTCGTCGATAAAAATGATACAGGGGGCTTTTTCCCGGGCCTGGCGGAAAAGGTCACGCACCCGCGAAGCGCCGACACCGACAAACATTTCCACAAAATCGGAACCCGAAATGGAGAAGAACGGCGCCCCTGCTTCGCCTGCTACGGCTTTGGCCAGGAGCGTTTTGCCTGTACCCGGAGGGCCGACAAGCAATACGCCTTTAGGGATTTTGCCGCCGAGCGTGGTGTATTTTTTCGGATTTTTCAGAAAATCAACCACTTCCATTACCTCTTCTTTGGCTTCATCCAGACCGGCTACATCGGCAAAAGTGATGTTGACTTTCGTATTGTTGTCAAAAAGCGTTGCCTTCGATTTGCCGATATTGAAGATCTGCGCGCCGGGGCCGCCCGCTCCGCCACCCATGCGGCGAAGAATAAACAGCCACAAGCCGATAAAAATCAACAAAGGCAGCAGGTACGTCAGGAGTGTAGCCGTCCAGTTGGTCTGCGGATCATTGATAGGTATGATTTTCGGTTTTTTCTCTTTCGTCAATGCCTCGTTCACCTCTTTGAGCCAGGGTTGGTAACTTTCCGGCTTGCCAATATTCACGACGTATTGAGGCAACTTACCGGCCGGGTCTTTCAGCTCGGCTTTCAGGCTGGTGTGATCGGTCGAATTGAGCGAGTCTTTTCTGATAAATATCTGCGCTTCCGTGTCGCTGATGATAACCAGGCGCTCCACCTGGCCTTTCCGCGCCCATTTATCCAGTTCCGGCATAGTGGCTTTTTGCGAGCCGCCCATGAACTTCGCCATTTGCAAACCGAGGAGTGCAAGGCCGATGAGGATATAAATCCACATGAAGCTGAAGCGCGGCATGCCGTCGCCGTTCTGTCCGCCGTCGCGTTGAGGGCGGTTATCGTCCTGCTCCTCGTCGCGTTTATTTTTATTTTTTTCCTGTTCCATGTTCAATTAATGCAGGTTGATGAGGGTTGATAAAGGTTTATGAGGTTGATCCATGTTCACCGGGTTATTGATTATTAGTTGCAAAACTAAGAATATCAACCTGATAAACTTTTATCAACCTTTATCAACTAATCACACTTCGCCGAATTCGGTTGATTCGGCGTCGCTCCAGAGGTTTTCAAGTTCATAAAATTGCCGTGTTTCCGGGTAAAAAACGTGGACAACGGTGTTGAAATAGTCTATCAAAACCCACTTAGCATTGCCCGACCCTTCCGTGTGGGACGGCATGGTATTCATTTCTTCCTTCACTTTTTTGTAAATGCTGTCGGAAATGGCCTTGACGTGCGTATTGGAATCGCCTTCGCAGATAATAAAAAAATCGGCAGGTGCATCGCCAAGTTTCCGGAGGTCGAGTTGGACAATATTTTTGCCTTTTTTGTCCCGGATGCCCTCGACAATAAGGTGGTTGAGTTGTTCGGAGTCTGTCTGGCGGAGCATCGTCCGCCGGGGTGCTGTGGCTGTAATCAAAATGCTGACTGTTGTTTTGTTGTTAATGCGTTGATTTGTTGAGAAATAAGAAATTGCCGGGTTAAAGGTAAGGTGCAATCTTCACCTTAAAAAACGTCATTTGCCTTATTATCGTTTTGATAACGACCCGGAAGCGGATAACGAACTCAATTTCCCGATCACATCAATGATCTTTGTGACGAATAAAGTCCATGACAAACACCCTTTTTATCGGAAAAGTTTACCACCGTTTCGACCAACTGCCCTCCACGAACGATTGGGCTGCCGAATTACTCGCAAAAAGCAAGCCACCGGAGGGTACGGTCGTCCGTGCTGACAGCCAGTCAGCCGGACGCGGTCAATTTGGCAGCCGCTGGGAAAGCGTTGCCGGTAAAAATCTCACAATCAGTATTATTTTATACCCGCGCTGGCTGGAGGTGTCGGCGCAGTTTTACCTGAGTATGGCGGTTGCGCTGGGGGTGCGGGATACTGTGGAGGTGTTCGACCCCACCCCCGACCCCTCCCCCACAGGGAGGGGGGCCGTAGAGCGATCCGTAGATAACTCTAAAACTGGTGTGGGCGACGGCGCGGTGTTCTCTTCGGATCGCTCTACGGCTCCCCTCCCTGTGGGGGAGGGGTCGGGGGTGGGGTTGAAATGGCCCAACGACCTCTACCTCGGCGATCACAAATCAGCCGGCATCCTCATCCAAAACACCCTTTCCGGACAGTTTCTTCAATCCTCTATCGTAGGCATCGGCCTGAATATCAATCAAATGGAATTCAATCCGGCCCTGCCCAACCCGACGTCGCTGGCGGTGGCTTTCGGTCAAACATTTGACCTGGACGCAGTAGCAGATCGGCTTTTAGAGTGCATTGAACGGCGGTATTTGCAACTGAAATCAGGTCAGCGGGCTGCCATCAAAAGGGAGTATGAACAGTCGCTTTTTCGCCTCGGCGAACCGGCGCAGTTCAAGCGCGTTGCTGACGGTTCGGAATTTACCGGTATCATAAGAGGAGTAACGGAGGTCGGGCGGCTGCGGGTGGAAATTGAAGGGGAAGAAGAGAATTTTGAAATAAAAAAACTCCAGTTTTTATCGAAATAAATGCATCGGGCTTGTCATGAGCACAAGTCGCTATAAGTCAATAATTTGCGCCAGTTATTTTTACGTGATTCAGACAAGGCTGCAAATCTGAAAATGTTAAAATTTATCCCTTTTAAACGCCGATTGGCAATAGTCTGCTAAAAGAAGGCGTTTTTTCAACATCTTCTTCTTTCTGCGGGTAAATTTTCAAAAGTTTATTCTACCGCTATGGCTACACTTCTCTACGCGTAAATTCTTACGGTTTATTCGCCTTCTGCCCTGGCTTGATTGAACGCCGGCGATTTCAGCATTCAGACTCGAAATACTACACCCGATGGGTCCTCCGGCTCAATCGGTGTAATCCCTATACCCTGTGTTTTTGAAACAAACATTTTTTAACCAAACACAATCTGCTATGACTATCTCAAGATTGAATCGACCTATAAAGACAACAACGACGACGGCCAACTCGAACTGCAGGGGACACTTTTGCTCAACAGCCTGTTGAACCTGGAAAGTCTCCGGTTGAACGCCAATGCAGAAATCCAACTTGACATCGTGGTCACAGGTATACTGCCATAAGTTTTTGTACCAGTGCAACATCCGGGCAGGGCGGCAAAGGCCGCCCTGCTTTTTTGAAGCCTGCAGTCAATGTTTTATCAATTTGCCGGAGCCAAGCAAACTTCCATTTTTGTCCTTCAAATACGCCAGATATTGCCCTGTCGCCAATCCTTCCAGCGAAATCTGCCAGACAAAATCGCCGCCGTTGCCCGGCAACGCCAATGAGCGGGTCGGCTGCCCAGCAGCGTCGTACAAATCCAGCCGGGCAGGCGCAGGCCTGCCCTGAAAATCGCCCGACATCGTCGCCGTTTCGCCAGCCGGGTTGGGATAAATCAGCAGCACCGCAGTGCCTTCCACTTCCGTGATGCCGGAAATGAACTTCACCTCGAACGTCCACACCGCCTCGCAGCCGCGATCGTCGGTCACCGTGAGCGTGTAAAAGCCCGGCGACAACCCGCTTATCAGGTCGGCCATGCTACCGCCCGGCGACCATAGATAGCCGTAAGGCGCCGTGCCGCCGGTGACCATATTGACCATGATGCTGCCGTCGGCGGACTGCTGATTGGATGCATCCTGGACGGTGGCGGTGAATTGCAGCGTGTCCGGCTCCGGGATGTCGAAGGAAAAAGTAGCCGTGCAGCCGAAAGCGTCGGTCACGGTGACCGATGCCGGGCCAGGGCCGAGGCCCGCTATGACCGAATCAGTCGTACCGGCGGGCGACCACAAGTAAGCAAAAGGCGGCTGGCCGCTGAGCGGGCTGACGGACAGCGAGGCATCGGCGGCACCGAAGCAGGAGACGGGCGAGCCATCCACCTGTAGCGTGGGTGGGTTGACGGCAGGCACCGAGGCATTGAAAGCAACGCTGTGTCCCTGCGCGTCGGTCACGGTGACGAGGTAAATACCTGCATTGAGGCTGTCAAGCCCCATTCCGGATTGGTTGCCCGACTGCCACGAAACCTGGAGCGGCTCACAAGCGCCGACGAGCGGGACAAGGATGGCTCCGTTGGCAAGGCTGTCGCAAGCGGCTTTGATGACAGGCTCGGCGGTGAGGCCGAAAGCGGGGGATTCGTAAGCGCCAATGTCCACCGTGCCGTCCTGAATGCGGGGCTGACCCGCCAGATCAGAGCTGCCCGCCGGCACGAAGGCGTTGCTGCCTGCATCGCGCAGGGGGGAACAGGGCTGGAGGTGGTAGTCGCCGGAGTCGGGGTTAACGAACATGGGATCGCCGCCGGTGATAAGGCCAGGGCCGCAAGTGACATTTGCAGGCAATAGAAAATTACAATCCAATGTGTCAAAATAACAATGGGATAATAAAGAAGAAACTTGACTTCTAAAAAACTGCCTTGCATCGGTTAAGCCAGATAGTCCACAATTATAAGCAAATAATATATTTACATTTGAAGAGGCTTCATTGTGCGGTTGCTCAATGTTATTGTTAGCAAAAGTACAGTTTTGGAGCAGGAAGGTATCAATATTGGGGTAGGTCATATACTGTCCTTCAGCCGAGGTGTTTCTCTCAAAAATACAATTGTAGTATGAAACCTTACTTCCTCCGTTTTGGCAAATTGTCTCACTAAAACTGTTCCCGACAAAAATCGAATTGTATATATCTGCCTTGGAATAAGAAAATCCAGGCGAAAATAAACTCTGCGCAGACTGGTTGTAGCTTATGATAACATTTTCAAAAATTATTTCTGCGTTGTCCAAAATCATTATGGTAACAAACGGCCAGCCGTTGTTCTCCTGAAATATGCAATTTTTGACCTGCCCCCTGGCGCCGCTCTCGCCCAGGAGCTCCATCTTGGCCATGGCTTGTTGTTGGAGGAAGTCATTGGAGGAAAAACGGTTGTCCGTGAATTCACAGCTGTCAACGTTCAGGTAAGACCCGTAGAGAAGGCCGTTGGGGAAGGAAAGAAACGCCCCTCCGTCGTCGGCTTCGTTGCCCCGGAAAACGGTCTTGGTGATGGAGTAGCCGGAGGGGATGGAGCGCCCGATGGCAAGGTAAGCCCCGCCACCGTCATCAACCGCCACATTTTCCTGAAAGATACAGCCACGGATATCCAACTGGTCTGCCCGTTCGGAATCGAGGTAATAGAAGCCGCCGCCGCGAAAGCCCGCCCTGTTTCGCAGGAAGACGCAGTCCTCCAAATCGTTGCCTCGCTCTATCCAACTGCCCCCGATGCGCGCTACTCCGCCACCGCTGCCGACCGCCCGGTTGTCCTCGAAGCGGCAGTTGACAAAGCACGGCGCGACCGAGCCGTCGCCGCCGCCGTTTACCATGACCGCGCCACCGAAGGAGCGCGCGGTGTTGTGGTCAAACACACAATTGCGTATGTCGGGGTAGGCGTCGGCGTCCTGTCCCATGATGTACAGCCCGCCGCCGCTCCTCAGGCGGCTGAAAGAATTGACGTTCGGTGCATTGGCGGTCCCGTCGCAGACGACAAAGCCGTCCAGCACGGTGTTGGAGTCCGGCTCAAAAAGATAAACCACGTTGTAAGAGTTGTCGGTGCTGTCGCCCGGTACGCCGATATTACCACTCAGCACAGCGGGGTGCGCCTGCCACTCGCGCTGGGCGAGTTGGGTCTCCGCGCCGGAAAAGCCACCGTAGAGCCGTACGCCGCTGGCAGGCTCGAAGGAGATGTTGCGGTCGGCAGTGCTGGTGGGATAATAAACACCCTCGGCCACCCACACTTCGTCGCCCGCTTGGGCTGTTTGGAGGGCGGTCTGCAAATCAGTGTAGGCATTTGCCCAAGATTGGCCGTTGTTGGCGCCTGTGGCGGTCTGGTTGACATAGATGCGGTTTTGAGAGAGAACGGGGAGCAGTGTGCCGATCATGGCTATGGAGAGGAGGATGTTTTTCATGAGAGCAAAGGTTTGGATTTGAACGACAACGAGTTAGCTCAACTCCTGTCATTCCGCAGCGAAGCGGAGGAAACTACACAACATCCGTTCCGACGGAAGATGCCGATAAATGTATGTTGTATAGTTTCCTCCACTGCGTTGCGGAATGACAGGAAGGATAAGTAGGCAGTGACCACCGTCTATTGCTTGACCAGGTGCCCCTGTGTTTTTTCGCCGTTGGCATAGACCTTCCAGATGTACACCCCGGCGGGCAGTTGGCCGACCTCAGGCACGACAAGTTCCTCTTCGCCGCCGTCGAACGCCACATCGCGGACAAACACGCGGTTGCCATAGGGGCCGAAAAGGGCAATGCGCCCTTTGCCGGGCTTGTCGGCTTGCACCTTGAAAGTCACTTCGCCGCCGCTCGGATTAGGGCGGCACTCGGCCTGCAACGGTGCGGGCGTGGTAATGCCCGGCCCGTTCCGTTCTGCCGGAGCGGAACGGGCATACACGAGTGTACATTCTGTGCCGTCGGGCCGCCATGCAGTATTGGGCAGCACCGCGTCGTCAAGTTGCAGGGGCAACCCGGACTCCGGCAGCGGCGCCAACACTTTGAAAGTCAGGTGAAAAAGCACAGCGCCGGGTTCTATGCGAAAATCCGGGTTACCGGGATCATGCGGCAGCCAGAGGGTGCGGACTTCGCCCGATTTTACATTTGTGAGGCCAAAACAATCGGCGTTGTAAGCAGGCAGATCGCCTTGCGAGGGGCTGAGCAGTTGCAGCAGCGCGGGGTCGAAGCGAAACCCTGCCTGGAATGCCTCCAAGGGTTCTGCACCTGTGTAAACGACGGAGACGGTGAGCACGTCGCCCATCCTGTTCTGCGTACCCGACCATGAGAGCGCGGCTTCGGGACGGCTCTCCGAGGGCCTGTATGGCACGGCGGTGTTGTTCACGTCGCCGATTTTAATGGCCACAAAGTCAACCTTGTTGGTTTGGCTGGTTGCCATGTCAATCTGCTCTTCTATCACGGGAAACTGAGGTTGGAAGGGGACGGCCGGGTTTGGGAAAGAATAGCTGGTCGGGACAAAACGCCAGGAAGTGTTGTCGGGGAACTCGTTGTAGATGCCCAGTATCAGCTTCCGTATCTCGACGATGTCGAACGTCGTGATTGAATTGGATTTGTTGGCATCTGCGGCTATCATTTTGTACGGGCTGCCCAACGTTTCAATGCCCAGAATATGCTTACTAATAAGCACCAGATCGTAAGTGCTCACGCCGTTGAGATGGTTATTGTCCTTTGTGGGTGCAACGGTAAAGTATCGGCATTCCTCGCAAGGGCAGAAGCCATAAGCCCCCGAGCCTCCGGTGCCGGACATTCCGTTGAAAAGTTCACTCGGACAAACACCATCGTCGCACCCCGGCGGTTGCGACAGGCCGATGGGCAGATCATTGTCGAATGCCAACTCAACAGCAACCCCTTCCACTCCTTCACCCGTTTCGGTGGCAACTGTGCCATAGATTTCGTCCTGGCAAACGGGGATGCCGCTGTAGGGCGGCTGAAAATACGGGGGGATGCAGGTCTCGGGGTCGCCGTTTCGGCGCAGGGCCAGCGAGGTGACGGTCGCGCTGTTGATACAACCCCCTCCCTCGAAGACAAGTTCGGCGAACGCATCGGGGTCAGCGGTGACATACACTATGTCAGATGATGATGGAGATATGGATACGCAGTAAGTAAATTGAATTGTGTTGCCCGACACGGCCGCTTGGTAACATGGAGATGTCAGGCAAATGCTCTCTTCAGAACAAGAGGGATCCCAATTCGGGGGAAAGTTTGCTTCCACAAATTGGACATCGCCCGTTATGTCAAAGATTATAGTAAAGGCGAGATGTTTCAATGCCATTATATAGAAATCGCTTTGGTCTGTGTCTCGGAAACCCACCTTGACTTTTTTTATGAAAGGGGGGGCGCAATCACCGGGGGGAAGTCCTTCCACTGTGAACACCACACCTTCGCTGTCAGGGGTGCATAGCGGGTCGCCGCCATCATGGCACGACTGCGTTGGGTCGGAAAAAGGCAGGTTGGTGCAGGCGTAGGGAGTTTTTACCCTGGATTTGGTGTCGTCGGTCAGCAAAAGCGTGGCGTCCCAGCCCGCGTTGCTCAACAAAGGGGGCTTGATAGATATCGTCCCGATGCTGTGTGTGCCGCCATTGGCCGCCAGCGTCCAGCCTTCGTCCGGTACTATGAAGTGAATGTAACGGTTCGTCCCGTTGTTCAGCACAGGGCGGTCGTAATTGCTTGTCACCTCGAGTGCCAATGCCTGATTTGTCTCCATTTTCGCCACAAACTCCAAATAGTCAATGTCTATTGCAAAAGTATTTTTGTTGACCACCTCTACTTCAACATTGCATCCGCCTGTACTTATTGGTACCTGATTTTTCAGCCGTACCTCCACTTTATCGTTAGCGGTATTAAACGATATGTTGGGTAAAAGGGCCGTAGCAGTGGCGTCGGCATAAGTCAAATCGAGCGCGCACACACCTTCCCCAAAAGTGCTGTACGTGGCGAGTGTGGTTTTCAGGTTCACGTTTTCTCCCGGATACGCGTTGACCACCACCCTGAAAAGGTCGGCAGTGGCGCAGATACTGGATCCAATCGGGCAGCCGCCGGACGGTGGGGAGAAATGGATGGCCGCTGCTTCGGGACAGGGTATTTGGTTGTTGGAAAAAAATATGTCGGCGTTTTTTTCATCCGCGGTGAAGTTTGCGCCGTTTGTCCAGCTGCCGCTGCCGTTGTCTGTCGCTGTTGCCCAGCCGTTTGCCGCCGCCCACTCCTCGTGGCAAATTTGGCTCGCTTTGGCGTCAATGAAGGAGTACCCCTCCCCTGCCACCGGGTTTTCCACGCTGGCCGCTACGTTGACTTTTATTTCTGTGTACCCCAGGTCGAAGGAGGTCGTTATGTCGGGAGGAAGGGGAAGGTAAACGAGCTGCACTTTGTAGAACAATTGCCTGAACTGGTCGCCGCCGCCGCAAGGCATGGGGCTTGAAGATTGGCAGCCGGAAGTGTTCGGATAGTCGGGGTCGGGCACTATTTGCACATAAAACTGCGCATTGCAGTCAAGCGACCGGCAAGTGCTGACTGTTTGCCCCGATGCTGGGGGGGGGGGCGAACCACACCATCGCTGCCAGCCAAACACAGCGAACAGCAAAGCAAAAGGAAACGCTAATCGGTGCATAGCAAAATTGGGAGGTTTGATTTTTCATGTAATCGAGTTTTTAGATTTTGAATGAAAGTGTGTGTGCATGATGTTCAAAGGATAATAAAACGTAGCTTGCAGATCACGTATCGGTCATCATAATCGTCCGCCGCGCTTTGGCAAGAGGCAATTATGTTGGCAAGGAAAAGAGTATAGTTAGGAAAAACAGATTAAAGCCCGGCCGGGCAGAAGATAAAAACAGCTTTCGTTACATATAGGGGGAAATTACCGGGAAGAATCGCAGGATGCGGAGGTGGATTATCAAAAAAAGGCTCTTGTGCGTTGAAAATCAGGAGCGTGTCTTGGAATATCAATTCTGTAAGGCTGGGTCAAAAATACTCAATTGCGGGGAAGTGTAAAATTTTGCCGGTGGTTTTTTCGGGATTTAACATTGGAACAACTTGTTCGCCCTTTTCGTCCCGCCCTTTCCGTCATTCGTCTATCCAATCCAAACTTTAACCGCCGCCGTGCATCCCGGCTGTAACCTTTCTGTCCTTTCCCCTGTCTTGGGGAATATGAAAGTAATTGGAGTCATTGAAGGGGTAATTATAGGTCATTATTGGAGTCATTAAAAGTCATTTCGTGATGACCCACATAACCAAAATGACGCACAATTACTTTTAATGACTATAATTACCTTAACGCTCCCTTCGTCGGTGCAAATTGCCTCTTGATAGAAAGGTGTGTTTCATTGGTAGGTTCTTGGTTTTACAATATACTTAATGCCTGCATATTTGCAGCATCCGAATTTAATCCATGGATCCGCCGTAGCCTTGGCGAAGGCGGGTGAAACAAAAACGAACAAGTACAACTAAAAATTAAGCGATGAAAGCCTTCCTCTTTGCTCTGGCTGTGTTGTGCACGGCTGCTACTCTTAACGCTCAGAAAATCAGCGGGTTGGTGACGCAGCCCGACGGCAAAGCCGTCGAATTTGCCACGGTCGTGCTTTATAGCGCTGCCGATTCTTCTCTTGTGAAAGGCGCTATCACCGACTCCGACGGTAAATACGAATTTGAAAATATCGCCTCCGGGCGCTATTTTATCAATGCCAACCAGGTTGGTATGGGCAAGGGTGTCGTGCCGGTATTCGATTATGCCGGCGGCGACAAGCCGATGGAAAAAATAACCCTCCAGGAGTCTGCTACAGAGATCGATCAGGTGACCGTAGTGGCCCGGCGCCCGATCGTGGAAGTCAAGTCGGACAAAACCATCATGAACGTGGAAGGCAACATCAATTCGCAGGGGCAGAATGCTTTGGAACTCCTGCGCAAAGCCCCGGGTGTGATAGTTGACAACAACGACAACATCATGTTGAAAGGCAAAAACAGCGTACGTTTTCAGATCGACGGGCGCGACGTGCCGATGGACTCCAAAGACCTGGCGGGTTACCTAAAGGGCTTGCGCGCCGAAGACATTGCATCTATCGAGTTGATTACCAACCCTTCCGCCAAATACGACGCTTCGGGCAATGCGGGCATCATCAATTTTAAAACGCGCAAAAACCGCTCGCTTGGCACCAACGGTTCTGTCGGCGGAGAAGCCATTTACGGCGAAAGTCTGAAAGGCGGCGGCAGGTTTTCCGTCAACCACCGCAATCAATGGGTCAACGTATTCGGCAATTACAACAGCCACTACGGCGACTGGCACAACACCCTGAACCTCGTCCGCGACCAGGATGGCCGTCGTTTCGACCAGTCGAGCAAAATGGTGGACAACAACAACAACCACAACTTCAAACTCGGCTCCGATTTTTTCCTGAATTCCAAACACACCGTCGGCTTCATCGTGGATGGCCGTACGGCACACGGCCCCTGGAGCAACGACTCCCGTACGTATATTTCTGATCTGGATTCACCCGATGACATTGACTCCGTACTGGTAGCAACCAACTACCAGCCGCAAGACCGCAAAAACCTCAATTTCAACGTCAACTACCGATTTGCCGACACGAGCGGCCATGAACTGACCATCGACGCCAACCGCGGCCTCTATCGCTACCGTGCCAACTCGTACCAGTCCAACTACTACATGGACCCGGCGGAAGAAACAGTACTTTCAGAAAATATCTATCAGAACAACACCCCGACCGATATTGACATGACGATTTTGAAAGCAGACTACGAGCAGCCTTTCCTGAAAGGCAAACTCGGGGTAGGTTACAAAATGAACCATGTCATCACAGATAATACCTTCGATTTTTATAATGTCGAAGATGGTGTGCCCATCCTGAACATTGACCGCAGCAACCGCTTCGAGTATGATGAAATGGTCAATGCCGGCTACGTAAATTACAACATTCAGGTAAAAAAATGGAGTTTCCAGGCAGGGCTGCGCGCTGAGTACACCGACTGGAAAGGCGACCTGACGAGCCAGAAACCGGATAGCGACCAGACGGTGGAAGACGAATATCTCGACTTCTTCCCCAGCGCTGCCGTGACTTACTCGCTGAATGATAAAAACCAGTTCAACCTCACGTACAGCCGCCGCATCGACCGACCCAGTTACCGCGACCTGAATCCCTTCGAGGATAAAATAGACGAATTGACGTACAAAAAAGGCAACCCTTTCCTGCGCCCGCAATACACCAACAGCGTGGAATTGACGCATACCTTCATGGGATTCTTCAACACCACGTTGGGATACAGCCACACCAACGATATGTTCACCGAATACATCGATACGGCGGGCAACGGCGCTTCGTATCTCCAGCAGGGCAACATCGCCGCACAGGACAATTTTACCCTGAGCATCAGCGCACCGCTGCCGATTGCCAAATGGTGGGAAGGTTACCTGAGTGTCACGGGCATCTACAATTCGTTCGACGCCAATTTCCGCGAGGGCTATGCCTACAGCGAATCGTTCCAATCCCTCAACCTATACAGCGAACACAACTTCATCCTTCCCAAAGGCTGGACCTTCCAGGTTTCCGGCTGGTTCAACAGCCCCACGATCTGGCAGGCGACTTTCCGCAGCAAAGCCATGGGCGCTATGGATATAGGCGTGAAAAAACTAATCCTCGACGGCGACGGTACGATCAGCCTCACGATGGGCGACGTGCTTGGCACGGCAGGCTGGAGCAGCGTCAACGACTTTACCCCGGGTCTTTACATGACCGGCAACGGTACCTGGGAAAGTCAGACCCTGCGACTGAATTTTGACTACAAATTCGGCAACAAAAACGTGAAAGGTTCGCGCCAGCGCAAAACGGGTACGGAAGACGTGAATTCGCGTATCAAATCGGGGAGAAATTAAAAAAAGGTAGAGGGTAGAGGGTGGAAGGTAGAGGGTTTAACCATCCACCCTCTACCCTCTACCAAAAGAAAATAAAGAATGAAAGTTTGATTTGGTTTTTCGGAGAAAGCGCCTCGCCTGTGTAATACCGGCGAGGCTTTTTTATTTTATTTGGAGGAAAAGAGAGAGGCAACCTGCGGAACAGGTTGCCTCTCTCTGAATTATCCTGAATGTCATCAGTCACGTACATCTTTCAATGATAACGTGAATGAAACAACGGGTTTACTTACTTGCCGCCTTTCAGTGCGCGCGGAACCTCGATGGAAGCAATCGGCACAGCGCCGGTGTTGGTGATTTCCACACCAGTGATTGGCGTAATGTCGCGGACACGAATGGTCGAACCGAGTTCCATGGTTGAAATATCTGCCGAAACTTCGTCCACCGCGCTTTCAGGCGTGGTCAGGATGTTGATCTGACGCAGACGCGGGATAAATTTACCGCCTTCTTTCACTCCCGGCGCCGTACCGGCGAAGCGCAACGGTACCGTTGCTTTGAACTTGACGCCGGGTACCAACTCGAGGAAATCGAGGTGCAGCACCGCATCCGTCACTGGATGAAATTGGATGTCTTTAACAATGCACTTGTGCGATTGGCCGTTCAGCGCAATCTCTGCAAGTTTGAATTTGGAAGTAAAAACAAGGTGACGGACTTCCGTCTCATTCAGCGTGAACTGAAGGGCTTCGCCGCCGCCGCTTTTATACATGACTGCGGGTACCTGACCGTTGTGGCGGATCTTTCTGGTTTCTTCCTTGCCCGAACTTTCTTTGCGATGCCCCTGTAAAGCAATGATTTCCATTGTGTTATACTCTAAAAGTGATACTTGTTTCGAAAAGCGCCCGCAAAGGTATAAATTCATTAGCAGAAATTCAAAGCGAGTTTGAAAAAAACTCCCGGCAAGTTGTTTCAGCGCAGCGACCACACCTCTGCCCCGTCTGAGCTCCGTTTGATTTTTTTCACCATCCCTTTTGATTCGAGTTCCGACAGGGTGGCTGCCGCCAATCGCTCTTCGATACCGGTGTCTTTGCTGATCCCTGAAAGGGTGCGGAATGCATACCGGCTCGACTTCAGTGAATTGAGGATTTTTTGCTCGTTGCTCATGGCGGGTGCCGAAACGCCCCTTTCAGTGCCACGAAATGACTCCAGGTGTTCCTCCCCGACGGTTTCGGTTTCTACGGGCGGCCCCTCCGATTCTTCCGGTTCGGTACTTTGGCGTACCAGGATATCCTGTGTCTCGACCAACTCTTCCTGTTGCTGTTTCACTTGTTGCACTTCCTGCAACAATTTATCAGCAAGCGACTGCAAAAATTTGGAAGAAAAAATTGCTGCGACTGCACAGAACCCGAAAAAAACGAAATGAGAGATGATATCGCCATTCAGACATTCCTGCATCAAATTGCTGGAGACCGTTTTTAAAAATAAAGGTACCGTGGCGGCGGCAGTCAGGCCGAGGAGTGAGGATTTTACAAATTCATACCCAAGCCAGACCCTGTCTGTTTTGTTCATGAAATAATTGGAGACACCGCCGAGCAGCCCGGCGCCAATGATAATGCCGACAAGTATTGCTACGCCCATATATAATTTGAGTTTTAGGTTTGAGCCGCCAAAATAAGAGGATTTTTTAACTATAAAATTCTTACCTCCTCAAACTTTACGTGAATCGATCGTAATTGTTGCGTTCGGTTATCGACATCCGTCGAAGCGCCCTCCAGCCGCAGCACTCCGCGGGGACATACAGCGGCACAGATACCGCAACCCACACAACTTGCCCGCACCACATCCTGGCCGCGTTGCGCATAGTGGCGTACGTCGATGCCCATTTCACAGTATGTGGAGCAATTGCCGCAGGAAATGCACTGGCCTCCGTTGACCGTGATGCGAAACCGGGAGAGCAGTTTTTGCTGCAAACCCAATATGGCTGCCATCGGACACCCGAAGCGGCACCATACCCTGCTGCCCAATATTGGGTAAAAACCCACACCAACCACGCCGGAGAAAGCGGCGCCAATCCAAAAACCATAGAATTTGCGCACATCGCCGCTATCTATGAAAAGCATGTTGGCGCTGTTGGTCAAATAAGCGCGCCACAGCAGTATCAATACGATTGCACCCGCGCCAAGCATATAGTAGATATACCGGGGCTCGACGCTCTGAAATTTATTACGCCGGAAAAAAAGCCAGGCGCCCAGGCCCACAAACAGCACGCTGACAGATTGCACCAGAAAACTGCGCGTCACCCAATACGCATCGTCGCTGTTGAGAAAAAAAGAATACAACACCGCGAGGCTCATCACCACCGAAAAAAACAATACGCCGTGAATCAGCACTCGTTCGATGTTCCAGCCCCGCAGCGATTTGTCGGATAAATGCCGGAACGGATCGCCGGTCGTTTCTGCCAGACCGCCGCAGCCGCACACCCAGGAACAATACCACCTTTTCCCATAAAAATATGTGAGTACCGGAGAAATCACGAAAATCATCAACACGCCCCATATCAGCATAAACAAACCGAGACTGCCCGCGCCGGTGGCTTGCTGAATGAACCACCCGTCGGTGAAGTAGGTATTGAGCGGCCACATATTTTTGAAATCGTAGAACGGCTGGTTGAGCCGCAGCAGGAATTCGGGCAGCAAAAAGGCGAAGGCCGTCTGGAAAAACATGACAGAGACCGTGCGCACCAACTGGTAGCGGTTGTGGCGGTATTTGTACATAAACTTCACGCCCAACGCCAAAATAAGGACGGTGTACAATACGCCGTAGACAAACCACTGGCTGGCAGGCTGGTTTTTGAAAAACCGGCTCAGCGGATCGAAAACGGCGATCAGACCGGCGTTGGCCGCGCCGTTTTCGCCTTGCCCCAGGTAAGCCGGGAACCAGTATAAGAGCACATAAAAACCAGTCAGAATAACGGCAAAAAGCCAGCCCGTTACACCGCGGTTCGTGAGCGACATCATCCAGTTGCCGTTGTTTTTAATACCTGCGGGCAACCCGGCATAACGCCCCCGGGAGTAAATGATGGTACCGGCCACAATAGCTGCCAACGCCCCCACGCTGACAAACAGAGCGTATGACTGCTGCCATTGCAGCCAGGCCAGGACAAGGGCGGAAAAACCCAGCGCCACCAGCGCCAGCCCGATGCGAACGGTCGTTTTCAGCCGGTGTACGTCGTCGTGGACAAGAGAAAGAGAAGTGTCTTTCATTTTGTTTATTTTAGAAACGCAAGCACTGCTTCCAGGCCGCGTTTTTGTTTCAGTTTCAGGTTTTTACCCGTCTGCCCGTTATAGATGTTCACCAGTTCCGCCTCGTGTTCGGAAGAAAATTCCGGGTCGAAGTTGGCCATGCCGAGCCGTTGCAGTACCTCTTCAATATGGGCTTCGGCAGCGATCCATTTTTTACACACTTCATGGCGGTAGCGCACACCCATCAGGTTGAAACCGACGACTTTACCCGCCAAAGGCTTGCCAACGGCGGGGCGTACCACCTCATAGTTGATACGGATGCTCTTCTTGCCGTCGGGATGCTCCCAGTACAAAGTAGCCTGGTTGTCAGGCAGTTGAGGTTGAATATCGCCATACACCTGGTACTCGATATCGAAGAATTTGGCGGAATTGAACCAGGTGCCCGGATTATAGGGTAGACGGTAGACGGTAGACGGTAGACGGCTTGCCCGCCGGAGTTTCGACGGAGGCGGGTAGACGGCTTGCCCGCCGGAGTTTCGACGGAGGCGGGTAGACGGCTTGCCCGCCGAAGTTTCAACGGAGGCGGGTAGACGGTTTTGTTCGTCGGGATGGGCGACCATGTTGTGGGCCACCGTTTCGCCCATCATGCGGCCGGTGTACCATACGGCTTCGATGGGTTTACGCCCAGGTTGCGGCTGACGAATTTCGGCGCAGTCGCCTGCCGCATACACATCGCGTATGTTGGTTTCCAGAAATTCGTTGACGAGGATGCCGCGGTTGGTTTCGAGAGCGGTTCCTTTCAAAAAATCAATATTCGGGCTGACGCCGACAGTGAGGCCGACGAAACCACAGGGGATTGTTTCGCCTTTGTTGGTGACCACTGCGCCGACAGCCCCCCCCAGCCCCCCCGGAGGGGGGGAGGGCGTCGCTTCCTCAGATTTACGGAAAGGAGCCGGGGGCGGCACCTTCTCCCCCCCTTCGGGGGGGCTGGGGGGGGCTGCCAAAATTTCTTTCAACTCCGTTTCCAGCCTTAGATCGATGTGATGTTCCCGCAAATGGCGGGTCACCATTCGGGATTCTTCCGGCGGTAAAACGACATTCCAGAAATCAGATTCGCGCACAAGAAATGTGACCGGGATGCCTCTGCTGTGGAACATCTCAGCCATTTCAACGCCGATGAGTCCGCCGCCCACGATGACCGCTCGTTTGGTTATCGGTTTCTGGTTGCTGGTTGTTGGTTGTGCGTTGCCCATGGCTGCGCTATGACATTCCATCGCTTCCAAATCCTGCAAATGATAAAGACCGTGCACACCGTCCAGGTCTTGTCCGGGCCAGCCGAATTTGTTCGATTTGGAACCGGTAGCGATTAAAAGTTTGTCATAACCGACAGTTTCGCCTTTTGTCGTGAAAAGTTTTTTTTCCTGAAAATCAATGCGTTCGACACGAGCGCGAATCAGCGCAATTCGGTTTTTCTCCCAAAACCAATCTTCATACGGTTTTATATCCCTGAATCGCATGTGCCCCATGAACACATACATCAGTGCGGTACGGCTGAAAAAATGATCGCTTTCGTCGGAGACCACCGTGATGTCGTGATCGCTGAGTTTGCGAATATGCCGGGCGGCTGTAATGCCAGCGATGCCGTTGCCGAGGATGATTATTTTCATGGCGGAGGGAAGAGGGTGGAGGGTAGAAGGTGGACGGTAGAGGGCATCTCAGATCTGTTATTCGATACCCCCCTTTTCCCGACGGTAAATATATTGGGAAATGAAATGTCGATGAAGTAAAAAAGGACGGGGAATATCGGTGTTGTCGGCGGGGAGACTTTTAAACGCAGAAATGTATTGAAGGGAGGGCAGGCAATACCCGCTGAAAAAGGTGTTTAAAAAAGACCGAAATCAGCAAATTATTTTTTTTGAAACGAGAAGTATTTACTGCAAATATACCTTGCCTGCGCTTTTTACAGTCGATCAAATCAACCTTCAAATCATTAAAATATGATAACCAATTTATTGCGAATCATCTTAATCGCGTACGCATTCGTTTTCACAAATATAGCCAAAGCACAAACCCTGTCCCTTTCCTGGGCTTTTCGCACCGGCGGTGGCACCTCCGAAGAGGGTAAAAGCATGCAGTCCGATGTTGCAGGCAATGTTTATGTCACTGGCTATTTCGCCGGCACTGCCGATTTTGATCCCGGTCCGGGAACGGTCAATCTGACCGCTCTGGGAGGGCGGGAGATTTTTTTAGCAAAATATCACCCGGACGGCAGCCTGCTATGGGCTAAAAAAATAGGCGGCACGTCGGACGACTATGGAAATGCACTCCAGGTGGATGCCGATGGAAATGTGTTGCTCACCGGTACGTTTCAAGGCAGCGTTGATTTCGATCCGAACGCGGGAACTGCCTTTATGAGTTCGAGTGGCGTCGACGATATTTTCGTTGCAAAATACTCATCATCGGGCATTTATGAATGGGCGTTTAAAATAGGGGGAAGCCTATCGGATAATAGCGCTTCGCTGGAGCGGGATGCCGACGGAAACCTTGTATTAAGCGGCCTCTTTCGATCCACCGTCGATTTTGACCCCGGCGCAGGCGCCGTTAATCGCTCTGCCAGCGGAGGAAGCGACATTTTTCTGGCAAAATACACACCTACAGGTCAGCTCATCTGGGTCAATGTGACAGGAGGAGTTCAGGATGACGCCGGTACTGCGCTACAACTCGACAGCAAGGGCAATATCTATCTCTCAGGCAATTTTCAGGGCACAGCCGATTTTGATCCCGGCATCAATACCAGCAACCTGAGTGCCAATGGATTGCGCGATGTTTTTCTCGCTTGTTATGACGCTGCGGGCAACTATCTATGGGCAAACAGTTTTGGAAGCAGCACCAATGATGACGGCGGCAATGCCATGAAGATCGGTTCCGATGGCAGGATTTACATGACGGGGTCATTTACCGGCAATGCGGATTTTGATCCGGGAGCCGGTAATGCTCTGCTGACGGGTATCGATGAGGATATTTTTTTAGCCTGCTACGACACCATTTCAGGCGCCTTTCAGTGGGCCAAACGGATTGGCGGCGTTGCTATAGACCGCGCGACGGATCTGCAGGTGACCAGTACCGGCGACATCTATCTTACAGGTCATTTTATGAACACCTGCACATTTGAGACCGGTACACCTGCAACTACTTTGTCTTCCGAAGGAGGGCGTGATATTTTTATCGGATGCTACGAAACAAACGGAGGCCTGAAATGGGTCGTTCAAATCGGTGGCAGCAATGATGACAGCGCCAATACGCTGCTTCTACGGGAAGACGGCTCGCTCTATTTGAGCGGGTATTTCCGCGGCACCGTGGATTTTGATCCCGGCCCAAACACAACCTCACTTACTTCTTCTTCTTTTTTCGATATTTTTATTGCCAAATATGCCCAGTGCCTTCCGGCAACGATCGTGCAAAATCCCGACAATCAATTCGTATGTGCCAATGATGTTGCATCTTTCAGTGCGACCGGCCAAAATGCCGCCGCTTATTTCTGGCAAATAAGTACGGATGGCGGCAGCAACTGGAGTACGATCGCAGATACCAACTCCGGTTATACCGGCATCAATACCAACCTGTTGGGGATAGCAGCAGCGACACTGAGCCAGGATGGCGCCTTGTTCCGCATGATTGCGCAAAGCAATTGTGGTTTGCAAGACACCTCCGCCGCCGCTGCGTTGGCCGTGACGCCGGGTAGCGCGGCCTCCGAATCCATTCGCATTTGTGACGGCGAAACTTACGTCTTTCCCGACGGCGCTAGTTCCGATACATCAGTGGTGTACATCAGCATTCTGCAATCCGCCAATGGTTGCGACAGTACCATTACCAGCATCTTAACTGTTGAACCACAATTTTTTATGGAAGAGAGTGTCGCTGTTTGTACCGGTGAAACCTATATTTTTCCGGACGGAACAGTCGGCGACAGTTCTGTCCTTCATATCAGCGTTCTGGCTACGATTCATGGCTGTGACAGTATCATCTCTACCGAACTGACCGTCACGCAAGTGAATACGGGCATCGCACAAGACAGCAATATGCTGACGTCGCTGGGCGGCAGTTCGCAAATTATTCAGTGGGTTGATTGTACCAACGATTTCGCGCCCATTGCAGGGGCGACCACCCCCGTATTTGTCCCATCGGCAAACGGCACATATGCCGCGATCTTGCAGAACGGTAATTGTAAGGATACATCGGATTGCTTTGTGGTCATCGTCATTGGTACAAATGAAGCGGATATGCAGGCTGACATCGGGATTTATCCCAATCCCACCACAGAATCCATCATGGTGGAATACAAGGGATATTCTTCGCAAGGCATCAACATCCAAATGGTCAACGCCACAGGCCAGATCATTTACAACGGAAGGTTTGACGCATCCGGGGGAAAAATGATTTCTTTAATGGAGTGGCCCTCCGGTCTTTATTGCCTCCGACTGACAGAAGAACGTGGCCGGGTCGTGTCGCGTGTTGTTCTTAAACAATAAACAACTATTGGACGCGCATACCCGGAACAAGGAATTCTTAAGACCTTTTAAAACGCCTGCAACTCTGAAATAATCAAAAAACCCGGACCAACTTACGTCGCCCGGGTTTGCGTAGTCAAATTCCTAACCTTTAAACTACTGAAATCTGTATCCAAGTTTGTGTCCGGTGGGTGCTTACCGGATGAAGTACGCGAATCCGACTTTCAGGGTAGTACCGATGCTGTAGGATTCTGCGGTGTATTCGGTGCCTTTGAAATCCTGCGTTTTTTTGTTCAACGGGTTCAGGATATTGAGTGCAGCGAAGGTGAATTGGTAGTGCTCGGCGAATCGCTTCGTCAGGTTGAAATTGAGCAGCGGGAACGGCTCTTCGTACACGTCGGGCGTAGCGGCCAGCGAAATGTTGTAGAGGCGGCGGCCCGATACATTGAACGACAGCGAAGATTCCCAGCCCTTGTCGGCGTCGATATACGACAGCACCACGTTGGCGATGTACGGCGCCTGGCTTTGGAAGGGGCGGGTAGTTATATCGTAAGTGGAGTCCACACCTCTGGAAGAGTTCAATTCGTCCTGCGGGATTTTGTATTCCGAATGGATAAGCGCCAGGTTGGCGCCGACGAACATGTTTTGCATGAAATTGCCGCCGATGAACCCGAGATTCTTGCGCCATTCCACTTCGGCGCCGTACACGATGGCATGGTCGATGTTGGTGTAGCCCAGCGTAGGGATCGTAGCTGAGGGGTCGAAACGGCGCAGGATGGGGTCGTCGAAACGTTTGAAGAAAACGCTGACGGCGAGCAACTCGCCCGGATTCGGGTACAATTCGTAGCGCAGGTCGTAGTTCTGGATCAGAGTGCGTGTCAGGTCGGGATTGCCGACGTTGAAAAATCCGTTTTTGGTGTCGAACTGCGCGAATGGCGCCAGTTCGCGCATGTTCGGACGCGCAAGTGTTTTGGACGCAGCGAAACGAAGGTTCGATTTTTCGGTGAGCGAATAGATCAGGTTGGCCGAATAGAGATAGTCGGTGAGGTCAATAACGCTTTTTTCCACCGAAGTATCGCGGCTCACCACTTCCATATCAGTCGTTTCCATGCGCACGCCGGCAATGAGTTTCAGGCGGGGCATTACGTTGTATACGCCCATCAGGTAGGCTGCTGCGATGGTTTGGTCACCGTCGTAGAAGTTTTTATTGTTGACCTGGTTGACGTAGTGATACCCGATGGTGTATTGCTTGACGGAATCGGGATTTTGCTCATAATAAGTGGTATCGATCACGCCGAAATTATCATAACTGAAAAATGCATCGAAATCGCCCTGGTAATTATTGAAATAAATGCTTTGCGGCACACCGCCGTGGCGTTGGTGCGAGTATTGGTATTCTTCGAAAGAGCGCGTCGTATTGCTGTACAGGCCACCAAACTTGATGCTGTTGGTGCTGTTGGCATTGCCACGACGCAGGAAAGGCAGTGTAATATCGATTTTGCCTTCTTTCGCCTCATCCTGCAAGTCGCGGAAGAAGTGATAGGGCGGGCGGAATTCGGCGTCGTTGATGGCGTATGTGTTGTTGCCGTCGTCGTCGATATAATTCAGGTAAGCGAAATAACGGGTATCGGGCTCTTTTTGGAAAGAGTTGTTCATAGAGCCGCTCCATTCGATCTCGGCGCCTTTCAAATCCGGAAAAACGTGTTTGCCGCTCAATTGATACGAAGTATACTGGCGTTGGATAAATTCGAGCGAGTTGGTCAGAAAAGTCGCGCCCGGCGTAGATACCTGGCCGACGTAAGAACCCGATTGAGAGCGACCGATGATGTCCGTATCGTTGTTATAGATGGTATTGAAAGTGATGCCGTGATTGGTACCCAATTTATAGGCAAGATTGAAAAGTCCGCCCAAATGCGGCGTCTCCATGCTTTTGGACTCATTCAGCAATTGGTATCCGAAGAGCGTCTGCGGGTCGCTGGTCACATAGGTATTTACGACACCATTGTCATAGTGGTTAAAGTCGCGCGAATAATTGAGCCCAAAGGTGTAGCCGAGAGTGTTACCAAACAGGCGTTTGTTGTCGCCGATGGAAAAGTTGACCCCGTAATTGAGCGGCGTAGACCTGGGTGTGGGGGTAAACACATTGCTCAACTCGTTCGACGATTGATTCAGGATATCGCGCAAAGGTGCGCCGTTGATATTCCTGGGGTTCCGCGCTGTAATATATGCATCCTGCGTCAGCTGATTCCGGATATTCGGATCGTACAACATCTCGGGCATATCGCGTCCCCCGTCGTCAAAACCCAGCCAGTCTTTATCACCCGCATCCGTACCGTGCCCCTGAAAGTTGTCGATCAGCGACGCTTGTGTGTTGTAAGACGAGGTAAGACTTAGATACATATTGAATTTGTCGGGGAACGACTTGGTCGTCACGTTCACGAGGCCGCCGGAGAAATTGCCGGGCAGGTCGGGCGTGAAAGTTTTCATCGTGATGATGTTGTCCACCATCTGCGACGGGATCAGGTCGAGGCTGGAACTGTTGCGGTAGGGGTCGGTGCTCGGCATCGTAATGCCGTTGAGTTGGGAGATGGAATACCGGTCGCCCAAACCGCGCATGACGATGAATTTACCGCCCTCCACCACTGCGCCGGTCACCTGTTTCATGGCATCGGCGGCGTTGGTCACACCTGTCCGGCTGATCTGTTGCGAAGAAATACCATCCTGAATGGAAAGTGCCTTACGTTGCAGGGCGATGAGCGAAGCGTCGGTGTTGCGCATCTGCGTGGCGGTAACCACGATTTCAGTAAGTGCAAAATCTTCAGAAGCCATCGCTACATCGAGCGTGTTAGCCTTGCCTGATTTTACCTCAAAACCTTCAACTGTGTAATTCTGATAAGAAGTGTACGTACAGTTGATCGTGTAGGTACCGGGTTCTACTTCAAACGTATAATTCCCGTCGTAATCTGTGACGGCGCCTTTCGTTATGGGGCCAATGGCTTTGACGGTAGCACCGATAAGGGTTTCACCTGTTTTTTGGTCCACCACTTTACCGGCGATGACTGTTTTTTGAGCATGGATTTGCTGAACGAACAAACAGGTAAAAAGGGAAAGAGCGAGAACAGAGAAATACTTTCTCATGGTTAGGAAAATGATAAAGAATGAACTTTTAAAAGATATAACCAGCGGGTTTTCTGATAAACCCGCTGGTTATGTTGATACAGACCGGACTATTTATTCAACAATCAATTTTTTAGAAATCACTTTGCCGTCTTCCGTACGGAACTTGATGACGTACATTCCCGGCACGAGGGTGTTGATCTCCACCCGGTGTTGTCCCGTAGGAATTGAATTCAGGTTCGATACGAGGCGGCCTGCCATGTCGAAAATTTCGATGCTCACTGCTCGATCGAACTGCGATTCGACAATGAACATGTTGTGGGCCGGGTTCGGGAAGATGCGGAAGATGTTGACCAGGCTGTTGTCCAGGTCTTCGGTGCCCACCACACAATCGGTAGCAGGAGCAGGCGCCAGGTGGTCGTTCTGATCCAGAGCCGTCCATTTGGCAAGCCATAAGTCGCTGTAGCAGTTGCCGAATGCGCCTTTGAAATCGACGGTGGAGAAGAACGGATCGTTCGGCAAATTAGCCAGGGAAGAATAAGCGGCGGAACCTTCTTTCACACGCGGGTCGAGTTGGTTGTCCTGCCCACGGCTGATGCCCACGATTTGTGGGTCGGCAATTGCGTTTTGGTTAGCCACGAGGTTTGTTGCCAGGTCGGAGGCATCGATATCGTCAGGCGTACCGGATGTGACACGGATAATGCCGTTGTTGTCGATCGTTGTGTTACTGCCGTTGGCCCAGAACAGGTTGTTGAGGATTTTCAATTCGCCGTTCTGCATTTTCGTGTAAGCATCATTGGCAGGTGCGGCTTTGTCCTGCACCTCGATGGCTTTGTTTTTCTGACCGGTTACGATCGAGTTGGCCACCGTGCCGGCAGTGCCTGCGCGGAACAACCAGCCAAGCGGATTGGCAGCGGCAGCGCCGGCGCCCGAGCCGATGTGTGTCCAGTTGTACACCGTCGGGTTGGAGTAAGGCGTGCCGTCGTCGGGTGTGGTGCCGTCGAGTTCGCCGCCGAGGTCGGCCACATCGTCGCGCTGAATGGAGAACCAGAACTGGCCTTTGCCGGTGTACACTTCGTCCCAGTCGTAGGAATCGTCTTCCGCCCATGCGACGGATGCGTATTTCAGGTTGGGTGCGCCACCGAAGAATTCGATACCGTCGTCGGAACTTGCATAAATTTCGATGTGGTCGAGCGTGGTACCGCTGCCGACAGCGGCCAAAGTCAGACCGTTGAGTTCGCTGCCGGTCTGGAATGCGCGGCCACAGTGGCGGATAGAAACATACTTGAATACACCGGAGTTATCAGCATTGTTGGTGCCGCCATAAATACCACGCGCTTCGTTCGGGTCGATGCCCTCAACAATTGCAGTGGGGTTGCCATTTTTCTGCGTAATACCATTGCCGAGGATGGCGATACCACCCCACAGCGAGTTGTCTTTCGGTCCCAGATCGGTCGGGTCGTTGACGTCGTCTGCTTCAGCCGTGAAAGTGATAGGAGCATCGGCTGTACCTTCCGCGAAGATTTTGCCACCGCGCGCCACGATCAGCGCCGAAGGAGCGCCAACCGTTTGGTTGGAAGTGAATTTTACCACCGTACCGGCTTCGATGACCAGTGTAGCGCAGCTATCTACGAACGTCAGACCGTCGACGATATAGCTTTTGTCTTTTGTCCAGGTAACTGTTTCGCAAGGTTTGATGCTGTTGTCGTTTACAAAAACGATGGTCGGATCGGATACGGGTTTGAGGTGGCTGTTCCGGTCGAGTGCTGTCCAGCCGCGCGCCCACATCTGACCAACAAATGGTCCGAATGCACCTTTGTATTGTACTTTTTCAAAAAACGGATCATTCGGATAGGCGGCCAGGTCGGTCGTCACTGCCGTATTGCCTGCCGGGCGCGGGTCGAGTTGTTCGTTTTGCTCGCGGCTGATGCTCTGAATTTCCGGATTGGCATTGGTATTTTTATTGGTAACCAGGCTGGCTGCCAGATCGGATGCGTCTGCGTCGTCCGGTGTGCCGGAAGTGACACGAATGATGCCGTTGTTGTCGATCGTCGTGTTGCTGCCGTTGGCCCAGAACAGGTTGTTTTGGATTTTTAACTCGCCGTTCAGCATCTTGGTATAAGCGTCATTGGCCGGAGCGGCTTTGTCCTGTACTTCGAGGGCTTTGTTTTTTTGTCCTGTCACGATGGAGTTGGCCACCGTACCGGCAGTACCTGCGCGGAACAACCAGCCCAGCGGGTTGGCAGCGGCAGCGCCGGCGCCAGAACCGATGTGCGTCCAGTTGTACACGGTCGGAGCGGAGTAAGGTGTGCCGTCGTCGGGCGTGGTGCCGTCGAGTTCGCCGCCGAGGTCGGCTACGTCATCGCGCTGGATCGAGAACCAGAACTGACCCTTACCGGTGTACACTTCGTCCCAGTCGTAAGAGTCGTCTTCAGCCCAGGCAACAATCGCGTGTTTCAGATTGGGAGCACCACCAAAGAATTCGATGCCGTCGTCGGAACTGCCATATATTTCGATGTAGTCCAGAATGGTACCGCTGCCTACTGCGGCAAGGCTGAGGCCGTTGAGTTCGCTACCGGTCTGGAAAGCACGACCGCAGTGACGGATAGAGACATATCGCAGGATACCTGAGTTATCGGCATTATCGGTGCCACCGTAATATCCACGTACTTCGAGCGGATCAATACCTTCGAGAATTGCCTGCGGATTGCCGTTTTTCTGGGTTATGCCTTTGCCCAAAATGGCCATGCCACCCCAAAGGGCATTGTCTTTCGGGCCCAAATCGAGCGGATCATTCACATCGTCGGCTTGAGCCGTGAAAATGATTGGTTCATCCGGCGTGCCGTCTGCGAAAATTTTACCACCGCGGGCTACGATAAGTGCCGAAGGTGCGCCTACCGTTTGGTTGGGAGTGAATTTCACCACCGTGCCGGCTTCGATATTCAGCGTGGCGGTAGAGTCTACGAAGACCAGACCGTCGAGCAAATAGACATTGTTTCGCGTCCAGTTGACAGTTTGGCCGGGCAGAATATCGGCGTCGGTAATATTGACAATCGTCTGTGCAAATGATTGGCTTAAAATCATTAGCCCCAGAATAATCAGGTAAAGAGCCTTGTTCATAGATTGGTTGTGTTGTATTTGAAATAAAATCTTTGTCATGTTTTGTAATGGTGGTTTGAGGCGAGCGGGCTGCAATTTCGATTGCAAAAGTCCCCCGAAGACCACCTGAATCGGGCGAAAAGCAGTTTAAGTTAAGGTTAAGTTTGTCCGGTGGGCGTCAAATCGCCCTTCCGGAGGGCATAAAAAAAGACCGGGCGGCATGATGTGCCGCCCGGTCGGGTGATTTTTTCCGTGGCTTAGGTGTGGCATGAATTTCAACCCCCTAATTCACAGTCGTACCGTTGAATGACTGTGAATTAGGGGGTTGAAATTCATGCCACACCTATTTTGCCACCCTCAACGCCGCCGCATACGCATCCGGCAACGGGCTATCCTCCACCGCTCGTGCGGCTTTTTCCACATCGTATTCAAAACGAACAAACTCTGCCCGCACACTGTCGGATCTTCGGATGCTGCTCGTCGCGTCAAAGTGCAGGAGAACATAGCCGCCGCGCAGGTCGCCGTCCTTCGGCTTGCCTACCGAGCCGATGTTGACGGCGTGGTGGAAATGCGGCTCCGCGTCTGTGCCGGAGTTCAAAATCCGGTGGTATGGTTTGTGGGTGTGACCGAAACAAAGCACGTCGGCGTTGGCGCCTTCCAAAATACGCAGCAGGCTTTTTTCTTCCCGGTCTTCAAAGAGGTATTCGTTGATCTTGCGCGGGCTGCCGTGTACGAGCAGGAGTTGGAGCGGGTCGCCGTCGCTGAGTTCGAATTCGAGGCGGATATGCTTGGGTAATTCGCGCAAATACTGACGTTCAGCGGGTTGCACGATCTGGTTGGTGAAGGAGATCGACACCGCACCGTTGGCTTTTTCCTCGTCGGTTTTGTAGGCACAACCGCAGTCGTCGCTCGTGCGCCCGATGCCGTAGTCGTAGTTGCCTGCAATCGTCGGGATGCCGCGTTCGCGGATGGCGCGGATCACTTCGTTCGGCCAGATGTTGTATCCCACCAGGTCGCCGAGACAAAAAATCTGGTCGGGGCGGCGTTTTTCCACGTCGGCAAAAAAGGCTTCGAGGGCGGGGAGATTGGCGTGGATGTCGGAGAAAAGGGCGATTGTCATAAGAAAGGATTTTAGACGTTGGACTTTTTGAAATTGGACTTTTGGATGTTGGACATTTGGATCTAAGTCATAGGATTTGAGCCGGGATCAAATTCATAGTCTATTGTCCGGCAGTCCAACGTCAAGGAATTATTGCGAAATTCTTTTGTTGCTTCAAGGCCACATTGACCAATAAAATCAGGACTGGAACCTCGATGAGCGGCCCAATCACTGCAGCAAATGCAACCCCGGAATTAATGCCGAAAACAGCAATTGCTACGGCAATACCCAGTTCAAAGTTGTTGCCGGCGGCAGTGAACGCCAATGAAGTGCTTTTGGCATAATCTACCCCGGCGCGCTTGGCCAGAAAGAATGCGCTGAAAAACATGATGACGAAGTAGAAGATCAATGGGATCGCAATCCGCACTACATCCATGGGGATTTGAACAATCAAGTTGCCTTTGTAACTGAACATCACCACGATGGTGAACAACAAAGAAATGAGCGTAATCGGGCTGATCTTTGGTATAAACACCTGCTGATACCATTCCTTTCCCTTGCTTTTGATCAAGGTATACCGTGTGATCATGCCGGCGATAAACGGAATGCCCAAATAGATGAACACACTCTCTGCAATCTGGCCGATGCTGACATTGACTTCCACGCCTTCAATGCCAAACAAAGGCGGCAGAATCGTCACAAAAAACCAGGCGTACACGCTGTAAAAAAGCACTTGGAATACGCTGTTGAGGGCTACCAAACCCGCTACATATTCATTGTCGCCCTTAGCCAGATCATTCCAGACAATCACCATCGCGATACAGCGGGCGATGCCGATCATAATCAGCCCGACCATATATTCCGGCTTGTCCTGCAGGAACACGATGGCCAGCAGGAACATCAGCGCAGGTCCGATCAGCCAGTTTTGCACCAGTGAAAGTCCGAGTATGCGCTTGTTTTGGAATACTTTGGGCAACTCCTCGTATTTCACCTTGGCCAAAGGCGGATACATCATCAGGATCAGTCCAATAGCAATAGGAATGTTCGTGGTACCGCTTTGAAATTGATTGATAAAATCGGCGGTGCCCGGCACAAAATACCCCAACCCTACGCCGAGAAACATGGCGGCGAAAATCCATAGGGTGAGGTAGCGGTCTAAAAAACCAAGACGTTTTGGTGTAGTGGTATCCGTTTTGCTCATTTTTTGTTGATTCATACTGTAAAGTGTTCTCTGACAAACTGCTATCCTCCATATTTCAAAATCAGCGAAATCTGCCCGGCATGCCAGGCGGTATGGGTTGAAATCCTCGCCAACGCTTCGGCCTTCGTCTTTCGACCGAATTCTTTTGTTTCGATATACACCTCCCAATCCGCGTCGGTTTGTTTTTCAAATGCAGATCGCAATACCCGATGCGCGTCCTCCAAATGTGCGAACAGCGCATCGAGGTCATTGAATTGCCCATGGTCTTTGTTCAGATTTCCAATAGTAGATACCCGCACCTCGATGGGCTGGCCAAACACATTTTTGGCAAACATGTGCTCTACTTCGCCAATGTGCCGGAGCAACCAACCCAACGAATTAGACTGCGGATGCAACCGGCGCGGCAAGTCGGCAGCTGTGATTTCGGGCAACATCTTGGTAAGCCGCGTACGGCCTTCTTCCCAAAGCGCGAGCATGAGTTCAGTTTTGCTCATTTTTCTTTTCGATTTTGAAGTTAAAACCCACATAAAATTCCCGTCCGCGCGTCGGCCCCCAGGCAAACGAGGGGTCGAACCCGCGCGCAAAGGGTTGTTCCCAACCCAGGATCGGTTGCAATTGCCTGAAATCGAATACGTTTTCACAGCCTGCAAACAAATCGAAACGTTTGAAAGCGCGCCTGACCTGTACCCCTGCCACCGCATACGCCTCCGATTCGCCGGGGCGTTGCAGGTTTTCGGGATTTTTACTGGTGTCGGGCAAACGCTGTTTGCCATACCAATGCACGTTGGCGTCGAATTGCCAGCGTTCGCCGGGAGTGCGGAAGGTGGCCACGGCCAGCACCCGGTGACTTGGGTTGAAGGGCAAGAGCACTTTTTGACCTTCCTGGTACCGGAATACATCGAGAAAATTGTACGCAGCCCGCAATTCGAGCCGCCGGTTCCAGGCCGCACTGAGTTCCAGTTGCAGGCCGTTGCTGATGGACTTTCCTGCAAAATTGGCAATGAAGGCTTTTGCCGGATCGGTATCGTAGTCGGGAAAAAACTGGCTTTGAAAACGGGTATGATACAGATCGGCAGTAGCGGTCAGGCGCATTTTTCCGACAGAAAAACGGCGTGTGGCATTGATACCTGCGTTCCAGGCGCGTTCGGGCAGCAGAGATTCGGCAAAAACAATATCGCGGCTGCCTGCCAGCAGGGCGATGTTTTCTGGAAAAAGATTGACGGTCCGCCAGCCGGTACCAATACTCGCCCGCAGGTCGAGGTCGGGCGAAGGATTGAAACGCAGCATGGTGCGCGGCGTGACATACCAGCCGAAAGTGTTGTGCCGGTCGGCCCGGATACCGGCTACCCAAACCCAACGGTCGTCCTGAAAATGAAAGGTGTTTTCGGCAAACAGACCGGGGATGTTCTCTTCGCGCCGGTACGCCCCGGCGTAGCTGCGTCCCAAGGTGTCGGCAGCCGCGAATGCGATGTCTTCGTTCAGTACAAAATGCCTGAAAGAAACCCCTGTTTTCAGGTCGTGCAGCCGGTTTTTACCCCAGTACAATTCATATTGCAGGTTGGCGTAGGCATGGCGCTGCCTGGCGTCGTATTGAGTGAGGCCGAACCATGAGTTTTGATCCTGCGCTACAAACGACGCGAGCAGGGTGATTTTATGGTCGGGATCGAAGCGCCAGCCGGTTTTGGTGAATACTTCGGGTTGCCGGAAACGCACCGTTTGGCCGTATGCATTGGTCGTCCCCTCATCGGTTTTCGGGTCGAAATTTTCCTGCCCGCCGATGCGCTGTTCGTCCACATAACGGACGCCGATGAACGCGCTCAAACCCGCTTCATTTTCCTTGCGGTAGCGCCATTTGTTGTAGACTGAATAACGGGTGAGGAGCGGTAAATCCAGAAATGTATCCTCGTCGCGGTCCCATTTGCCGCCGGGCAGGGAAGCATGCAGAGCGAGGTAGTTGGTCCAGCGCTTTTTGTCGGTAGCAAAAGCGGCGTTCAGGTGTTTTTCTCCAAAACTGTTGGTCAGCAGATCGGCGGTCACGGGTTCGGCAGTGCCGCCTTCGCGGGGAAACACTGTTATTTGTCCGACCATGCCTTCGTAGCCCTGCAGCACGCTGTTTGCGCCTTTCACCACCCAGATATTTTCCAGTATACTGCCCGGAATGGTGCCGGTGCCATAAGTATAGGTCAGTCCCTGAATGGTTGGAAGGCCATCCACCAGTACCTGGTTGTACACGCCGCTCAGACCGAGGATGCGCAGTTCTTTGGCATTGGTGAGGATGTTGGTGGTGGTGGGCTGGACGGTGCTTTGGGTCTCGAAACAGCCTGCAAGGTCGCAGCAGGCGGCTTTGCGCAGTTCGGCGCGGTTGATGACCTCGGTTTTAACCGGTTGCAAAACAGAGATATAAGCGCCTGTCACTTCATCGCGCACGGTAACTTCTTGCAAGGTGATGTTTGCAGACATCGCGATGGTCCAGTAACTCACACAATCGTCGATCAGGAACGTATCGCGCAGGTCGTCGAAAATAGCGGCAAGCCGCATCGGTTTTTGGCTGGTGTCCGAAGGCAGCGGAATGGCGAATTCGCCCTGGTCATCGGTGCGCGCTCCAATGGTCGTACCGGCCCAGGCAACAATGGCGCCGGGCAGCGGGGTTGCCTGCGCATCGGTCACCTGACCGAAGAGATACTGGGCACTCAATTCAGGAATATAAAAGAGTGGCAGTAGCAGTAGCAGGGTACGTAGCGGTGAATTCATAAGATTAGATTCAAACACAAGAGGAACGAGGGTGTCCTATAAGTCATTACGAGTCATTAAAAGTCATTTTGTTCGATTCGAAAACCTTGTTTCATTCGGTTTTACAAATTACTACAAATGACCCTTAATGACCCCTGATGACTTACGATACACCCTCGTGTTTTCAACTCAGCAGCAACCGCTGCCCGGCGCACAGCAGGCTTTCCCTGCTTCGGCGGCCAGATCGCGCATCTGAACTTTCCGCTTTTCGGCGGAAAGTGCCTTTTGCACCGGGTCGCCGCCCGTTTTTTCGGCATACACGGTGACGCTGAAAATGCCCGTACCTGAGGCAACAAAATCTTTCAGTTGTTCCGCGGTCAAATAATCAAGGAGAATGTTGTCGGGGATCAGAATCGGTTTTTGCTTTTGAACGGTCACGTTGTCGAAACCGGCCTTGCGCGCAAGTTCCAGATATTCATTCATTTGAATCGCGCCCGATACGCAGCCGGCGTACATTTCAGCGGCGTCGCGCAGCGAATCGGGCAGGTCACCCACCAGCACCACGTCGGAGATACTGAAATGACCGCCGGGGCGCAGCACCCGCGCTATTTCGCTGAAAACCTTTGCTTTATCGGGAACGAGGTTGAGCACGCAGTTGCTCACCACCACGTCTACCGACTGGTCGCTGACGGGCAGATCTTCGATGTCGCCTTGACGGAATTCGACGTTGTTGAAGCCTAATTTGTCGGCATTTGCGCGGGCTTTTTGAATCATGGCAGGCGTGAAATCCACACCGAGTACCTTGCCGGCGGCGCCCGTTTCGGCGCGGGCCACGAAGGCATCGTTGCCGGCGCCGGAACCGAGGTCGAGCACCGTATCGCCCGGTTGAATGTGGGCAAATTCGGTCGGCAACCCGCAGCCTAAGCCCAAGTCGGCATCGGGGTTGTAACCGGGTAGATTGGCATACGAGTCGGCCATGATGGTGTAAGTGCCGCATGCCGAACCGGAGCCGCAGCAAGAGGTTTCGTTGGTGGTTTTGTCCTGAAGAGCGATTTCGCCGTACTTTTCGCGGACAAGATTTTTGATTGTTTCTGCTGTTTGCATAACTTGAATGATTTTATATCGCAAATATACGATTAATCATTTTTGAAAAGCAAGATTTGAGCAGGAATTTTTTTCTTGCTGCAAATAAAAGCCTGATTTTGAATGAAATAAATTTACACTGGGTATGAATTTTCTCGAACAGTCGAACCTGCTCGCCCCGACCAAACACCTCCCCGACCTGCTCTTGCTCGGCGACCCGCGTCTGTACGAGCCCTGCACACCCGTCACCGGATCCGACCTGCCCCAGCTCCCTCAAATCGCCGCCGATCTCCGCCAGGTAATGACGGAAGTGCGGGCGAAGTACAATTTCGGACGAGGCATTGCTGCGCCGCAATTGGGCTACATGAAACGTGTGATTTACTTAGACACCGACCGTCCGCGACTGCTTATCAACCCCGAACTCACGGAGCGTAGCGCCGACACGTTCGAACTCTGGGACGACTGTATGTGCTTTCCCCACCTGCTGGTGCGGGTACAGCGGCACCGGCGTGTCACCATCAAATATTTGGATGAAAATTGGGAGCAACAATCATGGACGGTGGAAGATGACCTGTCGGAACTCATTCAGCATGAGTACGACCATTTGGAAGGGGTATTGTGTACGATGCGGGCGGTGGATGAGAAGGGGTTTCGGTGGAAGCCTTGATTTTCAAGAGGGTGTCTCGTAAGTACTTGAAAATTGGGCATTGGACATTGAAAATTGAACATTACTAAATTTTTATATTTTTAAAATTCAAATTTTAAAGTATAAAATTTTCAATGTCCAATGCCCAATTTTCAATGTCCAATGACTTATGAGACACCTTCTGCGCGACCTACCGCCCGAACATGCCCATCATCTTCAGTAATTCCGGAGGAATGTCCCCAAAGTCATCGGCATCATCGAGATGGTATTTCTGCACATATTGCTTCAGGCCTTTGGCCGTCCGGATAAGTTCTTGCATCTCTTGCATGAATTTTACGTACTTCTTTTGCTCCCGGATGTGCCGTTCGATCTGCTGGCGCATGATAGCCGGCATCGGGTGGTAAAGCATGGCGTACATGTTGCCGTTCATCTCCGGTGAGCACATTTCCAACTCCATATCCAGCTCATTCACCTGTTGTTTGAGCACATTGTTGAAATATTTGAGTTGGCTTTCGTTGAAGTTGGCAAACACATTGTCGCGTTCGGTCAGCAGCGTCATTTGCAGTTCGAGGAGTTTGAGGTGGTCGTCGGCTTCGTAGGCGCCGGTGATCTGTTTCATGATTTCGGTTTTTTCGAGGCGTTTTTGTTCGTCCTGTTCTTTATCGGGGTGGAAGTGCCGGATCAGGTCGAGGTAAATTTGCTTGGCGGTTTTGTTCACTGCCGCTTCGGCTGCTTTGCGTTTGTCTTCGGCGGCCAACTGGCGTTCGGTCTTTTTGCGCTGGTTGCGGCGCACGGCTTGCGCTTGCTGCTCTGCTTCGAACTGTGCCTGCCGCGCCTCCATTTTTTCCTTCATTTTGGCAGGATCGTCAAAATCATCCGCCTCAAAGTCCGTCCCGAACGCCTGGTTGAAAAACTGTGAAGCCATGTCTTTCACATCCTCTTCTTCCGCCTCCAGCATTTCGTCCCAGGATGTTTCGTCGGGGTTGTATTTTTCATACAATGCCTTTAGTTCCTCGTCTTCGGCGTAAAAGTAGGTCTGTAGCAGGCGCGCAATGTCCTCCAACAGGATGGCGGATAATTTCTCCCGCTGTTTGGTTGACAATGTGGCGACATGTTGGCTTCTGTCCAGCATAAAAATCAGTTCGCGCAGGGCGGCCATCGCCTTTTTTTCCACAGGCGACACCCGCTCGTCGCCGGTGCGCCGCAGTTCGAGGTCCAGTGCTTTGGTGCGCTCGATCTCGTCGCGCAACTGCTGGATGCGGCGCACATAATTGTTGAAACGTTTCTGCTCTTTGCTCAGCGGCTGGGTCGAAGTCGGGGAGGCTTTGATTTGCAGTTGCTTAGACATGGAGGGATGATTTTGGGGGCGAAGATAGTGGCTGTTGGGAGTCTGATTGTGTTAAAAAACGTGGTATCTTTGCGACCTTGAAAACACGCTTGACCTCGGCATGGCCTATCAATACGACGTTTTTATTAGTTACAAGAGCAAGTCCCGCAATTGGTTGCGTGATATTTTTCTTGAACCCTTCCTTCATTTTCTCGAAGAAGAAATTGGAAAAGATGTTCGTGTTTTTGTGGATTGGCATGACCTCGAGCCTGGCGATGCATGGAGAGAAAGATTGAAGAAAGGATTGGTTTCCTCAAAATGCTTAGTATCTCTGTTGTTGCCTACGTACTTTGAATCATCTTGGTGTAAACGAGAGTTTGCTGTATTCGAGCACCGAAGCCGTCAATGCGGGCTATTGTCAGGTTCACAGCCCGGGGGACTCATTGTCCCGATCTCTCTGCACAAGGGTGACCGGTATCCGGATGCAGTAAAGGATATGCAATTCATTGATTACAAATACTTTTACAGCTCCAATATTGAAGGATACAAAAAACGAAAGAAGTATCAGCGACTACAAGATGAAATAAAAATTTTAGCCGAAGTAGTTGCGGAAAAAGTGAGGCAAGCTCCGTTATGGGATCACCAATGGCAAAATGCTGAATGGTTGGAACTACCAACAGAGCACCTTACCGTAAAAATTGAGGATGTTTTTCAACCTAGCTTATGAGTCAGATCATCACATTTTACTCCTACAAAGGCGGTGTCGGGCGCTCTATGGCGCTCGCCAATGTGGCTACTTTGCTTTCAAAGTGGGGGAAAAAGGTGTTGATGATCGATTGGGATCTGGAAGCGCCCGGACTGGAGTTTTTTTTCAAACCCTACCTGCCTGAAATTGACTGGTCTCAACAGAAAGGAGTCCTTGAGTGGCTTTATGCTGTTCAAAATCAAGAAGATGCAAAGTGGCAGGACTGGATAATTCCTTTCAAAACGAAAATCAGCAAAGCCGATCTGCATCTTTTGGTCGCAGGGAAATCCAACGGCAACTATTCTGAAATGCTGCGCCAGTTTAGTGTCAGCAAATTTTATGATGAACACCGTGGCGGGCATATCATCGAACAATTCCGTGAGGAACTGCTGGCGAATTACGATTATATACTGATCGACAGTCGCACAGGCGTTACAGACTTTGGGGGTATCTGCACGATCCAAATGCCCGACATACTTGTGATGCTGTTCTCCGCTACTGAGCAAGGATTGACAGGCACACTTAAAATTGCGCAACGTGCGGAAGCGGCTCATCAAAAGCTGCCATTCGATCGGTATAAATTGCTTATTTGTCCTGTGCCTTCGCGCATTAGTTCAACAACCGAATACGAAACTTCCCGCACCTGGCTTGCCCGCATCGGCGAAACTTTGAAAATCTATTACGAAGACTGGGTTCCAACCTCGATAGACATCAGGGAATTCATGCAATTGATCAAAATTCCCAACATAGATTATTTCAGTTTCGGTGAAAGTTTGCCGGTTATTGAACAAGGAGTGATTGATCCTGCAGGGTTGGGGTATGCTTATGAGAATCTGGCGATGCTGCTGGGCAGAGGATTGGATGTGGTGGATGAGTTTGTAGAAAAAAGAGATATATATTTAGAGCGGGTAAGTGGTCAAAAACCTGAGCAGAAAATTTTGGATATGGCCTTTTCAACTCCCCATGACCCTGTCAGAGTATTCATTTCTGCTGCATCAGCTGATGAAAACCTAAAACATCAAATTGAGCGCAATTTGAAACACCTACCCCCCCTATCAGATTCGGTAGAGCTTGTCGAATCCAGCTATGAGTTTTTAGGAAAAAGCCGAAAGGAGGCTTTGGAGAGCATGATTAGAACAACAGATATTGTTTTAATAATTTTTTCTAAAAACTATTTTATATCTGAAAAAGAACTTTCTCCGATTGAGGAAATTGGAGAGGAGTTCTATATGATACGAAAGTATCAAAAAGAGTTCATTCCAATATTTATAAGTAATGACATTGCTGTTAGTTTCAGAAAAAAATATGATGACCGTGTTGGGATTAATCTATTTAGCTATAATGGCGATGCTGTTAAATTGATTGTAGAGAAAATTGCTCCACTAATACACGATATCTACAAGGATATCAATCTTAAAAAGGACACAGTTTCAACACAAGAATAGTTCAATGACTTCCCGCGACATCCGCCGCCAATTCCTCGACTTTTTCGCTTCCAAAGCGCACAAGATCATACCCTCCGCACCCATCGTGGCCAAGAGCGACCCCACCCTGCTGTTTATCAACTCCGGCATGGCGCCGCTTAAGGATTTCTTTTTGGGCAATCAGAAACCACCCGCACCGCGTGTGGCCGATACCCAGAAATGCCTGCGCGTGAGCGGCAAACACAACGACCTCGAAGACGTGGGTTTCGACGGCTACCACCACACCATGTTCGAGATGCTGGGCAACTGGTCGTTCGGTGATTATTTCAAAAAAGAAGCGCTCGAATGGTCCTGGGAACTGCTCACCGAAGTGTATAAAATCCCGAAAGACCGGCTCTACGTCAGCATTTTTGAAGGCAACGAAGCCGAACGCGTGCCCTTCGACCAGGAAGCCTGGGACGTGTGGCGTACCATGCTGCCCGAAGACCGCATCCTGAAATTCGGCAAAAAAGAGAACTTCTGGGAAATGGGCGACCAGGGTCCCTGCGGCCCCTGCTCCGAAATCCATGTGGACATGCGCTCCGACACCGAGCGCGCCAAAAAAGACGGCCGCGACCTCGTGAATGCCGACGACCCCAACGTGATCGAAATCTGGAACAACGTGTTCATGCAGTTCAACCGCAAAGCCGACGGCTCGCTGGAAGAACTGCCCGCCAAATCGGTGGACACAGGCATGGGTTTCGAGCGCCTCTGCCGCGCTGTGCAGGGCGTGGCTTCCAACTACGACACCGACCTGTGGCGACCGCTGTTTTCCCTGCTGGAAGGCGTGACCGGGCACCATTACGAAGGAACCTATCCTGGCATCAATGAACAATGGCTCAAAACCGACGTGGCTATGCGGGTCGTGGCCGACCACCTGCGCGCCGTGAGTTTCACCATTGCCGACGGACAAATGCCCGACAACTCGGGCGCCGGTTACGTCATCCGCCGCATCTTGCGCCGGGCCGTGCGTTACTACTATTCGTTCCTCGGCCAGAAAGAACCGGTGATGTACCGCATGGTGCCGGTGCTGGCCGAAGAATTCCGCGACGTGTTCCCCGAACTGAAAGCCCAGGTGGACTTTGTGTCGCGGGTGGTGCTGGAAGAAGAAAAAGGGTTTTTGCGCACCCTCGAACTGGGTCTGAAACGAATCGAAAACCTTGACATTCAAGGCAATACTGTGACCGGCCAGCAGGCTTTTGACCTGTTCGACACCTACGGTTTCCCTTTCGATCTTACTCATTTGCTGGCCCGCGAGAAAGGCTGGTCGGTGGATGAAGATGGTTTCAAAGCCGCTTTGCAGGAACAAAAAATCCGCTCTCGTAAAGACGCAGCAAAACAGGTAGGTGACTGGACGGTGCTGCGCTCTTCCCCCTCAGTGGGAGGGGGTCAGGGGGAGGTTGAATTTGTCGGCTACGACCAATTGGAAGTGGACGATGCGAAAGTGATCAAACACCGCACCGTCATGCTCAAAGACCAGCCGCAATACCAGATCGTGCTGAACAAAACGCCTTTCTACCCGGAAGGCGGCGGTCAGGTAGGCGATACGGGTTACATGTCGTTCGGGCCGAACGAAAAAATCCGCGTGCTCGACACCAAAAAGGAAAACAACCTCGTGATACACATCGTGGATCACCTGCCGGAATTTGTGATGGACCGCACCGTCGAATGTTCGGTGGACGGCTGGAAACGCCGTCTCACCGAGAACAACCACTCGGCCACACACCTGCTCCACGCGGCATTGCGCAAAGTGCTCGGTACCCACGTCCAGCAAAAAGGCTCATACCTCGACCACGAGACCCTGCGCTTCGACTTCCAGCATTTCCAGAAAATGACCGACGAGGAAATCGCACGGGTGGAGCGCATCGTGAATGAAAAAATCCGCGCCAACATCGCCCTCGAAGAAGCGCGTCAATTGCCCATCGAGGAAGCCAAAAAGTCGGGCGCGATGATGCTTTTCGGCGAAAAATACGGCGAAACGGTGCGTATGATCACTTTCGACCCAGGCTTCTCCCGCGAACTCTGCGGTGGTTGCCACGTGCAGCGCACGGGCCAGATCGGCTTTTTCAAAATCACCGCCGAAAGCGCCGTCGCTGCCGGGGTGCGCCGCTTAGAAGCCGTGACGGCTGCCGGCGCTGAAGCATACGTCGATCAGAAATTGGAAAGATTGGCCATCTACGACGCCGTACTCAAAAGCCCGAAAGACCCCTCGAAGGCAGTTGTCGATTTGCAGGAAGAAAACAAACGCCTGCAAAAAGAAATAGAGCGTTTTGTGCAGGAACAGGCGAACAACCTGCGCGACGGCCTCCGCGCGAAAGTTGTAGTGCTGAATGGCATTCGGCACATCGCCGCCGTGCTGCCCATCAGCGATGCCAATGCCATTAAAACCCTCGCCTACGAACTCGACCGCGAACTCGGCAACGCCGTTATCGCCTTTGGCTCCGTGGCCAACGACAAACCCTTGCTGACCATCAAGATCAGCGACAACCTGGTGAAAGAGAAAGGTTTGAACGCCGGCACGATCGTGCGCGAACTGGCCGGAAAACACCTGAAAGGCGGCGGAGGCGGGCAGGCGTTTTTTGCTACGGCGGGTGGAAGCGATGCGAGCGGGTTGGAAGAGGCGGTGAAGGGGGTGAGAGGGTATTTGTAGTTCTGCCCGCGAAGGCATAGTTTTTTAAAAAATTTCAACGCATGGATAACCCGCTTTTGCAAAGAATCAGCGTCAAACCGAATATTTGTTTCGGCAAGCCGCGCATTCGTGGCACCCGTATCTGGGTCTCGTTGATATTAGATATGCTTGCGGCTGAGAATTCCATCGCAGAAATTCTGAAGGCTTATCTGCACCTGAAACGCGAGGACATTCTAGCCTGTATCGCTTATGGTTCTGAAATGAGCCGGGAAAATTGAACATTCGAAGACCCAGTTAACTGTAACAGGGAGTTGTGTCAAAAGTCTCAAGCAAATGCAACAATCTTTTGCTTGCCAAATTATTTTTGCCAAACGCCAGGCGAAGATTTGACAACTTTTTAAAAGTTGTCAAATCTGGCGTACTAACATTATTTCGGTCATTTTTTATTAACCCTCAAATGTGGGACTTTTGACACAACCCCCTATTCTACTCTAAATCTTCCTCACCGACCCGCTCCCCGAAACCTGGCTGTTCACCACCGGATCGCCCTGGTATTCCACATCCCCGCTGCCGCTAATCACCACGTCGAGTTGTTCACTCACGTCGAGGCGGACATTGCCGCTGCCGCTGATGGTCACTTTGGCATTTTGCATCGGGCAATCGAGCGCCTCCACGTTGCCGCTGCCGCTGATGGTGCAGGTCAGCGATTCCCCTTTTCCGACGAGGAACAGGTTGCCGTCGCCGCTGATTAGGGCGGTAATGTCCTGAAAGTCAATGTTAAACAGCCGCATGTTGCCGCTGCCGGAGAGGTTTACCTTCAAATTGTCGCCGCTGATGGCATCGGGTGCGTTGAGGTCCACGCTGCCGTGGGTCTCGATGGCGTCCCAATTAGGCGCCCACACACGGATTTGCAGGTTGTCCACGTCGTACACGTCGCGGTCGAAGTGGATTTTGAGCACGCCGTTCTCTTCCACGGTTTCAAGGAAGTCGATGATGCTTTCTTCACAGGTGACTTCCACCCGGTACACGGTGTCGATGCGAAGTTCCACCTGCGCATTGGCGCTGATGTCGAGGGCGTGGAAATTCTGGACGTTGCGGTTTTCAGTGAGGGTGTCGCCTTTGCCTTTGACGCCGAGGACGTCTTCGCAGGAAGTGGTGAGGAGAATAAGGGATGCGACGGCGGCCAACAATGCCGGAATTTTTGCTTTTGCTTTCATAACGTGTTGAAAAAGTTGTTTTTGTGAAAATTTGTAATCTTCAGATTACCTTTTTTGACAACAGAGACTTTTTCAAGACACGCAAGCGGGAGATTTACCCTGATGCGAAAAAATAATTTTTTCAATGTGTGAAGTACGCCTTCATCACCCCCCTGCCCCCCTCGAGGGGGGACTTGAACGCGGCTACGCCGCTCAAACGACGCGTTTGCGGAGCGGAGCAGAAGTCCCCCCTTGAGGGGGCAGGGGGGTGATGAGTATGTGGCAGGTCACAACTTGCATTAATTATTGCCCCTTTTTAAACTCCGCAATCGCATTTTTCGTAAATTCAGAGAGCGCCAACCGGCCGCTGATGGCCGCCCGCTCGTACAACAGCGCGTCCCAGTGCTCCGTGCCTTGCCAAAAAACCTTTTTTAATTCCGCGAGCGCTTCAGGGCTGTAAGCACACATGTTTTTGCAAAAATGGTCGATGTACCCATCCAACTGCTCTACTGTTTCAAATACTTCCTGAAACAGGCTTTTTGACTTTGCCCATTCTGCGGTGAGCCATTCCGATGGGTTGAGCGACATGTGTGCAAAGGATGCCGGGCCTATCTTGCGTTCGACAGCCGGACCAATGACAAAAGGTCCGAAACCCACGGCCAGTTCGCTCAGCCGCACGGATGCCCACTTAGAGGCCATGCAAAAATCCGTCGCTGCTGCCAGCCCCACACCTCCGCCGACTGCTTTGCCGTGGATGCGTCCAATGATGATTTTCGGGCAGTGCCGCATGGCATTGATCACATTGCCAAAGCCGGAAAAAAAAGAAAGACTCGTTTCAAAATCCTGAATCGCAGCCAGTTCGTCGAAACTGGCTCCTGCGCAAAAGGTTTTGTGTTCGGCGCTGCGCAACACGACGATTTTCGCATCGCGGTTCTTCCCCACGGTTTCGAAGGCGCTGACCAGGTCGGCCAGCAATCTGCTCGGGAGACTGTTGTGGTTGGGGTGGTAGAAGATGATGTGCGCTACGCCGTCGGTGGTGAGATCGGTGCGGACGTAGCCTTGTTGGGTAATGTTCATGTTATCCGGTCAGGTTTGCGGCAAAGGTAGGACAACGGCGGACGGTAGCAGGCAGACAATGGACGGTTTTTTGACAAACTGCGCAGCACTTTTTATTCGCCTGATATTGGCGTACCTGTTTTTAAAATTGCCGGGCTCAAATGGCAAAGCCGGGTCTGGATTGTCCCCGCAAAGACAAGTCCCCACCCTTTTGAGGTTTTTGCATCATATATTTCCGGCAATCGGGGTTTCTCTGTCGTCATTTTTAAACAATCAAAAACGACAGTTATGAACCAGCAAAACAATCTTCTCATAATGCTTTTCGGCGCCCTTGCGTTGAGCGCCTGCGTCAAAACCGAAATCATCCCCGAAGTACTGGAGCCGGTACTCCGGGTTGAACCCGCTTCCGTTTCACTTGGCATCGGCCAAATACGCCAGCTGACCGGTGTCTTCACCGATGCTGCAGGCGATGATCAATCTGCACTTATTCAGTGGAATAGTACTGATCCGGTGATCGTTTCCGTGAGCCCTGCCGGCCTGCTCGGCGCAAAAACACCGGGTCAGGCATGGATTGTCGCGACGGCTCCCGGCGACCTCTCCGATTCCACGCTTGTCACAGTGGTGCAAAACGACAACTCGGTGGCAAAAGTCGTCATTATTGCTTCTCAAACCGCACTCGAAGCAGGCGCCACGCTGCCACTCTCTGCAAAAGCCTACAATGGAAGCAACCAGGAAGTTCCCGCTCAAAATGTGAATTGGTCCGTTTCCAATTCCAATGTGTTGTCTGTCAACCAAAACGGATTGCTCACAGGCCACATTGCCGGTTCCGCTTTTGTCACGGCCACCGTCGCCGGGGTCAATAGCCTCCCCTTAAATATCCAGGTGGTGCCGGCCGACGGCTTGTCGCGCAGCGGTACTTTTTCGGGCAATATGGGCTATGTTGTCAGCGGTACTGCCACCCTTCAACAAACCGGTAATACGCTCCGGCTCATATTCAGCAGCAATTTTCAGGCTTCCAGTGGCCCGCAATTGGGTGTATATCTGGCTAATAATGCTTCCGGTGCACTGAACTCACAAAACAGCCTCAAGCTCGCCAACCTCTCCCAAGGCACCGGTATGCAGGAATATTACGTGCCGACAAGCGTAGGCCTGAACGACTACGACTATGTCGTGATATACTGCATTCCGTTCAACGTCCGGTTTGGTACGGCGAAATTGTTGTGAGGTATATGAATTTGTTGGGTCTTGCGTATGAAAAATTCCAATACTCTTTTCATAGACAACATCCAATAAATTCATTGACAGATTTTTAGAAAACAATCTTTAGAATAAAATTTCTTTCATCAACAAATATGAAAAACAATCGCATTGCTTTAATAGCCTGCTTATTCATTTCCCTTTTTTCAGATTCTGCTTTTGCCAATGGCTGGCCTCGCCAGAAAGGCACGGGCTTTTACAAACTGGATTTTTCATTCATCCGCGCGCGCAGTTATTATGGTCCGGACGGCAACATTTACGACATCAACGGGGCGGGTACCTTGCTGGGCAATTATACTACTGCTTTTTATGGCGAATACGGTCTTAGCAACAAATTGACCGCAGTTGCCTATGTACCGTTCCTGGTGCACAACACCGTCAATGAAGGCGTGGGCGCCATTACCGGTGAGGTGTTGCAACCCGGATTGGAAAACACGGCGTTCGGCGATGTCGATCTGGGTATTCGTTACGGTCTGTTGAAAAAAGGCCCTTGGGTGCTCAGCGGTTCGTTGTGGCTCGGCATTCCGAGCGGCGATTACACCAACCCCGATTTGCTTTACACCGGCGACGGCGAATGGAATCAGCAATTGCGCATCGAATGGGGTTATGGCGCGGCACGCTGGTATGCGACAGGCTATGCAGGAGTAAACAATCGTACCAAAGGTTTTTCAGAAGAATTCCGCTACCACGCCGAGGCGGGTTACTGGCTGATAAAAAACACCTTGCTGGCTTCGGTAAAACTCGCCGGTATCGAGTCTTTCAACAACGGCGACCCAAGCGGCACCACGAACGGCTTGTTTGCCAACAACGTGGAATATTTCTCGCCGCAATTCGGCCTTGCCTGGGAACAAAATAATAAGTGGGGTATAAGCGCCCTGATAGCCGGCGCACTCAACGGGCGCAATGCGTTGGCTTCGCCGTCGGTGTCGGTGGGTGTATACCGGAAGTTGTAACAAGGGACTCCTCAGAGATATTAATTTTGACCCGCTCGAAGCAATCTGGCATCGGGTGGGTTTCTTTGTATCTGTCTACCTTTGCCAGTCTTGTTTTTGCTGAAAATAACTACATAGAAATCAATCATGCGCCTCACCATTGTCCAATCCGCTCTCAGCTGGGAAAACCCCGCCACCAACCGTGCGATGTTTTCCCAAAAATTCGCCATCCTGCGCGGCAACACCGATCTTGTTGTATTGCCGGAGATGTTCTCCACGGGTTTTTCTATGAACGCAGCTGCTCTTGCCGAGCCAATGGACGGGCCGACGGTGCGCTGGATGGAAAGCACGGCGAAAAACCTCGGCGCTGCTGTTGCAGGTAGTTTTATTTGTATCGACAACGGAAAGTACTTCAACCGGCTTGTTTTCATGCGTCCCGACGGTCAATTCGACGTGTACGACAAAAAACACCTTTTTTCGCTCGCCGGCGAGCAGGAATATTTCTCACCGGGGGAAAAGCGGATTACAGTGGAATGGCAGGGCTGGCGCATTTGCCCGCTGGTTTGTTACGATTTGCGCTTTCCAGTGTGGAGCCGCAACCCCACCCCCGGCCCTTCCCCCACAGGGAGGGAAGGCGTAGAGTACACCGCTGGGCGTTCTGCGGCATCAGTTGCGGAACACGCTGCGTCTCCCCCCCCGGTGGGGCCGGGGCCGGGGGTGGGGTTGCCCGCAACGCCTTACGACCTCTTATTGTACGTCGCCAACTGGCCCGCCCGCCGCGCACACCATTGGCGCACGCTCCTGACCGCCAGAGCTATTGAAAATCAGGCTTATGTTGCCGGTGTAAATATTTTCGGCACGGATGGAAACGGGTTGGAATACCAGGGCGATTCAGCCATTATTGATTACGCTGGGCAAACAGTTTTCCAAATTTCCGGGCAGGAAGATATATTTACCGCCAAACTATCACTGGGAGATTTGCAACTATACCGCCGGCAATTGCCCTTTTTGCAGGACGCAGATGTTTTTCAATTGTGTTAATAACTTTTTTCCATTTTTTGTTTCAAACGCATGCATTTCTGAAAAGCGTTTCTACCTTTGCCCCGGCTTTTGTGGATTTTAGTCCCTGCAGCAGTTCTTTTCAAGACCTTCCGTGAACATTACCGCCATACGCTTAAGCCACCGGAACTGCTGCCCAACTCCAAAAACCGTATCTAAAACCAACTTTTTCGCCCATGGCGGGGCGAGTAGCTGCCGGTTGCAGCTACCAAACCAAAACGACATAATTAATGTCAGATTCACTTCCTTCCAGTTGCCCTAAAAAACTGTTTTCACTATTTTTTACCCTCACCTTCATCTTTTTTACTGCCTCCGCATTCGGTCACAACGACCCGAATACGCCGCGCGTTGTGAGCGAGCCCATGATGCAACTCCGGGAGTTCATCGCCGGTTATGCTCAAAACTTTGTCGGTATCGATTACCGGCATGGTGGCGGTGCTTCGGCCACGGGCTTCGATTGTTCGGGTTTCACGAGTTTCGCTTTGCGGGAATTCGGTATCGCCGTATCGGCAGCCTCATCGGCACAAGCCGCACAGGGTGAAGAAGTCAGCCTCGACGCCGTATTGCCCGGCGACCTCATTTTCTTTGGTCGCCGCGGTCGGGTGACCCACGTTGCATTGGTTGTCCGGCGTTCGGAAGAAGGTATTTTTTGTGTACACAGTACCTCTTCGAGAGGGATCATTGTGGAAAACATCTCGACCTCCGGTTATTGGAGGCCCAAGATTATGTTTGCGCGTGATGTCATTACGCAACAGGCGATGGAAAAACACTTGCTGGAAACGCCTGAAATCCCTGCTGCGCCGATGTTGCCGTCGGCAGAAGAAATGACGCCCGAATGCGCCGAGGAATTTGAACAAACTTGCCGCACCGTGGCGCCTGTGGCGCTGCTGGCATCATCCGACTTGCACGAAAAATTCCAATATGCGCTTGTACGCCGGGCAATGAGATAAATAAACCAACCAACTTTCAATCACCTCACGCCTAAAACCCTGTGTGGTGGAACGACAGACGGGCCGGCGAATGAGCGCCGCCACTTCAAAACAAAACGACTGTGAGAAAAAAGGGCGTTCCGAAATTCGGAATGGCCCTTTTTTCATGGACTAAAGTCGTCTGATTTCTCTATCGCACCGCTCCAATTCCCGTCGCACATAATCGCGGGGATTTTCATCCAGATTCAACTGACGTTGCAAAATGGACAGATCCTCCGGGCGAGCCGGCAGGAGCTGTTCCATTCGTTCGAGGTTGCGCAACGCCTGACCCCACACTTGTGCCTCGCTGAACACCTCGAAGTCGCGTTGCCGGATTTTAAACTCCTTGATGAGTGAGTTGCGTGCATTTTCAATGCGAAAACCAAGGGTATAGAATTTGGAAACCACGCGCATGGAGTCTACCCGCCACAGCCTGCCGGAATCGGTCGCAGGAGATTTTTCCCAATTGTAAGCGTTGTAATCGTCCTGCAACTTTTTGGCATCGTGGTAAGCTTCGAGCGCCGTCGCATAGTTATCCCGGAAGAAAAACCGGTCTCCCCGGACAAGGCTGGAATCGACCAATTGGTACAGGGAATCAAATTGTTGCGCGATAACAAGTTCGCTCTTTACATCTTTGGAAGGTCTCGAATGCCGCAACACCCAACAGCGGCGCGGGTGTTTAATTATTTCCTCGTAACTGGGAACGGCTGCACCATAGAGCTCATTGTAGACACCGCGTTCGGCATTGCGCAATTGGTCTTTAGCAGCATTGATGTAGTCGCGCACGAACCAGATGCCGAAGCCGATCATAACGACAAGCGACAGCAGCGAGGTGATGGCTACCATACGCGCCATGCGGCGCTGTTTGCGAATAGCCGCCAGTTCGGCCTCCACCGCTTCGCGGCGTTTGGCCTCTTCGGCTAACTTTTGTTCGTATTCCAGCCGTTCCTGCTCGGCTTTTTCCTGGCGGCGGCGTTTGTTGCGCGATTCGACCACCGCGGGCAACAGCGTATCGTGACTGATTTCGTAGTAAAAATCATTGAGCCGGTTTTCCTTGCGCAGCAGGCGGCTGTCCACCAGTACATCGAGAAATTCGTGTGTCACCCCCGGATAGGCAGCAATGAGGTAGTCGTCTACCATGCTGCAGCGGCGGTCATTGGGTGTGACGAGGCTTTCTTCAATGAGGCGTTGCACCGCCGCAGTCATCACGGCCGGGTTGTCGAGCGGCATTCCGACTTTACGCGCATACACATCGGGCAGTGTTTGCAATTGTTTTTGGTAAAAATCGCGGATTTCACTTTCCAAACCTTGCTGGGCGCCATAAAAATCCGGGGTCACTTCAAAACCTTCCGGTTTGATGTGGTCAATAATTTTCTCCTCGACGTACTGACAGAGAATTTGCAGGTTGAACGACTCGATTTCGTCCTGTTTTTTCAACAAGGGCAAATCATCCACAGCCTGTTGTACGTCCTGTTCTTCCCTGCCGGCCAGAAAATCGATGATTTGATCCAGCGCATCGGCGCGGTACCGGAAGCGGGCGCTGGCATAAGGGCCACCGGTAGCGTCGGCGGGTAAAGCGATGGCTTCTTCGGCCTGTTTGCGGTTGAGCGGCTGAAGTTGATAGCGGTTGTGCAGGATGCCGGGGATGAGCGGACTGATTTCGTCGAGCAGATGAAGAAAGTCGGAACGGATACTGATGACGATGCGCAATTCGGGCTGGCTTTCCCACCAGCGCATGATTTCAGGCGTCATGGTAGCATCGCCCTGCTGAAATCGCTGGAGCAGGCTGGTACGAATGACGTCGGGCATAGCGCCGTTGGCCAGGTCGGCCAACTCGGCCAGGAAGCGGCGGCGACTGCTCTCGCTGTGACTGAGCGTAAATACTTCCTCGAATTGGTCGAACACAAGTACCGGTGTAGCGGGCAAGCCGTCGATGTCGAATTCGAGGCGCTTCATTCGCTCCCAAAGCGTTTCGCGTTCGCCGGGGCGTTCGCCCGTCGCGTCACGCCCGCCCACAATGTCGCTTTTGGTCAGGATTTCACCCACCGTATCTACCAGCGGCGCGTTGGTTTTATCGAGGCGGATAAATAAGGGTGCGAAGTTCTGCTGTTCCAGCAACGGTGCAACGCCGGCCTGCAAAATCGAGGTTTTACCGATGCCCGACTTGGCAAACAACACCGAGAGCCGTTGCTGCAGGATAAGATTGCTGAGCCGCACGGCGTCTTCCCGGCGTCCGTAGAACACGGCGCTTTGTGCGCGGTCGAAGGGTTTCAGACCCGGGTATCGACGTGGGAGATTCGCTGCGTAGGGCGTTATCATAGTGTCATTGCCGTCATTAAAAAAAGTAATTCAAACCACGATATCATCTCTTTTTGTTGCTGTACAGTGTTGAACAAGTGTGGCATGACCGCTCGCCGGATTATTTCTTAAACAATGATCTCTCAAAGCGGTCATGCCACACCTACGGTGCGTCACGTTAAATTTTCGATATAGATTTTCAACTTTTCAGCGATGTCTGCAAGGTGTTTGTTTTCCTGACCGCTGCCGAATACGGCTTCGCCTTTTGGCGGGCGGGTAGTGCGCAACTGACCAAGCGGCGTGGCGTCGAATGCACAGTTTTTGAGCAGGATTGGCATGACGAGGAAGCGGTTGCGTGGGTTGTTGCGCTGCACCATTTCGTCGAGCAAGGGCAGCGCAGGATTGGAAGCGTCGAAAAAATCGGCGCTCACGAGCGGCAACACCACCTGTACCGAATCGAGCGTTTTTTTAATCCAGGCCTGTACGTCGCCCTGACCGACCGCGTCGCGCAATGTGAGGGTGCGGATTTTCAAGGGTTTGAGGTGACTCAGCAATGCCTGGCATTCGGCGTCGTCTTTGGCTTCGTTGTGCAGGATAAGGGCTTCGGCCAATGGTGCGCTGCTGTCGCTCGCAGCATGGCCGTCGAGTTTTTTGAGGTGTTCCAACAGATTGCCGACAAAAGTTTCCAGGTCCACTTTAGGGAACTCCATGCGGAATTCGCCCTGAAAGAATACTTTCGCATAAGGCCCCATCTCGCGTTTGCCCTTCAATGGATAGGCGAAAGGCTGAATACTGCTGCGTGCGTTTTTAAATAAGGCATCGAACAAGACGCGCAGGCTCCAGTCCTCGAAATCGAAACCGAGGAACAGGTAAAAACGCGGCACCGTGAAGGCGGCCAGCAGGCTGTCGGGCAGGCGTTCGTGCTGGGCGCCGGTGATTTTGTTTACATACGCCAGCTGGTCGTTGTAGGTCAGCACGAGCGATTCGGATTTTTTGTAAAAACCGAAAAGGTTGTAGATCAGGGGCGCCGCATCGTCGCCGAAAGTATAGAGCGGGTCGGAGGTGGGTTTTCTGAAGTTGTAAAAATCGAAGCGGTAATCGCGCACGGCTGTGGCGTAGTAGCGCGCGAAAAAGTCGTCGGGTGTGGTATTGACAATGATTTTGAAAGGCTGGTCGGCCAATTGTTCGAGTAAAGGGTGGAGATGCGCCTCGCGCTCGGCCTTGTTGTAAAAATCCTGCACGTCGGAGATCAGCATCGTATCGGAGCGCTGCGCGCGGATGCGCAGGGTGCTGGCGACGTGGTACAGCGAATCTTCTTCCTCTTTGCTCAGGCCGAGGCCTTTAGCCAACTGGTTGGCACACAGTTCGGTAAGCGGGCGGTAAGAGCCGTCGGGTTGTTTCGAGGCGATGGCCGACGGGCCGAGAAACAGCACACAGGAGCCTTCGCTGATGTTGCGGGCGATGTTTTGGTAAATGGCATCGGTGAGTTCGGACGCGCCGCCGGGTTGGGCGTTTGAATCAGTAGGCATAGTCGGTTGTATTTTTGGGATTGATTAGAATAACAAAGGTAGAAACGTGTTCTGTAAGAACAAATTACAGCGGGCAAAAAGCGTACCTTTAAAATATTCGGATTGATTTTCAAATAAAAACGCCCGGGCGACTTTGAAAAAGTCGCCCGGGCGCGAAAATGGCAGTCGAACGACTCCAAGTCATCCGGCGGAAATCAAATAATTCAAACCTTATTCGACACTTTCAGATACGTCTCCAATGCCACTGCAATCGAAGGCGCTTCGGGCGTACCCGCCTGGATGTTGACCGTCATGCCGCGCTCATTCACCGTTTTCAGGGCAGCCTGACCGAACACGCAGATGCGGCGGTCTTCCTGCTTGAAATCGGGAAATTGCTCGAACATAGACTTGATCTCCAGCGCTGAAAAGAACGCAATGATGTCGTACTTGATGTCTTTCAGGTCGCTCAGATCGGTATTGGCCGTGCGGTACATGATGGCCTCCTGGATGGGCACTTTCAGATCCCTGAAATAGCGCGACACTTCCGGGTTGCCCTGGTCGCTGCACGGGAGGAAAAATTTTTCCTCTTTGTTGCGCAGGATGTAGGATTTGAGTTCGGTAATGGACTTTTCGCCGTTGAATACCTTGCGCTTGCGGAACATGATGAACTTTTGCAGGTAATTGGCGATCGTCTCGGTTGCACAGAAATACTTGGTTTCCTCCGACATTTTGATGCGGAGTTCGCCACAGAGCCGGAAGAAGTGGTCTACGGCGTTTTTACTGGTGAAAACAATAGCTGTGTAGTCGTTTGGATAGACCCGGTTCTTACGGTATTCTTTTTCAGTAAGTCCTTCCACGGTCACAAACGGCACAAAATCAATGCGAACGCCAAATCGTTTTTCCAATTCGTCGTAGGCGGAACGTTGTGCCGGTTTCGGTTGCGAAATGAGGATGTTGTGGACTTTCTTGAAGGTCTCTCCTTGAACAGGTGCAGCGGTTGCAGACATTCGGGAGTGTGTTTATGTGAAATTTGTCAGGTGAAAACGAGGTTATTATATGGTTTCAGGGTTACAAGGTTTCAAATGGTTTCAAGGTTGCGGGTTAAAAGATTGAAGCTTCGTAACCTTGAAACCCTGAAACTCTTCAAATTTTTGCCTGGATCAGCGCCAGTTTTATCAGTAATAATACCGGTGCGATTTCGACGGCACAAAGGTACAACAAAAAGTGGAATTGATTGTCAGCCAAAAATTTGGAGCTAATTCCGGCAGACCGGATGGCGCGATACACATAAAAAATGACAACTAAGCCAAGCATCCAATATGCCAGAAAATCCTGGTAATCGGTGGTGGTTTTGGAGAAAATCTTCAATTCCGTCGAAAACGCAAGCAGAAAATTGAACGGCACGAGGAACAAACCCAGCACACAATTGAATATCACAACGAGAAAATTATAACGCTGCACCTCTTTTTCCACCGGAAACAACCAACCTGCAATATTAAGCAAAACATGTTTGGAAAGGAATATTACGGTGGCGGCGGCCAAACAAATCAGCAGGAACAACCAGTTGTTGAAAACCTCCTTCTTGTAAATCCGTACGAGCAGGAACATAAACATACCCGCATTCAGCAGGAAACTAATGTACAGGAGAAAATAGGGGGCAAGCCCTACAAACCCCGATGCTTCCCTATGCGCTACCGCCAGGCCGTTGTCGTTCAGAAAGCCTCGCCATGCCGTGCCGACGACCTTGCGGTTGGCCGCTACACAAAAAGTAAGAAAGGTAAACATACCCGATAAAACCCAGAAAAGGGCCATGTCCGGCAGGGTATTGCCCCGACGCGGCAGGAATGAAGACGGACGAAAGGGTTTGGTCGTATTTTCTGCCAGGGCCCTGGAAGCGCCGGGCGGGCGGTGCTGTTTCATCTCGAAGGGGTTAGCCGGAAGGGCGATACCGTCGGTGACAGCCATTGCCGTTTTCGACAGGCGGTATTTCATTTCAAACGGGTTTGCGGCAGGCTGACCATTCGCCCGGGCGGCGATGCCGACTAAAAATGCCAGAATAACTGCAAACCGTATCATACCGCAAAGGTAAACAGGATTGGAAGGATTACACGGGTTTGAAAAGGATTTCCTCCCGCGAAGTAAATCCGGCCGAATCCCAATAATCTTTCAATCCTGTTTACTTTTGCAGCGCTTTTGAGCTCCGGTGTCCGGCTGCGGAAACCGGAATTTGTTTTTTTGAATATTGAATTTCAGGGTAAATTGATTTTTGAACCGCATTGCTGAATACCAAAACCTTGTAACCCTCTAACCATGCAACCCTGCAACCTTTAAGTTATGCACAAAATAGACGTTATACTCGGCCTCCAGTGGGGCGACGAAGGCAAAGGCAAAATCGTGGATTTTCTGGCCAACGACTACGACATCGTGGCGCGTTTTCAAGGCGGCCCCAACGCCGGCCACACACTCAAATTCGGCGGCAATAAATACGTATTGCACACCGTGCCGTCGGGCATTTTCCGCGAAAACCTCATCAACCTTGTCGGCAATGGCGTTGTGCTCGACCCGGTCGTATTCCAGCGCGAACTGCGGTCGCTGGAACAAAGCAACGTCAGTTTTCACAGCCGCCTGCTCATTTCCCGCAAAGCCCATCTCATCCTGCCCACGCACCGCTGGCTCGATGCGGCGAGTGAAGCCCATAAAGGCAAGGCCAAAATAGGCTCCACGCTCAAAGGGATAGGCCCTACCTACATGGACAAAACCGGGCGCAACGGCCTGCGCGTCGGCGATGTGGAATTGTCGTCCTTCCGCGAGCAATACGAGGCGCTGAAAACCAAACATCTGGAACTGCTTCAGATTTATCCGGCGGTATCGTTTGACCTGGAAGCCGAGGAAAAAGCCTGGTTCGAAAGCCTCGACACCCTGCGCTCCCTGCCTTTGGTCGACGGCGAGTATTATATTAACGACGCCCTCGCCGCGGGTAAAAAAATACTTGCAGAAGGCGCGCAAGGCTCCATGCTCGACATCGATTTCGGCACGTATCCGTTCGTCACTTCCTCCAATACGATCACGGCGGGGGTTTGTACGGGGCTGGGGGTGGCGCCGCAGCGGGTCGGGCGGGTCATCGGCATCACCAAGGCGTATTGCACCCGTGTGGGCGGCGGGCCTTTCCCGACCGAGGAAGACAACGAGACAGGCGAACAACTCCGGCAGGAAGGCCAGGAATTCGGCTCCACCACCGGGCGCCCGCGCCGCTGCGGCTGGATCGATTTGCCACAACTCCGCTATACGATCCTGCTCAATGGTGTGACCGAACTGTGCATGACCAAGATCGACGTGCTCAATATTTTTACCGAAATAAAAGCCGCCACATTTTACCGCTACGGCGGCCGGGAGCACCAAAACCTTCCGTACGATCTTTGTCATGCAGACGTCGAACCGGTTTATAAGAATTACCGCGGCTGGAACACCTCGCTGGATTCGGCTACCACTTTTGAAACACTGCCGCCCGAAGCGCGCGCTTATTTAGAAGATTTAGAACAATACCTCGGCGTGCCGGTAAAAATGATTTCGACCGGGCCTGAAAGGGAAAAGTTGATCGTGCGGTAGAGGGTGGACGGTGGAGGGTAGACACACCTCCCTACCTTCTACCCTCTACCTTCTGCCCTCTACCCTTAAAAAAATGCTCGACATCCTGTATAAAGACCACCAGATCATTGCGCTGAACAAAGCGCCGGGCATTGCCGTGCAACCCGACAAAACCGGCGATGTGACCTTGCAGGCCCAGGCCGAGGCCTATTGCCGGCAGCCGCTGCACCTGGCGCACCGGCTCGACCGGCCGGTGAGCGGCATTGTGGTTTATGCCAAAACAAAAACGGCCATGACCGCACTCACAGAGCAGTTTCGCAGCCGCAAGGTGGAAAAAACATACTTAGCGGTGGTGCAAAACCTGCCACCCGAACCCGAAGCCACTCTGGTTCATTTTCTCCGAAAAAACGAAGCAAAGAACATCAGTATCGTGGCCGCGGAATCGGATACGGGCGCCGAGCGGGCAGAATTACATTACCGTATGCTGGGCAGCAGCGAGCGGTATCATTTGCTTGAAATTCAGTTGATTACCGGGCGGCACCATCAGATTCGCGCCCAGTTGGCAGCCATCGGTTGCCCGGTGAAAGGCGACGTAAAATACGATTTCCGGCGCAGCAACCGCGACCGCTCGCTCCACCTGCACGCCAGGAAACTGGCTTTCGACCATCCGGTCTCGGGCGAGCGCATTCACCTGGAAGCGAAGTTGCCGGAAGACCCGGTTTGGCAGGCGTTTCAGAGGTTGTTGACATGAAAATCGAATCGTGTTGAATTGTTCTTCAAATGGGTAAAGCAGCACCTGCGTATCAAAGTGTTTTGGGGAGAAAGCCCAAATGCTGTCAAAACTCAAATCTGGGTGGCCGTTTGTACTTACGTATTGGTAGCGATTCTCAAAAAAGAACTCGAAATCTCTATAAGCATGAACGAAATGCTACAAATTTTGAGCGTATCCCCTTTCGATAAAACTCCTGTAAATCAATTGTTTACAAAGACGAATAACAAAAAAGACAACACCGATAATCATAACCAATTGATTCTCTTCGACTTTTAACCGGACACTACTGATTTACGACTATTTTCACCAAGTCAGCAAGTTTTCGCCACTTAGCCGTTTTCAGGAAAATCGCCCAAAAATACCCCTAACCCGCTCACCCACCAAACAAAGCCCCTACAAAATTCTCACTTATTTTCCACACAAAAAGTTTTTAAAACCTCGCCAAAAACCCCGAAATTTGCAGGCTTATGGATTTTAAAATCACTTCCCACTACCAACCTACCGGCGACCAGCCCCAGGCCATCGGGCAACTCGTGAACGGCGTAAAAAGCGGCGAACGCGCCCAGGTTTTGCTCGGCGTCACCGGCTCCGGCAAGACCTTTACGATGGCCAACGTCGTGGCGCAACTGAACAAACCGACCCTGGTGCTGACCCACAATAAAACCCTCACCGCCCAACTCTACGGCGAGTTTCAGACTTTTTTCCCCGACAACGCGGTGGAGTATTTTGTCTCCTACTACGACTACTACCAGCCCGAAGCATACATCTCAGTCTCGGATACCTACATTGAAAAAGACCTGCAAATCAACGAGTTGGTGGACAAACTCCGCCTGAAAGCGACCTCCACCCTGCTTTCAGGTCGGCGCGACATCATCATCGTGGCTTCCGTGTCGTGCATCTACGGCATGGGCAATCCGGAGGATTACGAGACGGGCATTATCCGGATCCATAAGGGCATGAAGTTGAGCAAGACGAAGTTCCTTTATTCGCTTGTGGACAGCCTGTACGCGCGGACGGAGACGGATTTTTCGCGCGCGACTTTCCGGGTGCGGGGCGACACGGTGGACATCAACCTGCCTTATGCCGACTGGGGCTACCGCGTCATTTTTTGGGGCGACGAAATCGAGAGTATCGAAAGCATCGAAATTACCTCGGGCAAACGCATCGGGCCGATGAACGATGCGGCCATTTTCCCGGCCAACCTCTATGTGGCACCGAAAGAACGGCTCGCCGAAATCATGGCCGCTATCCAGGATGAAATGACGGCACAGGAAAAATACTTCATTTCCGAAGGCCGCCCGGCGGAGGCCCGGCGCATTCGCGAGCGCACGTCGTTCGACCTGGAAATGATAAAAGAACTCGGCTACTGCTCCGGCATCGAAAACTACTCGCGTTTTTTCGACCGCCGGCAACCGGGTACACGCCCGTTCTGCCTGCTCGATTATTTCCCGGATGATTACCTGATGATTGTGGACGAAAGCCACGCCACGCTTCCGCAGGTGCGGGGCATGTCGGGCGGCGACCGCGCCCGCAAACAGTCACTCGTCAACTGGGGTTTCCGCCTGCCCTCGGCGATGGACAACCGCCCGCTGAGTTTCGAGGAGTTCGAGGGCATGATCAACCAGGTGATTTTCGTGAGCGCCACGCCGGGCGATTACGAGTTGGAAAAAACGGAAGGTGTGGTGGTGGAACAATTGGTGCGCCCGACCGGCCTGCTCGACCCGCCCATCGAGGTGCGGCCTTCGATGAATCAGATCGACGATTTGCTGGAGGAAATTCAAAAAAGAACGGAAGCCGGCGAGCGGGCTTTGGTCACCACGCTGACCAAACGGATGGCCGAGGAACTGGCGACTTATTTTGCCAAAGTCGGCGTGCGCTGCCGCTACATCCACTCTGAAGTGGAGACGCTGGAGCGCGTGGAAATCCTGCGCGACCTGCGGCTCGGCGAGTTCGACGTGCTCATCGGCGTCAACCTGCTGCGCGAGGGCCTCGATTTACCGGAAGTTTCGCTCGTCGCCATCCTCGATGCGGACAAGGAAGATTTCCTGCGCAACGCCCGCTCGCTCACCCAGACGGCCGGCCGCGCGGCCCGCAACTCGAACGGCCTCGTCGTTTTCTACGCCGACAAAATCACCGACTCGATGCGCAACACCATCGACGAGACCAATCGCCGCCGCTCGGTGCAAATCGCCTACAACGAGGAACACGGCATCACGCCGACGACGGTGACCAAAACAAGGGAACAAATACTCGCCACCCGCAGCATCCTCGACATTCGCGACGTCGGGCAGACGCAATACTATGTTGAAAAAGAAGAGGTTAGTCTTGCCGCCGAGCCCATCGTGGCCTACGCAACGCGCAGCCAGTTGGAAAAAATGATCGCCGAATCGGAGAACAAAATGAAAAAAGCCGCGAAGGATCTGGATTTTATCACGGCGGCCCAGTTCCGGGATGAGATGTTGGCGTTGAAGAAGATGTTGCGGGAGCGGTTTGGGGGTGAGGGGTAGGGGTGCAACTTCCATTTCCCATTTTGGTAACTTCTTCTTATTTTTGCCCAACCATGCGAATCATTGCCAAACGAACGCTGCGTGATTTTTGGGAAAAACACCCTGAAAGCGAACAACCTTTGAAGTCATGGTACGACGAGGCGGCAAAATCGGTCTGGAAATCATTTTTGGACATTCGGGTTTTATATTCTCGCGCCAGCGCAGTTGGTAAAGACCGCATTGTTTTCCGAATCAAAGGCAATGATTATCGCCTCATCGTAAAAATCAACTACGATTTTGAAACCATTTACATCAAGTTTGTCGGCACTCATGCCGAATATGACAAAGTTGATGCGGCAACTGTAAACGACCACTAATCAAAAAAATATGGTTGAATTGAAAGTAATCAAAACCGAAGAGGAATACCAAAACGCCCTGCGCGAATTGGACAAAATCTTCGACGCGAAGCCCGGAACGCCGGAAGGCGACCGCTTTGAATTGCTTTCGGTGTTGATTGACCTCTACGAACAGCGTCACTTCCCCATCGAAGCACCTGACCCCATCGAGGCTATCAAATTCCGTATGGACCAAATGGATTTTACTGTCAACGACCTGGGCGAAGTGCTGGGCTACAAAAGCCGCGCCTCTGAAATCCTAAATCGCAAGCGCAAACTCACCCTGCCCATGATGCGCCGCCTGCGGGAAAAGTGGGGCATTCCGGCGGAGGTGCTGATGCAGGCGTATTGAAAAAACCGCTGAGGATTTGGACTTCATTGAATACTGGTACGACAGAAACACTCACCATAGCATGATCTGGTCATTTCTTTTTGCAATCGGTTTGGTGCAGGGGTGCTTTTTGAGCCTCGTTTTTGCCATGCGCAACAACGGCAACCGCCCGGCCACCCGGCTGCTACAAGTGTTGCTGGTCTTGTTTGCGCTGTCCAATTTCGACGACCTGCTGCTTTCCACCGGTTGGTACAAAGTGGTACCCGGTTTGTTCGGTTATTCGTTGGGCGCCATGTTCGCTTATGGGCCGTTGTTTTACCTCTACATCGTGGCAGTCACGAACCCCGGGTTTCGCTGGAAACGAACGACCGGGCTGCATTTTCTGCCCGCCTTATTAAACCTCCTCCTCAACCTCCCCTGGCTGGTGTTGCCCGCAGCGGGCAAAACCCGGATACTCGCTGATTTTCTCGCCGGGCAGATGCCGGTGCGTCTTTTCAACGTGGCATTATTCACGGCCCAAATCCTTCATTTTGTGCTGTATCTCTGGTTGGCCTACCGGGCTGTGCGCCGTGTACAGCGTTTGCCGGAGGCGGTCTCTTTTCATGTGCCGCTGCACAGCCGGGTGGCTTGGCTCTACACGCTGCTGATTTTGTTTTCCCTGATTCTGCTGGCTTTGGTCGGGCTGTTCGGCTGGAATTTTTTCGCCGGACACTTCGTCGCGAACGCGAATTTCGTCTTCACGCTTGTCACTTCCGCCATACTCTATTCCATCGCTTACAAACTGATACTCCAGCCGGAATTGGTGACACCGGGTTTTTCTAAAAAATATCAAACGCTTCGTTTCGGGGCAGGAGAAGAACAAGATTTGCTATTGCAGTTGAACCGTTTTGTGGAGGAAGAAAAGGGTTTTACGGACCCTGAATTGAATTTGAGCAGGCTGGCTGCGCAGGTAAAAGTATCGCCCCACAGGCTTTCCATGCTTATCAACGACAAATACGGCGTGTCGTTCAGCGATTTTATCAACAGATACCGGGTGGAAGAATTCATCGCCCGCCTGAACGACCCGCACTACGCCCATTATACATTCTACGGACTTGCCCTTGAGGTGGGTTTCAACAGTAAATCCACGTTCAATGCCGCTTTTAAAAAAATAACGGGCAAGCCTCCTTCTGCTTTTAAAAGGGTGACAAATAATGCGCGATAAATGTATCCGGTTTTATAAAACAGGTCGCCTGCTCTGATTCGCTGCCTGAGGTTTGCAGGAAAAAAGAATCAACAATCTGCAAGCTATGAAATCATCCGGCTTTTTTATTCTGCTTACCTTTTTAGTTTTATCTGCAAAAACATTCGCCCAAACCAACACCGATTCCCTGCATGGCAACCTCGTTCATTTGCCCGGCTACCGAACGGTGGATTGGGGGAACTTGCCTGTTCAAAAGTTCGGAAACGGAAAGCAAACGCTGTTGCTCTTCCCCGGCTGGGGTTTCGAAGGTTCTGTGTTTGAAGATTTCGTCCGAAACCACCTGACCGAGTACACGATGTACCTGCTGACGCTGCCGGGCTATGGCGCCACCCAAGCTTACCCGATGCCCCCCGAAGGCACGAGTTATGGCGAAGGCGCCTGGCTGAAAGGGGTCGAAAAGGGCATCCTGCGATTGTTGGAAACGGAACAGATAGAGCGCCCGGTTTTGATGGCGCATTTTGCGGTTTCTGCGCACATCGCCCTGCATTTGGCGGCAGAGCACCCCGAAAAATTTCAGAAGTTGGTGCTGGTCGGCGCTCCCGCGACCTTTCGCAACCCGCCGCCTTACGACACGCTCAACCATCAAAACCGGGTGCGTTTCGTTGATAAGTACCTCGCGCCCTTGTGGTTCAAAACCGTCAGCATGGAGACCTGGCGGAACGGCAATTTCCCCCCGGCAGTCTATTCGCTCGATTCTCTGACCGGCAAGCGGCTGTTCGAACAGGCCAACCAGGCGCCGTTGCCGGTGCAAATCCGATATCTGTGTGAAATCTGGGCGGCAGATTTTGCCTGTTATGAGCGGGTGAACATTCCTGTGCTGGCGGTCGTGCCGTCTTTTTCCGCTGCCCTTCTTGAAACCCCCAAAAACTTATATCTGCCGTGGTACACAGACGAGTGGTTTAAACTGGCGGCCAAAAACAGCCATATTCGCCCGGTGCTGGTGGAAGGCTCGGCGTGCAACGTGATGCAGGATCAACCGGAGGTATTGAGTCGGTTGTTGGCAGATTTTTTAAAGCAATAGCGACATATTACTCCCGGATTTCCGGTATAAGCCACGCTCCCCCCTTCCCGCCACATCCGTGAATTTCCACATTTCACCGTTTGCGGGGTTTCAGGCGCGGATGCCGCAAGCCAACCTTTGTCCCACCTGTATGGCACCACATTTCCATTGCTAACCAAGTTAAAAAAAGTCTTTCAAAATGAAATCTTCAACGAAAATCAACTGCATTATTCTGGCGCTGTTGTTTGCGCTTCAAACCCAGGCTCAGGACGTTATCTACAAGAAAAACGGCAAAGAAATCCGGGTCACCATCGTCGAACTCGGTACCGGTGAAATCAAATACCGGCTGTTCGATCAGCCCGAAGGCCCCGTTTATGCGGAAGAAAGGGAGAACATTCAGAAAATCGTGTTCCGGGACGGCCGCACCGAATTCTACGGCACGACGCGCATGGACGACGCGCAACTGTTTGAAGGGCAAAAGAAAAGCGCGCTGAAAATATCGTTTCTCGGCCCGCTTATCGGCTATACCGACCTTATTTATGAACACAACATCAAACCCGGCAGGAGTTGGGAGGCAAAAGCAGTCATTATCGGTCTCGGCAAACAATACGAAGACGAGGCGCGCGGATTTATCGGCACAGCAGCGTACAAATTTTACAAAAAACCTACTTTTTATACAGGCGACATGAAGCGCACCCACCTGCTGCAAGGCGCGTACATCAAACCGGAGGTATTCCTGGGACACAGCAGTTACATAGACTACGGCGAAGACGACTTCAGCATCACCTTTGGCAATGAGCCTGAACCCGAACGAAAAAGCAGTGTCGCCGGCGGTCTGTTGCTCAATTTTGGTAAGGAATGGGTGTTCGACAACGCCTTTGTGCTCGACCTGGGCATCGGCTTCGGTTATGGTACAGGTTCCAGCACACGTTCCATTTACGTCCTGTCGGATAACGATGTCGGCTTCGCCATGACCTGGGCGCTCAATATTGGTTGGGTAATCAAATAGCAGACCCCGCTATTCCAGATAGCGCCAATTCTGCCCTGCATTCAACACCGTATTCGTTTCGTTCAGCAGGCGTTTTTCCTGTTCGTACAGTTCGTTCAACAACGAACGCAAAGTCTTCAGACGCACTGTATTGTCCCGCATTTCAAAAAGTTGGGGTTGAGATAGAAACATGTTTATTTCGGTCGATACACGCTCAACCCCGGCTTTTTGGTCTGCATACAATTTCGTGAAGGGATATACATCGTCGAATTTCAGGTTGGTCATCAATCCCGTTGCATGTAATGTATTCCAGGCCGCGCTTTGCAGGTCGGGCAGTTTGAATCCTGCCGGAAGGATTTGGGAAGGCAGGCCGGTAATGTTGACATGACCTCTCCCTTGCAACAGGCCGTCGATGACAACAATGCTTTGGCGGTGGTATTCCACCCGGGACGTGAGTGTGTCGCGGTTGCTTTCGAGTTCGATGCGGATGTTCCGGTAAGCCGCTGTCAGGTTGCTCGTCACTTTTTGTTGTTCCCTGATTCCGTCGAGGAACAAAGCAAGCAATACGCTGAAAACGATAAGCAACGAGCGTACGACTAAATCTTTGAGGGCGGAGCCGGAAACTCTTTTTTCTTTTTTAGGCATAGCGGCAAAAGAATGGATGATCGACTGCAAATGTAGTTAATTTGATTTACAACGATTTATACACCGGAATGACTGGAAAAACTACTTTTGCAAAGGTGTTTGTACAGCACTGCTACGCAAATTCAAATCAGTATGAAAAAAATCCTCCGCCTTTTTGCCTTACCCTTATTATTCACCGTTCCCGCATATTCACAAGCCCTTCTCCAGATCGGCGAACCATTCACCTCCGATCTCGGATATGACATTTTATTTGCAAAGGACGGGAGTTTTATCACCTGCGGTTACCGCGGAAACAATGCGATCTTGTACAAGACAAATTGTGCCGGAGCGATTGTAGCGGAAATCGAAAAACAGTATACACCCGGCCCCGGTCGTTTTTTCGATACCGTGCAACTGCCCGACGGCAGCCTTGTCGCTGCCGGCTCGGCAATCATCGCTTTGCCGTCCGATACCCTCGAACGAATGGTGATCTTAAAAACCTCCGCCGGTCTGTCGGAAATCGCCGTCGCCAATTTTTTGCTGCAAAATAAATCCGCACGCGCCAAATCCCTGGCCTTAGCCCCAAACGGGGACTTGCTCGTATTGGGAGAAGTAATGGGAGCATTCTTTGATTTCAATGATATGTTTCTGCTCCGCGTCGATCCGAATACCCTGCAGCCCATCGGCGACCCGGTGATTTACAACAACGGCGTCGATATCGCGGAGGAGATCATCCGCACGACCGATGGCAATTATTTGATCGCGGGCAGCAGTTTTTCAGGCAATGTTTTCGATCCCAACGCTGTGATTACCAATCGCTTGCAGGCAATAAAAACCAGCGAAAGCGGTGCGGTGCTTTGGCAGTACACCTATCAGGATACCTTTCCGGCACAATTCGGACTGGCGCTCGCAGGCGGTGTGGAACAAAATCCTGCGTTAGGCAACTTCATGCTCTCCGCCACAACTTATGGCGGTACGCCTGAAATGCACCAGGATGCTTTTTTTATCCTGCTCGACAACAACGGCAACCTGCTCGATACCGCAATTGTAAATGAACCACTGCGGCAGGGCATTTTCGGCACGACAGGCTACTCCGATATACCGGGCTTATACCTCGCAGTGGGCGAGAGCGACAACCCGGTGCTGGGATATCCCAACCTGTTGTTTGTGCAGCATTACGAACTGGGCGGGCAAATCGCAACCACCCTCGCCAACGAAGTGACTTCCCCGTTCGCGCTTTCCGATGTGATCGAAATCGGGCAAAACCGCTTGGCCATCCTCGCCAATATACCTGATAATCCCACCGTACTCGCCTCGAAAAACATTGCGATCGCTACTCCTCAGGTTGATAACATTGAGATATTGTACCAAAATTGCGCGCTTGTTGCCTCTTTCAGCACGCCCAACCCTACGTATCAATGGTATCTGAACGACCTGCCGATCCCCGGAGCGAATGCAGGTGTTTATTATCCTGACCAATCAGGTACCTATCGGGTGCAGATTGTCGATAGCATCGGCTGTTTCGGATTTTCGGATACACTCACAGTAACATTGGTGACGGCCGGTTTTGAATTCAATACGAACAACTTGGACGTGGAGTTTGTCAACACCTCTGTTGGCGCGACTTCCTATACCTGGGATTTTGGCGACGGCACTATCGATGTGGATGGCCCTGTCAACCCGGTACACACTTACGCTGCCGGGGGCGTTTACACCGTCACTATGTTTGCATACAGCGTTTGCGGCGTCGATACTATTATTCAAACGATCGGGCTGGTCGGCGCGGGCGAACCCTCGTGGCTTCGGCAATGCCAATTGTTCCCCAACCCCAACCGGGGTGTATTTACCGTAGCAATTACAGGTGTGCCGCAGCCTGAGTTGACCTTCACGCTGTTCAACCAGACCGGTCAGTTGGTAGGCCGGCAAAATCTGGACTTCAAAACCGGAACACTTCAACACACGCTCGATTTTGGATCGGTGGCGCCGGGTGTGTATTCCCTGCAGGTTCAGGCGCAGGGTGAAACCAAGTATCTGAAAGTAATCGCCACGCAGTAGGAACGCGATCCGGCATGACGCAAGTTACATAAAAAAGCCGCAAGTGCACCGGATGCACACTTGCGGCTTCTAACCCATATCATTGGTTTCCAGGCTGTTACTTTGGAAAATCAAGAATAAAGTTGCGATAGTACAGGAGCAGCAGGAGCCCGATAAAGAAAAACAAACCCATAAAAAGGTAAAGCATGCAATATCCCTTGCCGCGAGAATTTTGAATATTATCCATCAGTTGTCCGAATTGTGGTGATGCAAAAAGTCGGGCAAAAGTATAAACCTTGCCCGATAATTCGCGGGGAGATCATTTTTTTTCACCTGTTCAGAATCTTTTTAAATGAGTTAGGCTGTGTGCGATGAATTGGACTTGCCGGTCAACTCATAACGGGGAACTGATAACTAATAACTGAAAACATGGTATATTTGCGCACATCGCGCGCTTTATTTGAGATGAAAACGAAAAAAAACTGACCGGCGCGCGCCCGACTATGACTGACGTCATCCAATTGTTGCCGGAGAATGTTGCAAACCAGATTGCTGCCGGAGAGGTGGTTCAACGCCCCGCTTCGCTGGTGAAAGAGTTGCTCGAAAATGCCATAGATGCCGGCGCCACGCAGATAAAACTTGTCGTCCGCGACGCGGGTAAAACACTTGTGCAGGTCATCGATAACGGCTGCGGAATGTCGGAAACCGACGCCCGCATGAGTTTCGAGCGACATGCCACCTCCAAAATTCGCGAAGCGAAGGACCTTTTTGCCATCAACACCATGGGTTTTCGTGGGGAGGCGCTTGCTTCCATTGCGGCTGTCGCACAGGTGGAAATGCGCACCCGCCGGGCAGTGGACGAACTCGGCACCCGCATTGTGGTGGAGAGTTCGACGGTGAAAACCCACGAAGCGTGTCAATGCCCGACCGGAACCAGTATTTCGGTTAAAAACCTGTTTTTCAACGTTCCGGCGCGCCGCAATTTTTTGAAAAGCGACCCGGTGGAAATGCGCCACGTCCTCGACGAATTTCAGCGGGTGGCTATGGCAAACCCCGATCTGTTCTTCTCCCTGCACCACAACGATCAGGAAATTTTTCACCTGCCTCCCGGCAATTTGCGCCAGCGGATAGTCAAAATCTTCGGCGAAATCGTCAATAAAAAACTCGTGCCCGTGCAGCAGGATACCGACATCCTGCGCATTACCGGTTTTGTCGGGAAACCCGATTATTTCAAAAAAGCCCGCGGCGAACAGCTGTTTTTTGTCAATAAACGCTTTATCAAAAGCAACTACCTGCACCATGCGGTGGTCAGCGCCTACGAAGATTTGCTGCCCACCGATGCCTTCCCGCTTTATGTCCTGTTCCTCGACATCGATCCGATGCGCATCGACATCAATGTGCACCCGACCAAGCAGGAAATCAAATTCGACGACGAAAAACTCGTATACAACTACCTGAAAGTCAGTGTGCGTCATGCCCTCGGCAGTCACAACGTAACGCCTACGATCGACTTCGAGCAGGAACCCGCGTTTCAGGCCACGCCTACCAAAACACCCTCGCTTCGGCCGGAAACCGGTCAACATGCTTCCGTCGGCGACTATTCCCGTCCGAAACCTGACGACGACAACCGGCATACAAACAACCTGCATCATTGGAAAACCTTGTACGAAGGGCTTGAATTAATAGAAAAAAACGGCGCGGTTCCGGGCGGAAGCGGCCAGGAAGCGGAGGCGCCCGAAGAAACATTCATGAATTTCGAAGTTCGTAAAAGCGAGGAAAACACTTCGATGGACGACGAAAGCGGTTCGTTCTCAAAAGGGATGAAAGAACCCTATCAAATTCACGGTCAATACATTGTAAGCCACATCAAATCGGGCTTCATGCTCATCGACCAGCAGGCGGCGAGCGAACGCATCCGCTATGAGCGTTATTTAGAAGCGCTTGGCAACCAGCCGATCGCCACACAGAAAATCATGTTCCCCAAAACACTCGAGCTGCCGACAGCGGACGCAGCCTTGCTGCGCGACATCCTCGACGAAGTAAACCTGCTTGGATTCGAGATCGCGGAATTCGGCGGCAACTCGTTTATCATTCACGGCACACCTGCCGATCTGAGCGGCATATCGGAAGAGGCATTGCTGGAAAAAGTGCTCGCCCAGTACAAGGAAAATCTTGAACTCGAACTCGGCATTCAGGACAACCTCGCCCGTGCCATGGCTCGCAATGCATCCGTGCGACGCGGTCAGCCGCTCTCCGTGCCGGAAATGCAGGATTTGATCGACCGGCTCTTCGCCTGCGCCATACCGTTCAGCAGCCCGTCGGGACGCAACTGCTTTATTACCTTTGAATTGACGGAATTGCAAAAGAGATTCGACGGGTAATATCGGCCAAAAATAAAGTAGCGATCTAACATACCCACGCTGTCATTCCGAACGCAGTGAGGAATCTGCTTAAGCAATTGATTCTCACTTACTCTTGAACANNATGACAGCCGGGTAGTGGAATTACGAACTTGTTTTTTAACCGTTACTAAGATTTAAAAAGTGAGCGAAAAAATCAGGCACTGGCGATAGCGGTTTCTCTGTGTTCACTCCTTTGTTTTTGCGCATGCAGCGCAATTGCCTTGGCTGCTTTCATCGGAATCGCCACGCATTTTTTCTCCATATAACCCAGCATTTGCAACACCAATTCCTGCGCAGCAGGATCGAGCCGGGCAAAATCTTTTGCATAAACTTCGTTGACGGCGCGCTCTTTTACGGCTCGGACTTCATCGGGGATGTGGGCGAGCGAACGCTCCACCTGCCGTTCGTGCCAGAGTGCGCGATAGGCATGGATGCTTTGAACAATAATGGCGTCGGCCTTTACCCGTTCGCGTTCGCGATAAGCGAGGTTTTCACCGGCAATTGTTTTAAGGTCTTCGATTTCAATAAATTGCACAGGGTAAGTATCCAGAATCTGCTTGTCCACGTTGTTCGGTACGGAAAGATCCACGACCGTTTTGCGGGAAGTTTCCCCGGCCAGCAACGAACGATAGATGGCAGGCGTCACCACGGCACGCGTGGCGCCGGTGCAGACGATCAATGCATCGAAACCTTCAGAATAATGTTCCAAAGCATCGAAAGGCAGCGCGCGACCGCCCAGCATATCGGCCACGGCTTCGGCTTTTTCCAAAGTCCGGTTGAAAACGGTCACGTTGCGGTAGCCGTATTTTGCTAAAAACCGGGCGTACAGGCCGTTCGTTTGTCCCGCGCCAATCAGCAGGATGCGGGCATTCAAATTCGTTATATTTTTCTGCATGGCCGCAAATGCCAGCGCGACAACGGAGAGGGCTTTTTCACCAATACCTGTTTGCGAGTAAATTTCTTTGGCGGTCTCGATGGTGAAGCGTATCAACAGGCGCAGGTGATCGCCGGTGAGGTTCCAGGCGTGGTTGCGGTCGTACGCTTCGCGCAATTGACGGATGATTTCGCGTTCGCCCACCACAAGGCTGTCCAAAGAACCTGCCACTTCGAAAAGGTGGCGCACGGCGTCAGCGCCGCACAACAGCCGCATCTGCGCAGCAATTTTTTTGACATGTACGGAAGGCATTTCCGGGTGCAGCGTTTCCAGCAGCTGCGTAGCGAAGTCACCAGCCAACGGTTGTTTGCTGTAAATGAGGAAGGTGACGCGGTTGCAGGTCGAGAGATACAACAACTCGTCCCAGCTGAAGCGGACTTTCAGCGCCTGCAATATTTCCGGGGTGTCGTCACCCGGCACGACGACTCGTCCGATGGTTTCCAACGGAGCGTCGCGATGTGTCAAAGTAAGAATATAATAACCGTCCAGCATGACTTGTAATCAGATAACAGGGTACGTTTCCTGGAATGGACGTAAATGTAGGGTCGGAGGTTGCAGTTCAATGTCACGCCTGTGTCAAGGGGTGCTGGCGGTTAAAATTTGGAAATTGTCTAAATGAGGGCGTTACCTTTGCCCCGCCATGAACGACAAGCTCCGCGCCTACCTCTATCTCCATTTTTGTGTCTTCATTTGGGGTTTTACCGCTATTTTGGGCAAACTGATTTCGTTGCAGGCGTTGCCGTTGGTTTGGTGGCGGGTGTTGCTTTGCTGCGCCACACTGGCTGCGGTTTTACCGGCTAAGCAACTTTTTGGTCAGGAGCGCCGGATGTTTTTGCGCTTGTTCGGCATCGGCATCCTCGTCGGCATCCATTGGTTGTGTTTTTATGGCGCTATCAAAATCGCGAATGCCTCCGTAGCCGTCGCCACCATGGCCACCACTTCGTTCTTTGCTGCCTTTATGGAGCCGTTGCTGCTTCGTAAAAAAATAAAGTGGTACGAACTGGCGCTCGGCATTTTTATCCTGCCGGGTATGGTGCTTGTGGTGGGCAACATCGACTGGACGATGCGACTCGGTTTCGCCGTCGGCATTGTCGGGGCGCTCCTTGCAGCGGTGTTCACATCGCTGAACAAGCAGATTTTAGAAGAAAAACCGCCCCCGGCTTTAGTCATGAGTTTTATTGAATTGTTCGGCGGACTGGCAGTCACTTCATTGGCATTGCCTTTTGTATGGATGTATTCGTCCGAAATAGTCATCCTCCCCGTAGGCTGGGACTGGCTGTGGTTGGGCGTACTGGCCTGGGTTTGTACCTTACTCCCGTATTACCTTACTTTGCAGGCGATGCGGCACATTTCCGCTTTTGCCACCAATCTCACCATCAACCTCGAACCCGTTTATGGTGTTGTACTGGCCGCATTGGTATTCAACGAACACAAGGACTTAAATCCGCAATTTTACCTCGGCGTATTTGTTATTGTCATTGCGGTGTTCGGGCATCCTTTTTTAAAAAAATGGTTTGACAAAACCCCTGTTTTATCCTGAGTTATGTTGTTGAAATGGCTTTTTACTTTACTTGCAATCGTGTGGCTCTACCAGGCGCTGCGTCCGTTGCTGTTTCCGGCAAAGCCGCCGCAAGCACCGCCGCCACCGCCGCCTTCAACCGGCGCCGACAATCAGGCCATGCAAAAAAGCCGCTTCGACGACGACGGAGAATATATTGATTACGAAGAGGTTAAATGAGGGTAGAAGGTGGAGGGTAGAAGGTGGAGGGTAGAAGGTAGAAGGTAGAAGGTAGAAGGTGGAGGGTAAACGGTACCCTGAATGACTTCAATTACTTCAATATCACCATGAACCTGCGCGCAATTTTAGAATACCAACTCCTGCACATCGGCAACTACGTGTTGACGGTATCCAATGTTTTGGGTGTGTTGTTGATTTGGCTGGCGGTGTGGACGATCCTTCGCCTGGCCCGGCGCATCATTTACAAGGGACTGAAAAGTATGGTCGGCGACCGGGGTCGGCGGCACTCGTTGTTTTTGATCGTCCAGTATATTATGTGGGTGTTGGCGACGATGGGGATATTCCGGGCGTTGGGGCTGGATATTTCGGTGTTGCTGGCCGGTTCGGCGGCGTTTTTGGTAGGTATCGGCTTGGGTTTGCAGCAAATTTTCCGTGATATCGCTTCGGGCGTTTTTCTGCTGTTTGAAGGCACCATCGAAGTCGGCGACATTATTCAGGTGGACGGCACGGTGGGCAAAGTGGAACAGATCAACCTGCGCACATCAAAGGTGCTGACCCGCGACGGACTCACGATGATCGTCCCTAATCACAAATTCATCGTGGAGCGGGTGATCAACTGGAGTCATCAGGACCGGGCACCGTCGCGATTCTTCGTGTCCGTTACCGTGCATTACAATACCGACGAGAAACTCGTACGCCGGCTCCTGCTCGATTGCGCCGTCGAACACCCCGATGTAATTACCGACGACCCCGATCGCCCACCTCAGGCCCGCCTGACCGATTTCAACAAGGCTGATATGGTGTTTGAAATGCAATTCTGGACGTACCGCAAGTTCGAAGTGGAAATTGTGCGCAGCGATCTGCGGTATGCGCTTCGTGAAAAATTCAGGCAATACGGAATCCAGGAGCCGACTGCTGCGGAGGAAAAGCCGGAACAACCGGAGTTGCCGCCGCTGCCGGCGGCTGCGGAAGAAGAATAACCGGTTAATAAGGCAAAAAAATAACTTCCTGTTTTCGCAACCCCGGCTATCGCCCCTCCATGCTACCGGGATGACATCTCAAAGCCGGAATGCCTCTTCAAACCGGGAATCCCTGGCGGCAAGTTGACTGCGGTGCAAGTAATTTTACAGCGTAAATCTATTAAACGCTTAGGTGCAATCACCCTGAGTTCATTCCCCGTTTTCCCTCCTTCAGTCGAATCCCGGCGCAACTTGGACGGATGTGTTTGGGTGCAAACAGGCATCCCCGCTTACTTTGCCGAAACGCAAAGCGATAATGACCAAACCTGCTTCCTTTTTTATTTTCCTGATCATCTTATCATCTGCATCCCTTTTGAATGGCCAAACGGTCGTTTCAGGCGTGGTGCTCGACAAAATGTCGCGGCAACCGCTCATCGGCGCCAGCATCGGCATCAAAGACGGCATCGACGGAGCGAGCAGCGATACACTGGGGCAATTCAGGTTTACGACCGACGAAACCGGCGCACAAATGCTCACCGCCTCCTACCTCGGTTACAAAACCCTCGAAATCCCGGTCGACCTCGGCAAGCCGGTGAACAACCTGAAAATCAGTCTGGAAGAAATACCCACCGACATCCGCGAGGTGGTGATCAGCGCCGGCGCTTTCGAAGCCAGCGATGAAAAAAAAGGCGTCGTGTTGCTGCCGCTCGACATCGTCACCATTCCCGGCGCCAACGGCGACATCACGGGCGCCATCAACACCCTGCCGGGCACGACCGTCAACGGCGAAACGGGCCAACTCGTCGTGCGCGGCGGCGCGGCGACCGAAACACGGGTTTATATCGACGGACTGGCCGTGCGCAATTACTACACCTCGGCCCTGCCCGATGTGCCGGCCCGCAGCCGTTTCAGTCCTTTTCAGTTCAAAGGCACCACCTTTGCTTCCGGCGGTTATTCTGCCGAATACGGCCAGGCGCTTTCGGCAACGCTCATCCTGAACACGCCCGATATGCCCACCCAGGCCGGTTCGAACATCGGTATTTCCAGCGTCGGCCTCAACCTTGGTCATACCGTCGTAAAACCCAAATCGGCTTTAGCCATCGCCGCCGGATATGTCAACCTGCGCCCATACATGGCACTGATACCGCAAGACCTCGATTTTTTATTGCCGCCCGAGAGCGGAAATGCCAATATAGAAGGCCGGGTGAAAACCGCCGGAGAAGGCATTGTCAAATACGGTGCACAAGGTTCGATCAGCAGCGTGCGCATCGGTTATCCGCCTGCACCGTTCGAGACCGAGGCATTTTCAATGGGCATTGTAAACAAAAACGCCCGTGCGTACACCGCCTGGAGGCAACCGGTCGGTGAGCGGTGGACACTTTATTCGGCAGTGCAGGCGGAAGCAAACCGCGATGAATACGAGCCCAATACTTTCAGTGATTTCTCCATCGAAAACCGGGCGGCCAGCGGGCGTTTTAATGCCTCCTATTCACCAAATGCCAAACTACGCTGGCGCAACGGCGGGGAGTTTTCCTGGGTGAAAACAAAACCGAGTTATGTTCCCGATCCCTTGCACCACACGGTGGCGGCGCTTTTTTCGGAAGTGGAAACGTACCTCGGCAACCGCGTGGTGGCAAGGGTGGGTTTGCGCGGCGAGGAAGATTTTTTACTCCAACAACAAAACATCGCACCCCGCCTGAGCGCCGCGTACAAAACCGGAAGAGAATCCCAGATTTCCGCTTCCTGGGGCATTTTTTACCAATCGCCGGAAGACTCGATCCTGTTTCGCACCACCGACCTCGGTTTTGAAAAAGCAACGCATTACATCCTCAATTACCAGTTTTTCCGCGACCAGCGCATCTTTCGTATCGAGACTTTTTATAAAAAATACGACGACCTCGTGCGTACTGCCGATTTGTACAACAACACGGGCAACGGTTACGCACAAGGCATCGAACTGTTTTTCCGCGACCGGAAAACCCTCCCCTGGGGCGATTACTGGATTTCGTATTCTTATCTAGATACGCGTCGTCTGCACCGCGCCTATCCCGGAAAAGCCATGCCGGAATTCGCCGCGACGCACAATGCTTCTTTTGTGTTCAAGTATTTTTTCTCCAAAAAACAGATCAGCGCCAACCTGTCGTACACCTTTCAAACGGGCAGGCCGTATTACAATCCCGAAAACCCGGTGTTTCTCGCCGACCGCACACCGACCTACCACAACCTGAGCGTGCAGGTTGCCAAACTGACCAATATCTTTGGTAATTTTACCGTGCTTGTCGCTTCGGTGTCCAATGTACTTTGGCTGAAACAGGTGTACACTTACCGTTATACGCCGGTGCCGGGCACCAATCCGACGGATTACTACCGGCAGGAAATCATTCCACCGGCGCGCGGTTTCATTTTCCTCGGCTGCTTCATGAGCATCGGCGACAAACGGACGAGGGTGACGAAAGAGGAAGCATTGGAGTAGCGATGCATTAAGAGTCATTTTCAGTCATTAAAAGTCATTTTTAAGATTAATGCCGAGATTTGACAACTTTTCAAAAGTTGTCAAATCTGATTGCTATTGAAAATCAAACGTTCAACACAATTTTTTATGAAAAAACTGATTTTGCTCTGCCTCGTTCTTTTCGGCTCGATCCACTACGCCACGGCTCAGATTGCTGCCGGACCCGACGAAAAGTACATTGCCAATTTCAAAAAAACACTGCTCAACCTCGATTCTTCCTGGGTCGACCCGGCCCGTATGCGCGAGACCGCCAACCAGTTTGAGCGGCTTGCCAACTATAAAAAATCGGATTGGTTGCCGCGCTATTATCACGCGCTTTGCCTCATCCAATACAGCTGGTCGGCCGATTCGAAAGAGCGCGAGACGATCCTGAAAGCCGCCGAAACCTCTATTCAGACCGGCATGACTCTTTCGCCGGACAGCTCTGAATTGGTGGCGCTCGAAGGTTATCTTTACCAGGCCATGATCATGATCAATCCCATGGCCAACGGCGCGATTTACGGCCCGAAAAGCGCCATAACGCTCCAGCGGGCAGCAGCGATCGATCCCAACAACCCACGCCCGCCTTATTTGCTCGGGCAAAACATCTATTTCACACCGGATATGTGGGGCGGCGGCATGGACAAAGCCCGCCCGCATCTGGAGAAAGCCAAAGCGTTGTTTGAAACTTTCAAACCTGCGTCGGAACTGCATCCCAACTGGGGCAAAGTGGTTTGCGAGATGATTTTAGATGGGAAACTGAAACGGGAGTGAAGTCGGGAATTATACAATAGAAAGTCTTGCCGGGAAGGCGCATTTGCAAGTAGGGCGGAAGTCCGTTCCGCCCATAATACCATAATGTACGCCGGAAGTCCGTTCCGCCCTCGCCGGAACAGACTTCCGGCGTACATTTCAAAAATGTCCGAAAGCGAACACTTTCGTCCGCTTTCGGGCATTTTTACCTGGCAGATAATTTTCTAAGAGTCTGAAAATAAAACACTTGAAGGGTTGGCAATCAAATTGCCCGATTGCTTATGGACTACAATTGAAAAAATCTTTCGCTATGCTACGCTCGCTACTTTTCCTTTTCCTGCTTGTTGGTCTTACTTCTGCCTGCCGCAATAGTCTGCCGGAGGATATCACTGACATTATTGCCATGCCTGAGAATGCTTCTTTCGCCCGCTACGATCGATCGGCGTTGCAAAAAATGCAATGGCTGTCGGGTATCTGGAAAGGGGAAGAAAGCGGCCGCATGGTCCGGCAATCGTTCCAGTTCCACAATGACAATGCATTGGAAATCATACGCATGGAGGGCAACGGCGACATGGTCTCGCTGTTGTTCACCTGGCACGACGGTCGCTACTATTACGGCCAGCAGCGTCAGTGGGCCGTCACCTGGATCGGTGAAAAAGACATTCGTTTCGATCCGCTCTCGCCCGGCCTGGAACCCATGACCTGGACCCGTCTCAACGACCACCAATGGCATCTCGTACGCCATGCTCCCGAGGGCGACGAAACCACTGTGATGGAACGCACAAATGAGATGCAACCGTGAAAAAGAATGATGAGTGATAAGAACCGTCATTTATTAATATTTACAGCCATCATTTGCAATATCCTGAAAACCCCTAAAGTAATTTTACTTCAGTGAGACATCAAAAGGGGTTTTCAGGATATTGCAAATGATGGCTTACACAAGCTATGATTCAAAACTACCTCACCCTCGCCTTACGAAACCTCCGCAAAAACGGCCTTTATTCTTTCCTCAACATTACCGGTCTGGCTATCGGCATTGCTGCGTGTCTGCTCATTATGTTGTACGTCGTACACGAAATGAGTTACGACCGCTGGAATCTTCAGGCAGATCGCATCGTGCGCCCGGCAGCCGATATCAACTTCGGCGGCCATCATTATCAGATGGCAGTGGTGGCATCCGTCATCGGACCGGAAGTGGGAAAAGAGTTGCCCGAAGTACAGGCCTGGTGCCGGTTCAGGCAATACGGTACTTATCTGGTGAAACGCGAAGGCGCTTCCCAGCAGAATATCCGCGAAGAAGACGTACTGACCGTTGACAGTTCGTTTTTCGAATTATTTCCGTTGAAAGTGCTGGAAGGCGACCCCGCCCGCTGCCTGACACAGCCCAAAACGATGGCGATCTCCCGCAGCCGGGCAGAAAAGTATTTTTCTTCGCCGCAAATGGCGCTGGGTCAGACGCTTGTGCTGGAAAACGAAGAACGCCGGCAAGTGACGGCCGTCTATGAGGATATGCCTGTCAATTCACATTTCCGGGCAGATCTGCTGCTGTCGATGAACGGCAACGAGGAGATAAAAAACGATCCGCCGTTCTGGGCCTCGAACAACAATTTCCAAACTTATCTGCTACTGCGAAAAGGCACCGATCTGGCGGCTTTCAACAAAAAATTTGAACGGCTTTCCGCCGAAAAGATCGCCATAACAGTGCAACAGCTGTTGGGCTCGACGGTGGAAGAAGTGGAAAAAACAGGCCAGTATGCCCGCTACTACCTTCAAAATCTGCCGGATATTCACCTCTATTCGGATCTGACGGTCGAACTCGCCCCGAACGGCAGCATTCGTTATGTGTGGATTTTCAGTGCCATCGCCGCATTTATTTTGCTGATCGCCTGCATCAATTTTATGAACCTCGCCACCGCCCGGTCGGCGGGCCGGGCCAAAGAAGTGGGCATGCGCAAGGTGCTCGGCGGACAACGCCCGGCGCTGATCGGCCAGTTCCTGAGCGAATCGTTTGTCATTGCTGCCATCGCGGTGGTGTTTGCCGTTGTGATTGCAGCCGTGGCCATGCCCTGGTACCGCGACCTGACCGGCCGCGATCTGGCGATACCCTGGAGCAGTTCGCTGTTCTGGCTGTCGCTGGCAGGCGGTACGGCAGTGGTCGGCTTGCTGGCGGGTAGTTACCCGGCGTTTTTCCTGTCGGCGTTCGATTCGCTGCGGGTGCTCAAAGGCCAGGTGGCCGGACTGGGCCGGGGCGGTAGTTTCCGAAGCGTACTCGTGGTGTTTCAGTTCACCGTTTCGGTGGCGCTCATCATTGCCACCATGCTCGTTTTCAGGCAGTTGAATTATATACAAAATAAAAAATTAGGCTTTGAAAAAAGTCAGATCATCATCCTCGACGACGCGTATGCGCTGGGGGATAAAATTTATAACTTAAAGGATGAAATGCTTCGCCACCCGGCCATCGAAAACGCTACGGTGTCGGGCTATCTGCCCGTACCTTCCAACCGCAGCGACAATGGATTTTCGAAGGTGCGGGCTTTGGACAAGGACAATTCAATCAATATGCAGCGCTGGCGGGTGGACAATGATTATCTCGTGACGATGGGCATGGAAATCGCGCAGGGCCGCTCGTTCGATCCGGCGCGGATCACAGACAGTATGGCATTGATCGTCAATGAAACGGCGGCCCGGTTGATGGGTTTCGAAGATCCGATCGGTCAAAAAATATACGTCATCAGCCACGATATCCAAAGCGCTCCGCGCCCGGAAGACTTTGACGAATTGACTATCATCGGGGTGGTCAAAGATTTCCACTGGTCGAGCCTGCGCGACAACATCGGCGCCTTGTGCTTCCAGTTGGGGAGATCGAGGGGTCTGGCGGCATTTCGCTACAAAGGCTCAGATACAGCCCCGGTCATTGCCGCGATGGAAAAACAATGGAAAAGCCTTTCACCCGACCAGCCCTTCAGTTACCGCTTTCTTGACGAGTCGTTTGCGCGGATGTACGAAGCGGAACAACGGATCGGCGCCATCGCAGGTATCTTCGGCTTACTTTCGGTTTTGGTCTCCTGTCTCGGCTTGTTCGGTCTGGCGGCCTTCACCACAGAGCAACGCACTAAAGAAATCGGCATCCGCAAAGTTTTGGGCGCGAGCGTGACGGGCATCACGGCATTGCTGGCTAAAGATTTTATGAAACTGGTACTGGTATCGATCGTCATCGCCATTCCGCTCGCCTGGTATTTTATGAAAAAATGGCTTTCAGATTTTGCCTATCGCATCGAAATTCAGTGGTGGATGTTCGCAGTGGCAGCTGCAGTGGCAGTAGCGGTGGCGTTTTTGACGGTGAGTTTTCAGAGCATCAAAGCGGCGCTGGCGAATCCGGTGAAAAGCCTCCGCTCGGAGTAAAAACTTGTTACAAATCAATACTTTGTAAGTTTTTTAAAACTACAACCTTCACTTTCCCTCCTGTAAAAACCCCACCGTAATCATCCCTATCCATAAATGTTAAGGGGGTTTTTACAGGAGGGAAAGTGAAGGTTTATCACGCTATGTTCCAAAACTATCTCAAACTCGCCCTCCGCAACCTCCGGAAGGAAAAAACATTCAGCCTCATCAATCTGCTGGGCTTAGCCTTCGGTTTGGCGGCGGCCATCGCTGTACTGCTCTACGTGCAGGATGAGTTTTCCTATGAAAACTTTCATGAGAAAGCAGACAGGATTGTTCGCGTGAATACGAAAGCGGAGTACAACGGCAGCGAAAATGTGCTGGGTACGGCACCCAATGTGCTCGCCCCTTTCCTGCTGGAACGGTTGCCGGAATTGGAGACCGCTACCCGGGTTTTCGCCAACGCTTTTACCGGAGCCGCCAATGTACGCGCAGCAGATCAGAATTATGCGGAGAACCAGATGTACTGGGCTGACCAGAATGTGTTTAATGTACTCACATTCAATATGTTGTCCGGCAAGGCCGAAAGCGCGCTGGCCCGGCCCAACACGGCGGTTTTGAGCGCCGCCACGGCGCGCCGCTATTTTGGCGGCACTGAAAACGCCGTTGGGAAAACCATCCGTGTCGACAACTACATCGATCTGGAAATTACGGGTGTTTTTGCGGATTTCCCGGCTAATACCCATACGCCGTTCGATATCGTCGGCTCGTTCCAAAGCATCAACTTTGGCAAACCGGAGCGCCAGAGTTGGGGCAATGCGAGTTTTTATACGTATCTCCTGCTCCGGCCCGGCGTCGATCCCGCTGTTTTGGAGTCGAAAATTGCCGCGTTGGTGGCCAAGGATGCGCCTGCCGACCGCAACGCATTCGAGTTCAAACTCAAGTCCTTGCCCGATGTGCATCTGTACTCCGGCGATGTCACCAATTATGATGGGCAACCCTACGGCGATATCCTTCAGGTGCGTATTCTGATCGGCTTGGCGGTGCTGTTGCTGCTCATCGCCTGCATCAATTACATGAACCTCGCCACCGCCCAATCGCAACGCAGGGCCAAAGAAGTGAGCCTGAGCAAAACCTTAGGCGCCAATTCCGGGCACCTGGCGCTAAAATTTTACATCGAGACCGCCCTGATTACTTTTCTGGGTATCGGCGGCAGTATCGTTTTGCTTTGGGCCGGCTTGCCGGCTTTCAACGACATGGCCGACAAACAACTCGATTCAGACTTTTTGACAAAATCCTGGTTTGGGGCAGGCATCGGCAGCATCTGGCTTCTGGTGACCTTTGTAGCAGGCGCTTATCCGGCGGTGTTTTTGTCGTCGTTTTCGCCGGCGAAAGTGTTGCGGCAATCGTACGTGACGGGTCGCGGCGGCTCGGGATGGTTCAGAAAAGGCTTGGTCATTTTCCAATTTTCCATTTCCACTGCACTGATTGTCAGCACGTTGATATTTTACAAACAGCTGAATTTCATCAGGGATAAAAAACTCGGTTACACGACCGAACAAGTCGTCGCGATCGATGTGTCGAGCGCTGAAAACCGCCGGCAAACGGAAGCACTGGAAACGGAAATCAAACAATTAGCATTTGTCAAAGGCGCGGCGCGTTCCCAAACTTTTCCCGGACGCGGCGGCAGTGGACGCTCCTTGTCGCATTCCGGCGAATCCGAAGGGGCGAAGCTCACCACCTGCCGTGCCCGCCCCGAGGTGTTCGGAGTGCTGGACATCCCGCTACTCGCAGGCCGGCCCATGAAAATTCCCGCAGAAGGCGATACGATCACGGAGATTGTCATCAACCGCTCGGCCGCCCAGTACCTTGGGTGGACGCCTGAACAAGCCATCGGCAGGTTGGTAGACGCAAACCTCCGGAATGCTGTTGTCACCGGCGTGGTGGAAGATTTTCATTTCGGCACGATGCGGGAAAAAATCGGCAATTACGCTTTTCACAATGCCCGGACGGAAGGGCTCGATTTTCTGCTCGTCAAAATGCAAACCGGACAACTCAACGATGCCATGCGCGATTTGGAAGCCGTTTTCAAACGCACCATGACCGGCTCCGCATTCGACTACGTTTTTCTGGACGAACACCTGAACGCGCTGTACCGCCGGGAGCAACGTATGGCTAAAGTTGCCCTGGTTTTTGCAGGCCTGGCGATTTTCATCGCCTGTCTCGGGCTGTTTGCACTGGCCGCATTTGCCGCCGAACGCCGCACCAAGGAAATCGGTGTGCGCAAAGTACTCGGCGCCAGTGTGGCGGGCATCACGGGTCTGCTGGCAAAAGACTTCATCCAACTCGTCCTCATCGCCATTGTCATCGCTTCGCCGGTCGCCTGGTGGACGATGAACCGGTGGCTCGCCGATTTTGCCTACAGCATCGATATTCAGGGATGGATGTTTGTAGCGGCGGGTTTAACCGCCGTAGTCATCGCTTTCGCGACCGTGAGTTTTCAGAGCATCAAGGCGGCGCTGGCAAATCCGGTCAAGTCATTGCGAAGCGAATGACCTTGACCGCGACAGCGTAGTTCGAATGAATTGGATTTTAGACCTGGACAAGGGCATTCGGAACAAATTTGCCCGTACGTTTGCGGCACTGTTTGTTTACTTTTCAACCGCGCATCTTGTCCATCATGTCCGACCAAATCCGCCTACTCGAACCCGCCGCCCCCTGGAACCTTTTTGCCGACCTGAATGCCATTCCCCGCGCTTCCAAAAAGGAGCAGCGCATCGCACAGTGGATCCGGGAATTCGGCCTCCGCCACGGGCTGGAGGTACTTACCGACGATTTTGGAAACGTCATCATCAAAAAACCGGCCTCGCCCGGGCGCGAAAAAAGCCCGGTCACCATCCTGCAGGGCCACCTCGACATGGTACACTCGAAAAATGCCGGGGTGGATTTCGATTTTGACCGGCAGGGCATCGACATGTACGCAGACGGCGACTGGGTGCGCGCCCGCGGTACTACACTCGGCGCCGACAATGGCTTGGGAGTCGTGGCGATTTTGGCGGTTCTGGCTTCAAAAGACATCGTTCACCCGCCTTTGGAAGCTCTTTTTACGCTCGACGAAGAGCAGGGCTTGGGCGGCGCAAAAAACCTGGGTCGTGGTTTGCTCAAAGGAAAACTGCTGCTGAATCTCGACACCGAGGAAGACCACGTTTTTACCATCGGCTGCGCCGGCGGTATCGATACCCTGATCGACTGGAAATATGAGGAAGAGCCCTTACCGACAAATATGACCTCTTATTGGGTGCATGTCAACGGCCTTCAAGGCGGTCACAGTGGCATGGATATTCACCTGGGGCGCGCCAACGCCAATAAAATACTCGCCCGGGTACTCATGGCCTGCTCCCCCGCCGGCCTGCGTCTGACGAATTTTGAAGGCGGCAACCTGCGCAATGAAATCCCCCGCGAAGCAAGGGCATGGGTATCGGTGAAGGACGAGCAACGTTTTGCCCAACTTCTGCAAACTGTCGCAGGGGAAATTGCAGCGGAATATAAAACCACAGAACCAACGTTGAACATAACGGCGCCAATTACACTCCTGCCAGCCAGCGTACTGCGACAAAGCGACCAAGACAGGTTTCTTGCTGCCATCCGGGCAGTGCAAAACGGGGTATATCGCATGAACCCGGATATACCCGGACTGGTAGAAACCTCCTCCAACTTAGCAAAAGTCACACTCGGCGAAGGACGCCTGACGATCGGCTCTCTGCAGCGCAGTTCGGTCGAGTCGAGCAAGGCCGACGTGGCGGCGGCATTCCGCGCACCGTTTGACCTCCTCGGCGCCAAAGTGTACACCGACAACGAATATCCCGGCTGGAAACCGGACCCTTCCTCCAAAATCGTAAAAAAAATGGAAGGCCTTTACAAGGATATGTTCGGCCAATTGCCCACCATCGAAGCCTGTCACGCAGGGCTGGAATGCGGCATCATCGGCGAGGCCTATCCAGGGCTCGACATGGTGTCGTTCGGCCCGCTTATTCAGGGCGCGCACAGCCCCGACGAGCGGGCGTCGATCTCCAGTTTTCAGAAATTCTGGAAGTTTTACTTACAGGTATTGCAGGCAATCTGATTTCATCTGAACGAAGAGGCCACCTTACAAGGCAAAGTGTCGACAGGATTGACAAGGTTTACAGGATTTATTGACCTGTTTTGAAGTAAAACATCCTGTAAATCTTGTCAATCCTGTCAATCCTGTCAAAAATGAAACTTGTAACATTCTTAAGCCAAAAGATTTGACAACTTTTGAAAAGTTGTCAAATCTCTCATGTCGACTGGATCGGAACTGCGAAAATACGACGTTTACTAATTCATTGCCGGCGGATGCTCGTATGTCCTTGTCAAGAGATTAAAAGCCCCTCATTTTGCAGCATCAAATCAAAAAATTCTCCTGTCATGCTGCACAAAAAATTCATCCTCCTGTCGCTCGCAATTTCGCTGAGCCAATGCACCCCAAAAAACTCCGAACCGGCCGATGCGCCGCAATACCTCACTCATTTTCAGGTGGATTACATCCGGCTCCACGACGGCGTGCCGCTCGCGATGCAGTTCGACCTGCGCTGGCAAGTCGACGATCCTGCCGTGTTCGGGCGCCTGCATGTCACTCCGGACAGTTTTCCAAAAGTGATGATGTTGCCTCGGGCGGAAGAAACGCTGCGCACCCTGGCGCATGGGTTTCATTCCGTCGACAGCGTATTTTTTTCGCAGCGCAATTATTTCCTGCAAACCGCCAAAGATGCCCTGCGCAGCAACCTGCAAAAAGACGGCATCGTGGTGCAGGACATCATCATCAAATCGCTGAGTTTCCCGCAGACGTATGTGTCGGCCATGGAAGCCGCCGGCTTGCAGCGGCAGGAACTGGAGCGCATCAAACGCCAGACGACCGTCGCCATCGCCGAGGCCGAAGGTGAGCGCCGGAAAACCGAAGCCATGTCGCGGATTCAGGTCGCGCAGGAGGAAGCCAATGCCCGGATACGCGATATCCAGGCCAGCACCGAAGAACGCCGCCGCGCCGCCGAAGTCGCCCGCGCCGAAACGGAGGTGCAGATCGAAGCCAAAAAGACCGTGATCGCCACCGAACGCCAGCGCCAGATGAACCAGGTGGACATCGAAAAAGCCACCCAACAACAGGAACTCGAATTGAAAAAAATACGCGAGAAAGACGAAGCGGAAATCCTGCGCTCCCGCGAACTGGCCAAAGTGTACGTGGATAACCCGAGCTATATGGGTTTTGTGGTCAACAAGGAACTGGCTTCAAAAGTGAATATTGCGGTGTTGCCGGCGGGCCCGGATCAGGGAATTCTCAACCACTTCCTGGAACAGAATTATCAGGAGAAAAAGAATTGATACGCTCACACCAAATCCTCAAAAACCTGATCTACCGGGATTTGTATTGCAGTGGCAGGGTCATGGAGCATGTCTTTATGGAAAAGGTGTTTCTCCCCATCGGGTAACAGGAGTTGGATCGCTTTCAATTCGGGCACCACGATCCACGCGGACTGCACACCTGCCGGAAAGTAAATGTCCCAGGCCTTGTCTTGCAGCATCTCCAAAGTTTGGCTGGGCGAGAGGATTTCGATGGTTGTGATGGGCATTTCGGCTTCTTTCGCTTCCACTTCCCGCAAGTCCAGTTTCTTTTTGTGATAAATACAAATATCGGGGGTGGTGGGTGGTTGGGTAGCCAGACTCAACTCGTTGGGGAAAATGAAGCGATCTCCATAACTCACTCCGAGGAGGGTGCCGATTTTGTTTTGAATAGCTCCGTGAATAATATTAGGCATAGGTTTTCCACGTTCCGTTTCGTAATCAGTTGTCGCTTGTGCGGAAAGGATTTCTTCGTGCATAACAAGTTCGTTTTATCACTGCAAACTTATGTAAAAACAGTGATTCGTGCAAAGGCAATTTGGGTTTCCGTGTTTTCGGCAGCTAAGGCAGCCGGTACAATTAAGGCAGCCGTACCAATTCCAGCGCCGCATCGAACACCACAAAATGCGCCTCGTATCCCGGCGCAATTTTGCCCAACCGATGCCCTTCACCGGCGACCTGCGCCGGGTAAGTGCTCGCCATGCGCAGGGCTTCTTCCAAAGGAATGCCGGCGTATTGCACCACGTTTTTCACGGCCTGCCACATCGTGAGCGCCGAACCTGCCAGCACACCCGCTTCGTTTACGTAGCGGTCACCGGAAAAGCGGAAACTGTAATCGCCCATCAGGCTTTCGGTCACGGCGTCGGAGATCAGGAAGAGTTTGTTGCGGAGCAATTCTTTGCTGATTTTCAGGCTGTTGAAATCGCAGTGAATGCCGTCGGCGATGATGCTCGTCCAGGGCTTGCGGTCGAAAATCGCGCCGACCATACCCGGTTCGCGGCTCTGAAAAGGACTCATGGCATTGAACAGGTGCGTCGCCCGTTCGATGCCTTTTTCAAAACCGCGCCGGGCTTCCTGAAACGTCGCGTTGCTGTGCCCGGCGGCGATCCGGATATCGCTATGCAGTAACAGTTCCAGCGAGGCGTCGTCCATTTTTTCGGGGGCAAGGGTCATATAGGTGACCACATCTTTGCCGCGCTCGATGAGTTCGGCCACTTCCGCCGGGTTGGGCGTGCGGATGTGCCGGAGTGGGTGGGCGCCCCGTTTGTCGGGGTTGAAATACGGCCCTTCCAAATGCAGTCCCAGCAAACCCTGCCCACCGCCGGCCCAATATTCCCGGCAGGCATCCATCGCCCGCCACATTGTTTCGAGTGGAGAGCAGGAGAGCGTGACCTTAAAATGCGAGGCGCCGCCCGCCTGCACGCTTTCATACGTTTTTTGAATGGTTTCCGCCGTCGGTTCGTTGTTGAACAGTTTGCCGTTTCCGCCGTATACTTGGAGGTCAATGCAGGCGGGGGCGATGGAAAGGCCTTGCAGATCAATGACTTCGGTGTGTAGAAGTGACACTTTTTGAAAAAGTGTCACTTCTACAATACGCCCCTTCTCCACGACGACGCTGCCGTGTTCAAGGACTTGCTCGCCGGTGAAAATGCGGGCGTTGGTGTAGGTGGTGGACATGGGGGCGAAGGTAAGAACGGCGGGAGTGGGTACAAGGATTTTGTAAGCCAGATTTTGATTGCCGGATCGAAGTATTTGCTACTTTTGTTGGTTGAAAAAAATTCAATTTTTACCCATCACCAGTAGTAGTCGAACCACTTTGGCCGATGCAAACGAACAACGTGACTGGCGGATTTATGCCGATTTGGCTCAAATTCTGATTCAAAGAGCACGGTTTTTATATGCTGGGGCGGTTTTTGAGGAGGTGGACTCGCAAATCGTCTCTCACGCCCTCCGCAACCGCAAAGTAGAAGAAACCGTCATTCCCTTCCTCGTTTCGATCATCAGCGTCGTGCTCAAAGTGATGGTGCTGATCAGCGTCGCCGGCATGTTCGGCATAGAGACGACTTCGTTTATCGCGCTCGTGGGCGCTGCAGGTCTTGCACTCGGGTTGGCCCTGCAGGGAAGCCTGGGGCATTTCGCCAGCGGGGTACTGCTGTTGGTATTCCGCCCCTACAAAGTAGGCGACCTGATCAATGCGGGGGGGGTACCGGTGAGGTCGAATCCATCCAGATATTCAATACCGCATTGAAAACGCTCGACAACAAGCGGATCTTCATCCCCAACGGTTCGGTGACTGCGGGCCCGATCAGCAACATATCGGGTCAGGGCACCATCCGAGTCGATATGATCTTCGCGGTGAGCGGCGACGAAAACATCGACCGCGTGCGTGCCTCGGTGCAAAAAGCCGCCGACGCCTGCCCGCTGATCCTCAAAACCCCGCCGGTGGACATCCTGATCAGCGGATGGTATCCGTGGGCCGAAACCGGCGATGGATGTGGTGGTGGTGAAGTAGGGCTAAGGATTGGTTTTCAGGTTTTTAGATAAAAAGGCGATGGCTCTGGGAAGGGGGTTGTCGCTTTTTTTTGGATTGGGTGAACGGGGGCACTCACGCTGTACCGCCCTGCGCTGGACTTGCGGGTTGGGCTTGGGCGGCATAGGCGTTGAGTGCGTTGTTCACTGCTTTTTGAAAGATTCTTTATTTTTTAAAAGAGCCTTTAATTTCTGGATTGTTTCTATTTTAGTAGGGGGCCGTTGCATGCCTTCAATGATGGTCGATAACTGCTTGAGCAAGTCATGACATCCCTCTATGGTATCCGGTAACTTCAATGCGTTGCTTTTGCCGAAAGTTATAAATTATTGAGCATTTCGATTCAACCTAAATAGTTACAAAAATACAAGATCAAAACCTCACTAAACGAGTCATTTACGCCTTAGGCGATAATGCCCGCTACTATCGAAATGCAGAATTGCAGGCCTGGTTGGACAAAAATCCTCGCATCGTCCAACTCTTCCTGTCTCCTTATTCCCCCAACCTCAACCTCATTGAGCGACTATGTAAATTCCTCAGAAAAAAAGTCATCAACACCACATTTTACCCCACTTTTGAGGAATTCCGGCGGGCCGTGTTCCGATTTTTCGATAACATCAATCAATACAAATCTGAACTCCAAACCTTGATCACTTTCAATTTCCAGCGGATTCGGCAGCCGCAGGTAAATCTATGATCCGTTCAAAACCACTTTGCGCTGGCTATATATAGGAACCTGCAAATCCCTTCTTTCCCCGGCGGGGGATTTTTACTTTTGCCCAAACATTCTCCTCCCGGCGCAATGACCCTCACCCTCTCTATCCTCTCCATCCTCGCCCTCCTTTCTCTGGCCGTAGCCCTTTTCGTCCAGCAACCCAAATTCGGCAAAACGCCTTCAGGCGAACGCCTCGCACGGATAAAAAAATCGCCCCATTACTGCAACGGCAAATTCCAAAACCTCAGCCCCACCCCCGACCTGACGGAAGGCGCAAGTATCCTGAGCGTCCTGTGGGAATTTCTACTGAAAAATAACAAACGCCTCCAGCCGACGGATTTATTGCCGTCGAAAAAAACGGATTTGTCGGCCCTGCATCCGGATGAAAATGTGCTGGTCTGGTTCGGCCATTCGTCGTATTTCATGCAAATCGACGGCAAAAAGATACTCGTCGACCCGGTTCTGAGTGGCACGGCTTCGCCGCTGGGGTCGAATGTCAAAAGTTTCAAAGGCACCGACGTGTACACCACCGGCGACATCCCGGAGATCGACTACCTGTTTATCTCGCACGACCATTGGGATCACGTGGATTACAAAACACTGAAGCACCTGAAGCCCAAAATCAGGCAAGTGATCTGCGGCCTGGGCACGGGCGCACACCTCGAATACTGGGGATACGATCCCGCCAAAATCATTGAAAAAGCCTGGAATGACCAGGTCGATCTGGGCGGCGGATTTGTGGTCAACGTTTGCCCTGCGCGGCATTTTTCGGGCAGGGGATTTGTCCGGAATAAGGCGATGTGGGTTTCATATTCGCTGACCACGCCCACTATGAAAATTTTTATCGGCGGCGACAGCGGCTACGACGCACATTTTTCGGAAATCGGAGCAGCACATGGGCCGTTCGACCTGGCCATTCTGGAATGCGGGCAGTACGACAAAAGTTGGAAGTACATCCACCTCATGCCGGAAGAAGTGGTGCAGGCCGGGCAGGACTTAAAAGCCCGAAGTCTGTTCCCGGTGCATTGGGGGAAGTTCGTGCTGGCCAATCACGATTGGGACGATCCCATCGTCCGGGTCGCGGCGGAAGGCGAACGCAAAAAGGTGCATTTGATCCACCCCTTGATCGGGGAAACGGTGAAGTTGAAGGACACTGAAATTTTTACGCGCTGGTGGGAAAGTGTGCGGTAAGGAATTTTGTATACGAAGGGTTCGCCTAAAACGTTCGACTCTTACCTGAGACAATAAGTTAATATCCATGCTACGGAGCATGAATGAAATGCAGCGGAGAAGGGTAAAAAGTTTAAGCGGCCATCAGGTTTAGTTCATCTACTGTAATATTTAGTTCTTTGACAGACTTTTGGATTTTTTTGAGGATAGCGGTTCTTCTTCTGGCTTGTTGTTGTGACGGCGTTTGGTAGTAAAAGGATTCTTATTTGGTTATCATGTTGTAATAAATGACGGCCAATTTTCGGGCAGTTGCTGCAACAGCGCCATTCCAGCCCTTTCGCTTTAGCAAGGCATGGAAAAAAGGTTTTAGGGGATGGTTTTTGCTTCTTCCGACGGCATTAGCGGCTTGTTTGAAGGCAAATGCTGCGCGATTGGCTCGCTTAGGGGTCTTACTGGAAAGGAGTTTGCCGCCCGATATTTTGTTATTCGCTGGGGTGGAAGATTTTTACCATCCGTGGCCTTTCGCTCGCTATGAGCCCCCCCGGCGTTCGTTCATTCACTCCGCAAACTCTCCACCGGATTCATCAACGCCGCCCGTACCGCCTGAAAACTGATCGCCGCCATCGCGACCAGCATCGCCAGCACGCCCGTGACGGCAAACAGATACCAGCCGATGTCGACGCGATAGACAAAGTCCTGTAACCATTGATTCATGCTCCACCAGGCAAGCGGTGCAGCCACGAGGAATGCGATGAGCACCAGCAGCAGAAAATCGCGGCTCAACAGCCCCACCACCGAACCGACAGAGGCGCCCAATACCTTGCGGATGCCGATCTCCTTTGTTTTCTGCACGGCGATCAGTGATGCCAGTCCGAACAGGCCAAGACATGAAATGAGGATCGCCAGCAGGGCAAATCCTTTACAAGTCAGCGAAAAGCGGCTTTCGTCGCGGTAAAACTCGGCGATCGACGCATCGAAATATTGACCGTCGAATACCTGTTCGGGAAAGGTCTGGTCGAACACTTTTTGAATGGCAGCCGTCGTGGCAGCCATATTTTCCGGCCGGATTTTGACGCCGGCAACGTAGTAAAATTCCTTCCGGGTTGTCATGGTGATGGGCTCCAGTTCCCGGTGCAGCGAGTGCGAATTGAAATCTTCCACCACACCCACTGCGGTCATCCAGCGCCGTCCGCCGAGCCGGAGTTCTTTACCCAGCACTTCATTGGGGTCACGAATGCCCAGTTTGCGCAGCATGGTCTGATTTACTACCGCTTCCCGGATGGTATCGCTCGGTGCCAGGTTTCTTCCGGCCACTAATTGCAGGCTGTAGGTTTTGAAATAGTCGGGATCGCAATACTTGATCGAGGTATTGAACGCAGCATCCTGCGCACCCCGGCCCAGGGCGAAATTGCTCGACCAGGTATTGCCCGATGAAGGCACGTCGTTGCCAAAACAGGCCGATTCCACGCCGGGCAGTTGCAACAGTTTTTGCTTAAAAGTTTCGTAACGCGGTCCGCTGATGCTGTCGTAATTCAAATGAACATTATACACCAGATCGGGCTGAAAGCCCAAATCCATTTTCCGGATATAGTCCAATTGGCTGACCGTGACCAATGTGCCGATAATCAGCCCTTGCGCAATCACAAACTGCAACACCACCAGCGACTTGCGCAGCGAACCGCCGCCTGCACCCTTCGGTGTGGTATTGCTTTTTAAGGCTTTTACCGGGTTGAAACCCGCCAGTACCAGCGCCGGATAAAAGCCCGCTAAAATACTTACCACTACCGTGGTGACCAGCAGAAACAGCCAGACGACCGGGTTCGCAAAGAAAGGAAGCGAGTCCGGTACTTCTGAAATATGCTTCAGTTGCGGAGTCAGCACTGCTGCCAGCACAGCGCCCAGCACGACGGCGAATACTACCAGCAGCGCCGTTTCGCCCATGAACTGCCACATGAGTTGAGAGCGGCTTCCACCCAATGTTTTGCGCACGCCGACTTCTTTCGAGCGCCGGGCAGCCAGTGCGGTCGCCAGATTGATAAAATTGAAACAGGCCATGACGACGATCAGCAACCCTACGAGTGAAAGTATCCACAAGCGGCTTTTGCTCACTACGTGGCTCCCGTTGGCGCCAAAACGATCGTCGTAGTGCAAATCGGCAAGCGACTGCAATTCGTGTTTTTTACTGAAATTCGGATTTTCGTCTTTGTACTCCTTCTGACCGACGGTGGCGAGTACCTCGCCGGCGGCAGCAAACTGCCCCGGATCGTGCAGCAAGGCGTAAGCCTGGTCGTTGCTACTCGTGCTGCCCCATTCATTGCTATAGAAATACAGATCCTTGTTTTTTTTCAGGGTTTCATACGAAACCATGACGTGGAACTGAAAATCGCAATTGTCCGGCGCATTGGCGACCACGCCGCGCACCGTCAGCAAAACGGCATTGTCCATCAGGAGCGTTTTCCCAAGAGCCGATTGCCAGGAGTCGAAACATTTTTCGGCCATTTTTTGGGTCAGAACAATCGTATTCGGTTCGTTGAGGGCCGTTCCCGGATCGCCGGCCAACCATTGCCAGTCGAAGATATTGAAAAAAGCAGGTTCGGCAAAAACACCGATTTCGTGCTCGTCGTCGGTGTTGAATTTCCTGCTTGCTGCTCCGCCCGTTGCGTCCGGCACAGCAATCGTCGGCCAGATTTCCTTGATCCGTGCAAAGTGTTCAAACTGCGTTACGGTATGCTGGATGGCATCCATCGCGGGGATGGGGATGCCGGTGGTATGCCCTTCCCCTTCTTCCGGGCTTTTTGTCACCGTGACAACCCGCACGATGCGGTCGTGATGCCGGAAATTTTTATTAAAACTTAATTCGTAATGCACCAGCCTGAAAATCAGCAGACTGGCGGCAATGCCTACTGCAAGACCGAAGATATTGATAGCAGAATAGAGCCTGTTGTTGGAGAGGTTGCGCAGGGCGAGTTTGAGATGCGTGGATATCATAGGCGTGATAAACATCCTTTCCGCACTCGTAAAAATCCCCTGCAACATTCCGGTAGTATATGATTGTGCAAGGGATTTTTACGAGTGTGGAAAGGAGTGTTGTGGGTTTAATAATTTGACAGATATTATCCCCACAACTTGTGCCTAATAGTCTTCTTACTGACTTTCAATAAGTTGCATTGTTTTTTAAAATACAAACTGTACGAAAACGAACAAATTTGTGCGAAAGTGCACGTTCCGGGAACACAGCAGATAACCGCATCACCAGATAACCGCGTCACCAAATCACCAGTAACAATCAATCCCGCGAAAACCGCACCTCTACCCGGCGGTGCAATTGTTGATTGAGTTTCGGATCGTCCGACAGTAATTTTTTATCAACCGGGCGGCTGGAACCAATGCCGGCATATTGTAGCCGGGATGCGGAGATTCCTTTGGACAACAGATAATTGTATATTTTTTTGGCGCGGTCATCGGAGAGATTGACGGTAGCAGTTTCGGCAGCATCGTCCGTGTGGCCGGAGATATCTGCTTTCAGGCTGCTGTCGTTTTGGAGTATTTCTACTATTTCATCCAGGGTTTCGTCGGAAGTTTTGTACCAGTTGTCCTGCGAAGCGCGGAAATAGATTGCCTTGTTGGGCGGTGGCAGTGCCGGGCACCCTTTCTGGGCGGCTGTGCCTGCTACTTCGGGGCATTTGTCGTCCTTATCTGCGATGCCGTCTTTGTCTGAATCGGGGCAGCCTGATAATTCGACAGGGCCGGCAACATCGGGACAAAGGTCATCCTGGTCCGCTATGCCGTCCTCGTCCTGGTCGGAAGGCATACATCCCCTGTAAGCCGCCTGACCGGGCACATCGGGGCATTTGTCGTCTTTGTCGGGAATGCCGTCATCGTCGGAGTCGGGGCACCCCGACAGTTCGACGGAGCCGGGCTGTTCAGAGCATAAATCGTCTTTGTCCCGCACACCGTCGCCGTCTTTATCGGGGCACCCTTTGAGGCTTTTCAGGCCCGGTGTGGTGGGGCAGTCGTCGTCAAAATCGGCGAGGCCGTCTTTATCGGTATCGACAAATGCGTCATCTTTTTGTTTCGTTTTTCCTTTTGGCGGGTCATTAGGTTCTTCCTTTTTAGCGACGGGTTTGTTTCGTTTGTTTTTCCCGAACGGATAGCTAAAGCCGATCTGCGCGGTGAAGTACCAGTCGTTTTCATTGGGGTTGGCTGCCTGGCTCACGCCATCGAGGTAGTCCGAAAATGTAGGTCGCAGTGCGGCTTCCAGCCCGAAAGTGCTGTGGTCTTTCAGTACAAAACGCAGCCCCAAACCAATTGGAGTAACGAAATTGATTTTATTGGTTTTGGCGTTTTTGTCCTGTTGGGCGCGATCAGGATCGATCTCTTCATTGCCGTTCTCATCGTTCCAAAAAACCGTCGGATTGGAATATGCGCCACCGATGCCAGCCAGCAGGTATGGAGCAACGGCGCGGCGTGTTTTTACGGACGCGCCGCTTTTCGGGTACATTCCGAGCGGATAGTATTCGGCAAGCGCAGCAAACTCTATCAGCGGACTCTCAAAATAAATGCCGCGTCGCGCACGCCATTCCGGCTCGGAGAAATTTCCGTCGTCGCCGGCTAATTTGCCTGCGAGCAGGTTGAGACGGGCGCAGAAATTGTTGTTGAGATTGCGGCGCAGGTAAGCGGAAGCGGAAACATGGATTTCCCGGAAACCGGCGTTAATTTTAAAGGCATCGAGGTCGCCCTGGTAGGAAGTAATGCCAAGTCCGCCGCCAAAATCCCATTTAAACGGGGTTTGACAGAAAGACCACATCGGCAAAGTCAGGAAAAAAAGAGGTAAAAGTTTTTTCATGGCAGTCACTATTAAAACAAAACCGCCGCGCTTTTGCGGGACACAAAGTTGCGGGAAGTGAAGCGGATTTTGCAAAATGCTGATTGGTCAAAAATTCTGCCATGTTGCTAAAAAAACAAAACAGTCGCATGAGTTTTTGGATCGCCCCGAACCGGCACTACCGGAAAAGGACTTTCGCAAACCTCATGCGACTGTCGGCGCGCTCTGATACAAGATGTTTTTCAGGCTTTTCGCACTACTTCTTCGCTCTCTACACGTCCGTCCATCAGGTGTAAAATGCGCTTCCCATACTGCGCGTTGATTTCAGAGTGCGTCACCTGAATGATTGTTACGCCGTCTTCCTCGTTGAGTTTTTTGAAAATTTCCATGATTTCTTTGGCTTGCGGGCTTTGCAGGTTGCCCGTGGGCTCGTCGGCCAGTATAAGTTTCGGGTTGCCGATCAATGCCCGCGCGACACCGACGAGTTGTTGTTGCCCGCCCGACAACTGGTTGGGAAACAAATCCTTTTTCGCCACGATATTGAAGCGGTCGAGGACGTCGGCAATACGGCTTTTGCGTTCGGCAGAGGGGACTTTTTTGTAAAGCAGCGGCGTTTCCAGGTTTTCATAAACCGTGAGGTCGTCGATCAGGTGGTAGGCCTGAAAAACGAAGCCGATGTATTGTTGGTAAAGTTCGGTGCGGCGGCGTTCATTGAATTTATGTACAGCCTCGCCGAGAAACCAATATTCGCCCGCTGTCGGCTCGTCGAGCATGCCCAATATGTGCAGCAGGGTGCTTTTGCCGGAGCCGCTGGGACCCATAATGCTGACAAATTCGCCTTCGGCGACATGGGCATTTACGTAGCGCAGGATGTACGATTTGAGTGCGCCGTTTTGATAATAACGTTCAACGTCTTTTAGTTCGAGCATGTTTTTTTAGCAGTCGGCGCGATCCGCCGGCTTTTATTTGGATAAAGACGGCTGACCAACAGGTGGTTAGACAGTGCGGCCGAACGAACCGGCCGGCTGCGTTTTTGTGTTTATTGTTTTTGCTTTTAGTTGTTGCCTTCCGCCGTTCACACGTGAAAATTCTCCGTCACCACTTTTCCATCGAATAAATTGACGATCCGGTGCGCAAATCCCGCATCGTGCGGCGAGTGCGTCACCATGATGATCGTAGTGCCACCCTGATTGAGTTGGGTGAGCAGGTTCATCACTTCGAGGCCGTTGGTGGAGTCGAGGTTACCCGTCGGTTCGTCGGCGAGGATGACTTTGGGATTGGCCACCACGGCCCGGGCAATGGCGACGCGCTGCTGCTGACCGCCCGAGAGTTGCTGCGGAAAGTGATTGCGGCGGTGCATGATGTTCATGCGCTCGAGTTGGGCTTCCACTTTCTTTTTGCGTTCGCTGGCAGGTGTTTTCAGGTAAAGCAACGGCAGCTCCACATTTTCGTACACGGTCAGTTCGTCGATCAGGTTGAACGACTGAAATACGAAGCCGATGTTGCCTTTGCGATGGTTGGCACGGTTGCGTTCACTCATCTTGGCTACCTGGGTACCAAAGAATTCGTAATCGCCCTCCGAGGGATTGTCGAGCAGGCCGAGGATGTTGAGCAACGTGGATTTGCCGCATCCGGACGGCCCCATCATAGCGACAAATTCGCCGGGCTGGATTTCGATGCTCACGCCGTTGAGAGCGGTGGTTTCCACCTCATCGGTGGTGAAAATCTTGTGGAGATTGGTCGTCTTTATCATTGTTTTTGTTGATTCGTAGATTTGTTGATTCGTAGATTTGTAAATTGGTGGATTGGGGATTCGTTGATTTGGCGATACGTTTCAAATAACCAAATCACCGGATGGGCAAATCATCATTGAAGATTCAAAATATCCTTGTCCCCGAAATTTTCATAACTGCTCGTGATTACCTGTTCGCCGGCCTCCAGCCCGCTCAGCACCTCGAAATACTGCGGGTTTTTCCTGCCTAAAGAAATATTTCGCTTTTCCGCTTTCGAGCCGCTCTCATCAAGCACAAACACCCAGTTGCCGCCGGTATCGCTGAAAAAGCCGCCGGTGGGGAGCAGGGTCGCTTCGGCGGGTTTGCCGAGTTGCAGCCGCACGGGCACAGACTGTCCGCGCCGGATACCGTCGGGGATTTTCTTTTCAAATGTCATGTCCACTTCGAAGCGGCCGTTGCGCACTTCGGGGTACACTTTCGAGACAACTAACTTCGTTGTGGCGCCGCTGAATTCGAAAGACCCTTCCAAACCGGGAAAGATGCGTGAGATGTAATGTTCGTCCACTTCTACCCGCATTTTGAAGCCGTTGAGGTCGTCGATCTGGCCGATGTTTTGCCCGGCGATGATGCTCGCTCCGATTTCCACGTCCACCCGCGAAAGCAGGCCGGAGACGGGGGCTTTGACGGAAAGATTTTCGAGATTCTGCTTCATCATTATCAGGTTGGTACGGGTGCGTTCCAGCGTTCCTTCCAACTGTTTGACCTGCACGAGGCTGTTCTCCTCCTGAAATTTTTGATTTTCGATCTCGATTTCGCGCTGTTGGGTGAGCCGTTCGTAGACGATCCTGGTACGGGTGAATTCCTGCTGGCTGATGACCCCATCGGCGAACAATTTAGCATTGCGGTCGTGGTCGTCTTTGGCTTGCTGGATTTGGTAGTCCAATTCCGACAGGGTGCGTTTGAGTGCGAATTTGTCCTGTTTCAGGCTTAGTTTGGTGTTTTCCAACTCGTTGATGAGGCGGTACATTTCCGTCTCCCGGTTGACAAAATCCATCGTAAGGCGCTGATTTTCAAGTCTCAAAATCAAATCGCCCTGTCTCACGGTAGCGCCGCCGTCCAAAAGTTTTTGCGACACATAGCCACCTTCGATGGCGTCGAGTTGATAAGTTTTTAAAGGTTGTACCACTCCGGTCACCACGATGAACTCGTCAAAAACACCGCGTTCTACTTTACTGACGGTGATTTTTTCGCGGTCCACATTGAGGCTGCTATGCCGGCCCGCAAGTGCGATGCTATAGACGGAAAACGCTGCGAATGCCAATGCCGCAATACCGAGGGCAATGCGCTGGGGCGTCCATACTTTCTTTTTAATTGCTCTGTCCAATTCCCGAATGATGAATGATGAATGATAAATGATGTATTCCCATTTTTCAACCTTTCCCTGACTCCCGCCGACTGATTGGGAGGAGTCAGGGTAGGGTTGAAACAGCAAACCAAATCAAACTTTCGCAGTTGTTAAATTCAACCTTGTGCCAAAATCTTAAACCTTTGAGAATCAGATTCATCATTTATCATTCATCACTCATCTACCGTTCGCTGGCGAACGCGAGTGTCCGAAAACGAACACTTGTTCAAAAAAAAATCCTTGATTTGCACACCCTTAGCGGAGGGCATTGTCTTTGCGGCAAGTACGCCGTGAATTCAAGAGGCTGCATTAAGAGTTATTAAAGGTCATTGTCTTAGATTTGCAAAATGACTTTTAATGACGCTTAATGACTTATAATTCAGTCGCTTTAGCCCGTGTGTACACCATGGAAATGAACGAAGCCAATATCCTCATTGTAGACGACAACCCCGGGGTGCTCAGCGCGGGTAAGTTATTCCTCAAACGCCATTTCGCCGAAGTGGATACAACCCGCGAACCGGAAGAAATCCCCGGTTTTTTGAAGGAAAAACGCTATGCCGTCATTCTGCTCGACATGAATTTTGGCCGCAGCGCCAAAAACACCGGGCAGGAAGGCTTTCAATGGCTGGGCAAAATACTGGAACTCGACCCCACGTCGGTGGTGGTGCTCATCACTGCATACGGCGACGTGGAATTAGCCGTGCGCGCCATCAAAAACGGCGCGACCGATTTCGTGCTCAAACCCTGGGACAACGACAAACTGCTCGCCACGCTCTCTTCCGCGCTCAAACTCAAAACCAGCCAGGACGAGGCCAGTTCGCTGAAATCAAAACAAACGGGCCGCAACCTTGCCGAAGCCCGCGACCTGCCGGAATTGGTATTTCAGAGCCGCGCCATGCAGCAGATTTACGAAACCGTGCAACGCATCGCGGCGACGGACGCCAACGTGTTGCTGCTTGGTGAAAACGGCACCGGTAAGGATCTGATCGCCCAGGCTATACATACCCTTAGCCGCCGGGCGCAGGAAAATTTCGTGAAAGTGGATTTGGGCGCGATTACGGAAACCCTGTTCGAAAGCGAACTTTTCGGCCACGTCAAAGGCTCTTTTACCGATGCCCGCGAAGACCGCCCCGGCCGCTTCGAAGCCGCCGACGGCGGTACCATTTTCCTCGACGAAATCGGCAACCTGACCCTGGGCCTGCAGGCCAAACTGCTTACCGTACTGCAAAACCGCACCGTCACCCGCGTCGGCTCCAACCGGGTGCGCCCGGTCAACGTGCGCGTAATCGCCGCCACCAACCAAAACCTGTTCGAAGCCGTGAAAAACCGCACGTTCCGGCAGGATTTACTTTACAGGATCAATACGATAGAAATTCAGGTGCCGCCCCTGCGCGAGCGCACCGACGACATAGAGCCGTTGGCGCAACATTTTTTAAAAGAATTTGCCCGCAAGTACCAGCGACCGGTCACCGGCCTCAGCGCGGGACTTATAAAAGAAATGCTGCGTTATCCCTGGCCCGGCAACGTCCGCGAACTCCAGCATGCCGTGGAACGCGCCGTTATCATGGCGCAGGGCGAAAAACTTCAGCCGGAAGATTTCTTTTTCCGCCAGGCCGGATCGGAAGAGCGCGACGTCGACCTGCCCACCATGAACCTCGACGACATGGAAAAACAACTGATCATGAAAGCCCTGCAGAAATACCACGGCAACATCACGGAAGCGGCGCAGGAGCTGGGGTTGACGCGGGCATCGTTGTACCGGCGGTTGGAGAAGTATCATCTGTGAATTTCATCATCATCTCCGGTCAATTCCGGATATTTTACCAGCAGCGCCTTCGGCGCTACCTCGCACCAAGCCGTTTGCAGCGCATCCTGACACAACTCCCAACCCGCTTTACCGAGGTCGATGTGCGTCCAGCCGTGACGCCCCCATTTGTTGGGTACCGGAAAAATGGCGCCCTGGCTGATGACAGTGAATACATCCTGATTCTCAGGCGAAAACTTCAGCGTCGCACGGTGATGCGCTTTGTTCAGCGTAGCAAAAATCTTCTTTTTCACCCGGAAAGCCGTGGCATCAAAATGCGGCGCCTCGTCCGTTTCTGGAAGGGAGAGTGCGAATTGCCGGAAGGTTTCGGTATCGATCATGGTTTTTGTTTTCGCCACACTTTTAATGACTTTCAGAAAGTTTGAAACGCAGGCGCACCCAAACAGGGTTGAGAAAGTTCGATTGCGGCTGAAAATCAGGATTTTGAGCCACAAGTCTCAATCTTTCTCAACCCACTCCATCCAGGAACTATTGCTTCACCGCTTCCGGCGCTTTCAGGTGTTTGTCCAGAAAGGTCAATACCCCGCTGTAACCCTTCATTTCGTTTTCTTTTTTCAAAAACCCGTGGCCTTCGTCGGGGAAAACGACGTATTCCACCGGCACGTTGTTTTTCTTCATGGCTGCCACGATCTCGTCGGATTCCACCTGTAACACGCGCACGTCGTTGGCGCCTTGCAGCACCATCACGGGGTTTTTGATGCGGTCGGCGTGGAAAAGCGGGGAGATGCCGTGCAGGCGCACGGAGTCGGCCGTATTAGGGTCGCCGAGTTCGGCATACAAGGCTTTTTTAAATGATTCCCAGTAGGGCGGAACGGATTTCAACGTACGCATCCAGTTGGTCACGCCGAAAATATTGACGCCGACTTTGAATTCCTCCGGGGTGAACGTCATAGCAGCCATGGTCATGTAGCCGCCGTAAGAGCCTCCGATGATGCCGATTTTTTCGCCGTCCACGTAATCCAGCGTTTGCAGGTATTTTTTGCCGTAAATGCAGTCTTTCAGGTCTTTATCGCCGTGATTGAGATCGTCCATTTTGTAAAACGACTTGCCGTAACCGCTGCTGCCTCGGTTGTTGACCATCAATACTGCGTAGCCGTGATTGACTAAATACTGGATGAAAGAACTGTAGCCCACACGCGATTGCCCGCCCGGGCCGCCGTGCACCCACACGAGCGCCGGGGTTTTCTTTGCCGGCGAAGCATTGAGTGGTTTGTAATAAATGGCCGGAATTTCCAACCCGTCGAACGATTTAAAACGCACGACCGAAGCCGTGGCAAGGTCGTCGGGATTGATTTCGGGCGAGGCGTTGTCGGTGAGTCGCTTGAGCTCTTTTGTTTCGAAATTGTAGGCGTACAGATCGTTGGGCGATTTGGAAGTGCCGACGGAAAGGCGCATCATTTTTTCGCCGGGCGAAATACTGACCGCCGTCACGTCGCCGTCGGGGATAGTCGGAAACGCCACGTCTTTGCCGGCAGCATCGCGCACGACCAATTTGTTTTTACCGTCTTCATTGATGGCGATCACCTGGTATTTGCCATTTTCGGACTGGTAGGCGTACATCACGTCCCAATTGGTTTCATACGCGGTTTTGCGTTCACCGGAAGACAGATCATATTGCACCAGATAGGCAAATTCTTTGCCCACATCTGTAGTATAGTAGAATATTTTGCCGTCGGCGCTAAAGCCCGACCCGCTGTAACTGCCGGGCTGCGCAGGGTCGGAAATTTCTTTCAACTGCTTGTTTTTCAAGTCGTAAAGGTACAATTGGTTTTCGCTGGTGGTGACGGGTTTGCTCAATGACATCCAATCGCCATATCTGGAAACGCCATCGATGCCGTAGCCGTCCTTGTTCTCGTACACAAGCGAAGATTTCCAGGTTCCCACCTCCATTTTATAAAGGTCGAAATAGCGCTGGTCGCGTTTGTTGGAAGTATAAAAAAAGTTTTTTTTGTCTTTTGACCATTCGTAGAAATTGGCCTTTTCTTTAGCGCCGGGGGTCAGATCCTGGCTGGAGCCGTCGGTCTTGAGCAGGAAAATGTGGTCGTTTTCGTCGCCGCCCTTATCAGAGGAATAAAATACTTCGGTCGTACCGGGTATGTAATCGATGGCAAAACAGGACTCGACGGTGGAGGTGGTGAGCGGCTTTTTGGAACCGTCGGCGATGTTGATCTCATAGAGGTTGAAAATGCCCGATTCGTTGGTGTGCACCAGCAGTTTTTGCTCGTTGGGTGAGAACAGGCCCGCACCGGTGGATTTGGTTTTGTAAAACTGCTCGATGGTGTACTGTTTCACCTCGCGGGGCGGCGCGACGGGTTTCTCTTGCTTGCAGGCAAAGAGGAAAAGAAGCAACAGGACCGGTAAGGAGCGTCGGAAGCCCGCCTTCGTCAAGACTTCGGCGGGGAAAGAAAATTGTCGCATATCGAAATTTGGTTTGAAAAAATGTGCGGATGAAGGTAAAGAGCAGGTTTGGAGGTATTTTGTTTTTTAGATAAATGACACACAGCGTGCTATTTAAGTTACAAAATCGGGCAGTAAGCGTAATTTCAGATTGAATTGTCAACGATTTGAAATTCAAATGTGTCTTTCTGGGAAATTACCAATCTTTGTAATTCTTCAAAAATAAAAACCCTTCGATACATGAAGCACATGCGCGCTTTTTTCCTTGTCAGCCTTTTTTTGCTTCCCCTGATGTTGCGTTCGCAAAACTGGTTTGACAATAACCCGCAGTGGGTCAACTACATCACATACGGGTGGAAAGGACCCGGGGCAGAATATGCCGGGGTGCAAAACGACACATTTTTGGGTGGGCAATCTGCAAAAATTGTGAGCCGTTTTTTTGACTTTTTTTCGAGCACCGACTTCACGGATTTTCGGGTAGCGCGCCAAAATGGTGATACGGTCTGGTGCTGGAATCACGGCGCAAACCAATTTTACATCCATTATAATTTTTCGCTTACCGTGGGCGATTCGGTGAATGTACCCTCGTACTGGGGCGGAAACGGAAAATTCATGTATGTGATCGACAGCATCGGAACGATCAGTGTGAGTAATCAAACACTTCGTTTTCAACGGGTTAAGATTTCAACGGGCTATGATTATGTTCTTTGCGACGGACTCATCATCGAGCAAATCGGCATGACCAACGGTCAGTGCGTCAATACCCTCGGCAACTTCACGATACCGAAGGGCGGGCACTTTTTCCTGGATGAACCCAATTCGGGCGCTACCGACGGACCGGAATGGACATTTTGCCGGTTTCAAAACGACCAATTTTTTTATGAAGCCTCCAATTCAGAATGTGCCGGACTGGTTGAAGCATCAGAATCATCAGAGAGTCCGGCATTCTCTGTCTCCCCTAACCCCTTCCAGGATTTCTTTACTATCACGCCACCGCCCGGTGAAAAAATCGCTTCGCTCCGTTTGTTCGATATTGCAGGAAAAACCGTCCTTCATATTTCCGACCCGGCGGAAACAAAAATACACGCCGGGGATTTGCCGCCCGGCGTGTATTTCCTTGAAATTGTGTCGGATAGACAAAAAAGGGGGTTCATAAGATTAGTTCAGTAACTCGAAATGTTGTCTCTTTTCAACTATCGAATTGCTACTTACGAAAACCTCAGAACTTGCAAAGCGTAAATATCGCGATGCATTTTACCACAAAAAGTTGGCAATAACATTGTTACTTTTGTCCCTATCTGAACACTTATGGCCGACTTTTCATCTATTCCGACATACCCGACTATACCCAATTTGTTACAAACAGATTGGGATTTTGCGAATTCTGTGCCGAGCGATTTGCATGGAGTCCATCCTTATCCAGCGAGGTTTATACCTGAAATTCCACGTGCTATTTTAAAAAACTTACCCAACCAGGGGGAAAGTCTCGTTTTTGACCCATTTTGTGGCAGTGGTGTTACATTAACAGAGGCTCAACAGGCTGGATATTCTTCTTTGGGAGTAGATTTAAACCCCATTGCATGCCTGATTTCGCGGGTAAAAACTAGCCCTTTACCCAATACTTTTCAATCTACTGCACAACAGATAGTTCGAGATGCGAATTTTGATTCGGGTAAAATCAAAATTCCCAAAATTCCAAACTTGGATCATTGGTTCAAAAAAGACATTCAAGAATCTGTGGCCCGGCTGTTGGGTCAGATTTCCACAATACAAGAGCCGCTGTTACACGATGCACTGCGGTTCTGTTTATCGGCCATTTTAGTTAAAATTTCAAATCAGGACAGCGATACGCGATATGCCGCCATAAATAAAAAAATGACCCATGCGGACGTATTTTCTCAATATTTACAAACTGTGGAAAAACTTGTCCGAGCAAAACAGTCATTACCTACTCATATCCCTTCTACCATACTCCATGCAAACTCCCTTCATCTCATGGAATCTGATATTCCTGGAAAAATCGGATTGGTTATCACTTCTCCACCTTATCCGAACGCTTACGAATACTGGCTGTATCACAAATATCGGATGTGGTGGCTTGGGTTTGATCCTATTGCCGTTAAAAATCAAGAAATCGGTGCACGAGCGCACTACTTCAAGAAGAATCACCAGACACCTGAAGACTTTATTACCCAAATGTGTCAACTTTTTTCGTTTTTGGGCAAAAACGTCCTGCAAGGAGGTTTTGTAGTGTTCGTTATCGGTAAGTCAAAAATTCATGGGAAAATAATTGACAATGAAAAAATAATAGAAGATGCAGGACTTTCGAACGGTTTCAGGCTTGTGCAAACCATACTTAGGGCCATCAACCCTTTGCGCAAATCTTTCAACCTTTCGCACGCTCGTATCAAGCAGGAGTACATCGTCATTCTAGAAAAAAACAGATGAGCGTCGGTTATGGAAGAACATAAAACAGCCCTTTATTGGCAGCCCTACAAACATTTTCCCTATGAAAAGGCACTAGGCATACGTGAGGTGCAGGCATTACTTCAGGCAGAAGAAAATTTGTTGGAACAAAAAAGTAAATTGCTATTTCCCAGGGTTTTAGAAAAGGAAAGAGCAGAACGTCTGGTTTATTTCTCTCATTTCCAGACCAATGGATTAGTTGTGGAAACAAATCAGTATCGTGTTGAAAGGAGTGGCAGAAACGGGGTGGCAATCCGTAAACAGAATACCCGCTATGCATCTCATGGGTTACATGAGTACAAAGGTAAGTTCAACCCGCAGGTCGTCAAGGCACTTTTCAATATTTTTCGTGTGCCGGAAAAGGGTGCAGTGCTCGACCCGTTTTGCGGTAGCGGGACCACTTTGGTAGAAGCCTCACTGTATGGTCTCAATGCGACAGGAATTGATATTAACCCACTTGCTGTATTCGCTGCCAACGCAAAGATTTCAGCGTTGGCAACGCCGTGGGAAATGCTGCAAGAATCTGCCGGGAGATTCATGGTTGATTTGAAAAAAGAATCAATGAGTGTTGCCCCTAATAATGAACGATTAGAATATTTACTGGCTTGGTTTCCAAGAGAAATTCTATCCGTTATGGAAACTGCTCGATTAGTCGCTGCTCGCCTCCCGGAAGGTCACCGGCAAATTATACTATCGATAGTTAGTAACCTTCTCCGTGATTACTCTTTGCAGGAACCTTCCGATTTGCGTATCCGCCGCCGCAAATCCTGTTTGCCTACTTTACCGTTTGAGCAAGCGATTCGCAATGCACTCGACACTTTTCTCCGAAGTATGAAGGCTTTTCAATCCATTGAAAAAAGGATGCACACTACTTCAACCGCATTCAACGTAGACATTCGCGAAGAGAATCCTAAAGTGGCAACCCCTAATCAATTTGATTTTGCCGTCACAAGCCCGCCCTATGCAACGGCACTTCCTTACATTGATACCCAGCGATTGAGTTTAGTTTGGCTTGAACTTGCAACAGTTACCCAAATAAGGCCGTTGGATGGGAGTTTGATTGGCAGTCGGGAGTTCCATTCCAAATCACAACATAATGACTGGTCTAAGATGTTGAATGACAATTATTTTAACTTACCTGAATTTATCCATGCAAATTGCCTCCAATTGCATAATCGGCTAAATAAGGGAGATGGTTTTCGCAAACAAGCCGTACCGGAGCTGCTTTACCGCTACTTTTATGATATGCGACAGGCATTCACCAACGTGTACGGAGCCTTGAAACCCGGCGCGTCTTTTGCCCTGATCGTTGGCCATAATCATACGACAATTGGCGGTACCCGAACAGACATAGATACCCCGGCAATGCTGGGAATCGTCGGAGAAAGCATAGGTTTTAATCAAACTGAAAATACCTCTTTAGAAGTTTATCAACGCTATGGGATGCACATGAACAATGCAGTTCAAAAAGAATCACTTCTTGTTTTTCAAAAACCATGATTCAGTTTGCCCTACATCCCAACATTTATCATACAGATGCCCATGCTCGAGGATTGCTACAAATGCTCGAAAGGGTTTGGGTACGCGGTAGTAAGCCCGGTGACGGCATTTTCTACATCATTTCCGGATTTGCCAACTACAACGGAGGTGTGCGATTTTACGATGTAATCAAACATCATATTGACAAAGGTGGTCAATGCTTGGCAATTCTGGGTGGAAGCACTTCTCAAAAGTTATCCAGTCAGCAAGTAGTGGAACAACTGTTGGAAGTTGGTTGCCAGGTATACTTGGTCAATCGCAAGCGGATACTGCACGCCAAATGTTATGGAATTGACAGCGAAGAAGGTCAAATGTTGGTTGTTTCTTCCGGAAACTTCACAGGACCGGGTATGTCCCAAAATATAGAAGCTGCTTTGCTCTTGGACGCGCCCAATCTCAACGAAATGGGTTTTTCATGGAGTGTATTAGTAGAGCAAATGTTGAAGCAAAAATGGGATATTTACCAACCATCGCTAACTGACCGGACAAATCCTGCTTGGAAACTACTGTACGATGAAATTGGTGGTGTTTTAAAACTGGAAGAGGACCAGGAAATGACAATGCTCCTTACACTTGGGCATTCTGATACCGTCAGAATTCAGGCAAAACCCACTGATATCGCTGGAAAAGGGACGCAGTATTTTTGGCTCAGCAAAGACTCCTACGATTTTTTCCCTGCTCTCACGATTCGTAACCAGCGCGGTCATAAAGCCACTTATTCAGCTATCATCAATATGTTTTATGTCGACCTAAATTTAATGGATAAAGATTGTCGAGTCACTTTTGAAGCGGAGAATAACTTAGATTTTCGACTAGGAACAGGCAAACTGAAATTCACCCACATTGCTGCACCAAGTGATATCTCCGCTATTACGCGGACTGGTGAGTATGATTACGAACTACGTATTATTAAAAGCGGTACGGCAGCCTACACCAAACTTTTACCTTATGCTATAAATTTTATCGGGCAACAGGGCAAAAAATATGGCTATATTCCAAATGCCGAGTTCTTTAAGACAATTGTGTAAATGGATTTTATAAGGGTAGAGTTGAAATTTTTAAAAAAAATTTCAACTCTACCCTTATAAAATCCATTCCCGCGTCACTCACTTCACCAACTCAAACTCCGCCTCCTTCACATCCTTCGAATTACCGCCCACAAACACCTTGAATCTGCCCGGATCGGCCTTGAATTTCAGTTCCTGGTTCCAGTACGACAGGTCTTTTTCTGTGAGGCGGAAAGTCACCGTTTGATTGCCGTAGGTGTCGAGTTTTATTTTTTCAAAACCTTTCAACTCTTTCACTGGACGGGCGATGTCGGCGGAAAGGTCGCGGATGTACAGTTGCACGACTTCTTCGCCGGCGGCCTTGCCTGTGTTGGTGACGGTGACGGATACTTCGAGCGTTTCGCCCGATTTCAATTGCGTTTTATTGAGCCGGATGTCTGAATACGAGAAGGTTGTGTAACTCAGCCCGTAACCGAAAGGATAAGCGGGTGTGGTGGACTCATCGAGGTAGCCGCTCGTCCACATATGGCCTTGCTGCTGCTGGGGGCGACCGGTGCTGAGGGCATTGTAATAAATCGGCACCTGCCCGAGCGAGCGCGGGAAGGTGATGGGCAGTTTGCCCGAAGGATTGACCGCGCCTGTGACGATGTCGGACAGCGCGTTGCCTGCCTCAAAGCCCGGCTGCCAGCACACGATAATAGCCGGGATGTTGTCCGATGCCCATTGGAAAGTCATCGGGCGGCTGTTGAAAAGTGCCAAGACGGTCGGCGTGTTGCCGCGCGAAGCAATCCGCGCGATGATTTCCTGGCTGTGTTTCAGGTTGAGGTCGGCCACCGAGCGGCTTTCCCCGCAGTCGATGCCGCGCTCGCCCACACACACGATCACCAGGTCGGCCTGGGCGGTGGCTTTCATGGCGATGGAGAGGTCTTTTTCCGTACAGTCTGCATTGAAGCATATTTCCGTTACGGTGACTTCGAAGCCCTCTTTTTCCAAAGAAGATTTTAGAGCCATCGCAGGCGTCACGACTTTGGTGGTGTCGTAATGATCTACATCGCCGAGACCGAGCGTCCAGAAACTCATGTAGTCTTTATTGGCGCGGCTGTCGGCATAAGGGCCGACGATGACGATCTTTTTGAACGGGCCGTTGGCGCGAAGCGGCAGCAGGTCGCCGTCGTTTTTTAGCAACACCATGCTTTTGGCGGCCAGTTCGCGGGCTGCCTGACGGTATTCGGGTTTTTCCAAAGTGGCGGTGCGGCGTTTCTGATCGAGGTAGCGGAAGGGGTCGTCGAAAAGGCCGAGGGCGAATTTGAGGCGCAACACGCGGCGCACGGCTTCGTCGATTTGTGCCTGTGTGACGCGGCCTGTTTCGAGGGCTTTTTTCAAGCCTTTTTGAAACGTACCGCCTACCATGTCCATGTCGCTGCCCGCTGACAGGCATTTGGCGGAAGCGTCCACCTCGTCGCCGGCGGCGCCGTGGATGATCGTTTCACCGAACGAGTTCCAGTCGCTCACCACCATACCTTTCCAGCCCCATTCGCCGCGCAGGATGTCGGTTATCAGGTGTTTGTCCATGCTGGCCGGCACGCCGTTGAGGACGTTGAAGGCGTTCATAAAAGTGGCGCTGCCGGCATCGGCAGCAGCCTTAAAGGGGGGCAGCACGATTTCGCGGAGGCGTTGTTCGCTCATGTCCACCGTGTTGTAGTCGCGCCCGCCTTCGGCGAAGCCGTATCCGGCGAAGTGTTTGGTGCAGGCGGCAATAGTGTTGTTTTTGCTCAGGTCGTCGCCCTGAATGCCGCGCACACGGGCTTCGGCGACCCGGCTGCCAAGGTAGGGGTCTTCACCGGCGCCTTCCATGACGCGGCCCCAGCGCGGGTCGCGGGCTACGTCGACCATCGGGGTAAAAGTCCAGTTCTGGCCGTCGGCGCTGGCTTCCTCAGCGGCAATGCGTTCGGCTTGTTCGATGGCTTTCATGTCCCAACTGGCGGCTTGCGCCAGCGGAATGGGGAAAATGGTTTTGTAGCCATGAATAACGTCGAAACCAAAAATGAGCGGAATGCCGAGGCGGGTGCCGATCGCGGCGCGTTGCATCGTGATTTTGTTGTCGAAGTTGGTGTGGCTCAGCACACTGCCGACCTTGCCCGCTTTGATCGAGCTGAGCATGTCGTCTTTGGCCACGTCGGTGCCGGTGCTGATGTCGCCGGGAACCTGGTTGAGTTGCCCGATTTTTTCGTCGAGGGTCATTTTGGCGAGCAGCGCCTCCACGCGGGCGTCGATGTCTTTGACGGATGTTTTTTGAGCAAGGAGAAAGGAGAAGGGAGAAAGGAGAAGAGGAAAAAGGAGAAAGGAGATAGGACGTAGTTTTTTCATGGAAATTGTTTTTTGGGCAAATGTAGGATTCGCATTCCAAAATCAACGCGCCTTGTCTGCGTAATGCAAACAAGGCGCGTCCTATTTGAACCAACTCGTCCGACGAATTTTAATCGTCGGACGAATGCCGCCCTTCTATTTTCCGGTAACAAAAACCCCCGCATCGACGCCCTTTCTCAATAACCGATCGGCGGCTTGCGTGGCTTTGTTTTTATCGTTGGTGCGCATCACAATGACCACTGTTTTCCCATCGCTTCTTTTTCTGATTTCCGCATTGGTGTAACCAACCCGTATCACTTCCTCCATGCGGATACGCGCAGCCTCCATCATGCTGAACGTCCCAGCTCGCACTTCCCATTTCCCAGACCCGACTCCTGTCGCCGTCCCGCTACCTTTGGAGGCGGGTTTCGAGGAGGTGCCTGCAGCAGACGGAGCAGAAGTGGTAGTCGAAGGATGAGCCGCGGCCGTTTCATTTACACTCCCGGCAAGTGGAGTACCACCTTCAATACCGCTCAACGAAACGCTCGATTTAGGGCCATTGGCTTGCACGGCCGAGTCTTGGTTAATATATGCGGTGCCGCCACCGGTCGAATCGCCTTCCGGGTAGAGTTTTTTCAGCGTTTCCTGCCATTCGGCTTCTTCTTGTGCCTTTAGTTGTGCTTCTTTTGCTTTTTGATAATTGTTATATCCGACAAAAGAGGCAATAATTAATAGTGTTGCAAGCAGTGCATAAACTAAAGGTTTCGAAATAGAAAAGCCTTGCTTTTGACTGGAGCTGTTGTCGCTTGCAGGGTCAGGGTCTATGGAAGATTCTTTCGTACTAATATTTTCTACAGGGCTTTTACTTTTTTTCTGCGCTCTATTATCTTTTTGAAAAGGAAGAAACTCCTCTTCCTGTCTGCGTTGCTTTTCCATTTCAAGCCGTTGGCTTTCTTCTTTTTCGCGTTGCAATTGAGCGAGTTTCTGAGATTCAAATATCCGTAATTCTATCTCTTCCTTTCGACGCTGCTCTTCCCGGAGTTTTGCCTCTTCATCTTCTCGTTTTTGGCGCTCCACATCGGCTTTATTTATTTTGAATTCTTTTATTGCCTCGCGGATGCCTCTAACGCACTCAAAGTAAGGCTGGTCGTCGTTGTCCCAACCTTTTGAAAGTATTGGTTTTTCATCAACGGGAAGCGCTTGAATACTGCCCAATTCGGCATATTCACCCAATTTGGTATCTTTCCAATGACAAATACGAGCAATTACGGGGATTATCTGGCACCCACCTTTTGAGTGCCTCTTGATAATCTCGGGAAGCTCCACATCATTTATGTATTTGGAATTGAAAAAATCAGGGCTAAGTAACAGAAGTATCCCTTCAGAATTTTTGAGGCGGTCTTTGATTTCTTCATCCCAAACAGTTCCTGCTTTAATTTCCTTTGAAGACCAAATATTCCAATCTTCCCTGTCTTTGACAAGGTTGAGTTGTCTCAAGAGTTTATCTCTGACAACTATGTCCTCGTGGGCAAAAGCAATGAAAATATTCATCTGTACTTATTGGAATGGTATGGACATATATGGTGCCAACTCGTCCGACAAATTTTTATTGTTGGAAGAAATAGCCTTTGCTATTTCCCGGTAGCCGATAGAGCCGCATCTACGCCCCGACGTGACAACTGATTGACGGCCTCCTTGGCCTTGTTTTGATCGTTGGTGCGTAGGACTATTACTATTGCTATCCCATCGCTTCTTTCTTTAATTTCTGCGTTGGTATAGCCTATCCGAATAACTTCTTCGAGACGTGTACGCGCGCCTTCCATATTTTTAAAGGCACCTGCCCGTACTTCCCATTTCCCCGACCCGACGCCCTGCACCGCCCCGCTGCCTTTGGAGGCGGGTTTGGCGGAGGTGCCGGCAGTAGGTGCGGCTGTGGTAGCCGAAGGTTTGGTCGCCGCCGATCCTGCTCCACTCCCGGAATTAGCCGAACTGCCTTCAACACCACTTGTGGGGGCCGTTTTGGAGCCGTTGGCTTGTGCAGCAGAATCGCGGTTGATATAGGCACTGCCACCACCGGTCGAGTCGCCTTCCGGGTAGAGCTTTTTCAGGGTCTCCTGCCATTCGGCTTCCTCTTTTGCCTTAAGTTTTTTTTCTTTTTGCATTTGGCAGGCTTTGTATCCTGCAGAAAGGATGAGTGCGCCAAGCAACGCGTAGAGGAGGTAAGTGAGCAAGCTATTCGATTTCATATCGTGCCGTCATTCGTTAGAAAGGTTAGACAATCAGGTTGGAACGACCTACAAATACGACCTGCGACCTGCGATAATAGATCGCCATGCGTGTTGTAAGACGCCGGTGTAAAATTTTTGCAAATTACTGAAAAACAAAAATTTGCCGGCAAAATAAAGACAAAATTTCAATTCGGTTTTTATTCGCATGTAGTTGATTGCCAGTCGCAATGCTAAATAACGCAAGTTGTGACTTATTACATTGCAAGTTATTGCGGCATGCTCATCACCCCCCTGCCCCCCTCAAAGGGGGGACTTGAACGCGGCTATGCCGCTCAAACGACGCGTTTGCGGAGCCAAGCAGAAGTCCCCCCTTGAGGGGGGCAGGGGGGTGATGAGCATGTGGTATCACACAACTTGCGTTATTTAAGGCGTTGTAAACCGGTTGTCTTTTTGCTCCACGTCGGGGATGGTTTTCAGGCCCAATTGTACGCTTTTTACCGATTTGCCGGTCGCACAGGCAATGCGGAAGTTTTGATTCCCGTCTTTCCAAACGGCGGCAGTGTGGTGAAAAGTCTGTTTGGATCCGTCGCTATATTCCACTTCTACGTGAACCGGCACCGGGATGTTCCCTTTTTTTCCCACCGTAACAACCGAACAATTGGCGGCTTCGTCTTTGGCGACGCTCTGGATTGCCAGGTCAGGATAACCCCAGTCGAAGAACCAGGGCTGCCAGAACCAGTCGAGATTCTGCCCGGAAGCGTCGTTCCAGGTGTTGAAAAAATCGAAGGGCGCAGGGTGTTTTCCTTTCCAGCGATCCATGTAAACGGTCATGCAATGGTGGAATTTTTCATAACCCAGCAGGTCGAGCAAAGTCAGGTAGGCATTTTGCGGACGCTGGTACGAGGCGTTGCGGTAGCCGGAGGTCAGGTTCCTCGACTTCACCATGGGCGGCACATCGTTGTCCGTGCCGGCGATATTGGAATAGCCGCGCACGCCGCCGATCGTATGGCCGCTGAGCGAATCCGAAAGCGTATAGTCGAAAAAAGAAGCCCAGCCTTCGTCCATCCAGGCGTGATCCTGCTCGTTGATACCCATCATAAACGGGAAGTAGGTATGGCTCACTTCGTGGATCGTGAGCGTCATGGGCGAACGCGGCGCGGTGCTGGCATCGTTGCACATCATCGGGTATTCCATGCCGTCGTTGCCGTTGAACACGGTCATCGAGGGGTAGGGGAATGGATAGCCGGGCAGGTATGTACTCATCAGACGGATGCCGTCGGCAGCGATGCGGGCTACCTGGGGGTAATCGGTCGAAGCCGTATTGTAGGCTGCACTCACGAAGGTGCGACGACCCGTTTTATCATCCACGACAGTGGAGGTGGCATCCCAGTTATAGCGGTCGCTTGCGGCGAAAGCAAAGTCCGGAACATCTAAAGCCTTGAATTTGAATACGTTTTCTTTCGCTTTTTTGTAAACCCCGCCCGCTTGCAGTTCTTTTTCCGAAAAAATGGAGATCACCTCGGTGGCCGTCTGCGCTTTTTTCCAGCGTTCCAGGTATGTATTTTCCAACATGTCGGCGGCGTTCTGCCACTCGCCCGTGGCCCACACCTGGAAACCGGGCGGTAAGGATAGCGTCACGTCGTAATCGGCAAATTCGTGGTAAAACTCGTACAAACCCGTGTACGGTGCATCGGCCCAGCCGCGCAGGTCGTCGTACACCGCGATTTGGGGGTACCAGTAGGGTACGAAGAAAACGGTGCTGTCGCCGGCGAATTCGCGGGCGGCATCTTCTGAAGCGGGCAGCGTGTACGACCATTTGACCCGGATGCTCGCAGTGCTGTCGGGCGGCAGGGGATTGTCTTTCAGGTCGATGTCGAGAAAAGTGCTGGCGCGGCGGCGTTTTTTATCATCCACATTAGCACCGTTGTAAACAAGCGCTTCGATGCGCACGCCTTCGTCGCTCACGTCGGAAGGTGCGATGTCGTAGGCGCGCTGACCACCTTTGCGGTAGCGGTCGTGCTGGAGTTTTAAGCGGATCAGTTTGAGCGTATCGGGGCTGTTGTTGAGATAGGCGACCGATTCCTCACCGCTCAGCCGGCGGGTTTTGGGATCCAGGGTGGCATCGATGATGTAACTGGCGCGATTCTGCCAATAGTTGGGTCCCGGTTTGCCATCCCGGCTGCGGGTGCCTTTATCATAAGGTTTTTGATAGTTGCGGGGAAAAAAGAGGGAAGTTTGGGAAAAGGCGGCAGGAAGAATGGAGAAAAGGAACAGGGAGAACAGGAAGTAACGAAGCATAACAACGATTTTGGCACGAAGAACGGGAGAGTTCTGAAGTTTTAAAGCCAAAAATTTACACCCGCTCTTCACCGGCCAGTTGCCGTGCCTGCCCCACCCAGTCGTCCTGATAAATTTTCCCCGGACTGAAACCCAATTTTTTTGCGGCGGAGATGATCGCGTCGTCGTCCCAATGGCTGATTTGTGCATACGTGAAGACACCCAACCCATGCAGCAGTTGTTCCGTAGCAATGTTGATGCCGGTGATGACTTTTAAATCGTCGGGGTTGTCAGGTCCCGGGGAAGAACGCGCCGGACCGCCTTTGCGGGTGCCGCCTTTTTTCCCGGCCGATGCCGGTTGCAGACGCTCGATATCGGCACGGGCGGCCTCGAGTTGCTGGCGGAGTTGGTTGCGTTCCGCTTCCAACGCGGCGGCGGATTGCTCGAAAGCGAATAGTTTTTGCTGCATCACCTGAAAGTCGCGGTAGAGCGTTTTCCAGGCTTTGAGTTCATCCTGCATCCGGCCCAGTTCCACCGAGAGCTGACCGTTGCGCACCCGAAGGGTGTTGGCCTGGTCTTCGATCATCCGAAAGCGCTCGGCAAAACGGGCGGCATTGGCTTCGGCCTGTTCCACGCGGACGGCATTCAATTGGGCTGTATTGGCGTGCGCAATCCGTTCCTGCTCGAAAACTGCCAAACGGTCGCGGAGGTTGTCCAGTTCGAGCGAAGCCCGTTTGAAATCAGCCTCGCGCAAGTCGTGCTGGTGTTTGATGTGGGTGTACAGCCGTGCCAATACACTGCGATCGTGTTCGCTGCGGTCGAATGCGCGGCGCACGTCTTTTTCAGGGAAATTAGCCCGGAGCGACCACCCGATAATAGTGCCGGCAACCGTGAAAATGGCCCATACTAACCAGTAAAAAACCGGGTCTTCCAAGAATTCGCTCATGACCACAGATTTTCTTTTGACCAAAGGTAACAGAATCAGTGCGAAAATTGTGCCTTTTGCACGTATTTTGCATTCCTGTGCGTTTAGCCGAACAACGCGCCGGCGAATTTTTCCATCAAATACAAGGTTCCGAAGCGCTTGAATTTTCCGAAAATCTCGAAAATAAAAACACTCCAAAGCAACCTTTTTTCAGTGCAAATTTGAAAACTTTTTGTCAATCAACAATTTATAACTTAACAAGGATTTTTTTTGCGGAGCAGAACGAGGCGGGTATCACAACACGTTTTGGGAGGGCGCTCTTTTAAAAACCGATTTGCGCATGCGACAGCACTACCATCGTCCCTTCATTATTGCACTGATTGTCAAAGCATTAATGCTGTTTTTGCCTGATCGGGAATTGCTCGCACAAGCAGACTCGCTGGCTGCGCCTTTCGTCTACATCGACTCTGTCACGATCGAAGGCAACCGCAAAACCCGTCCCGGACTTATTCTTCGCGAACTTGAATTCGGCGTCGGAGACTCCCTTTCGACCCTCGATCTGGGTGCAACGCTGGAGCGCAACGGTCTGCGTCTCATGAATCTGGGCATATTCAACACAGCCCACATCAATGTGCGCGGTTGGGGCCCCGATAACCACGTCGTGTTGCATATCACTCTGATCGAAGCCTGGTATATCTTTCCCTCACCCATTTTTGAACTGGCAGACCGCAATTTCAACGTATGGTGGAAAGAATTTAACCACTCGTTCAAACGCGTCAATTATGGTTTGGATTGGACGCAACTCAACCTCACCGGCAATGCCGATATCCTGAAAGCGAAATTGCAATTCGGCTATTCCAACAAGTACGAACTGCAATACCGCCGGCCCGTCATCAACCGACGCAAAACCGTAGGTTTCGAGGCGGGCGTATCGTACAGCCGCTCGCATGAAGTTGCTTATGCGACCGAAGGCAATAAAGTTCTGTTTCATGTCAATCGCAACATTTGGCAAATTACCCAGTTCTCTGCCGGCGGGAGCGTTTTGTGGCGACCGGGTCTGTTTACATCGCACAGATTTACAATGGAGTATCGCGATATCAATGCAGCGGATTCGATTGCCCGTATTCTTAATCCCAATTTTTTCCTTGACGGCGCCACTCACCAACGGCACCTGAGCCTGGCCTACAACCTCAGATACGACTACCGCGACATCCACCCTTACCCACTCGACGGTTGGCTCTTCATGGCCGACGTGCGTTACAACGGTTTGTTGCCAAAAGACAACCTGCGGCTGTTCCGGGCTTCCGCCGAGTTTGCAAAATACTTCCCTTTCTGGGAAAAACGCCTCAGTCTCGAAACCGTGTTAAAAGGCCGTATCAGTTTGCCGCGTTGCCGTCCGCCTTACTTTAACAACCAGGCACTCGGCTATGGCGGCAGTTTCGTGCGTGGTTATGAATACTACGTAGCCGACGGATTGGACTTCGGGCTGCTGAAAACGGCTTTTCATATCCAACTTTTCAACCGGACTTTCAACCTCGGTAAACACATGCCCCTCGAAGCATTCCGAAACTTACCATTGAAACTTTATATCGCGCTCAACAGCGACCTCGGTTACGCCAACGACCCCTGGTATGGCGAGTCCAATCCACTCTCCAACCACCTGCTGTGGGGTTATGGCTTCGGCCTCGATCTGATCGTTTGGTATAACAAGAGCTGCCGGCTCGAATGGAGTTGGAATGACCTGGGGGAAAATGGCTTCTTTTTGCGGATCAATACGGGATTTTGAAAAAAGTTTAGGCGGTTGAGTGAGGTTTAGAAGCGTTTAGACTTAACCTTTCTCAACTTTTTCAACCCGCTCAACTTGCTTATGCGCTTGCTTTTACGTCGCCTTTGGATTCCTATTTACAGTTTCTGGCTGTTGCGTTACGTCCGCAAAGAACGTGTTTACGAACACGCAGGTTTGCAGCTTACCGTGCCGGCGGGTGTGTTCCATCCCGGCGTATTTTTCAGTACGCCGGTTTTTATTTCGTTTTTGCAAGAAATTGATTTTCAAGGAAAATCCGTGCTCGACGTGGGAACGGGCAGTGGCCTGCTGGCACTCTTTGCCGCCCGACAAGGGGCTTTGGTCACGGCGCTGGACATCAATCCCTCCGCCGTGGAAGCGGCTCGTCGCAATGCTGTTGCCAATGGCCTTACTGTCACCGTTGTCGAAAGCGATTTGTTTGCCGGTCTGCCGGCACAAACATTCAACATCATCCTCATCAACCCGCCCTACTACGCGGCTCCTCCCCGCGACATACCCGCCCGTGCTTTTTTTGCCGGAGCCAATTGGGAGTACTTTGAACAGTTGTTCAGGCAGATGCCTGCCTATCTTCATCCTTCTTGGTCAGACGACTCGAAGTCGTCTGACCAGTATTTAGTGAAAGAGCGGCCAGACGACTTTGAGTCGTCAGACCGCGTCAGTTCTGTTTGGATGATCCTTTCCGAAAATTGCAATCTTGGAAAAATAAAGGATATCGCCGCTGCCAATGGCCTCCGGCTCACAAGCGTTTTTGAAAAGAAAAAATGGGGAGAACGATTCTTTGTAATTAAAATAGAAAGTGTTCAGGGGAAATAACGGTAAATTTCCTTTCGATGTAGCACACGCATAAAAACTAACACCTCGCTTTCGATTTTAACACCGATAAGGTAGTCTCCCACCCTCAAGCGGTAATATCGTTCGTAACCTTCCAATTTTGAAAAACGGGGGATTTCATCGAGCGATTGTAATTCCGGGACAATATCAAAAGATATCTCCCTGATTTTTAGGTATGAATGTGTTATTACCAACTTCTACGTAATCGGGCAGTACGCCCGTAGCATCGCCGTCACGCCGCTATATTTTTCCTGCGAAAGTTCGATCGCTTCCTTCACCTTGTCTTCCTGGACTTCTTTACCCGTAATGCGGAAAGTCGGTTGGATGGACTTGTACACCTTCGGGTGTTCCTCCGTCTTTCCAGACCTACCAGTAATGGACGTGTCGCGAGCTTCGCAGGATGTTCTTTTGGTACCATTTGGCTTCATTACCGCGGGGAGCATCGGGGTTCATTAGATTCTTTTGGCCGTCGAAATGCCAAAGACCGCAGCAATGGCCGACTTCGTGCGAGAGCGTGCTTTCACTTTTCACCCCGGCCGGGTCGATGGTGATATAATCGGACAAAGGACCCAGCGAGCAACCGATTTTGTCCTTCACATCGCGCACTACGAAAGCAGTGATCGGGAAAGTGACGGTAATCGGGATAATATTCCAGCCAGCCAGGTGTTTGGCAAAGAAGTCGCCCGCTTCGCCGATCTCGTCGAGCCATGCCTTGCTACAGCCCACTTCGAGCGCCTCTTTAGGCGCCGTTTCGGTGATGATCTCGACGAAAGTCTTGCTGTAGGCTTTCAGTTTCACGTTGAAACGGTCTTTCAGGGTTTTTCGCAAGTGCTCTATGCTGAGGTCGAGATCGGTGGGGGCCATGAGCGGCCCCTTATCATCTGAGAGTATAAAAATGTGTAGCCGGAGTTTTTTCGGCGGCCAGCCGATAAAACCGAGCAGCAGATCGAAGATGCCGATGACCCTGCTGACGACCTCGACAACGATGCGTACGACTTGCCGGACGACGCTTTTGACGGCTTTCCATGCCTTTTTGATGCCTTTTTTGATTTTTGACCAGAATCCCATAGTGTTTTCAATTTTGGATTTTTAAAAAATAAGAGTTGCACTTTTCAATGTCGTGAAAAGGGGGGATGTGAACACTGGTGGGTCTGATAAACTAAAAAACTGTGGGCTCTCCCTGCAAATGGCGGAGAAGCAACTACAAAAGGGTTGGTGGCGGTGTTGGGATATTGGAAGGCGGTGGGGCAGTTGTGAGGGTTAGGAGGCATTATGCCTTTTTTTTGAAGCAGGGCGAGTAGTTCTTCGAGGGTGGGGATATTCAGCGCGAGTTGTGTTATGGCTGATATTTTTTTACAAAGAAACGGGAATTGGGGTGATCTTCACGACGGGTCGTCTTCAAAAACAATCTCTGCTGCTGCGCGCCGAAGAAAAAAGAGTCGAAGTGACAAAATTTAAGGGTCTTTGGCCAACCGAAAACCCATAAGGTCGCTATCCATATTTTGCTTGACTCCGTCTCGAGCCGTTACGGATTGAGACCATTCATACCCCAACCATGATCCGCCACGGGAAGCACGAAAATGACTATATCCCCCTGTAATCCAAGCACTTCCATCTTCTGGCGCATCTTTATAATTGTCGTGCCATGCATCTTCACACCATTCCTTCACGTTGCCACTCATGTCGTACAGACCAAGTTCGTTCGGTTTTTTTTGCCCCACGGAGTGAGTTGTGCCCTCAGAATTACCTGCATACCAAGCCACTTCATCCACATTGTTACTACCTGCATATTTGAAGCCCTTACTATGAACGCCGCCGCGAGCAGCATATTCCCATTCCGCTTCAGAGGGGAGACGATAACGTTGGCCTGTCAAATCGTTCAACTTTTTTATAAATTGCTGTGAACCCTCCCAGGTTTCCCAATTTACCGGGCAGTTTTCGCTGCCTTTGACATTTATCGAAGGGAGATTTTTGCCCATGATTTGTTTCCATTGTCTTTGTATCACAGGGTGTTTGCAAATATAAAAGTCAGGTACCGTCACGCGGTGAATTGGTTTTTCTTCCTCATCTTTATTGTTGCCCATTTTAAAAACTCCGCCTTTCACAAAAACCATAAGGTCATGGAAGGGGTCGAGTCGACGACGGCGTTCACCATCTTCACGCTGCCTTTTTATCTCCCCAATAACCCTATCCAACCCCATCACCACATTGTGATAAGCATTATCCACACTCGGCCAATCGGTCACAGGCAGCGCCTCTTTCGGCAGCGCCTGCAAACTACCCAACTTTTTCTGCCACAAGCAATTGCGCACAATAACCGGCACCACTGTACACTCACCCGCCGCGTGACGACTGAGGGCGGTGGGCAACTCCGTGCCCTTCACATAGTCGGAAGTCAGGAAATCAATGCTGACCAGCAGCAAAATGATGTCGGCGGCTTTGAGGCGCTTTTTGATGCTCGCGTCCCACTCTTCGCCGGGCAGTATTTCACCGTCGTACCAGATTGACACGCCGTCGTCTTCCAGCACTTCCAGGTGCTTCCGCAGCGGACGCAGGAAGGCTTCGTCGGCGTGGGCGTAGGCGATAAAAATGTTGACCGGTTTCGTCTCTGGCATGGCGGGGTGCGTTGGCCGTGTTTTGTGGCAAATGTAAAATGTTTTTTTCAACCCCACCCCCGACCCCTCCCCCAACGGGAGGGGAGACGTAGAGTACACCACGCCATTTCCGGTTTTCTATACGGAACGCTCTAGGTCTCCCCTCCCGTTGGGGGAGGGGTTGACCAAACGAATTTCTATACTTTCGCCCCAACAACTCGCTCACAACTCACCACTCGCTCCCCCGCATGGAACGCATCAGCGTCTTCGACATCTTCAAAATCGGCATCGGCCCCAGCAGTTCGCACACGATGGGCCCCTGGCGCGCCGCGCAGCGTTTTATAAATGAAATTGATCCGGCACAGGTTACCTCCGTACAGGTGGAACTGTTCGGCTCATTGGCCAAAACCGGCAAAGGCCACGGCACCGATCTCGCTGTGTTGCTCGGCCTCAACGGCGACGACCCGGTCACCATTCCGGTGGAGGCAGTGCAGACGAACTTTCAACAAATACATGCATCGAAAATAATCCGTTTGGGCGGCCGGCATGCGATACCGTTCGATCCCGATCACGACGTGATCTTTCATTTCGACCAGTCCCTGCCTTATCACGCCAACGGCCTCGTTTTCAGGGCATTTTACCGGGACGGAGCGGGTGTGAGCCACACCTATTACTCTGTCGGCGGCGGTTTTGTGGTGAAAGAAGGCGAGCAGGACGGCGTTTCCGATACGCTGTTGCCCTTCCCGATCGATCAGGGCGAAGAATTGCGCGGCTGGTGTGTACAGGAAGGACAAAATGTCTCCGAGATCGTGTTCCGCAACGAACTCATCTGGCGGCCGGCAGCGCAAATCCGCGACGACCTGATGACCATCTGGCACGTGATGCGCGACTGTATGTACAAGGGTTGCCACACCGACGGCGTATTGCCCGGCGGCCTCGACGTGGCACGCCGCGCGGCGCCCCTCAATCGCAAGTTGCTGGAAAACAAACCTTATCACGACGTAAATGACTGGATCCGGCAACTCAGCCGGGGTGGGCATACGTTTCAGAAAATCCTGAAATGGGTGAGCTGTTTCGCGCTCGCCGTGAACGAAGAAAACGCCGCTTTCGGGCGGGTGGTCACCGCGCCCACCAACGGCGCAGCGGGCGTCATTCCCGCCGTGCTGATGTACCACGTTTGTTTTAGTGAGAATTTCGTGGAAGAAGATATTGTCAAATTCCTGCTGACGGCAGGCGAACTGGGCAGCCTGTTCAAAAAAGGAGCGACCATTTCCGCAGCGATGGGCGGATGCCAGGCCGAAATCGGCGTCTCGTCGGCGATGGCAGCGGGGGCGCTGACCGAATGCCTGGGCGGCACCTATGACCAGGTGATGATGGCCGCCGAAATCGCTATGGAACACCACCTCGGCATGACCTGCGACCCCATCGGCGGCCTGGTGCAAATCCCCTGTATCGAACGCAACACAATGGGCGCTATCAAGGCTATCACGGCCAGCCAGATCGCTTTGGAAAGCGACCCGTCCAAGGCCAAGGTCAGCCTCGACGCGGTCATCCGGACCATGAAGGAGACGGCCGACGATATGCACAACAAGTACAAAGAAACAGCCGACGGTGGGCTGGCGGTGTCGGTGAATATCGTGGAATGCTAAAAAACCAATGCATTCCCAGTAGTTATAGCCAGCGCAAAGTGGTTTTGAACAGCCACGAGTTAAAACATAACTTTGCATGATGATCAATCGACTTTTGACACCGATCGAAAGGGCCTTCCCAAAAACAAACATAATCGCTGGCGCGACGCTATGTCCCAAGGCATCGGGATGATAAGGTCGGGCTATGCCTGCCTCCTTACCACCCCAGCAAAGTATCCGTCGGGATATTCAGGTGTTTGTTCAGCGAAATGAGCATCTTCACGGTTGGGTTGCGCTCCCGGTAAGTTTGGTTGTATTACTTTTCGCCGATATGCTTCAAAATGGCCAATCGGCTAAAAAATTACTACCCTGTGGGAATCAGTGCCGAACCGGAGTTGTTGGTGAGAAAAATTTTTAGAAATATGAATTTAACAGCGCAAATAGCCAAACACCTACGAGCAGTCTATTTCGGCGGAAACTGGACTTCGGTGAACCTGAAAGATAATTTGACAGACGTAAGCTGGCAGCAGGCTACAACAAAAGTTCACTCTTTCAACACCATTGCTACGCTCGTTTACCATGTGGGTTATTACGTAAACGCAGTCACGAAAGTCCTTCAGGGAAGCCCCCTCGACGCCCACGATAAATACAGTTTCGATCTCCCGCCCATCCAATCGCAGGAAGACTGGGAAAAAATGCTGGATAAAACCTGGACGGATGCCGAACACTTTGCCCGCCTGATCGAACAATTGCCGGAGAGCAAACTCGGGGAAACCTTCGTGGAGGAAAAGTACGGAAACTACTACAGAAACCTTCACGGCATCATCGAGCATATCCATTACCATTTGGGACAAATTGTTCTGCTAAAAAAATTACTCGTACAGGCAGGTGAGATTTGACTGCACAAAAGCAACATTTTTGCTTTTCCCCCCGTCCATGCGTCCATTAACAACCCGTACATTTGAACAACAACCTGTACATACCGAAAGCGGCGCAATTCAGCAATGTCATCCAGGCCATCTGGCAGATGGAGCGGTCCGCGCCTTTGCACAGTGAACTCATCATACCCAAAGGCGTTGTAGAGATCATTTTCAACCTGAACGATCATTTTCCCATCCTTTCTCAAATAGGCAGCCGGCAATATCGCGTATCGGATTGTTTTATCAACGGCTTCAACACCGTGCCGATACAACTACACCCTCCTGAACAACAGACATTTTTTGGGGTCCAACTCAAACCATTGGCTGTAAAGGAAATTTTCGGAACACCGGCTTGCGAATTTGCAGATATCCTGGTCGACGCAACCCTGCTCGATTCCACTATCCGCTCCCTTTGGCATCAACTGGCCGAGCAAAAAGGCTTTGACGCCAGGGTCTCCGTTTTTTTGGGATGGATCGAAAAAAAACTCCCCGACTGCGGGCCCCGTGAAAACCTGATGAATCATTTTCTGAGCGGCATCGATCAGCATGATGTGTCGGTGACTGCGCTTGCCGGTTCAATGTACTATTCACCAAGGCATTTATCGAGGAAAATTATCGAGGCAACAGGGATGAACACCGAAGAAATGCTGCTCTATAAAAAATACCTGCATGCGGTTCATCTAATGCATTATGCCGACCTGACGCTGACGGAAATCGCTCATGAGTGCCATTTTTCCGATCAGTCGCACTTTATCAAATCATTTAAGGCATATACGGGAATGACGCCGGGGAAATACAAAAGAATTAAGAGTGATGTGAAGGGGCATGTTTTTGAAGATGTCCGTTAAATACAATTTTTAGGCATCGGTGTGCGGCCACCTTTGCATAAAAATTAAGAAAAACATGAAACACATCATTTTATTTGCCTCCATCAGTCTGGCCGCCGGGCTGCTTTTTGTCAATTTTTACAATTCGCTGGTAGATGCCAGATCATGGGGAAGCGACATCCCCAACTCCATTTCCGCAGCAAGGGAATATTTTAAAACCGTTAATCCGGGGAATTTTTTCAGGGTGTTTTCCCCTGTTAACCAAGTGCTTGCGTTGTTGGCGCTGATCCTGTTCTGGAAATCCGCTCCCGCTGCCCGGATTTATTTGGGCGCCGCCTTTGCCCTGTATGTACTGGGAGAAATGTTCACCTTCGCCTACTTCTTTCCACGGAATGACATCATGTGGAAAACGGCTCAGTTGACCGATGTGGACGTACTCAGAAAAGCATGGTCGGAGTGGAGTAGTATGAATTGGCTGCGCACCTTCATACTGCTTGTCGGGCTCTCCTGCTCGTTTCTGTCTTTGCATAAGATTTATTCGATCCGATAGAAACAATTTTCAAGCAGTTGCATCCAACTTTTTCGCGAAAACTGTAATTTGATGTACAAGTCATTTTGAGTTATATTTTATTAAAAAACAACAATTTAAAAATTTAAATAAAATCAATTTACCTCCAAACACATGGAAAAAGTGTTCAAAAATCTGTAAAATCTGTACTTGCCCGATCCGGGTAGCAACGGCCATTTTTGCCAAAAAAACAGACGTTGTTATGAAAAATCAAATTGCAAAATTCCGCACACACCTCCCTCAAACCGCCGGTGTCTCCTGTATCCCGGCTAACAAAAACCTGCGATCCGCTTTCCTTGCGACCATCCTGTCATTTGTAGCATTTGCCATTTTCCCTGAAAAAAGCACTGCGCAGTATCAGTTGTTTCAGAAGAAAGTAGAAAACGCGCCTTATCACCATTTATACCCTGCCGGACAAGGGTACGTATTGATTTCTTTTGATGGTATCGCATTGGCGGACGGGAACCTCAATATCCAATGGCGGCGCAGTTACGGCAGTTTTGCATCGGGCACCCAGTTTTTTTCAATCGGCGCCCGCCCCCTGACTTCCAGCAATGGATTCCTGACAGCAGGATACGGACGACAAGTGAGTCAGGCGAAGTTTGCCGTGATCATGACTGAAACGGACGCCGGCGGCGCACCTGCAACTTCCCGTTTGTACGCACCGAACGGTTTGCCTTTGAACGCCGAAACAACCATGCAATTGGCAGCGCCGACTGCCGATGGCGGCATCCTCACGGGCGGGTTGATTTACGATCCCGGCCCGAACGGGCCGGAGTGGTATCTGCTGAAATTCAACGCTGCCGGGGCAGTTCAATGGTCGCGCGGATTCCGCTCCAACGGGCAGGAAACGCTCACTGACATTCGCCAACTCCCCGATGGAAGCTACATCGCGGCTTTCACGATTGACAGTGAAGTGGCCCTGTTAAAATTGGCAGCCGACGGCCAAAGCCATTGGGGTGCGCGTTATCAAACCGGCCCAATGCTTTCCGCCTCTGTTGCGCACGACCCGGTGGCAGGCGGTTATGTGGTTGCCTGTGGCGCTTCCGACGGCTCCAAAAGCCTGATTTACAGGACAAATGCTATCGGCGATATCTTGTGGAGCCGCACTTTTACCACCGCGACGCCGGTTGCAGTTGCCCGGTTCCTGACGGTACACGCGCTTGCCGACGGATATTTGATCGGTGGCACCTTTACCTCTACTCCCACAGGTTCGCCGCAAACTCAAAATGCATTTTGCCTGAAAACCAATGCTTCAGGCGTCATTCAATGGGCAAACCTTTACACGCACGCCGGCAACAACCGCTTCGTATCGATGTTGCCGGTGCCGGGAGAAGGGGCCTTTTTCAGCAGCACCTTCAGCAGCAGCACTGCCGAGAGCCTGCTTGCCCGGATGGATCCGGCCGGCAACACGGCCCCGTGCGCAGGCGCCACCATTTTTCTGAATGAAAATGCGGGGGGCGTCACCGTTCCATCTACGGTGCCGGCCAATCCTTTAGTGCCTGTCGCAGTCAATTTCAGCCTTGTTTCTACCTTTTTTTTGCCGTCGCAGAGTTTGGCAGCGCCGTTGGAAACGATGTATTGCCAAACGACCGGCACAGAAGAGTCTCCAGGAAAAATACACATCATGAAAGTTTTTCCGAACCCGGCAACTGACCGGGCGACGCTGACGATGGAGGTCGAAAAAGCCGGAGCGGGAGTTTTACAATTGTTTGACTTCTCTGGCAAGTTATTGTATTTCAAGGAAATAGAACCAATGGAAAGTGACCAGCCGCTGGATATTGACCTCACCCATTATCCTTCGGGATGCTACCTGCTCCGGGCAGTTGTCGGGGAAAAATACTTTGGTGCAAAACTGGTAAAAGAATAAACTGCTCGGCAGTGCGCATATCCGCCGCTTCCGGACGAACATCTGCTGTCCGGAAGCAGCGGAAAATGTTGAGGGGGGAAAACTGTTTTGCAGAATCGGCCAGGCCACAACCCTTCTGTCGGTTTTTTATGCTGCATCTGTTAAGCCTTTTTACATTTGCCCGCTTTTTCAACCGGCATCTGCATGAAAAAAATGATACTTCGCTGTTCGGCATTTTCCATTTGTTTATTCCTGCCCCTCCTCCTTTTCTCCCAAAACAACAAACTCACCATGGCCGACGCGATCCAGAAAGGTCGCACGGTATTGGCGCCCGCCAACCTGAAACAATTGCAATGGATACCCGGCACGACGCAGTTTACCCACGTCGCCGACAACAAACTCGTTCGCATGAATGCCCCCGACCTGTCGGTGGACACACTCGATATACTGCCCGCCATCAACGACGGTATGAAAATACTCGGCGCCCAGCCGCTCGACGCTTTGCCGCAAACGAGTTGGATTGACGGCGATAAATTATGGTTTCACACGGATAAAGCAGTTTTCACCTACTCGCCGGCAGCCGGTCTGATCCAGAAAAACGCCTACCCTGCCGATGCCGAAAACATTGATTATCACGATAAAAACTTCCATGCGGCATATACGCACGGAAACGAACTGCGGATCAGCATCGGAGGCAGAGAAACGCTCGTTGCCAAGAGTGAAGCAGATGGCATTGTTTATGGCAAAAGCGTGCACCGCGAAGAGTTCGGCATTTACAAAGGCACCTTTTGGAGCCCGTCGGGCCGCTCGCTCGCGTTCTATCGCATGGACGAACGGATGGTGACGAAATACCCGATTTATGTGCTGGATTCGATGCCGGCGCAGGTGCGGGAGATACGTTATCCGTATTCCGGCACGACGAGCCACCACGTCACAGTCGGAGTATTCGATATTCAAACCGGAAAGACGGTTTACCTTCAAACCGGCGAACCCGCCGAACAGTTTTTGACCAATATTGCCTGGTCGCCCGACGACAAATTTATCCTGATCGCAGTGGTCAATCGCGCACAGAATCACACCTGGCTCAACCAGTACGATGCTGCGACGGGTGCATTTGTAAAAACTATTTTTGAAGAAACGAACGACAAGTGGGTGGAACCTGAAGTGCCTGCGGCGTTTGTGCCGGGGAGCAATGTGCAGTTCGTTTGGCAAAGCGAACGCGAGGGCTACAACCACCTTTACCTGTACACGCTTTCCGGAAAAATGCTGCGTCCGTTGAGCAAAGGAGCGATGCCGGTGACCAAATTCTATGGTTTTTCCGCCGATGGTGCACAGTGTTTCTATCAAATGGCCGACGAGACGGGGCTCAACCGTTACGTTTTTGCTGCCAACCTGAATACCGGCGTCATCTCCCGCCTGAACGGTGAAGAAGGCGTGCATACCGGTCTTGTCAACAGCACCGGCGAATGGGCGCTCGATGTGTTCAGCAATGCCGCCACACCGCGTTTTATCTATGCCCAGCCGGTAGCCAATCCCGCCGACCGCCGCATTGTGTTCGGCGCCAAAAACCCGCTCGACGGCTATCAGATCGGTCTTACGCGCTTGGTAGAAATTCCATCCATCGGTGGCCCGGTGTTGAACGCCCGCATGATCCTGCCGCCCGATTTCGATGCGAAAAAGAAATATCCGGTCATCGTCAATGTGTATAACGGCCCGCACGTTCAGATGGTTACAAATACGTGGCTGGGCGGCGGCGAACTGTGGATGCACCATCTTGCGCAACAGGGCTATATCGTGTTTTCGGTCGATGGACGCGGCTCGGCCAACCGCGGTTTCGCTTTCGAAAGTGCGATCCACCGGAAGATCGGCGACGCCGAAATCGAAGATCAGTTGACGGGTGTGAATTACCTGAAAGCGCAAACCTTCGTCGACCCTGCCCGCATCGGCGTCTACGGCTGGAGTTACGGCGGTTTTATGACCACTTCGCTGCTGACCCGCCCCGAGGCGAAGGGCGTTTTCAAATGCGGTATCGCCGGCGGCCCGGTGATCGACTGGAAAATGTACGAGATCATGTACACCGAACGCTACATGGATACCCCGCAGGAAAACCCGGACGGCTACAACAAAAACAACCTTTTCAACTACATCGACAACCTCAGCGGCCGCCTCCTGATGATCCACGGCTCTTCGGACGACGTGGTATTGTGGCAGCACTCACTCCGCTACATCCGCGAATGTGTGCGAAAGGGAAAGCAGATCGACTACTTCGTCTACCCGGAACACCTGCACAATGTAATGGGCAAAGACCGGGTGCATCTGTTCGAAAAAATCGAGCAGTTTTTTAATGATAATCTGCGGGATGTGAAGACGGACAGGCCGTAAGGAACAATGCGTTATCTATGCGCTGCCCTTGTCCAAATTTTTTTCAATTCCCAAACCTCACCGGATGCCACGTTTGCATTGCCGAATAAACGCAACCCGGTAAAATCTTCAGTTGGGAAAAAGATGCTTGTCATCACGCAAGCGCCGTCATCGGCAAACAGTTCTATAGAAGCCGCATCTATGAACAAATGAAGGCGTAAACGATTTCCGTCGGGGCTGTAAGTGGCGACATCCCGACTGGGAAATTTGGGCGAAAAACCCGTTTTGCCACTCTTGGTGCGATCGATAAACAACTGCTGCTTTGCAGGGTCGAACCCGGCGGCGACTTTCTCACCTTTTGAGTTAAACAGTTCAATACCAAAATCTTGCGTCGGGTTTTGTTCACTCCAGGTCAGTTCGAGCAGCACTTCTTTTGTCGTCTCTGTTGACAAATTGCTCAAATCCGGATTGCCGTTGACCGCACCCGTCGGAATTTTTGCGCTCTTGCTCCGCAGCATTTCCAGTTCGCGTACCGGTATGGAGTGCAGCCGCAAGCCTTCCGGCGTGTTTTTTAAACTCAATTCGCGCGGCAAAGTCATGGCGCTGCGCCACGTAGTAGTAGGCACGACCTGCGCATAATCCCAGTTGCTCATCCAACCCAGAAACAGCCGTCGACCGTCGGCAGCAGGCACGTCCGACCAGGTGACACCCGCGTAGTTGTCGCGCCCGTAATCGAGCCAGACGCCTTGTTCGTTTTTCACCGAGTTGGCAAAGGAAGCGTCCAATGAGAAAGTTTTTCCGTCGAAATCGCCGATAAAATACTGGGTGCCCGAACCGCCATTGGGAGCGCCGGGATTGATGCTGAGCAGCAAAACCCACTCCCGGCGAGCGTCTGGCGATGACTTCAAGTCACCGCCTGACTTGACTTGTTCCACCGGCATCGGGAACAAATCCGGGCATTCCCACACCCCGCCGTGGGCGCCCCATTCCCGGCCAAAATCGCTCAGATGCCTCCAATGTTTCAAGTCAGCCGAGCCGTATAGTTTGACGTGATCCCCCGCTGCGAGCACCAGCACCCATTGACGGGAAGTCGCGTCCCATATTACTTTCGGGTCGCGGAAATCGCGGATGCTTGTGGGATTCGGAATGACCGGATTGCCGGCATATTTCGTCCAGGTACGCCCCCGGTCGTTGCTGTATGCGATGCTTTGATATTGAAAATCGTTGCGCCCGGCCTTTTCACCTTCCATCTTATGTTGGGTAAAAATGGCCACGAGCGGCGGTTTCCCCTCTTTACCGAAACCGCTGGTGTTGTTCCAATCCACTACTGCACTGCCCGAAAAAATATAGCCCAAACTGTCGGGATACAATGCAATGGGCAGGTGTTCCCAATGCGTCAGGTCGTTACTTATGGCATGTCCCCAGTGCATAGGCCCCCACACCGTAGAGTCAGGATAGTATTGATAGAACAAGTGGTATTCGCCATCAAAATACACCATACCGTTGGGGTCGTTCATCCACTTTTTTTCGGGCGAAAAGTGGAATTGCGGGCGGTGCTGCTCCCCGTAACCGCCTGTCATGGCTTTATTTTCCTCCGTGCCCGGTTTTTTGGCGGGTGCTTCATTGCATGAGCCGATCATGCATCCCACTATCATTATCAAAAGGGCAGTAAGTGCTTTATTCATACCGAAAAAATTTAAAAAACTCATCGTTCATCGTTCATCACTTGGTTAACTGTTTTTCCAAATCTTCCAGCGATACACCTTTCGTTTCAGGCATCATGCGCCAGACCCAGAGCAATTGCAGCACCATCATAAACGCGAAAATAGCGAAGACCGGCGCCGCTCCGATGCTGCCGAACAGCAGGGGCACCAATGAAGGAATGGCTGCCGCCAGCACCCAGTGTACCGAACTGCCGAATGCCTGGCCGCTCGCCCGCAAATGCGTCGGGAATATTTCGGAGATGAACACCCAGATGACCGCTCCCTGTCCGATGGCATGTGCTGCTATGAACATGAATAAAAAGATGGGTACGGCCATGCCCTTGATACCCAATGCAAATGTGGCGGCTACCAGCGATAGCGATATGATGTAGCCCACCGAGCCGATGTACATGAGCTGTCTGCGGCCAAAACGGTCGATCAGCGACAAGCCTATCAGCGTGAAAATCAGGTTGGTCACGCCGATGCCTATGCTGCTCAACAGGGCTGAACTCTTCTCCAGCCCTGCTATCTCGAAAATGCGGGGGGCGTAGTACAAGAAGGCATTGATGCCTGAAAACTGATTAAAAAAAGCGATTAAGAAGGCCAGCATCAGCGGAAAGCGGTACTTCCGGCCAAATATAGTCTCGGTTTTGTCGGCCTCCCCATGATCGGAAAGAATGCGCTGCACTTCCGTCTCCACATCCATACCGGGGTCAATCAGGCGCAGCGTTTTAGTGGCGGCTTCCCGGTCGTTGCGTTTCACCAGCAGCCAGCGCGGACTTTCCGGCACGGCGAATACCATCAGCGTATACAAAAAGGCTGGAATAGCCTCCACACCTAGCATCCAACGCCAGGAATTTTCGCCCATGCCGCTCAGCAGGTAGTTGGAAAGAAAAGCGATGAGTATGCCGAAAACGATATTGAACTGGTAAAGGGCCACGAGTTTGCCCCGGTCTTTGGCCGGCGAGATTTCAGAGATATAGGCCGGCGCCGCAATCGTGGAGGCGCCCACGCCCAGCCCGCCCAGAAACCGGAAGAAAGCAAACCACCAGGGGTCGTTGGCAAGTGCCGAGCCAAGCGCCGACACGAAATAAAAAACACCTATCCAGATCAGGGTGTTTTTGCGCCCCAGTCTGTCGGTGGGAATGCCGCCGAACATAGCGCCTATCACAGTACCCCAAAGCGCAGAGGCCATGACAACGAACCCATGGAAAACTTCTCCGCGCGGCCACAAGGCCTGGAGCGACAAGTCGGCTCCGGATATTACGACGGTGTCGAAACCAAAGAGGAAACCTGCTAAGGCCACGGTGATGGACCAGAAAAAGATTTTGCGGTGATTCATGTATAGAGTTTTGTTTGAACAAACCGGTAGTTAAAAGTGAAGAGGACTCGAAGCGCAATCAAGCCCGTATTCTTACCGCTTCCTGCACCTCCTCATGTAAAATATCATACAACAAATCATGGTATTCCGGGAAATCAGGCAGGTTGTTGTGGCCCGCACCCGCGATGGGGTACAGCCTAATGCTTTCCGGGGCAAGTTTTTTCAACATCTCACTTTGCCGGTACGGGATGAGGCGGTCTTTCACACCGTGCAGAATATGGATCGGGCATTGCACCTTTTTGATAAACCGGTCGGTGCGAATGTGATAGCGCAGCAGCCACCGGATCGGCAACAGAAAACCGTAGCGGGAAATATGGTAAAGAAAGGAGTAGTACGGGCAATCGAGGATCAACAGATGCGGATGATTCCAGGAAGCCGTGCGGGCGGCGAGGCCGCTGCCGAGCGAGCGACCGTAAAGGACGATCTGTGATTCGCCGTACTCCCGGGCCAGCCATTTGTACACCTGCTGCAAGTCGGCATACAGGATTTGTTCCGTGCGGCGCCCCCGGCTTTTACCGAAACCCCGGTAGTCGAGGATGAAAAAATCGTAACCTTTACCCACGAAATCTTTGGCAAATTTGCCCCAACCTTTGATGCTGCGCGAGTTGCCTTTGATGTAAAAAACGACCCCTTTGCTGTTCGGTACCCGGAAATGAAGCGCATTCACCGTGCCGCCGTCTTCCATCTCGAAGTTAACTTCATTAAAAGGGAAAGGATATTTATAGGAGAACCACTTCGGCAACCGTTCCGGGCGAAAGAAGAACAGGTCCTGTGCGAAGTAAAAGACTGCGCACAAGCCAGCGTAAATCACTCCAAACCAGAAAAGCAGGTTCGCCCAAAACGGCATAAGGCTTTCGTTTGCTGCGAAAGTAACGGCCTTGCAGAGAAGTAGCCAATTCTTTTTTTGAAACTTCGCCCTGTTAAAAAAATCTAAACCCCGCCTGATTTCCGTTGCATTCTGCCTGCTTCAACGTTTAAAGCCTCGAACCATTCACAATACACTATTCTATGCTGAAAAAATCACTCCTGCTCTTTACCGCCCTTTTGACCATTCAACTTGCTCAGGCTCAATTAGATGGCCTGATTAAAAAAGCCGAAAAAGTTGTTAAAGGCGGCGGCCTTTCCCAGGAAGAAGCCGGCAACGGTCTCAAAGAAGCCCTCAATGCCGGTATCGGCGAAGCGGTGGATTTCCTCTCGGCCAAAGACGGCTATTTCAAAAGTCCTTACAAGATCCTCGTGCCGGCAGAAGCCCAAACGGTGGTGGACAAACTCAAAGTCGTGCCCGGCTTCACCAACCTCGAAGCCGACCTCACCGAACGCATGAACCGCGCTGCCGAAGACGCAGCCACCAAAGCCAAACCGATCTTCGTGTCGGCCATCAAAAAAATGACCTTTCAGGACGCCATGAATATCCTGATGGGTGACCAGAACGCCGCCACGAAATACCTCCAAAAAACGACCAGCGACCAACTCTACAAAGAGTTCCTGCCGGTGATCCAGGCTTCGTTGGACAAAGTGAACGCCCGCGAATACTGGAAAAGCGCCGTCACGGCTTACAACAAACTGCCATTGGTGACCAAGACCAATCCTGAACTGGATGACCACGTAACCAAAAAGGCGTTGGAAGGCATGTTCGGTTTGGTGGAGAAAAAAGAAAAAGGGATTCGTACGGACATTGGCCAGCGCAACAGCGACCTTTTGAAAAAAGTATTTGCCCAACAGGACAAGAAGAAATAACCCTTTGAGACAGCCTCCAGACCCACATAAAACCAGCCGGACGCAAGCGTTATGCTTGCGCCCGGCTTTTGTTTAAACCCTCTTTGCATACCGCTGTTATAGCGGCAACACAATTAAATCACGACATGCCCACGATTTGGTACGACGGTTTGGTGAAAAAAACGGAACCGATAGCCCCCAACGTAAAACAGTTTTTTCTCGAAATGCCCGAATTGGACTCCTTCGACTTCAAAGCCGGTCAGTTCGTCACGATGGATCTTCCCATCGGCGAAAAACGCCTGCAACGCTGGCGCAGTTACTCCATCGCCAATGCTCCTGACGGCTCCAATATGCTGGAACTCTGCATTGTACGCTCCGACAGCGGAATTGCCACCCAATATCTTTTTGATGAAGTCAAACCCGGCTCTGCCCTTCGTTTCAAAGGCCCGGACGGCGGTTTCGTGCTGCCCAAAACGATCGACAAAGACCTCGTTTTCATCTGTACCGGCACAGGCGTAGCGCCGTTTCGCAGTATGCTGCACGATTTGAAAAACAGCGGCAAACCCCACCGCAACATCCACCTCATTTTCGGCACCCGCACGGAAAACAGCATTCTCTACCGCGCTGAATTTGAAGAACTTACCCGTTCGATGCCGGGTTTTCGTTACGACATCGCGCTCTCCCGCCAGCCCGACTGGCCGGGACATAAGGGGTACGTACACCAGATTTATCAGGAATATTACAAAACGGTCCGCCCCGACGTAGATTTCTATATCTGCGGCTGGAGCAATATGATCGATGAAGCAGTCGCCAATCTTCTTGTAAAAATGGGCTACGACCGCTCGCAGATTCACTACGAACTTTACGGCTAAATTGGTTATCAGTTGTTAGTTATCGGTTATTAGTTATCCGTGACACTTTATTGAAAAGGACCAATAACTGATAACCTTATTATCTTGGGCGCGGTTTTTTAAAGAAGAAAAAACGCCATGTCGAAGCGAAAACAAGCCAAACCCGCACCCGCTCCACGTCCAGTTCAGAAGAAACCCGTCACTTCTTCCCCGCCAACCGTCCACCGTCGACCGTCCACCGATAAAGGCGTTTGGGTGATCGGACTGCTTGCCGCCGCACTTGGGTTCCTGTTGTATTCCAATACGCTGCATCACGATTATTGCCTCGACGATTTTTCGAGCATCAAGGAGAACTGGGTCGTGAAAGGCGGGCTGAAAAACCTCGGCACTATCTTTTCCACCGAATACCGTTATGGCGCCTGGAACAGCCCCGGCTCGCTCTACCGCCCCATTCCGCTCACCTTGTTTGCCTGGCAATGGCAAATGTCGCCCGACAACCCGCATTTTGCACACCTGATCAACGTGTTGCTGTATGCCCTCAGCGGCTGGCTCTTGTGGATCACCTGGCGGCGAATCCTGGCAAATTATGCGCCTGTTTTGGCTGCCGTCGCCGTATTGGTGTTTATGGCGCACCCCGTACATACCGAAGTGGTGGCCAATATTAAAAGTGTAGACGAAATACTGGCGTTGCTGTTTTGCACCTTGTCGCTGTACAGTATTTGGCGGTATTTTGAAAGAGCCAACAACGCCTGGCTCGTGCTGGCTGCCGTTTCTTACGGCGCCGGGCTTTTTTCCAAAGAAAGCGCCATCACTTTCCTGGCAGTCTTCCCGCTGACGATCTGGTTTTTCTCCGATAAATCCGTTGGCCGCAACCTGAGCATTTCAGCGCTGATGCTGATCCCGGCAGCAGTATTTCTTTCAGTGCGTCAAAGCGTGATCGGCTCCCAGCAAAACAAAGAGGTATTTTCCGTCCTCGACAACTTTATCGTTGAAGCGGCGAACCAGGGCGAAAAATTAGCATCGGCTTTTATGATGTGCGGGCGTTACCTGTGGACCTTAATTCTGCCCCATCCGCTCATTCACGACCTGGGTTACCCGCAGATGACAGCCGTGAGTTTTGCCGACTGGCGGGCGGTAACCGGTTTTCTGGTGTATGCCGGCATGGGCGTATGGGCGCTGTTCAATCTGAAGAAAAAACATTTCCTGTCGTTCGCTATTCTGTTTTACCTCGTCACGTTTTCGCTGTTCAGCAATGTGTTGATACAAATTGGTACTTCTTACGGCGAACGTTTGTTGTACCTGCCTTCGCTGGGGTTTGCCCTCGCAATTGGATTTTTGATTTGCAAAATTTTTAAAATCGACGATTCGATCAAAATCTGGAACCCCAATGGAAAAGGCGCGCTGGTGTGGGGCGTAGCCGGCGTTTTGCTGGCGGCCTATTCGATAAAAACATATTCCCGCAACCCGGCCTGGTTCGACAGCGGTACCCTCTATTCCGCCGACATCGGCAACTCTCCCAACTGTGCAAAACTCAATTATCACCTCGGCCTCGAACTGACAAAAAAAGGCATCGACGAAGAAGCCGGCGTTGTGACGGATTCCACCTGGGTGCTGAAAGGGATCGATACTTACTCCAAGGCAATACAATTGTACCCGCTCTACCACGACGCGTACGGCAGTCGCGGCCTGGCTTATTTCCGTCTGAAAAAATACGATCAGGCATTCGACGATTACCAGCACTCGCTGAAATACCGCCCGGGCGACGCCAAAGTGCTGTCCAACATGGGCTTTATCTATTTCCTGCGCGGCCAGTTGGACAAGGCCGAAGAAGTCTACCGCCAGTCCATCAAATCGGATCCGCGTTTTGTCGACGCCCGCCGCAACCTGGGTGCGGTACTGGCGATGAAAAAGAATTTCCCCGCTGCCATCGAACAATGGGAAGAAGCGCTGGAATTTGACCCGAACAATGTGACGTTGCTGAATTACATCGCTTCGGCGTATAAAGATATGGGACAGCCGGAGAAGGGGCAGCCGTATTTGGAGAAGGCGGCGCGGCTGAAGTAAATCACGCCACTGCTTCTTTCTCCAACTCCTCCATCCGCACCTTATAAAGATACTGCGGGGTACGCGCATACAAATTTCTGTAGATCGTAAGCGCCTTCAGGTGGTGCGTGGTCGGATGGTCGGCCACCTTGCGGAGCTCGTAATGGACGGCGGCTTCTTCGCGCTCGGTGCGGGCCAGGGCGAGCAGTTGCTGGAGCTGGCGGATCGCTTCCGGGCGGTTGCCTTCGCTGAGGATGACCTGGGCGCGGAGGATGTTGGCGCCGAAAGTGAGGTCTGCGTTGCCGAGAGCAAGGGCGATGTCGCGGCCCTCTTCGAGCAGTTGGCGGGCGGTGGATAGCTCGCCGGCATGGACGTGCACAACGCCCTTTTCGATGAGCGAATAGCCAAGCACTAATTTATTGCCCATCTCGCGGGCATGTTCGATGGCTTCGTTGTAGTAGGCGATGCTGCGGGGGAAATCGCTTTTGTAAAACCACGTGTCGCCCAGTGTATTGAGTGCTTTGGCAATACCCTTTTTGTAGTTGAGTTCCCGGGAAAACTGAAGCGTTTGCTCCAGAAACTCGATAGCCCGGTCGAAGTCGCCGATGATCGAAAGGAGGTCGCCGATGAGGCCGCAGGCGATAGCGGTTCCTTGTTTGTCGCCCAGTTCCTTGCACAGCACAAGGTCGCGGTCGAAGTTTTGCATGGCCTTGGTGTAGTCTCCTTTTTTCTCCCAAACGGAGCCGATAGAGCCGATGCAAATGGTCATAAAGAGTTTGTTGCCCAACTCTTCCGAAAGTGCAAGCCCTTTTTCCAGGCACAGCAAGGCCGAGTCAAGCGAACCTTTTTCTAAGTAAATAATGCCGAGGTTGGTGTAAAGCGTTGTCAATCCCTGCTTGTCGGCGGCGCGCTCGGCGATATCGAGTTGTTCTTCGAGCCAGCGGATGCCTTCGTCGTAGTGTCCCTGGTTCATAAAGATAAGACCGAGATTGGCGACGATAACGGCATTTTCGGCATCGCGCTGCACCGAGCGGTTGATTTCGATGGCTTTGGCAAACCAGCTTTTGGCAGCGTCGTAGCTGCCTTGCCGGAAAAAGAAGGTGCCGAGATTGCCGTAAGTCTTGGCGATACCCACCTGGTCGTTGGCGAGTTCAAAGCAGGTGACAGCCACATCTAAGTGTTTTTTCGCTTCGGCATAGTTGCCACGCAACATGATAAGTTGGCCGAGACGGCGGTTGCTGCGCCCGATAAGGTACCAGTCGTTGAGGCTTTTGGCGCGGTCGAGCGCAGCGCGGTAGTCTTGTTCGGCTTCTTCCCACTGTCCCACGAGTTCGTTCACCGCTCCTTTGCGGAGCAGGAACTTGATGACTTTTTTGTTCTTTTTGGAAGTGTCTCTGAGGTTGTCAATGAGTTTTTGGTAGAAAATAAGGGCCTGCCGGTTCAGGTAGTTGCGTTGCGACCAGCGGGCGGCTTTTTCCAGAAATTTATTCGTATTGCGCTCGTCCTCCGCCTGCTCGTAGTGGAATGACAAGTCTACGTAGCGCTCTTCCGAGCCGGGATACAATTGTTCGATGGCTTCGGCAATCTGGTGGTGCAACTCGCGCAGGCGGGTGCGCAACTGCATATCATAAGCAGCCTCGCGCAAAAGCGAATGGCGGAAAATGTAGCGCAATTCGTTCATGGCGTGCCAGATCTGCCACTTTTCGGCGGTCTGGATTTGTTCTTTCAGCACCATTTCGAGGTCGCCGTTTTTTTGTGCAAATTCCTCCTGTTTGGCCATCACAGCCGATAAAACCGGCAATTCGAATTCGCGCCCGATCACAGCGGCGGCTTTTACGGTTTCTTTCACCAGACCGCTCAACCGGTCGATACGCGCCATCATAATGGTCTTGACCGAATCGGATAGCTGGAATCCTTCCGCATCGCGCAACTGCAACATGCCGTTTTTGGTATTCAGCAAATTCGCTTCGCTGAAATAGTCGGCCATTTGTTCTAAGTAGAACGGATTGCCTTGCGTCATGCGTTGCATCAGTTCCAGCAGGTCGGGATGCAGCGTACCGCCTAAACGGGTTTCGGCAAAAGCTTTCAAATCTTCCGGCGAGAGGAAATTCAGGTCTACTTCAACGGATGAGATTTGCAATTCATCGAGCAGGTTGTGCCGGAATACGTATGTGCGCGAACCATCGTCTTCGTAGCGGCTCGTGGCCAGGAACAACAAGGGGTAGCCCTGCGCCCGGCGAATAAATTGCTGAAGAAACTCGCGGCTCATGTCGTCGTACCAGTGCGTATCTTCCAGCTCGATGACCGTCGGTTGCAGCAACGACTCGGCCACAAAAAGGTTGGCCAACGCGGACAGACTGTTTTGATAGCGGCCGCGCGCGTCGAGTTGCTCCCAAAGCGAACCGGTATAATGGATGCCGACCATGGCCGCCAGCACACTTTGTGTACGGGCAATTTCACGACGCACGGCATCGGCCTCGGGGTGACGGTTTTCCGTCAGTTCATATTGAAGTTCGAGGAAATTGTTTTCAAACAATTCGCGGTTGCGCGCCGGATGGTTTTCGGGGCTTTGGTCAAAATAATTTTTAAGAAAATAGATAAAGGGGTTGAAGGGTTTGCGCAATATCTGGTCGCTCTGACAGGTAAACCAACTCACCGCCATGTTCTCGCGCAATTGGCGGCGGAACTCATAACTCAAGCGGCTTTTTCCAATGCCTGCTTCGCCAAAAACAAAAGCAACGCCCGAAAAACGATGCTCGCGCAGCGGCATCGAGAATTCTGCCAGCGTTTTCAATTCAGCCTGACGGCCAAAATAATCACCCGAAAAACTGGTACGACCGGTCAGGTTGCGCCCCGTCAGCACAAACGTCGGAATGGCCTGTTCGAAGCCTTTGAAACGGCCTTCGCCGCGCGAACTGAATTTAAAATTGCGATTACGCTGCACATTTTCGTCGGTCATCACCTCCCCCCATTCGGCTTTCATCATCAGGCGGGCGCCGAGATTCACGCGGGCGCCCACTGCGGCGTACTGACAGCGCTCTTCGCTGCCGATCACTCCCGTAAAAGCCGTGCCCGATGCGATGCCCGCACGATACTGGGCCCCCGTAAGTTGTTGTAAATCCTGGAGATCATCCTGAATGGCAGCCATGTATTCCAAAGCGCGTTCTGCATTGTTTTCGAACGAAACCGGCGCACCGAAGATACAAAACATGACTCCGCCCTTGTCGCCAAAATCAATTTCCTTGAAATAGCCGCCAAAGTTTTCACTCTGCGCCAACACCACTGAAGCAAAATGATCGAGCGCTTCGTGTGTATCCACGCCGCTGAAGGAAAGGAACACACTGACTACGTTGCGGAACTCGCCGATACCCGGATTTTCAAACACTTCTTTGGGTAGAAAATCCGCCATAATAGCAGGATCGGGCGGTGGCAACCTGGGGTGAGCAGGGAGTAGGGATTGGGGATTGGGGATTGAGGATGGTGTGTCCAGATTTTCCAGGTTGAGTTTGAAGAAACCGTCGCCCAGCGGTTCGCTTCCGATATTTTCCGGGTTGATGAATTTCAAAAACTGCGTGTCGGACACGACTTCCAAACTACATGCCCGTACCTGGGCCTGGGAGCAACCTTCGATCGGTTCGCCCCGAAAATAATAGCCTTTGCGTCCGTTGCTGCCAACAATACCCCATTCCACTTCGCCTTCGGAAAGGCCGATTTTGATGCCGATATTATGTTCCGCCAAAATCGAGTCTTCATCCTCCTGATCGCTCATAAATCGGCGGAGCGTAGCCTGCGCTGTTTGAATAACCGTCAAAGCCAGACTCCGTCCGTCATCTGCCGTCTGCCTTCCGCCGTCTATCGGGAAAATTGCCGTAAAGCTGTCCCCGGCAAAATAGGGGATAAATCCACCACGCTCGTACACCAGCGCCACAGTGGGCTGGAAAATGTGGTTGAGAATACCTGACATTTCCTCCGCGCCCTTGGAGCCCTCCGCCATGAGTTTTTCAGTCAGGCGGGTAAATCCGCTGAGATCAACAAACATGGTAAAGGCCTGTAAATGGCCTTTGAAATTACCGGCGCGGTAGTTTTCCTGAATAAAATGTGGCAGGAAGTGTTTCAAAACAGTAAGAAAGCAATTTGTGCGGGGTGAAGTTACGACAAAACGGAAAACCGCCCAGTTCCGTTGTTGTAAGCAGTGCGGTTTTTTTTCCGGACGTGATGTAACAAGCCTCTATTTCGCCACTATAAAGCATCCCTGCATCCTGCTTCGCCGGCGAAAAGTGCCACTGCCCCCTGCTACTGCCCCCTGCTACTGCCCCCTGCTACTGCCCCCTGCTACTGCCCCCTGCTACTGCCCCCTGCTACTGCCC